>Ga0182740_1002794_pt1 | contig 10339 bp, 7 predicted proteins | sample eDN5th37CKraftBY_FD_128872 | JGI IMG/M metagenome (GOLD analysis project Ga0182740, IMG submission 128872) | Enriched backyard soil microbial communities from Emeryville, California, USA - eDNA 5th pass 37_C Kraft BY (version 2) (version 2) | ecosystem: Environmental > Terrestrial > Soil >...
GCGGAGGAATAGCCGCGATCGCCGTGCACGAGAACGAGCGAGATCGCCCCCTCCTGCAAGAGCCCTATCGCGTGGAGGCAGGTGATCTCGTCATCCCCGACGTGCCCGGCGTCGGCCTCGACTGGGACGAGGATGCGGTCGCTGCGCATCTCGTGAGTTGAGAATTGCAAATCGCGCCTTGGGCGCGAGCGAGGGCCTACCCTCGCGCTCCCGCAGGGAGGGACACCCTCCCTGCCCCTCCCGCCTTTATGACAAAGCAAAAGACGGGGGTTCGGGGGTGTCCCCCGATCGGGGTGCGGGGCTGAGGCCCCGCTCGCGAAGCGACCGCTACTTCTCCGCCTTCTCGTACTTCTCCGCGATCATGCGGTCGAGAAGGCGCACGCCCCAGCCGGATGACCAGCTCTGGTTCAGCTCGTCCTTGGGCGAGTCAAGCGCGGTGCCGGCGATGTCGAGATGCGCCCAGGGTGTGTCCTTGACGAAGCGCTGTAGAAACTGCGCGGCCGTGATCGCACCGCCGAAGCGCCCGCCGATGTTCTTCATGTCGGCATTCTTGCTGTCGATGAGCTTGTCGTAGGCCTTGCCGAGCGGCATCCGCCAGACCTTCTCGCCGGTCACGAGGCCCGCTTCGGTGATGTCGGCCGCGAGCTTGTCGTCATTGGAAAAGAGGCCGGCGTGCTCCTTGCCGAGCGCCACCATGATCGCGCCCGTCAGCGTCGCGAGATCGACCATGAAGCGCGGCTTGAAGCGCTCCTGCGCGTACCAGATCACATCGGCCAGCACGAGGCGGCCTTCGGCATCCGTATTCAGCACCTCGATGGTCTGTCCCGACATGGAGGTCACGATATCGCCCGGGCGCTGAGCTGCGCCCGAGACCATATTCTCGACGAGACCGATGATGCCGACGACGTTGGCCGCAGCCTTGCGCGCCGCGAGCGCCCGCATGAGCCCGACGACGCAGGCAGCACCGCCCATGTCGCCCTTCATGTCCTCCATGCCGCTGGCAGGCTTCATGGAGAGGCCGCCGCTGTCGAACACCACGCCCTTACCGATGATGCAGAGAGGCTTGGCGCGCTTGGACTTGGCGCCGTTCCACTGCATGACGACGACGCGCGCCGGCCGCGTGCTGCCCTGCGCGACGCCGAGCAGCGCGCCCATGCCGAGCTCTTCGAGCGCGTCCGGCTCCAGCACCTCGACCTCGACGCCGAGCGAGGACAGTTCCTCGGCACGCGCGGCGAACTCGACGGGGCCGAGCGCGTTGGCCGGCTCGTTGATGAGATCGCGCGCGGTGAACACGCCCTCGGCAACGGCAAGCTTGTCCGCGAAAGCCTTCTCGGCCGCGCGCGGGTCCTTGCAATGAACGTAGAGGATGCTCGGCTTTTCCTCGGGCTCGGATTCGCCGTTGTTGTTCTCACGCGCCGGCCGCGTGCGGTATTTGCGAAAGTTGTAGCTTCTCAGAAGCGCGCCGTAAGCCATCGACGCCGCGAGTTCATCCGCCGAGGGCGCGCCCTTGTCCGGCGCCTCGGCAAAGAGGCTGGCGGTCGGCGTCTTGCGCGCGTGGATGGCGGCGTAGGCGACGGCGCCCGCCCGAATCCAGTCGAGTTCCACAGAAGCCTCGCTCTGTGCCGTACCGACCAGATACAGACGGCTCGCCTCGAGCTTCTCGGGAGAAAGGATTTCGATGCTGCTCTTGGCGCGGCCCTTGAAGTCGGCGGCCTTGGCGGCACGTGTCAGAGCCCCGCCCGATTGCTGGTCGAGGCTCTTCAGCTTGGGCGGCATCTGCAGATCCTGGCCCACGAGCGCGGCGACCACGGGGCTCGCGGACGCATCGAGGGCGACAAAGCGGATCTCGGGACGTTGGGGCATCGAAGGACTACTCCTGGATCGCGGCTGGCCTGACCGCACGCACAAAGGTCTGCTATAGGGGCCCCCCACGGCCTCCCGCAAGCACTCCAGGCCTTCGGCGTCCAAGTCCGCATGGCAAGGAAGCCGGCAGTGCATGAGCAGCACGGCACGAAGCGCTTTTCGGCAACCCTCGGCCGGCAATCCACGCCCCCCGGGCCTGTCGGCGTTGGCAGGGCGCCAGAATCGCCCTCATGGTGCGTGAGCAACGAACCCCATTCGCGCCGCCGGACGCAACGCATGACCTTGTTCGCCCTCCAGACGCCCGCGGCCCCGCATTGGGATGCCGACGAGGCCTTCGGGCGCGCTCAGGCCATCCTCGAGACGACCTTCGGCTATCGCGCCTTCCGCTCGCATCAGGAAAGCGCGATCCGCGCGCTGCTCGAGAACCGCGACGCCTTCGTGCTCATGCCGACTGGCGGCGGTAAATCCCTCTGCTACCAGATCCCGGCGCTGGTGCGCCCCGGCACGGCCGTTGTCGTCTCGCCGCTGATCGCCCTCATGCAGGATCAGGTGGATGCGCTGAAGTCGCTCGGCGTGAATGCCGCGTTCCTCAATTCGTCTCTCTCATGGCCCGAGCAGATCGAGATCGAGAAGTCCGTGCGCGCCGGTGTGCTGGATCTTCTGTACGTCGCGCCCGAGCGCCTCGTGCAGCCGAGACTGCTGGAACTGCTTTCCGCCACCGACGTCGCGCTCTTCGCCATCGACGAAGCGCACTGCGTCTCGCAGTGGGGCCACGACTTCCGCCCGGAATATCGCCAGCTCCGCATTCTGGCCGAGCGCTTTCCGGGCGTGCCACGCATCGCGCTCACCGCGACGGCGGACGAGAAGACGCGCGCAGAGATCGTGCGCGAGCTCGCCCTCGAGAAGGCCGAGAAGCTCGTCGCCAGCTTCGACCGTCCGAACATCCGCTACCGTATTGCCGAGACGGGCAGCATGGGCGCGCGCGAGCGGCTGTGGCGCTTCATTGCCGAGGATCACGCGGGCAACGCCGGCATCGTCTACTGCCTGAGCCGCAAGCAGGTCGAGGAGACGGCGGACTGGTTGACCAGCAAAGGCCGTACCGCGCTCGCCTATCACGCGGGCCTCGCGCCTGAGGTGCGCCGGAGCGTGCAGCAACGCTTTCTCGCCGAGGACGGCCTCATTGTCGTCGCGACGATCGCCTTCGGCATGGGCATCGACAAGCCGGACGTGCGCTTCGTCGCGCATCTGAGCCTGCCGAAGTCCATCGAGGCCTATTATCAGGAGACGGGTCGCGCGGGACGCGACGGCGAGCCGGCGGATGCCTGGATGGCCTACGGCCTCGGCGACATCATCACGCAGCGCCAGTGGATCGCCCAGTCGGAAGCCGGCGAGCAGCACAAGTCCGTGCAGCGCGCGAAGCTCGATGCGCTGATCGCGCTCGCCGAGGCCGCGAGCTGCCGCCGCCAGCTCCTGCTTGCATATTTCGGCGAGCAGCGCTCCGAGCCTTGCGGCAACTGTGACAACTGCCTCGAGCCGCCCGACTGCATCGACGGCACCGTGCTGGCGCAGAAGGCGCTCTCGACCGTCTACCGAACGGACCAGCGCTTCGGCGTCGGCTATGTCGTCGATGTGCTGACGGGCAAGGTCGACGAGCGCATCGTGCGCAACCATCACGACAAGCTCTCGGTGTTCGGTATCGGCCGCGATGTCGATGGGGCGCAATGGCGCGGGATCATTCGCCAGCTCGTCGCCGCCGGCCATCTCGTCTCCGATGAAGAAGGCCATGGCACGCTCGCGCTCTCGGAAAGCGCACGCACCGTGCTCCGCGGCGAGGCGCCCTTCATGGTGCGCAAGGCGTCGGCGAGTGCTCGCGCGCGCGGCGAAGGACGAAAGCGCGCGTCACGACGCAATGCCGCAGTGCCCGGTCTGCAGGAGCACGAGGTCGAGCTTTACCGCACGCTGCGCGAGGTGCGCGGCCAGCTCGCACGCGACGCGAACGTGCCGCCCTACATCGTGTGCCACGACCGCTCGCTCATCGACATGGTGCGCCTGAAGCCCCGTACGCGCGACGAGCTGAAGCTCGTGCACGGCATGGGCGAGGCGCGCGTAACCCGCTACGGCGCGGCATTTCTGGGCGCGCTTCAGCAGAGCTGAGAACAGCACGCCGCCAATGCACAGAAGCCGCCTGATGGGCGGCTTTCGGCATTCTCGGGTTGGTGCTCACACTAGCGCAGCATCTTGTAGGGCAGCCACGTGATCAGCTCGGGGAAGACCACCATCAACAGCAGAGCCAGAAACTGCAGGAATATGAAGGGCACAACGGCTTTGTAGATGTCGAGCATGGAGACATCCTTCGGCGCAACGCTCCGCATGTAGAAGAGGTTGAACCCGAACGGCGGCGTCAGGAACGCCATTTCCATGTTCACCACGAACAGGACGCCGAACCAGACTGGATCAAAGCCGAGCTGCACGATGATCGGGAAGAACAGCGGCACCGTCAGCAGCATGATTCCGATCGGATCCAGGAAGCAGCCCATGATGATCCAGATCAATTGCATCCCGATGATAGTGCCCCACTTACCGCCGGGAACGTACGAGAGAGCGTCCTTGACGAGTTGGTCCGCACCGACGGCGGCATAAAGTGCCGTGAACATGGATGCCGCAAACACGATCCACATGACCATGCAGGTCAGGCGCAGCGTGATAAGCGAAGACTCTTTGAGTGCCGTCCAAGTGAGCTTGCCATAGGCGAGCGCGCAGAGGATGGAACCTGCCGCGCCGATGCCGGCGGCTTCGCTCGGCGTCGCAGCGCCACCGACGATGGACCCAAGCACGAGCGCCACCAGGACGATCGGGAGGATCACCGCCTTCAGCGCCGTAAGCTTTTCGGGCCACGTTGCACGTTCGGTCAGGGGAAGCGCAGGCCCCATCTCTGGCCAGATAGCACATGCGACGAGAATGTAGAGGATGAACAAGACGACAATTACCAGGCCGGCCGTGATGCCGCCGAGAAACAGCATGCCGACCGAGACGTTGGCGTAGAGGCCCAGCACGATCATGAGCACGCTTGGCGGTATGAGCACGCCAAGCGCACCGCCGCCCGCAATACAGCCGATACTGAGCCCCTTGCTGTATCGCGCGGCCAGCATGGAGGGCAGTGCCACAAGCCCCATGGTCACCGTTGCCGCGCCACTGACGCCAACGAGCGCGGCAAAGATCGTGCAAACGAGGATGGTGCCGACGGCGAGACCACCTTTGATCCCGCCAAACCACTTTTTCATCATGTCGTAGAGGTCGGTCGCGAGACCGGATCTCTCCAGCATGCTGCCCATGAAGATGAACATGGGGATCGCGAGCAGCACGAAGCTCGTGGCCGTGCTGAACGTCTTGATGCCGAGCGCATAGAGCGCTTCCGGACCCCACAGAAAATAAGTACCGATAATCGCGGCGCTGCCGAGCGAGAAGACGAGTGGCAAGCCGGCTGCCATCAGCAGCAGAAACGATCCAAACAGCAGGACCGTGATGACTTCGATGCTCATTGACGGACCTCCGGAGACTTGAGGACCGCGTCTTCCGGCAGTAGCGGCGTGTTGGTCAGAGCCATATGCAGATCGCGAACGACGCGCGCGATGGCCTGGAGCAGAAGCAGGCCGGCGCCGATCGGCAGCGATACCATCACGGGAAACAGCGGTGGGCTCCAGTCCGACGAAGCGCGCTGCCCCGTCTCCAGCGCCTCTTTCGCCATGATGAATGTCTGATCGAAAAGCACCCAGCAGAACAACAACATGAAGAAGGCGGTGCAGATGTCGATGATCGCCTTACCGCGGTCGGAGAACCGCGAATAGATGATGTCCATGGAGACGTGGTCGCGGTGCAGGAGCGTATAGCCGCCACCCAACATCACGTAGGCAGCAAAGATGAAGCTGATCATCTCGTTGCCCCATGTCGTGGGGGCCTTCATCACGTAGCGTAGGAAGACCTCGTAGCAGACCAGAGCAATCAACCCGAGCAGCGAGATGGCAGCAACGTAACCGACGAAGCCGTTCAGCCTGTCGATGAAGCGCACAAGCGCGCGTACCAAGTTCATGGGAACCCTCAAGTGGCTCTCAGCACCGAACGGCCCCGGCACCGCCCTCAGGCGGTGCCGAAGCCGTCACGGATGACAAAAAGGAGCGGCTAGATGCTGGACGGGCGCTTGCGGAACATATCCCGCGTCTCGAAGATGATCTTGAGCACCTTCTGCGTGGGTTCGTCCTTCGTCTGCATCTTCTCGAGCGCTTCGTTGGCCGTCTTCTCGTAGTACTCGACGTCCGCCGGAGGTAGCGTGTTGAATTTCACGCCCGCATCCTTCATGATTTGGATGCACTTTGCGCTCTCTGCGGTCGACGTGCACGCGCGCTCCATCGCGTAGATGCGCGTGACGATGTTCATGACTTCCTGAAGATCCTTCGGCAGGCGGTTGTAGGCCCGCATATTCATGAACATGTCTTCCATGTCGAAGGCGATGGTCGACGGACCGAGGTAGAACTTCGCCGGCTCATGGATCTTGTACTGGAAGAAGCCGGCGGGTGATCCCCAGTTGGACGCATCGATCACACCTGTGGAGAGAGCTGTGTACTGCTCCTCGCCGGGAATCGTGACGATGCTCGCGCCTTTGGTCTTGAAGACCTCGGCGCCGAGGCCGAAGCTGCGAATCTTCACGCCCTTGAAATCGTCGAGCGTCTTCAGCTCCTGACGTGACATGGTCGCGCCCCACTCGTCCGAGTAGACCGGCCCGAGGAAGTGCGTACCGTGCTTCGCGAAGGACTCGCGGACGACGTCGAGCAGCCCCGTCTCGTTCCACAAATAGTCATAGTGATCGAGGGTCTTGAAGGCGCCGGGAATACCCCACGTCCACAGCGTGAACGGTATCTTGCCGCGCCAGTAGGGCTGTGCACCGTAGCCGATCTCGACGACACCCTTGCCGACGGCGTCGAGCATCTCGAATGTCGGGACGAGTGCGCCAGGCGGGAATGCCTGAATCTGAATGCGGCCGTTCGACATCTCACTCACGCGTTTGATGTAGCGCGGAATGAGCGTCTCCCACTCGACCGTGCCCGGGCCGAGGAAGGACTGCATGCGGAAGCGGAATTCGGCCTTCTGGGCGTGCGCTTTCGTCGGAAGGCTCGCGATGGCCGCCAGCGAGGCACCAGTGAGGCCCGCTCTGACCACGTCACGGCGGCGAATCTTCGCGCCGCCAACAGCGCCGACTATGCGATCGTCGTTGTCTTTCTCAGCCACTGCCGTCTCCTCCTTAGGGATTATGAAATCGTGACCGCCTCGGCGGCCCGGAAGCGGCGTTGCGCCTCCATTCCCTCCCCTTTGACTAAAGTCGTATAACGATTTCCTTGGGCGGATCAATGCTCGACTGAGCATTCCCGGGCCGCGCCTTGGCGCGCTTCGCGAGCAAAGGCGCTCTTGACTGAACCTGAGAGTTCGCGGGGCATGGCGTGCGGGCGCAGCATCGCCCGCCGGGGCAGGTACCCGGAGGCGATCGATCGAGGGCCTGCCGCTTCGTGATTGGCGCCTAGAGCCAGGGCGAAGCCCCTGCTTCGCCGCGTCGGTTCCTGGACTTCAGCGTCCCTTGCCTTTGCTCTTTCCGCGCGTCGAGAAGCGCGCGTTGCCGAGCCCGGTACCGATCGTGAGAATGCCCCAGTGCTTGCGCTTTTGCGCGAGAGGAAGATGGCTCAGCCCCTGCACAACGGCATCATTGTGCATGACGACCATGGTCTCATGCTCGCCGATGTGCGGAATGCTCTCGATGACCGCAGCGGGGAAGTTGAACCGGCTGCTTTCCCAGTTGCCTGGCAGGTTCTGCGCGCCACGCGCAATGCTGCCGTCGGCCTCGATGATGCCGGGACATCCGATCCCAACGACCGGCGCCAGCGACAGCTTTTCCTTCTTGGCTCGCTTGATCAGCGTCTGAAGGATATCCGTCAGATGCTCGATGGTTTCGGTGCGCGAGACTTTCTCGTCGGCGTGGCGCCACAGATGTGACTCGGCAATTCGGGCCGAGGAGAGATCCTTCGACTTGCCGAGGCGCAGCTCGACGATGCCTGCGCGGATGTTCGTGCCGCCGACATCGACGGCAAGAATGGCGTCATGGCCTTCGAGCATCCAGGCCGGAAGCAGATGCGCCGCGCCGATGAGGCCCGCTTCGTCGGGATCATGCACGATCAGCTCGAGATCGACGTCGAAGTTCTCGGCCTTGAGCAGCGCGCCGACGCGGCCGATCGCCAGTTCCCCGATACGGCTCGCGCGGAATCCGCCGCCGAAGACGATGGCCTCCGTTTCGGCCCAGGCCTTGTTCTTGAGAAAGCGGCGCAGCACCGTGAAGAGCGCCTGCGCGTAGTCCTCGATCGCACTGAGAATGATGCCGGCCGCTTCGACGGAGCCGCTCGTGAGTAGCTCATCGAGCTGCTTCTTGCTGATGTCGGCGGTTTTGGTATCGCCGAGCGGATCCTCGCCCGCTGCTGCCTTGTGGTGCTCGCGCCAGTCATCGAGCGCTTCGCGGAAAGCATCCCGACGCGCCTTGTCGCCGACGAAGCCGTCGGCATCCTCGATCTCCAGATTGTAGTTGTCGACTGTCACGCTCGGCAGCGTCGCCGCGCCATGCGTCGGAAGCGTCGGTCGATCGGCGGTGTCGGCCATTTGTGGTTCTCGGTGCCAGGGGGGACGAAGCGCGAGGAACCGCGCCATACCGGGAATGAACGGCTCAATGGGCGGGACAGTTCCCAATCTGTTGTCTGAGCAATCTTGGGCCCGCGAGGTCGGCTCTCGCACGGCACCTCTTGCCCCGGCGTGCTCGGCAGGCCATAAACCGGCGCGCTTCCACCAGGAAACTGAACAATGATCGAGCTCAAGCCCCGCGTCTTCTCCGGCATGCAGCCCACGGGCAGCCTGCACCTCGGCAACTATCTGGGGGCGCTCATCAACTGGGTGGCCATGCAGAAGACGCACGAGTGCATCTACTGCGTCGTCGACCTGCACGCGATCACCGCCGAATGGCTCGAGCCGGAGGAGCTGCGCCAGTCGATCCGCCGTGCCGCCGCGGCCTACATCGCCTGCGGCATCGATCCGAAGTCGAGCATCCTCTTCAACCAGAGCCAGGTGCACGAGCACGCGGAGCTGGCCTGGATCTTCAATTGCGTCGCCCGCCTCGGCTGGCTGAACCGGATGACCCAGTTCAAGGAGAAGGCTGGCAAGGACCGCGAGAATGCCTCGGTCGGTCTCTACGCCTATCCGAATCTCATGGCGGCGGACATTCTCGTCTATCGCGGCACGCACGTGCCCGTCGGCGAGGACCAGAAGCAGCACCTCGAGCTCGCCCGGGACATCGCGCAGAAGTTCAATAATGACTGGCGCGAGACGATCGTCGCCAAGGGCTATGCGGACGGGCTTTTCTTTCCGCAGCCCGAGCCGATCATTCTCGGCCCGGCGACCCGCGTCATGAGCCTGCGCGATGGCACGAAGAAGATGTCCAAGTCGGACCCTTCCGATCTCTCACGCATCAACCTGACGGACGACGCCGACGCGATCGCGCGCAAGATCCAGAGAGCCAAGACGGACCCCGATGCGCTGCCTTCCGAGCGGAAAGGCCTCGATAACCGGCCCGAGGCCGACAACCTCACGGGCATCTATGCCGCGCTCGCCGGCGCGACGCAGGAGGCCGTGCTCAAGGAGTTCGGCGGCGGCCAGTTCTCGACCTTCAAGAAGGCCCTTGCCGATCTCGCCGTGGCCAAGCTCGCGCCCATAACCTCCGAGATGATGCGGCTTTCTGCCGATCCGGCCGAGATCGATCGCATTCTGGCGGATGGCGCCCGGCGCGCGCAGGAGATTGCCCGTCCGATCATGGACGAGGTCAAGGACATCGTCGGCTTCGTCCGTTCGTGATACGCTGGACGCAGGCGAGGTGAGACTCGGCGCGCGGAGACCTCCGCGCGCCCCCAGCAAGGGCAGGTCACTCCATGGCCAAGCAGAGACGGGTCTTCGAGCAGGGGCACCATCGGAAATTCCTGGTGGTGGTCGATGAGTCGCAGGAGGTCGAGTCCGCGCTCTTCTACGCGGCACTGCGCATCTCGCACACGAGCGGGCGCCTGCTGCTGCTCTATGTCATCGAGCCGCAGGAATACCAGCACTGGGCCGGCATCCGGCAGGTGCAGCTCGAGGAAGAGACCAATAAGGCCAAGGCCCTCTTCCGGCTCATGCGGCGCAAGCTCAACAACGCGGGATTCGAGGCCCTCGAGCATGAGGAGGTCATCCTCGAAGGCACCAAGGCCGAGCAGATCGTGAAGTGCATCGAGGACGATGAGGACATCGCCATCCTGGTTCTCGGGGCCTCGACGGATCCGAAGGGTCCGGGGCCGCTCGTCTCGGCGATCGGATCGGGGCAAATGGCCGGCAACTTCCAGGTGCCGATCACCATCGTGCCGGGCAA
>Ga0182740_1002795_pt1 | contig 10337 bp, 13 predicted proteins | sample eDN5th37CKraftBY_FD_128872 | JGI IMG/M metagenome (GOLD analysis project Ga0182740, IMG submission 128872) | Enriched backyard soil microbial communities from Emeryville, California, USA - eDNA 5th pass 37_C Kraft BY (version 2) (version 2) | ecosystem: Environmental > Terrestrial > Soil >...
GCACGATGGCGGGAACCGAGAGAAGAGCGGACACCGAGGATGCGCGATCGTCCTCAGAAGTTGACCCAACTCGGACATTCAGCGCGCACAACCGGCTTGTACGAGATCGTCACTTGGCAGAGATTGCCGACATCGCCGAGCCTAGCGACCAACGAGGGTCATCGGATCCGAGCTGCGCCCGTTGTGTCCTCGATAGCTGACATAATACTCCTGTCGAGATGAGCCAATGAGTTGCCAGCCCTGTACGTGCGGCGCTCACCCGTTTCCCGGGTCGATACTGCGGCGGATATACGGCGGTGACATCGAGCGCACGGGCGGCAGGCTTTCCGGATGCCATAGCCTCAATTCGCTGGGCATCTCCTAGGCGCTATCTAGCATTATTATTGCATCGAAAGACCATTTAAATTCGCTTGTTCGCTAGAGCTCGCCGAGCAAGATCGTTCGCGGGGAGCCAAAGCCAAGCCGCTGGCAAGAGCAGGACCTGTCCTTGCCAGCGAGCGGTTGGCCAGCGGCGCCGGGCCTCGGAGAGCGACGGCAATGACCAAGCCCGCAACCTATTTTTCGGAAACCGATGTCCTCCAGATCGCGGCCGATCTTGCTGCGGCTCGACAACCTTTCGCCCTGGTCATCGTCGTCGAGGCGCAAGGGTCGACGTCGGCGCGAGCAGGCGCGAAGGCCGTTCTCGATGCCGAGGGCACCGTGTTGGCTGGATGGGTTGGCGGCGGTTGCGCGGAAGCCATCATTGCCTACGCGGCCATCGAAAGCCTCGAAAGCGAAACGCCGCAGGTCGTGGATGTCGATCTCGACGACGAGGTGCTCGGCGCCGGCATGCCGTGCGGTGGCCGGATGCGTGTCTATGTCGAGCCGGTCGTTCCTCGCCCGACGCTCTGGATCCTTGGGTACGGCCGGGTCGCAGAGACGCTCTGCCGCCTCGCCGCGCTGATGTCCTTCGATGTGATCGTCGACGACGCCAGGGCGTCGCCAGATCGCTATCCGGATGCATCGCGCCTCATCGTCGATGACGCTGACTACAGTGCGATGACGCCGGCACGCTCCGACTTCGTCGTCATCGCGACCCAGCATCGCGGAGATCACGAGGCATTGCGCCGGTTGCTCGAAACCGACGTCGGCTACATCGCACTCATCGCAAGCCGGAAGCGAGCAGGCTTGGTGATCACGCGGCTGCGCGAGGCTGGCTTCGACGCGCAGGCCATCGATCGGATCCGGTCGCCTGCCGGGATCGCGCTCGGTGCGCGCACGGCGGAAGAGATTGCCTTGGCGATCATGAGCGAGGTGGTGTTCGTGCGCCGCCACCGGGCGACGCGCCTGCGTGGCATTGCGCCTAACGCGCCCCGCCCGGACACAAGCACGCCGCCTCGCGTACAGACCATCCGGTCCGCGAACGACGCGAGCTGATCAGCAGCAGGAGAGCGACATGACAGCCGCGACGTCCCACGATACCGACAAGCCCTCCTTCTGGGGACGCTGGCTCTTTTCCACCAATCACAAGGACATCGGCACGCTCTATCTGATTTTCGCGAGCGTAGCGGGGATCGTTGGGACGGCGCTCTCCGTCTTGATCCGGATGGAGCTGCAGGCACCAGGGCTCCAGTTCTTCGCCGACCCGACAGTCTTCAACATGATCGTCAGCGCGCACGGTCTGGTGATGATCTTCTTCGTCGTCATGCCAGCGCTGATCGGCGGCTTCGGCAATTGGCTTGTGCCACTCATGATCGGGGCGCCGGACATGGCATTTCCGCGCCTGAACAACATCTCGTTCTGGCTGCTGGTCATAGCCTTCATCCTTTTCTGCATGTCCGGGTTTGTGGAGGGTGCTGTTGGCGCAACAGGCCACGGGGGCGGATGGACACTCTATCCGCCGCTCTCGACATCCGGACAGCCCGGGCCGGCGGTCGATTTCGTGATCCTCTCGATCCATCTCGCCGGCGCCTCGTCGATTCTAGGCGCCATCAACTTCATCACAACCATCTTCAACATGCGCGCGCCCGGCATGAGCATGCACAGGATGCCCCTGTTCGCCTGGAGCATGCTGGTGACCGCATTCATGCTGCTGATATCGCTGCCCGTGCTGGCAGGTGCGATCACGATGCTTCTGACCGACAGAAATTTCGGGACAACATTCTTCGCCGCTGCCGGCGGCGGAGATCCGATCCTGTACCAGCACCTGTTCTGGTTCTTCGGCCACCCCGAAGTCTACATCATGATCCTGCCGGCCTTCGGGATCATCAGCCACGTCGTCTCCGCATTCGCCCGTAAGCCGATCTTCGGCTATCTCGGCATGGCCTATGCCATGGTCGCCATCGGCTTGATCGGGTTCATTGTCTGGGCCCATCACATGTACACCGTGGGCCTGTCGTTCAACGCCGCGCGCTATTTTGCGCTCGCCTCGATGGTGATCGCTGTCCCGACCGGCATCAAGGTGTTCTCCTGGATCGCCACCATGTGGGGTGGCTCGATCCGATTTCGTGTTCCCATGTTATGGGCGCTCGGTTTCGTCATGCTCTTCACGATCGGCGGCGTCACCGGCGTCGTGCTCGCCAATGTCGGGATCGATACCGTGCTCCACGACACGTACTACGTCGTCGCGCACTTCCACTATGTGCTGTCCCTTGGCGCCGTGTTCGGCGTCTTTGCCGGCTTCTATTACTGGTTTCCCAAGATGTCCGGCTATCTCTATTCCGAGTGGCTCGGGCGGCTGCACTTCGCGCTGATGTTCGTCGGCGTCAACATGGTGTTCTTTCCGCAGCACTTCCTGGGCCTCGCCGGTATGCCTCGCCGCTATGCCGACTATCCCGATGCGTTTGCCTCGTGGAATTTCATCTCCTCGATCGGCTCTTACATATCCGCAGCCGGCTTCCTGATCTTCTTCGTCACCGTCGCCGAAGCCCTATGGCGCAAACGCATCGCCGGCGACAACCCCTGGGGCGCTGGAGCGACGACGCTTGAGTGGACTTTGTCGTCACCGCCTCCGTTCCACTCGTTCGAGACCCTACCGCGCTTCAATGGAAAGCCAGCGGAGTGAATGCACGCCGCAGAGAACGTGGAGACAGCAATGCCTGAAGAGACCGGTGGCTCAGCAATCGCCTGGTTGCTCTATGCGCTGACAGTATACTGGATTGCCTCCAGCTGGCACGCGCACTTGACGAGGCTCGTAGCAACTGACGATGTAAGTCAGCAACGCGAGGATGCGATCGATCCGCAACCTACAGCGTCCCTTCATGACCGACCGAATGAGGAAGACCGCGCCACCGCGCTGTCGGAAATTCTCCGCCGCGAGTCCGCCGCGACAATCGACGAATTTCTGGCAAGGACGCTCACGTGCTATGAAACGATCATTGCTGCTTTCAATTCCGGCGATCGCAAGACACTAGAAAGGCTCGTCTCGCCCGATGTCTATGCAGCCTTCGAGGACGCGATCGTCGATCGCGAGTCTACCGGAATAACCGTCGAAGCCATGTTCGCGCGCATTGAACCGCCCGAGATCATCGATGCGGTCGTCGACTCGCAGCACATGGTAATCTGCGCCCGCTTCGTTGGCGAAGTCTACAATCTGTCCCGCAATCCTGCGGGCCGACTGATCGAAGAGACGCGGACGGCGCACCGCAGCGTGGACGTCTGGACGTTTGCGCGGCAGTTGTCGCCACGCAGCAGCCGTTGGCATCTGGTGGAAACGCGCACCGGCGCTTAGTCGCGGATCAAACGCATCACTGCAATGGGCCGATGTAGCTCGCTCAACGGGAACGCTCCGCCAACTGGCGCCTCAACCGCCGTGTTTCCTCGAAGCGCGCCGTGACATCGCGCAGGATAGCCGCCATCCCGGTGATTTGATCATCTGTAACCCGCAACAGGATGATAGTGAATTCGACGGAAATCTGCCGGCCGTCCTTGGTCACAGCCGGCACAGCCAAGAGATCACCTGCACCATAGCGCGTTTCGCCACGCTCTATGACATGCTGCCAGCCGTCCCAATGACGCTTGCGCAAGCGCTCCGGAATGATCAGATCGAGCGAGGCGCCGACAGCTTCCTCCTCGGCAAATCCGAAGATGCGAGCCGCGCCCGGATTCCAGAATTGGATCGTGCCATCTCGATCCGTCGCCAGAATGGCATCAGCCGAGGTGTCTAGGATAGCATCCCTGAGGAGAGTCAAGATTTCCTGCGTCCGCATCTCTGGAGATTCGCGCGTGCTCATAAGCATCCTTGGCCGGCAAAGTCCCATCACTATTGGCCGCCTGAATACGGCGCCGTCAAATGAATGATACTGCAAGATGGCTGCAACAAATTTGCATCTAGGCCTACATCCCGCGAGACCCACCATATGGAAAGAGATGAATGAGGAACCCCTGAGATGGCTAAGCAGTTCAAGATTGGCGACCACGTCAGATGGAATTCTGAGGCAGGCCACGTGACCGGCAGGATCATTGCCGTTCACACCTCGGACTTCGACTTCAAGGGTTACACGCACCACGCGTCCGAGAACGATCCTCAATACGAAATCAAGAGCGACAAGACGGATCATATCGCTGCTCACAAGGGTAGCGCCCTCGAGTATGCATGATGGATGGTGATGCCCCCTTCTTCACGATCGGCCATTCGAACCGAAGCATCGAAGAGTTCACTGAGCTGTTGAAGGACGTCGACATCCGCATCCTGGCCGACATCAGAACGGTCCCGAGATCGAGGGCCAATCCGCAGTTCAACAGGGATGCGCTTCCGCACGCGCTCGCTGGTGTGGGCATCTCCTACGAGCACATGGCGTCGCTTGGCGGGCTTCGCGGTAAGACGCGCACTCTATCCCCCGAGATCGACGGTTTCTGGACCAACGAGAGCTTCCACAACTACGCCGACTATGCGCTCTCGGACCGTTTCCAGACGGGTCTTGCCCATCTGCTAGATGAGGGAGCAGCACGGCGTTGCGCCATCATGTGCGCGGAAGCGGTGTGGTGGCGGTGCCATCGGCGCATCGTTGCCGACTATCTCCTTGCGCGCGGCAGGAAGGTCTTTCACATCATGGCCCGCGGCCGTCTGGAGCCCGCTCGCCTGACACCCGGCGCCGTTGTTGAGGCCGACTGGCTGATCCATTATCCCAGCGCGCAATCCCCGGGGGATAGTGCAATGGATCACCAATCGATGCCCGAGTGATACTCGTAACCGGCTGACGGTGCTGCATCAAGGAAGCACGGCTTATTCTATTTCAAGCAATACAGCCCTAGTGGGCGAATTTACCACCGCCGCTGGCGGGCCGGCCGCGAAGTCGTCCGCTCTGCCGCAATTCGCCGAAGCCCTGCTAGCGCGGGCTGCATCACGGAATCCTCCGCATTGTCCGAATACACGACATAGATCGGATACGAATATTGAGGCGCTCCAGGCACCAGCCGCAGCTTTCCAGCCATCAAATACGGTTGGACTGTTCGCATCCTGAAGTAGCCAGCTCCACCTTTCGCAAGAACATAGCTAAGGCCGAGTGGGCCAAGATTGACAAAGAGGCCGGACGAAGCTTCAGAGAAGTCTTCGCCGTGGTGAAGCTCAAAGTCTGGCCCCCAATCCACGTGCACGTAGTCAGTATCCGGCAAATGCTCGTCTGAATTGCTCGTCACAAGCACGAGTTTCTCTTCCATGAGCCGATCGATTTTGAGGCCAGGCCGATGCTGGGGCGCATACATGATTGCAGCATCGATGAGACCGCCTGCGACGAGGCTGATCAAGTCCTGCGGTACGTCGACGTGGACGCGAAGCGCGATGTCTCGAAGCGATTCGCGCATCCACAAAACCCAGTCGAGCAGAAGCGGTTGCCATAGCGTCACTTCACTGCCGATCGTCAGCGCAGCGCGATGACCGGGCGGCACGGCAACTTGCAGACGGGCACGTTGCCACATCTGCACGAACGACGGCGCGTAGCGAAGGAATTGCTCGCCTGCAGGCGTCAGCGAAGCACCGCTCTTGTTACGTACGAACAGCGGCCGTCCAAGCTGCTGCTCGAGCAGTTTGATGCGTGCGCTCACAGTCGTCTGGCCGACATTGAGCCGCTCGGCAGCTCGAACGAAGCTACCGGTTGTGACGATCTCGAGGAACGTTCTGGCGAGCTCTGTGTCCATGAATTTTACAGCATAATATTTGCATTAAAATGTCAATATATCTCACTTCGATGATTATATTTCGAACCAGACCGAGAGGCACGTAGCGCAGCAAACACCTGCGGAGATCTGGCGCTCCCTCCATGAGGCCCGAGGAGATGTCATGTAAGAGTTTATGTGCTGAGCCGCCTAAAACTCGGCTACCTGTGGGCACTCGACTTGCGTCCACCCGCAGGAAGGCTTGACGAACGATCCTGGCACCAAGGCAACTGCTCGTTGCCGCATGTCGTCAGATCTGATCGGCGGCTGTCCATACACCGACACAGACCCGAGCACGCATATCGATCGCATCTTCCGCATTGCGCGCGACTTGAATCTCGCTATCGACTTCCATCTCGATTTCGCTCTCGATCCATCATAGATGCATCTTGACGAGGTTTTGCGGCAAACCGAGGCGCACGCCGACCTCAGCATGATGCGAATGCACAACGCGTGCACGGTGTCGGTTGTGGCCCGAGTGCTGAAACACGACCTACTTCGGCGTCTGCTTTTTCTCGCGCTTGGTATTCTTGCGACCTTCGTAGGAGAAATGGCGTGCGGGTACGGGCAGGTTGTGGCCTTTACCCTTGCGTTTGCGCATAAGTTCACTCCGTAAGCATTACGGCTAATCGCTTCACCTCGTCGTCGACCGGGCGATGAGCACCGGCTTCGATAGGAAGACGAAAGCCTGTTGGCGATGTGGGAGGACGGCGAGCTGACGCGTTGCTGGCGCCATACTGCGGCGGAGCTGTTATCCCGGCGGGCGAACGTTCGTCCTTTGGAAGGAACGCAAGCCAGATCCACCGCGGACAACGAGCAGCTGCGCGCTTACGCCCATCGTTATCGAAATGCAGCTTGACCGTCGCTAGCGCACTCAAAGCGTCAGCGCAGGGAGCCAACTATATGCTGAGGATACCCGGGAAGAAGTCGATCAGCGCCTTGGTCAAAGCGCAGCACGGCCCGCCCGGGCCAAGACATGCTTGATCCAGCGGCGCGGGACAACGGGGGTGCGAGGATGCGACATGAAATTCAACATAGGCCGGGTCTATGTTAAGTCAAGCTCAGGGCGAAATGTGCGACGAAGATCGCCAATGATGTCCTGGCGCATAGATCATACCTTCAGTCACGCGCGACGAGCACCGCTTCCCTTGTGCAGATCTCATCCGTTGAAGCTGAGTTACGCTCTCGCGTTGATTGCCGGAGGCGCGCAATACCTTCGAAAGCAGGCTCTACGCAGCGCGTCGACTTGATTTTCTGCTCAGCGGCACCATTTACACTACATGTCACAGCTCCGACTTCCCTTGTCGCCGCGCTCAGCCAAGCATGACTTGGCCCGAGATGGACGCGCGTCTGTTTAACAAACGCCGCAGGAAGTTCCGTTCGGGCGCCCCCTACACACTGATGCTTTCAATGTGTGCGCGCGCAATGCGTGCGCTGGAGGTCGGGCTGTGACTGTTGGTTACTCAAGTGCAACATGCGCTAGCTGTAAACGTCGATTGCCGCGAGCCGCCGCTCGTTGTCCCTGGTGTCAATGGCGGGTCGGTATTTTACTTGCGGCCGATGTCCGCGCGCCTCCGGCATCCCGGCATAACGCTCCCGAGATCGCATCGTCCATCACCCTCGCTTCGCAAGCGCAAAAGGAGGTCGACAATGACACGGAAACCGGCGGTTGCCCGGAAATTGCCCACCATCATCATCAATGAAGTCGAGCATGATCGCCTAACGAACCTCGCCGAGAGAGCCGTAAGCAGCGCACCGGACGCGGTTAGCATTCTCCACGCAGAATTGCGCCGGGCGATCGTTGTCCCCGTCAATAAGGTGCCATCCAACGTTGTCAGCATGGGCTCAAGGGTCGAGTTCACGTTCGATGGCGGCCATCCACGCGAAGTCGTGTTGGTTTACCCCGGAGAGGCGATCAACTTGGAGGGTAGAGTTTCGATCCTTACGCCCATCGGGGCGGCCCTCATTGGCCTTGCCAATGGGCAGTCAATCAGGTGGAAAGCGAATGATGGCCGCCTTCACAAATTGACTGTGCTGCGTGTCGCTCCGCCAGATGGGAGATCTCCAGCGTCGCATGGAGCCGCGGTGAATGTCGTCAATTTCCTGCCGCGATCAGGGCGCCTCAGCAGCAATGTTCCCGACGATCCAGACGGTGACGATCCTGGACCTCGCGCGGCTTGATTGCGTGGCTGCGCGATGCAGTTGGCAAAGTACCTGATCACATCGTTTGTCGCTGCGTCGGTAATCGCAGCCCCTGCCAATCGTATGGCCGACGCTTCCGGCGTCCGGCGTCCGGCTTCGTATGCCTATGTTGGAGGTCCGAGATGCTTGATCGATCTAAAGAACTGGCTGAGGAATTCAGTACTCCTAGAAGCGAGAGAGACAGCGAGGAGAAAATCCGCTCCTGCCTGATCTGCCGCAAGGATTTTTCAAGTGCCTGGGCAGGTGAAAGGGTTTGCCGTAGCTGCAAGAGCACGTCGGCCTGGCGGAGCGGGATTGCGTAGCACGGCATACGCGACATGTCGGCACAAGAAATGACCGGCATTCGCCAGGAGCTGCGATTGCGAACTATGGAGGCGTGCATGACATCGAGAATGGACATAACGGGCCGATTGATCGCTGCTGGTCGCGCCTTGGTTGAGGTCGGTCGTGAAGATTTCGCGAAAGCCGCAGGGCTGTCGGTCGACGCCCTCGCGCTTCTGGAGGCCGGCGGAAGCGCCTGGGTTCAATCCCAGAGTGACGCCGAAGCCATCATTCGAGCGTTCGACACGTTCGGCGTCGTCATCGTCGATGAGGGTGGTGGCTTAGGAGCAGGTGTGCGGCTCAAGTTCACGCGTCAGGATGTGAAACAGCTCGTCAGGTTGGAAACGGAAGGTGGCATCATCCGATCTGATGATTCCCCATGATTGCGTTCTCTCCCGGAGCAAAGGTCGGTGCGCATCAGTTCCATCCGCCGATGCACTGTAAAGCGCCCCGCCAATAGAGTGAGAGGGGGGGGCGATGGGAAATGACTCGTCGGTTGGCCTCTCGAGGACCATGGTTTCGGCTCCACTGTGCGATACTGGTAGCGGCCTCTCTGCTCTTTGTGTGCGCCGACCGGAACGAAGCGCTTCTACGCGGATAGCTTTCCGCGAGATTGGCCTTAAGGCATTTTCCCACTCTCGGGCGAAGCGTCTGCCCATCTCGAGTGGATGGCAGGCCGATACTCTGGCGGCATCAGCGCCGCACCGGCGCGACTTCCGCAACGGGTCAGAATCGTCGTCTGGTAACCACGCCACGGAAGAAATGATCCGGTTCCGGTCGTCCCGCCGGCCCAATAGCCCCGCCTCGGCGCATGGTCGACTGTCTCTCTAGCAAGGAGACAACCATGGAACAGAACCACGCCGATACAGTCGCAAAGCCAGTTCGCGTGCCGTGGAACAAAGGGAAGCTCGTCGGCGCAAAGCCGCCGCTGAGACCCAGCCACGTCTGGTCGATCAGAACGAAGCTTCAGATCGAGGGCAAGAAGCGTGACCTTGCTCTATTCAACTTGGCGATTGACAGCAAGCTGCGCGGTTGTGACGTCGTTGCCGTTCGTGTCGATGATGTCGCCCCGAGCGGCTACTCGATGGACCGGGCAACCATCCAACAGAAGAAGACGGGCCGACCAGTGAGGTTCGAACTGACTGATCAAACCCGTCAAGCGATCGACGAGTACTTGCGGCTGACAGGACGAAAGGCGGGTCAGTTCCTGTTCGCGGGGCGGGGCGACCGGGGCGGACTGACGACGCGCCAGTACGCGCGGCTTGTCCAAGAGTGGGTGGCGAGCATCGGGCTTGATGCAGCGAAGTTCGGCACGCATTCCCTGCGGCGCACGAAGGCGGTGCTGATCTATCGGCGAACGGGAAACCTCCGAGCGGTTCAGCTGCTGCTCGGGCACTCGAAAATCGAAAGCACGGTGAGGTACCTCGGCATCGAAGTCGACGATGCGATCGAGATCGCAGAAAAGATCGACATCTGATCCGTTGACACGGTCCCTCCGATTCCGGACGTGGTCGGCGGCGCGTTCCGCGTCGCCGATTGCGGTGCACTCAATGTCTGCAATTGGGATCGAGCGACCTTCCAGACCAGCTGGAGGCGTATAGCGGCCGATGTCAGCTGCTGGCCCAGGCGTCGCCTGCACGATGGCGGGAACCGAGAGAAGAGCGGACACCGAGGATGCGCGA
>Ga0182740_1002796_pt1 | contig 10337 bp, 8 predicted proteins | sample eDN5th37CKraftBY_FD_128872 | JGI IMG/M metagenome (GOLD analysis project Ga0182740, IMG submission 128872) | Enriched backyard soil microbial communities from Emeryville, California, USA - eDNA 5th pass 37_C Kraft BY (version 2) (version 2) | ecosystem: Environmental > Terrestrial > Soil >...
CCGTCGATCTTCTGTCGCCGCTGAAGGACCGCGTGCTGGGAACCGTGTTGACGCTCGTCGATCTGCGGCGCCTGCGCAACTACGACTATTACCACAGCTCCGCCTACATCAAGCCGTATGAATACGGCACCGGCCTTCGTCAGGGCGCCAGTTCGTAACGTCGCGGATCCCGGTACGGAGTTTGAAGTGATGACCAATGTGCTTCTGGTCAGCGGCTCATGGCCTCCGCAGGCGTGTGGCGTTGGCGACTACACACAAGTCCTCAGCCAGCACCTGACGAAGGCCGGCATTGCTGTCCGGCGTTTCGCCAGCGGCCGGTTCTCACAGCTTTATGCGCCATCCATCCTCGAGGAGATCGAGCATAGCGACTGCGATGTGATCCATATCCAGTATCCTACCGCCGGCTACGGCCGCTCGTTGACGCCGAGTGCGATCGCCCGCCGCATTCGCAGCCGGCCAGTCGTGGTGACGCTGCATGAATACGCGGTGTTCAAGCCCTATCGGCGCGCATGGTTCTCGCCGTTCGCCCGCTACTGCGCCGCCCGTGTCTTCACCACCGGCGAGGAGCGCGCGCTGTTCGAGCAACGCTTCCCGCGCCGCCGCGGCGTCGACGCGACCGTCGAAATCGGCAGCAATGTGCCGGCTGCGGCCGGCCGCCCTCGCCAGCCCAACCTGGTCTGCTATTTCGGCCTGATCGCGCCGAACAAGGGTCTCGAAGCCTTCCTCGAACTCGCGCGGCTCGCCGGCGTATCGTCGAGCAGCCTGACGTTCGAATTGATCGGCGCCGTACCCGATCGCTTCCGGCGTTATGCGGATGACATCATCGCGCAAGCGACGGCGATCGGCATCAAGGTGTCACCGCAGCTTCCGGATCACGAGGTCGCTGCGCACCTTGCGGAAGCGACTTTCGCCTATCTGCCGTTCCCGGACGGCGCCTCTGCCAAGCGCGGCACGCTGGCGGCGGCCTTCGTCAACGGACTCCTGGTCGCCACGCGGCATAGCCCGATCACGCCCGACTGGATCCGCGGAGCAACGCTCGACACCGGGGGCCCACAGGATGCACTCAGCGCGCTCACCCGGCTGCAGGCCAACCCGACGGCGCGCGCCGATCTGAGCCGTCGCGTCGAAGCCGCCGCACGGCATTTTCGCTGGGATGCGATCGCGGACCGGCACGTGGCGCTTTACGAGAGCCTGTTGCAGAGCCCGGTCAGCGCCGGCGCCTTGAACAACCGGCGCGCCGAGTCGCACTCGGCGCGCCGCGCCAGATCTCCGCAATCGGATGACTCCATCAGACCGCAATGAAAGTCCTCTACTACAAGAGCCCGCGCGGCAACTTCGGCGACGATCTCAACCCTTTGATTTGGCGCGAGGTGCTGTCACCTGCCTGCTTCGACGTCGAGGACGTCGTATTATTGGGCATTGGGTCGATCTTCCGCGACGACTATCTGTCCCCGCCGGCTACAGCGGGCAAGCGCGTCTTCGTGCTCGGCAGCGGCGCCGGCACCGGACCGTTGCCGTCGCTGTGGCCTAACGACAAGTGGTCGATTCTCGCGGTGCGTGGGCCGCTGACCGGCCGCCTGATCGGCATGCCGGACAAGGCGATCACCGACAGCGCCGCGCTGCTGGCGACAATCCCGAATTTGAAGCCCGACGTGCCGCGCGGCGGCCGCGTCGTCTTCATGCCGCACTACAATTCGGTGATGAATAGTCGGTGGCCGGAGATCTGCGAGCGCGTCGGCTTTGAGTTCGTCGATGCGCATTGGCCGGTCGAACGCACGCTGCAAAGCCTTGCCGGCGCAAGCCTGGTGTTGACCGAGGCCATGCACGGCGCGATCGTCGCCGACACCTTGCGGGTACCGTGGATTCCGGTCGCTTGCTCGCCCGAAGTCGCGCCGTTCAAGTGGATCGACTGGACGCAGTCGCTCGACCTCGATTACCGCCCGATCCGATTGCCGCCGAGCTCCGCCTGGGAAGCGCTGAAGCACTTCAAGATCCGTACCATCGATGGCGCCAGAGGTCTCGACAGCCTGTCGGATGACGACGAGGATCTGTTCAAGGAGTTCAACCGGCGCTACGGCCAAGCCGCGGGCACCGATCTGTTACCGAGGCGGATCGTGCCGAAGAGCCAGGCCGGCCGGCTGCAAAAAATCACCGTCCGGTTCGACGCGCTGTTTGCCGATCGCGCAGCGAAAGCGCTGGTCGCGGCCAGCAAGGGGCTGACGTATCTCAGCAAGGACGCCATCTTCCTGCAACGGCTCGATCAGCTTCAGCAGGCCGTGGCCCGGCTGGAGCGCGCCCTGCTCGGCACCGCGCACTGACAACCCTTATGCCGCGACCGAGCGCGGGCGCAACGCGGTGAAGATGACGATGGCGGCGCCTGTCGCGGTGGCGATGGCATTGGCCCACAACACGCCGCTCAAGCCCGCCGCCCAGCCCAGCGCCACGCCGCCAACGGCAAAGACCGTCAGCGCGATGAGTCGCGACAGCAGCACGACGCGCGTGCGGCGCGTCGCCAGCAGCGACATCGACGCAGCGACGCGGCTTGCTTCCCAGACGATGCCGAAGGACAGCGGCCACAGCAGCCCCTCCGCTGCCGCGATCTCCGGCTTATGATAGAGCAGCGGCAACAGGATCGGCGCCGACACGAGGATCGCACCGCAGTACAGCAGCACCAGGCCGGCGAAGCCGGCCGTGGCGCGAAGCGCAAAGCGCCTTGCATAGTCATTGCCGTGATCGGCGACCTTGTCGGCGACGCGCGGCAACAGCGCGAGATTGAGCGCGGAGTTGAACTGCACGATGGGCGTCAGCAGGTTTTGCAGGGCGCGGATGACACCAGCCGCTCCGGGGCCGCTGAAAAGCGCCACCAGCGGAAAGATGCCCCAGCTCATCAGCCAGGACACCACCGCCGCCGGCGCCAGCCAGCGCCCCGAATTCCAGATGCGAATGGTCAGCCATTTGACATTGACGACGCGGACGCGAGTCAGCCGGCCAATCCCCGCGATCACGATCGTGGCGATGGCGGCCGACGCAGCAGCGCCCGGCAAAGCGAGCACCGCGCCGACGGAGATCACCTTGAAGAACGCCAGCAGGCCGGCGCCGGCCAGCAAAGTCACGCTGTAGGCCGCAGCCGCCGCAGCCGCGACGCCCTGCCGGTCGCGGATGTAGCAGAGCCGCCGGTAATAGAGATACATGCGCTGCAGCGGATTGACCAAGGCCAGCACCAGCACCGGCAACGCATAAGCCGAGTTCAGCGCCGCCAGCACGGCTGCGGCGGCGAGCAACAGCACGCTACTCACCGCACCGAACACACAGACCACCCAGAACCCCGCGACATCGATGCGGCCGCGGTTGTGCCGGCCGTGATGGCTGACAATGGCCGGCAGCGAATCGATGATCATCGAGTTCTGCACCGCCTCGATGAAGAACACCGCGGTCCACACCACCACATAACGGCCGAAATCTTCGAGCGGCAGCCACCACGCGTAGAGCACCGTCAGCACGAAATTGGTGGTGCTGTAGAGCCCTTGGTCGAGAAACGCGAAGAGGATACGGCCTTTCCAGCGATGGACGAGCTGCCAGACGTGGCCCAGCCGGCCGCGCAAGCCGGTCGGCGGCGTATCGGCGGAAGCGACCGTCACTGCGGCGATGCCGACGACACGCGCTCGCCGGCGGCCCACTGCCGTCCGACCCGCAACAGGAAGATCGGCATCTGCACCAGATAGCGCCGCCACAAGCGCTTCGGCTGCTGCATCATGCGGAAGGCCCACTCCAGCCGCGCGGTCCGCACCCACTGCGGCGCCCGCGGCACGACTTCCGCCATAAAGTCGAACAGACCGCCGACGCCGAAGCCGAGCCGGCACCCGGTCTCGCGCAGGCGGTCGTTGAGCCAGGTCTCCTGCTGCGGGTTGCCCATCGCGACCAGCACGATATCGGCCCGGGAGCGGCGGATATCGCCGATCAGCTCATCCATGTGCTCGCGCGGCACGAAGCCATGGCAGACGCCGACGAAGTTGTGCTGCGGCGCCATGGCCGCCAGCCGCGCCGCAGCGCGCTGGGCGACACCGGGCATGCCGCCGACGAGATAGATGCGATAGGCATGCGCCGTGTTGCGCAGATAATGCGGGATGAAATCGGTGCCGTTCAGATTATCCGGAAACGGCTTGCCGAACAGCAGGCGGCTGGCAATGTCGACGCCGACGCCGTCATTGAACACGATCGACCGCTTCAGGATCGACTGCACCCGCCGATCCGCGACCGTGGCGTTGAGCGTATGGGCGTTGGCGAAGACCACAATACCGCCGCGACCGGCTGCGAATTCCCGGTCGAGTAGCTCCACCGCCTCGGCCGACGTTTTGGCCAGGATCGGCACATCGAGAATGGTGCGGCTCTTCTTGCCAAGCACGGACTCGTAAAGCGCCTCGTATTTTTCACCGGCGAGTTCCCAGCGATAGCCGGCCGCCGCCTTCATCGCCGCGTAGCGCGCCTGATCGTAATGCGACGCGACCTTCTCCCAAACATCGAGGAAAGCGAGTGCCGCGGCGTCGACATTGTCGAAATTGACGATCGATCCAAGGCCGGTCTGTTCGGCGAGATGCCGGAACGGCGGAATGCCGCTGAGCACCGGCCACAAACCGGCCGACATCGCCTCGATCGCGACCAGCCCGAACCCCTCGTAGGACGAAGCGCAGATGAACACCGACGCGTCGGCCATCAGGCCGCGAAGCTCTTCGTTGCTCGGGCTATCGACGATACGGACATGGCCGGCAAGACCAAGGTGACGGACATAGCCGTGCAGGTCATCGATGGAAATGTCGTAAGGCCGCCCCGCGATCGTCAGCGACCACGCCGGATCGACGCGGCGCAACGCCGCCAGGAAGCCCAGAACCTGGTCAATACGCTTGTTGCTGGAAAGGCGGCCCATCGCCAGCAGCGACTTCGTCGGCGCCTTGGCGCCGGCGTCGGCGAATTTATCGACATCGACACCATTCTCGATGAGGCAGGCGCCCCGCGCGCGCACTTTGCTGAACATCGCTTCGTCGGCCGCGCTCACGCAGGCGACGCCGGCGTACCAGCGCAGCGAAGCACGCGTCACCACGTTGAAGTAGATCTTCTTCAATCGCGCCGCGAAGGACGTGTGAAAGAAGCCGCCATGGGTGGACACTACGAGCTTGCGGCGATGGAGCGGTGCGGTCCAGGCGAGGTAGTCGAAGATGAAGTCGATGCCGTGGACGTGGACGATATCCGCGTGACGAATATGTCGGATAACCGACGGAGCGATGGGATAGCGCGTCGAACCGACATACGGGACCCGGACGACCTCGATATCGCCGATGCGCTCCCATTTCGGCAACCTGGCTGCCTCTGGCGCGTTGAAGATGCGATCGAGCGTCACAACCCGGACGTCATGTCCTTTGCCATACTGCGCAAAGGCGAGTTGGGCGACAACATTCTCCAGCCCGCCGACAGAGGGATGGAACTGCCGCACGACGTGTACGATCTGCATGAGTGTCAAGCTTCCGGTGGCACAACAGGATGCAACGCGGCGCGTGCGAATACGTTGCAGCACAGTCGCTATTCTTAAGTCTGACGCGATGCCGCGCTTCGGTCACTTTCTCGTCTTCGAATGACCACGCACGGCTTGCAGCCTTATCGTGAGCGCCTCGCCGCGCGTGACCCGCCTCGTGATCGGCTTGTTTCGTGAGACATCGGTCTCACGAAACCTGCATAATTTTTGCATACGGATGGAGGCGAGGAATTGTCACCGGAGTGTCGCCGCTTTTCGAGCTGCTCAAATTCCGCGCAGCGCTTGTCGTCATTGACGCTGCTGGCGGCTTCGCTGCTCGTATTCTGTGCGATGTCGCTGGCGCCCAGGGCGGCGCACAGCCAACCGGCGCATCTCACCGGTCTCAACATTGCCGGCGCGGAGTTCAACGGCCGCAAGATTCCCGGCGTCGCCGGCACCGATTACTTCTACCCGCCACGCGCAACGATCGACTATGTTGCGAGCAAGGGCCTCAACACCATCCGCGTGCCGTTCCTCTGGGAGCGGATGCAGCCGCAGTTGAACGGCCCGCTCGATGCGGCCGAGTTGCAGCGCTTGAGTTCCGTCGTGCAGTACGCGACCGGCAAGGGCCTCTACGTCGTGCTCGACGTCCACAATTACGCTTACTATCGCCAGCAGGTAATCGGCAGCGTCGCCGTGCCCGCCGACGCGCTCGCGGGCCTTTGGCAGCGGCTGGCTGAGGCCTTCAAGAGCAACGGCAAGGTCGGCTTCGGCCTGATGAATGAGCCGAAGGGCTTGCCGACTGAAACCTGGCTCGACGCTGCCAACCGCGCCATTGCGGCGATCCGCCAGGCCGGCGCGCAAAACACCGTCTTCGTTCCCGGCAATGCCTGGACGGGCGCGCATAGCTGGGCGAGCACCAGCTATGGCACCCCGAACGCCACGGCGATGAAGAACATCGTCGATCCGGCCAACAACTTCGTTTACGAGCTGCACCAGTATCTCGACTCCAACTATTCGGGCACCCATCCCGAATGCAAGAGCGAGACCGTCGGCGTCACGACATTGAAGAGCGTGACCGGCTGGCTGCGCCAGAACAACAAGAAGGGCTTTCTCGGCGAGTTCGGCGCCGGCAGCGATCCGACCTGCCTCGCGGCGCTCGACGCCATGCTCAAATTCATGGACGACAACCGCGATGTCTGGATGGGCTGGACCTACTGGGCGGCCGGCGCCTGGCCGCCCAGTTACTTCACCAGCGTGCAGCCGGTGAACGGTCAGGATCGCCCGCAGATGTCGGTGCTGCTGCGGCATTTGTCGGCGCCGGCGGAAAGCACGGGATCGGGCACGCAGAAATGACGTCGGTCGGCGCGCGCATTCCGCGACGGGGCCTGCGCGAAGGCGCGCTGGCGGCGCGGCAGCCCTTCTGGCTGCAGCCGCCGGTGATCGCCGTGATCGGCGCGACCGCGTTCAACTTCGTGCTTTGCCTCGTCAACACCAATGTCAGCAGCGTCGGCTCCGCGGCGGCGATCGCCTGCGAACTGATGATCATTTCGGCGGTGTTGCTTTATACCTACCAGCGGCTCACTTACACCCAATTGCTCGTCATCGCGGGCGCCGTTCTGTATCTGGTGACATTGGCGGCGGGACGGCTCGTGCTGACCGGCAGCGCCGATGTAAAGCCGATCCGCGACCTGCTCATCCCGATCACATTCTTCATCCTCGGCACCAGCACACCCGATCTGAAGATGGCGGACCGCATCGTCCGCGTCGTCGCGCTGCTGGTGGTCGTGGTCGGGCTATTCGAGTATTTCCTCCCGGACCTGTTCACGCGCTTTTGCAACATCGCGAGCTTCTACGTCGAGCGCGGCACGATGGACTTGTCGCAGGCGTCACAATCGTCAAGCCTGTTCGTGTCCGGCATGCGGCCAGAGGGCGCCGGCGGCGGCCGCAATCTTCTGCCCTTCCTCGGCAACCACCGCGTTTCGTCAATCTTCCTCGAGCCGGTGTCGGCCGGCAATTTCGGCATCATCGTCTTTGTCTGGGCGCTGATCCGGTCGCAGATGGAGCGGCGGCTGTTCTGGGGCCTGTTCGCCGCCGCAGCCTTCGCCATCATCATGTCGGACAGCCGCTTCGGCGCCTATTTCTGCGCGATCGCGCTGGTGCTGTCGCTGGTTCCCTCGTCGATCCGGCTTGTGATGGTCGCGGTGGCGCCGGCGATCGGCCTGCTGACCATCGTCTTCATGCCTGACATCCTGTCGCAGCACTTCGGCATCAGCAACGGCTTCATCGGCCGCATCATCATGTCCGGCGAGATTCTCAGCCGCTTCGATGTGCTGAACTGGTTCGGACTGCGGGCGCCGGAATTCATGATGGCCGATTCAGGCTATGCCTATTCGGTCGCCTCGATCGGCCTCATCGGCATCGCGCTATTCTGGATCATGCTGCTGTCGACCGAGGGCCGCAGCCGCTACTTCTATGTCTTCCGCGATCTGGCGGCGGCCTACGTCGCCTTCCTGCTCTGCATCAGCAACTCGCCCTACACCATCAAGACCGGCGCACTGCTGTGGTTCCTGACCGGCGTGTTGTCGACGGTCGCCGCCGCGGGCGTCCGCATCCGAAGCGAGCGGCGCGCTATCTGACCGGGCGCTTTTCCAGCTTGCGGGCCAGGGTCCGGCGATGCATGCCGAGACGGCGGGCTGTTTCCGATATGTTGAAATCGGTGTCGACCAGCGTCTGGTGGATGTGCTCCCACTCCAACGTCTTGATGGAGGTCGGCCGTTCGATCACCGCGACGTCGGCATTGCCGGCGGCCTTGTGGAAGGCGGCCTCGATATCGTCGGTACTCGAGGGCTTGGCGAGATAATGACAGGCGCCGAGCTTGATCGCCTCGACCGCCGTCGTAATGCTGGCGAAGCCGGTGAGCACCACGATCAGCATGTCCGGGTTGAAACGATGCAGGGCTTCGACGCAGGCAAGGCCGGAGGCGCTCGCCAGCTTGAGATCGACCACGGCGTAGCCCGGCGAGCGCTCCTTCAGCAGTTCCTGGAGATCGTCGCGGCCGGTCGCCATGACCACGGTGTAACCGCGCCGTTCGAACGAACGCCGCAAGGTGCGGGCAAAGCCCTCGTCGTCCTCGACGACGACCAGAAGTCGATCACATTCCACGGCCGCCTCCGATCTCGAGGGCTTTGAGCGGCAGGGTCACGGTCACCGTGGCGCCGCCGCCGGACTGATTGCGCACCAGGACCTCGCCGCCGAGCTTGCGCACGACATTGACCACGAGAAACAGCCCGAGCCCGCCGCCCGGTCGGCCCTTGCTGGAATTGTACGGCTTGCCGAGATCGGCGAGCGTCTCCTGAGAAAACCCTGCTCCCTCGTCATTGACGTTGAGGACGAGCGTGTCGCCGTCGCGCTCGGCAACGAGTTCGATGCCGCGCGGCGACGCCTCGATGGCATTGTCGAGGAGATTGAAGACGGCCTGTTTGAGCACGGCGTCGGATACGATGGCGACGTCGTCGCCGAAGCGGTTGTCATAGGCCAGCGTCGGTTCGGTCCGTGCTGCCCGCCACTCATCGACCAATTCGGAGAGGAATGCATTGACCGACGTCGGCGCCGAGCCCTCGCCGCGCGTTTCGCCGGCCGACAGCAGAATGCCCGTCACGATGCTCTTGCAGCGGCGCAGCGATGCTTCCATCTCGCTGATGTCCTCGGCAATGTCGGGATCGGATGTCAGCGCCGGCATGCGCCGCCAGTCGCTGACGATCACGGACATCGAACCGAGCGGCGTGCCGAGCTCATGCGCGGCGCCGGAGGCGAGCAACCCCATGCGCACGATGTGCTCTTCCTCGGCCGCGTGCTGGCGCAAACCCGCCAGCCGGGCATCGCGCTCGCGCACGTTCCTGTTGATGCGCGTCACGAAAACGACGACGAGGACCGCGTCCAGGACGAAGCCGATGAACATGCCGATCGTGTAGAGGCGGAAGGCGTGCTCCGCGCCGAAGCTCTCCAGATCGAGCGGCCGATGGGAAACGACGAGGCCGGCGAGGCACGCGCAGGTGAGCGCAACCAGCGACCAGGTCGATCGCGAATTGAGCAAGACGGCGCCGAGCATCACCTGCAGGAGATAAAGCGAGGTGAAAGGATTGGTCGCGCCGCCGCTCCAGTAGAGCTGCGCCGTCAGCGCCGCGACGTCGAATGTCATGGCGATGAAAAGCTCGAGATTGCTGACGTCCTTGCGCCGGGTAATGCGCAGGATGCTTGCCATGTTGAGCAGCACAAGGCCGCCGACCACGCCGAGCATCGGCGCCAGCGGCAGCGGAATATCGAGCGCGTGATGGACGAAGCCGATGGTCGCCACCTGGCCGAGCACCGCGGTCCAGCGCAGTTGCACCAGCAGCGCCATGTTCTTGCGGTTCGTCGTCGCCTCGGCGGCAGCGCCGACGCGGCGCTGTGCCGCCACCGTCGCGGCAGCAGCATGGGGCGTCACGCTTGACGTCTGGTCGAGCATCCAAGGCACCGCTCAGGGCAGGCGGCCTGACAAATCCGCTAGAACTACAGGTCTACCATTGCCATCTAAGCGATTTTTTCTCGATCGCCACTCCTGCTTTGCGAGAGTGCACGTCCATCCGGCCAGCATCGCGGCAAGGCCGAACCAGGTCAGGGCATAGACCAGGTGGTTGTTCGGAAACGAGACGACCGTCAGGCCTCCGACCGGCACGCCGGGCCCCTCGGAACTGGCGTCGGCGTCGATGAAAAACGGCGCCGCCCCGGTCAGATGGCGCGCCCTGGCGATGGCCTGCACGTCCCGGGAGAACCAGCGGTCGGCGCCGGGGTC
>Ga0182740_1002803_pt1 | contig 10312 bp, 9 predicted proteins | sample eDN5th37CKraftBY_FD_128872 | JGI IMG/M metagenome (GOLD analysis project Ga0182740, IMG submission 128872) | Enriched backyard soil microbial communities from Emeryville, California, USA - eDNA 5th pass 37_C Kraft BY (version 2) (version 2) | ecosystem: Environmental > Terrestrial > Soil >...
CCTAGGCTCAGGACTCATTGATTGAGCCAGAAGATGAAGCTGGCGGCGAATGCGATGGCGGAGAGGAAGGTGTGTGCGCATCGGTCGTAGCGGGTGTGGATGCGCCGCCAATCCTTAAGACGGGCGAACATATTCTCGATGCGATGGCGTTGCCGATAGAGGGCGCGATCATGGGGGATGAATGTCCTGCGATTGATCTTTGACGGTATGCATGCGGCGATGCCGCGTTCGGCGAGGGCTGCGCGGAACCAGTCGGCGTCATATCCCCTGCCGGCGAGCATAGTGGTAGCTGGCGGCAGGGCATCGACCAGCATGGCGGCGCCCTTGTAGTCGCTGGCTTGTCCTTCGGTCAGCGCCAGGCGGACGGGACGGCCGCTGCCGCCGCACACGGCATGGAGCTTGGTGGTCAGCCCGCCGCGGCTGCGCCCGATACATCGGGGTAGAGCCCCTTTTTGAGCAGGCTGGCGGCGGTACGGTGCGCCTTTAGGTGCGTGGCGTCGATCATCAGCCGATCCGAGCTGTCGCTCCCGTTGGCCAACTCAGCGAAGATGCGATTGAACACGCCGAGCCTGCTCCATCGGATGAAGCGGTTGTAGATCGTCTTCGACGGCCCATACGCCGCAGGTACGTCGCGCCACCGCAAGCCGTTGCGCAGCACGAACAGGATGCCGCTCAAAACCCGGCGATCATCAACCCGCGCAATCCCATGCGACAAAGGAAAATAGGGCGCGATACGGCGCATCTGCGCCTCCGACAGCAGCAGATTATCCATGGCGGCCTCCTCCTGCCGCCATTGAATCAACCTTCTCGGCCGCTCGCAACCAATTTAATGGGTCCTGAGCCTAGTTGAAATAGGTGTGGACGTTGGAATGGACGGAAACGCATTCTCCAGTGACTTCATTTTCCGAAATCGTGGCACTGCCCGCTCTCGTCATCGGAACGACAGTGCGGTGCGGAGGAAGAAACCCTCCGCACCGCGGATGGGTCAGAACGCCAATCTCAACCCAGCCCGCACTTCGCGCGGACGATTGTAGAGAGCGCCGGTAATGCCATTATAGTCGAACCGGCTCGTTTCAGCGAGCTTGTCGAACAGATTGTCGACATGGACATAGGCTTCCCAGTTACCTGAAGTCGGTGCGTAAGTCAGGCGCACGGTACCGATCCCGTAAGATGGCTGAGTTACGAGAACTCGCTCGGACGGGGAGACCTGCACATAGTCAATCAATACCGTACTACCCTGCCAACTGTAATCTGCTCTCAGCGATAAATCACCAATGTAGCCGATAGGCTGACTATAAGTAAATCCGCCGGTTATCTTCGTTTTTGGCACACTTTCCGGACGCGCATCTCCATAGAACATGTTCGCCGGCGCTTCCGGTTGGATGTTCTTGTATTCAATATCGGTAATCCCAGCACTGGCATGTAGCGTAAGGCGATTGGTAACAAGTGCAGTAAGCTCGACCTCTCCGCCAAACAGTTCAGCGTCAGCTGGGTTAGCGATATAAGCTTCCAACAAACCATCTACTATGCGGAAATATCCATATTGAATATTATCGTACCAATTACGGAAAATTGCAGCATTCATTCGAACTCTATGATCAAGAAATTCAGATTTAATTCCAAGCTCGTAGTTATAATTCCTCTCGGGCTCATAAGCTGGAAGACGAACTTGACCTTGAAATACTCTCGATACGATGCCGCCGGCTTTGTAACCACTTGAGTGCGTGGCGTAGAGATAGATATCCGGTGTAGCTTGATATCCAAGCGTGGCTGTATAGGTCCACATCTTAGCGCTTTGATCGCCGGTCACGTCAGTAACTGCGGGGTGATCCGGCGTCACCGCATCGGGCGTAATGTCGTGATAAGTCGCCTTCTTGCCATCGTCCGAGTACCGAAGACCGCCGGTGAATTCGAGTTCATCGGTCAGGTGGTAGGTGAACTGCCCATAGGCAGCATACGTGTTATTTACCTGCCTGCGATTTGAGTAGTTCGGGTTGCCCAGTTGTAGAGCGATTGCCGCCGCGACCGCTTCCGGGGCATTTTCCAGGTTTCCACCAAGGCACAGAGTGTCGTTCACGGCTGGATCGATATTCGGGCACGCCAGGGATTCATGCGAAGGGGCGGGGATACTGTGAGGCGCAGCGTCAAACAAAGTATGAACTGCGTCAATTAGATAGCCAGATACTTGGTTATCACGCCCTTTCTCATGAAAATAGAACAAGCCGCCAGTAAACTCGAGTCGATCATCCAGAGCGACTCCCGTGATCTGGAATTCCTGGCTGAACTGGTTCTGCCGAGTCTCAACGTAGTTTTCCCAGTAATGGGCAGGGGAGAAGTCCATATCTCCACCGAAAGTGGCTTTCACATCACGATAGGATGTGATTGACAGCAAGGTCACATCTCCAAGGTCATAAGAAACATTCAAGGCCGTGCCAAAAACATCGGCATTATCATCGTAGATCGTGCCAGCATTGGTATGCCGGGGATCGGCTACCCACTGGTTGCCCATGAGTTCGTAACCCCGGAGCGGAGCTATCGCACGGTTGTAGAAGGTGTTGTAGGTCCCGAAATCGTTTACGTCACCGTCCACCGGTGTTCGGACGTCGAGCAACGTCAACTGCTGTCCGCGTTGCCGCTGGTGGAGAAATTCACCGCTGAGCGCGATATCAAGCGCCGAATCCGGATGATAGCGCAGGGTAAGACGCCCCGCTTGGACATTGGTATTTGCAACATCCTTGTCGAGATAATCGTTTTGGATATAGCCATCCTGCGTGCGTGAAAGGAAAGCCGCACGAGCCGAGAAGCCATCCGCAAGAGGTAACGTGGCGGCGCCTTCGATATCTATCCGATTGCGGGATCCGTAAGAGGCATCGACGTAGCCCTCAAACTCATCGCCCGGTCGTGTTGTGATCAGGCTGATCGCGCCGCCTTCGGTATTCTTTCCGAACAACGTACCTTGTGGGCCGCGCAGCACCTCAACCCGTTCAATATCGAGGTTTTCAAGGTTGCCGCCAAAGCTGCGAGCGATAAACACACCATCTACATAGGTGCCCACGCCCGGGTCACTTCCGATGACAAAATCGGTTTGGCCTACACCCCGAATAAATATGCCCGGATTGGAGCCCATACCAGCGAACAGGCTGCTCCCTCCGTTTGTCGTGTAAGTAAGATTCGGGATGATACGATCGAGCGCCGCGATATCGGTTACCCCCTGATCGCGGAGATCCTCTCCAGAGACAGCCGATACGGAAATCGGCGTGCTCTGCAGATTTTCTTCCACCCGGCGAGACGTAACGACAATTTCGTTGAGTTGATCCCCATTATTTTTGGCCACCGCCGCATTGCCAACTTCGGATTGAGCCGCAGCCGGCATACCCGCGACAAGCGCGGCTATCGCGGTGCTGCTTGCCAACCATGTCGCCGAAACACGCTTCATTTTCGCCTCCTCTGAACTTGGGCTACCCGCCCCTTTCAGAGTCAGACGATTGCCAGCGACGGACCCACGGGAATTTTTTCACCCAACTCCGAGAGCCCGTTCAGGATTCAACAAAAATGACCTTCTGGTGTCTAATGGGCCAGCAGCCTGCGACTGACCGATGGCGTCCCGAAATCCGGCGGCCGGTCGAACTCAACCATCAGCGTCTCACGGTGCACAGCCAGCCTGCGATGAGCTCTCGCCACGTGATCCTCTACCGTGCGTATGGAGATTCCAAGAGTCTCAGCGATTTCAGAATGAGAGAACGCATCGAAGTAGTAGTATTTGAAGATCATCGTCGTCCGATCGGGGAGCCCATCCAGAACCCGGGCGAGAGCGCGCAGCAGGTCGCGCTCCGTCACAATGCGATCGGCGTCTGCGCGGGGATCGATCATCAAGTCTTCATTGCGGCCGCCAGCGGGCTCGCCTTGACCGCGCAGATAGCGGAACAAGTCCTTCAAAACGTTCGCAGCAGTCTGGAAAATGTAGCTGTCAGCCCGATCGATATCGTAAAGATCAGACCGACGGGCAATGCGTACGAAGACCTCTTGCACGAGATCCTCATGGTCCTGAAGGGAAGGGGCTTGGCGTTTAAAAAATGTGAGCAGCGGGCGCCGATATCGGGCGAACCAGCGAATAAGAAGCGCTTCGTCCCGCGGTTTTGCCTGATCCGAAGAACTGGATAGTCGCCCTTTAGGACGAACCAGCATTTCCCCTCCTCCTGCTGCGCTCCTGGTGGCAGCTTGCGCGTACGCCTAAGCGAGCCCTCTAGACCGCGCAAGCCACCTTGGGCATTATCAACCGGACTGTTCGACGGACTGTCCCTCAGATCGCTTTTTTTAATTTTTATGATGTCATTTCATGGATTTGATAATCATTCCTCGTCGTGCCCTGCGCATCGAGAAACAAGGCCTTCAAGGAAAGGACAGAGTCAAATTCCGCAAGAAGCTTGTGGGCTGTATCGGAGCGTGAGCTGGAGGTAGTTTCTGTCCAGGACCAGGGAATTGACGCCCGAGCATCCGCCAGCAATGAGCATCGAAAGGCCTTTCGGGCAGGGTCGCCTATTTGAAGGATCAGAGGTGCATGGGAGGGGAGCCAGCAGCGAGCAGACCGGCAGAGCTGAATTCGCGGACCGTTATAGGGGTCACCGCATGCCTCATTGGCCAGATGCTGGGAAGCAGCCTGCTGACAAGCGCTGCGCTTCCGCTTTTGCTCCTGCCGATAACAACGCAGTTCGGTTGGACTGCCACGGCTTTTTCCACGGCGATTACGTTCATGATGATATGCGGTGCCATCTCGGGACCATTAATTGGGCGATTGATTGACCACTTTGGGGCGAGACGGGTAATCCTGTGTGGAACAGTCATGGTCGGATTGACTACGCTTGGTCTCACCACGACGAATCGGCACATTTGGCTTTTCTATGTCGCCCATGCGCTCTTGGGCGTTTTTGGGACGACAGCCCTCGGCTATGTGAAAATTATCGGCGGGCTGTTCGTGCAGAATCGCGCGAAAGCACTCGCAGTATTCGGGGTTGAGGCAGCGCTTGCCGGTAGTGCCGCACCATTGTTGATCGAGGCCGTGCTTTCAGCTCACGGATGGCGGGCAGTATATCTCGTGCTGGGCGGGACTATTCTTGCAACCGTGCCCGTTCTCTTCGTGATGCTCCCCCGCACGAAAACAGCCGAAGAAATAGATGATAGTGCGGCTGGAACGACCGGTATTCCGCCCGGTGAAGCCTTGAGAACTGGCACCATGTGGCTGCTCATCGCAGCGGTGGTTGTGGGCGCAGCGCCGCGCTTGGGATTCATGGCCTATATTGTACCGTTCCTCGATGAACGCGGCTTCCAAGCCGCCAGCGGCGCGAGTGCGATCGCCTCCGTTACCATATCGGGGCTAGCAGGTTCGCTCGTTGCAGGAATCTTGATGGATCGCTTTCCAACGCCGCTGATCGCCGTCCCACTTCAGCTTCTGGGCATGGTGTCGGTATTCGGCCTCGCGCTGCTCGGCAACAGCACAACGAGCTGGGCCGGGCTAATCACGGTGAGCGCGCTATTTGGTTTCACGATGCAAGCACACTTACCGCTGATGAGCTACTTCCTCTCCCGCTTTTTCGGCTTGCTCCATTTCGGCCAAATTTATGGAGTGGCGGTGGCGGTAGTTGCCATAGGCATCGGCCTCTTTACCCCAGCAATCGGCAGCATCATCGAAAATGGCCTTGGATATACAGGGGCGATCTGGATCATGACGTTCGGCCTAATGCTTTCCGCACTCTTGTTCTTGCGGCTTGGGACCCTTCAATCGCGCTTATCCCTATATTAAGCCCCAGAAATACTTCCCGCCTGAAGCTTACCGGTACCCGTGATATTGGTGGAAGCGAGTGCCGTCGGTGTGCTGTCAGTCTAGCGCTAACTGTCTCCGAATTCGGCAGCTTGCCAGTTATCAAAACGATGATGAAACTCCTTCGTTCAAGCGCCCGGTTTCCGCCCGATGCGATCCGGTTCCGCTGTGTGGCTCTATTTCCGTTTCATGACGAGCTTGCGTGATGTCGAAGAGATGCTCGCCGAACGCGGAATCGATGTCTCTTATGAGACCGTCCGTTGCCGGGCGAACAAGTTCGGCCTGACCATTGCAGCCAACATCCGCAAACGTCGTTCGCGACCACGGACTGGTCATGCCCGACTTCCACCAGCAACGTCAGCAGCCAGGAATTGAGGCAATAGCTGATCGTCAGCATGGAGATGAACAGCATCCATAGCATCAGCGTGCCCAGCAGAGGATTGCTAGTTACACGGGCCGTAATGCGGCAAGGACGTCACGTATGCCCGGTTCCGATCCGGCAGCGGCTTTCAGTCAGCGCGCGCTCGGCAGCAGAAGGTGCACGCTCGTGCCCTTGCCGGTTTCGCTGTCGATGAGCACTTGCCCCTCTGACTGGTGAACAAAGCCATAGACTTGGCTCAGGCCCAGTCCGGTTCCCCGGCCTTCGCCCTTTGTCGTGAAGAACGGCTCGAATACCTGGGTCAGGATCTCTTTGTTCATGCCGCAGCCGGTGTCGCGGATCGTGACGCGCACCAGGGGACTTCCCGCTTCGCAGGAGCCATTGAAATCGCCTGAGATGTTGCTGGTCTCGATGGTCAGGGTGCCGTTTCCGTCCATGGCGTCGCGGGCATTCACGGCGAGATTGAGGAGGGCGACATCGAACTGGTTGGCGTCGATGGCGACCGCGTCGAGTTGCGGCGCCAGAATGGTCTGGATCTGCACTCCGCGCCCCAGAGTTCCTTCGAACAGCTGGATGAGGGATTCGATACGGGCATTCACGTCGATGACTTCGGGGGAGAGCGTTTGCCGCCGGGAGAAGGCAAGCAATTGCTGGGTCAGCGCGCCGCCATTGCCGGCCCGCGCGCGCATTTCCTTGATCAGCATGCCGACCTTGGCGTCGGCGGGATCAGCAGCGATCTGTTTTTCAAGGAGATTCAGGCCGGATTCGAACACCGCGAGCAGATTATTGAAATCGTGCACGATCCCTGCCGCCAGCCTGCCGATGGCTTCCATCTTCTGTGACTGGCGCTGACGCTCCTCCGCCGCGCGCTGGGCGGAGACGTCGCGCAGACTTGCAAGAAGGGCGGCATCGCCATTCCAGCCGATCTCGACGACGCGCATTTCGACGTCCGCCGGCGGTTTGCCGGGCCTTCGGACGCGGATTTCCGCGATGTCTCCGGCAACGACCGGCCGGCCGAGCGGAATGTGGACGAGATCGTCGATGGGTTGCCCGAAGATTTCGCCCGCCGCCGGATTGGCATAAAGCACGGTGCCGGCGAGATCGACGATCAGGATGCCATCGGCAATATTCTCGACGAGACGCTGGAAGGAGAGCTGGCTGAATCCCGCGAGCGGCTCGTCCTCGTCCGCGTTGAAGATCTCGGTCACGGTGCGTGTCTTCTTTCGCGCCGTGTTCATGCCGTCGGGCCTGCAATGGCGGTGTCGCCAAACACATCGGGCGCTCCGCCGAAGGGTTCGCCCAGATGCATGCCCTCTCCATCGATCGTGAAGCGGCGGATCTGCTTGTCATGCTCGCTGCCGCGCATCTTCAGCACCATCAGCCCTCGGTTCATCATGTCGCCTTCCTGGATGTAGCGCAGCAGGATGATCGAGTCGGTCAGCGTAGAGATGTGTTGCTCGCTTGCGCTTTGGCCGCCGATCAAGGACTTGTTGGTGGCCGTGCAAAGCCCCGCGATCTCGTGCTGCTTGATGAAGGAGGTCAAGCTGATCAGGAATTCGCGGAATCCCGTCTCCGGCGCGATCCGCTCCAGGGCTGACAGGCTGTCGATGGCCAGCCGGTCCGGCTTGAACTCCTCCACCAGCTCGCGGATCGTCAGCAAATGGTCCGGCAGGCTCTGCGCTTCGGGATACAGGGAAATCACCTTGAGCTTCCCTTCCGCTTCCATCGCCTCGAAATCCACGCCCCAGCCGCGTGCGTTGCGGAACAACTGGCCGCGGCTTTCTTCATAGCCGACGAGCAGTGCCCGCTCGCCAGCGGCCACGCCTCCGGCGAGGAAGTTCGTCACCAGCAGGGTCTTGCCGGTGCCGGTGGCGCCACTCACCAGCGTCACGCTGTCGCGGAACAGGCCGCCGCTCGTCATGCGGTCGAGTTCGGCATTGCCGCTGGTCACGCGCTTGGTGCTCGATTGCTGTTCGAGCCGGAGCGACGACAGGGGAACCGCGACAAGCCCGTGATTTTCCACCAGCGTGATCGGCACCTCGCCCTCGACATGCCGGCTGCCGCGCATCTTCAACACCTCGATCGTTCGGCGGCGGCGTTCCTTGTCGAGCGCATTGCGCAGGATGACGACATTGTCGGCGACGAATTCTTCGATCCGATGGCGGGAAATCTCGCCATATTCGCTGTTCCGCTCCGCCGTCATCAGGACGGTCAGCCCCTCCTGCTTCAGTGCGGCGGCGACGCGCAAAAGCTCACGGCGCACGGTCGTCGGGTCGGCGATGAAATGATCGAAAAGCTGCGTCAACGAATCAAGAACGAGGCGTTTGGCCTTGCTGGCGCGCACGGCATGGAGAATGCGCGTGAGGAGACCGGCGAGGTCGAAATCGCCGACGACGATCTCGTCGCGATCCTGTGGGCTCGCATCGACGAAGACGAGCTGGTTCCGTTCGCGCCAGCGCCGGATATCCCAGCCGAAGCCCGCCATGTTGAGGTCGATCTCGTCCGGCGATTCCTCGAAGGTGACGAATACGCCCGGCTCGTGAAGATCGGCGATGCCATGGGCGAGGAACTGTGTGGCGAACACCGTCTTGCCGCTGCCCGGCGTTCCGCCGACGATGGTGGTTCGTCCGCGCGGCAGGCCCCCCATCACCAGATCGTCGAAAGCCTCGATGCCCGTCTTTACGCGTTCAAGCACGGGATCGACGACACTATCCTCTGCCATGGTCATGCGGATGCGTCCTTGTTGCGATAGCCGAAATATTCGAGGACCTGGGCCGTATTGCTGATGTCGCCGATCAGACGGCGCGGCGGCGTCACGGTTTCGTCTGACAGAGTGGGGGTGGCGAGAATCCCGGCGATCTCGGCCTCGGCCGGCCGCTCCAGAATATCGATGACTTCAATGTCGATCGGCTCCAGCGCCGCGTCGATGAGGCGCTTGCGCCCTTCGAGCGCGCGCCGCGCGCCGGGCGCGTCACCCGCCAGATAAAGCCGGAGCATGGGACGAACCACTTTACCGGTCACATCGTTCATGTTCATGTGTCACGCCATTTTCCTAGCCAGCATTGGGTTTTGGCGTGCTTGGGCGCCCGGCCAGGGATTCCGTTTCGGCATTGCTTCTCCTCGAGGCGGCAAGTCTTTCGCCCGGGAGCCGATGGTGCCATCGCTCACGCTCGATGAGGCCTGATCAGCGCCTTGTGTTGCCTTGTAGACAGAGATGCGGGATCGGTCTGCCCACTAGTGAACGTTTCTCCCACTCATACGTTGGAAAAAATCGCGAAAAGAGAGGTAGGTAAGGGATATGCGAAACGCCGAGGGGGACCTGATCGCGAACAATCTGTTGCGTGCCTTGCGGACTGAAGACTGGGCCATCATCCAGCCGATGCTGGAGGAGTGGTCCGCCCCCACGGGAACGCTGCTCCACGAGCCCGGCGATACGGTCAGGCACGCCTATTTCCCCTGCGGGCCGAGCCTGATTTCCTATCTGGTCGTGCTCGGCGACGGGCGAGCGATCGAGACGGCGCTTATCGGCCGGGAAGGCGCGATCGGCGGCATCGTCAGCCAGGGTCGGCTTCCCGCCTATGCCCGCGCCGAGGTACAGCTGGGCGGCTCGTTCTGGCGCATGGATCTGCACGATCTCGAGGAAGCGAAGTCGCGCTCGATTACCTTGCGTTTCCTGTTCGCACGCTATGCCGACTGCCTGATGGCCCAGGTCTTCCAGTCCGTCGCCTGCAACGCCGCCCATTCGATCGAACAGCGCACGGCGAAATGGCTGCTCGCCGCCATGGACAGGACGGGCGCGACCGACGTGGCGCTGACCCAGGAACAATTGGCATCGATGTTGGGAGTCGGGCGCAGCTATCTCAGCCGCGTCATTCAGTATCTGAAGACGAGAGAGGTCATCGAAACGCGCCGCGGGCGCATAGGCATCGCCGATATCGATGGTCTTCGGACACTCGCCTGCGAATGCAACCCTTGTGTCAGTCGCCATTTCGACGACGTTCTGAAAGGCGTATATCCGGCCGAGGAAAATGGATTGGCGCTCAAGGAAAGCGGGGCCCACCAAGCGTCAGGCTGATTGGGGTCATCCTGCGAAGGAGAAATCTCCAGCGGGGCGGAGC
>Ga0182740_1002805_pt1 | contig 10297 bp, 6 predicted proteins | sample eDN5th37CKraftBY_FD_128872 | JGI IMG/M metagenome (GOLD analysis project Ga0182740, IMG submission 128872) | Enriched backyard soil microbial communities from Emeryville, California, USA - eDNA 5th pass 37_C Kraft BY (version 2) (version 2) | ecosystem: Environmental > Terrestrial > Soil >...
CATCATCGGCGCCGGCTACGTCGGCCTCGTCACCGGCGCCTGCCTCGCGGAACAGGGCCACCAGGTAACCTGCGTCGACGTCGACGCCGAGCGCGTGGCACGGCTCAACGCTGGCAGTGCTCCGATCTTCGAGGACGGGCTGGACGAACTGCTCCAGCGCAATGTCGGCCACCGGCTGCGCGCGACCTCGGACCTCGCGGGCGCTGTGCATGAAACCGCAGCAACCTTCATCTGCGTCGGCACACCGTTCGATGGACAATCGATCGATCTCGCCGCCGTCCTGGACGTCGCACGGGAGATCGGCGCCGCCCTGCGGAGCAAAGCCGACTACCACCTCGTCGTCGTCAAAAGCACGGTCGTCCCCGGCACCACCGAGCAGCGCGTGCGGCCGGCCCTCGAGGCCGCATCCGGCAAGCAGGCCGGATTGCACTTCGGGCTCGGCATGAACCCGGAATTCCTCTCCGAAGGCGAGGCGGTGCGCGACTTCATGCACCCGGACCGGCTCGTCCTCGGGGCGCTCGATGCGCGCTCCCTTGCGGCCATGGAGGAAATTTATCGGCCGTTTCCCGCCGCGCCCAGGATCCGGACCAATCCCCGCACCGCCGAGCTGATCAAATACGCGTCCAACGCCCTGCTCGCGACGCTGATCTCGTTTGCCAACGAGATCACGAATCTCGGCGCCGCGATCGGCGGCATCGACCCCGGCGAGCTGATGCGCGGCCTCCACCTCAGCCATTATTTCCGTCCCCGCGACGGTCTGCCGCTCCCACCGATTACGTCATTCCTGTATCCAGGTTGCGGATTCGGCGGCAGCTGCCTGCCGAAGGACGTCAAGGCGCTGATCGCGCACGGCAGCGCCACGGGCGAGCCGATGCGGCTGCTCGAGGCCGTGATCGCCACGAACGAGCGCCAGCCGGCGCGAGTCGTGGCCCTGCTCGAACGTCGTTGGCCCGACCTCCGCGGGATCCGCATGGCCGTCCTGGGCCTCTCGTTCAAGCCGCAGACCAACGACGTGCGCGAGAGTCCGGCGTTTCCCGTGATCCGTCTGCTCCTGGAACGCGGCGCCCGGATCGCGGCGTTCGATCCCGTCGCCATGCCCGAATTCCGCCGCGCGTTCTCCGATTCGCGCGTCCGCTACGCGCCCACGCTCGAGTCGGCCACGAGCGACGCGCAGGCGGTCGTCGTGCTCACGCCGTGGCCACAGTTCGCCGATCTGCCGCAACAGTTCCGCGAGCAAACCCCGGCGCCGCTCCTCGTCGACGCCCGTCGGGCGTTCTCGCCGCATCTTTTCACCGATTACATCGGTATCGGCGACTAGCCGGTCCGGCCGGCTCCTTTGTCCGTTTCCTCCATGAATGCCTCCGCCGTCTCCGCGCCCCCACGGGACCGCCCCGTCGCCGACTCGCAACCCCGGCCGCCTCGCATCGCCGGCGCGACGCCGTTCCGTTGCCGCCATTGCGGTCGTGCGCTCGAGCACACGTTCGTCGACCTCGGCTTGTCGCCGCCTTGCCAGTCTCACATCGAGCCCGAACGGCTCGCCTGCGCGGAGCCGTTCTACCCGCTGCACGTTTACGTCTGCTCGCAGTGTTATCTCGTGCAGCTGCCCGAGCACATCGCGCCCAAGGACATCTTCGTCGAATACGCGTATTTCTCCTCCTACTCCGACACGTGGCTCGCCCACGCGCGCGCCTACGTGGAGACGATGACGGCGCGCTGGCGCCTCGGCCGCGAGAGCCTTGTCGTCGAGCTCGCGAGCAACGACGGCTATTTGCTCCAGTATTTCGCCGAGCGCCATGTCCCGGTGCTCGGCATCGAGCCGGCGAAGAATGTCGCCGCCGTCGCGGTGAAGAAGGGCATCCCGACGCTCACCGAATTTTTTGGCCGCGACGTCGCGCGGCGCCTGGTCGCGGAGGGCCGCCGGGCCGACCTGCTGCTGGGCAACAACGTCCTGGCCCACGTGCCGGACATCAACGACTTCGTCGGCGGGATGAAGCTTCTCCTGCAGCCAACCGGCGTCATCACGATGGAGTTTCCCCATCTGTTGCGACTGATCGCCGGCAACCAGTTCGACACGATCTATCACGAGCATTACTCGTATCTCTCGTTTACGACGGTGGAGACGATCTTCGCGGCGGCCGGGCTCGCGCTTTTCGATGTCGACGAGCTGCCGACGCACGGAGGTTCGCTGCGCATTTACGCCGGCCACGCTGAGGATATGACGAAGATCCGCAGTCCGCGCGTCGCCGCCCTGAAGGAGCGCGAGGCGCGCTGGGGCGTGGCCGATGTCGCGACCTACGCGCGTTTCGGCGAGCGGGTGAAGGCGACCAAACGGCGCATCCTGCAGTTTCTGCTCGCGGCGAAGGACGCCGGCAAAAGCGTCGCCGGCTACGGCGCACCGGGCAAAGGCAACACGCTGCTGAACTACTGCGGCATCCGCACCGATTTCCTCGACTACACCGTCGACCGCAATCCGTATAAGCAGGGCAAATACACGCCGGGGACCCGGATTCCGATCCTCGCGCCCGACGAATACCGGCGGACCCGGCCGGACTACGTGTTCATCCTGCCCTGGAATCTCCAGGAGGAGATCATGGCGCAGAACGCCTACATCCGGGAATGGGGCGGCCAGTTCGTCGTCCCCATCCCCGAGCCCAAGGTCCATGCGCCCCCGGCATGAATGCGTCCCGTGCCTTGGTGACCGGCGCCGCCGGTTTCATCGGCCGCGCGGTCTGTCGTGAGTTGCTCGCCGGAGGCTGCCACGTCGCCGCGCTTTGCCGCCGTCGCGACCGCCGTCTGCCTCCTGAGATCGAGCCGATCGTGTGCGATCTCGCCGACCGCCGGCAGTTGCTGCGCGCGGTCGAGTCTGCGGCATGCGACTGCATCTTTCATTTCGCCGGCTACACGAGCGCCACCCGCGATCTGCAAGCCGTGCCCGAAACCTTCGATTCGAATCTCGCCGCCACGGTGAATGTTCTTTTCGCCGCCACCCAAGTCGGGTGCAACCGGCTGGTCGTGGCCGGCTCGCTGGAAGAACCCGATCCCGGCGAGGCCCCCTCCTCCCCCTATGCCGCCTCCAAGCTCGCCGGCACTCACTATGCACGGATGTTTCACGAGGTTTACGGAACCCCGGTCGTGATTGCCCGCATCTTCATGGTCTACGGCCCCGACCAGCAGGACACGCGCAAGCTGATTCCCCACACCATCCTGCGCCTCCTCGAAGGCCGCGAGCTCGCATTCGCCAGCGGCCGCCGGGAGCTCGACTGGATCTACATCGACGACCTGGCCCGTGGTCTGGTCGAGCTGGCGCGGCGCGACGGCCTTGCTGGCGAGGTGCTCGATTTCGGCACCGGCACCCTTACGCCTATCCGCCGCGTCGTCGAGATGCTCATCGATCTCGTCGATCCCGCCGCGACTCCGCGTTTCGGCGTGCTGCCGGAGCGCAAAGCCGAGCAGATCCGCCAGGCGAACGCGCGTCGCACCGAGGAGCGGCTGGGCTGGCGCGCGACCGTGGGGCTGCCCGACGGACTCGCCCGCACCGTCCGCCATTATCGCGAACGTCATCCGGTTCCCGGTCCATGAATGCCCCGCTTTCCTTCGGATTGAAGAACCGGCTCGCCGCCGAGGGCCCGATCCGGGTCGGTGTCGTCGGCGCCGGCGCCGCGGCGCGCATGGCGCTCCGCCACCTGCTGCGCTGCTCGACGGTGCGCGTGCTCGGCATCGCCAATCGCACGCCACAACGCGTCGTCGAGATCCTCGCCGGCGCCGGCCGGCCTTTTGCCATGGTTCGCTCCGCCCCCGAGCTCGATGGCGCCGCGAGCCGCGGCGCCATCGCCGTCGCCGCGGACCCCGCGGTGTTGTGCGAGTCGCCCGCGATCGAGGCGATCGTCGAGGCCACCGGCTCCGTCGAGTTCGGCGCCGCGGTTACGCTCTCCGCCCTTCTCAACCGCAAGCACGTCGTGCTCCTCAACGCCGAGCTCGACGCCACCCTCGGCCCGCTGCTGAAGCGCTACGCCGACGACGCCGGCGTGGTGTTCACCCATACCGACGGCGAGGAGCCGGCGGTGGCGTTGCGCCTGGTGCAATACCTGCGGGACCTGGGTTTGCACCCGGTCGCAGCCGGCAATCTCAAGGGCATGCTCGATCGTCGCCGGAATCCGGATACGCAGCGGGCCTTCGCCGCCGCACACGGACTCGACCCGGCCAAGGCGGCGTCGTTTGCCGACGGCACCAAGCTCGCGCTCGAGGCGGCGCTGCTCGCGAACGCCACCGGTTTCCGTGCCGGCGTGCGCGGCATGCACGGGCCGCGGTGCGCGCACATCCGGGAGATCGCCACGCTGCTGCCGGCCGGCGAGATGCTCGCGGGCGGTCTCGTGGATTACGCGCTGTCCACCGAACCTTCGTCCGGCGCGTTTGCGATCGTGCACGAGCCCGACCCGGACATCAGCGCCGATCTCGCATATTTCAAAATGGGCGCCGGGCCGTTTCACGTGTTCTGCACGCCCTATCACCTTCCGCCCCTGCAGATCGTTGCGGCGATCCACGCCGCCGTCCTGCGCCACGAGCCGACGGTCGCTCCGGTCGGTCCGCCCGTGTGCGAGGTCGCCGCGCTCGCGAAGCGCCCGCTCCGGGCCGGCGAGGTGCTCGATGGCGTCGGCGGTTATTGCTGCTACGGCGCCGTGGAGAACGCCGACACCTTCGCGCAGGAGCGTCTGCTGCCCATCGGAATCTCCGGCGGCTGCCGGCTGCTCCGCGATGTCGCCGTCGACGAGGTTGTTCGCTACGACGACGTCGAGTGCCCGCCCAACCGGCGCTGCGACTTGCTGCGCGATGAACAGCACCGACTGTTTGCCCCGGCGTTTGCCGGCGTGTAGGCCGACGCATCGGTCCGACCCGTTCGGGAGACTTATGAAATCTTCGCGCCTTCCCGGCCGCGCGCCCGCGGACGATCCCGTCGTCGCCACGGACGATTCCGGGCCCGGCGCCGCCGCGACACCGCTGTTTGTCGATCTCGATGGCACGCTGGTGGCCACCAACACGCTGCTCGAGTGCCTGCTCCTGCGCCTTCGGCATCGCCCGCTCGATCTGCTGAAGCTGCCGCTCTGGCTGTGGCGCGGCCGCGCCTATGTGAAGGCCCGGCTCGCCGAGGACGATCGTCTCGAGGTGGGACGGTTGCCCTATCGCGGCGATTTGTGCGATCAGCTGCGACGCGTCCACGCCGAGGGCCGTCGCGTTTATCTCGCCACCGCGGCAGACCAGCGGATCGCACACCGCATCGCCCGACATCTCGGATTTTTCGACGCGGTGCTGGCGAGCGATGGACAACGCAATCTCCGCGCCCGCGAGAAACTCGCGGCGATTCGTGATGTCGCCGCCCGCGATTTCGATTACGCCGGCAACGCGCGCGACGATCTCGTGATCTGGCGGGCGGCTCGTTCCGCCATCGTCGTCGGCGCCCGGTCCGGACTCGTCCGCCGCGTCGCCCGGCTCGGCCGGCCAGCGCAGATCATGCCGGCCACCGCCTCGCCGTGGCGGGAGATCGTCCGCGCGCTCCGTGTGCACCAGTGGCTCAAGAACCTCCTCGTGTTCGTCCCGCTGCTGACCTCGTTTCGTTTCACGGATCCGGGTGTCCTGACCCATTCGCTGGTGGCGTTCTTCGCGTTCTGCTTCTGCGCGTCCTCCATTTACATCGTCAACGATCTGCTCGACCTCGAAGCCGATCGGGCGCATCCGCGGAAACGCTTTCGCCCCTTTGCCGGGGGCACGTTGTCGATTCCGGTCGGGCTGCTGGTGGCCGCGTCCGGCATGGGACTGGGTCTCGGGCTCGCGGGGTGGGATTCGCAACATCTCCTCGCGATCATGCTGGTTTATGTGGCGACGAGCACCGCCTACTCGATCCATCTCAAGACGCGCGTGCTGGCCGATGTGATCGTGCTCGCGATCCTTTACACCCTGCGAATCTTCGCCGGCGCCGCCGGCACCGGGATCCCGCTCAGCGTGTGGCTCGTCGCGTTTTCCGTGCTCGTGTTTCTCAGTCTCGGGCTGGTGAAACGCTGTTCCGAGCTGATGCTCCTGCAACGCGAGGGTCGCCAGGTGATCCGGGGCCGGGACTACGTTTTGGACGACCTCAAGATTTTCTGGCCGATGGGCGTCGCGACCTCCGTCGGCGCGGTGCTGCTGTTCGCGTTCTTCATTCATTTCGGCGGCGTGCAGGCGCACTATCGCACGCCAGCGCTGCTCTGGATCGTGGCGGTCGGACTCTTCTACTGGCTGAGCCGGATGTGGATCAAAACCGCGCGGGGCGAGATGACTGACGACCCGCTGGTGTTCGCCCTGCGCGATGCCGGCAGTCGGACCGTGATCGCCGGAATGATTCTCGTCACGGTCGCCGCGCGTTACGCGCCTCTCGCCTGGCCATGATCGCGTTCTCCAGTCGAACGACCGTCGGCCCGACGACGCTGTCCCGCCGCGTGGCGGGCTGGCTCGCCGCGGTCCTGCTCCTGGCTTTCGTGGCGGCGGGCACCGTCACCGGTGTGTTATGGCAATTTGGATACGACCTCGCCGACGCGGCCCGGCAGACGTCGCCCGGTCGCATCGCGTTCCTGGCGCGGGAGCCGGGTTACGACTCCTGGCGCCCGCTCCTGCGCGCCGGCGAAAGCGTGCGGGACGATCCCGTCGCCGGCTGCTACGCGGTATTCCATTCGCATCGCGGAAAATTCCAATATCCCCCGCTCGCCTTGCTCGCGTATCGCGGGCTGCCTGCGTCCGTGAGCGCAGAGGCGATCAGGACCTGGGCTGGCTCACGCCTCCAATACTGGCACGGCTGGATCTCCCGTTTCGCGTTTCTCGCCACTGTGGTGGTTTCGATTCTCATTCTGCGCGCGGGTTTCCGGCTGAGCGATGCGTCTCCGACCGGATTCTGGTTGCCCGCGCTGCTCGTGGTCCCGGCCGCGTTCACATTTTATCCGCTCATCGTCGCGCATGAGCTCGGCCAGTTCCAGTTGCTGCTCGACGCCTGGGTGGCGCTCGCGCTCCTGGCGTTCATGCGCGGTCAACGGGCGCTGGCCGGCGGCTTCCTTGGACTTTGTTGTGTTCTCAAACCCCCGCTCGCGCTGGTGCTCCCGTGGGCCCTGCTGCGACGCCAGCACTCACTGGCGCTCGCCTTCACCCTCGTCACGCTCGCCGGGTTCAGTTTGTCGCTGCTTGTTTTCGGCTGGTCCGCGCACCTCGATTATCTCGCGGTGCTCCGCACCCTCAGCCGTCACGGCGAAGCGTTCTGGTTCAATCAAAGCCTCGGCGGCGTCCTGCACCGGTGGGTCGATCCCGCCGCGGCGCTCACGCTCGACGCGATCGGCAGCCCGCTGCCGCCGTATCGGGCGGGAATCCACGTCGCCGGCCTGGGTTTCGGACTGGCGCTCGTGACCCTCGTGCTCTTCCGGCGCCGCCCCGTGACCGAGCCGACCGACGCTATCTTCGATTTCTGCGCCTTGCTGCTGGCGGCCACCCTCGCGTCGCCGGTGGCGTGGAACCATCACTTCGGCGTCTGCTTCCCGATCGTCTGCGCCGTGCTGCCGCCGGTGCTGGCGGGCCCCGCCCCCCGGCGCTGGCCGGCGCTGCTGCTCGGCGTCGCCTTTCTGGCGATCGGCTTCGAGCTGATCGCGCCCGAGTTTGTATTCGCCTCTCCCTTACGCGGACTCCTCGGCGCGCACGTTTTTTTCGGCGCGCTCGGGCTGCTCGCCCTCCTGCTGATCTGGCGGCTCCCCGTTGACGCCGCCCCCCCGGCGTTCGCGTCCCCCGCCTCGTCACCGTGAATCTCACCAGCCCAGTCAATTTTCGCGCGCCGTCGCTGGCGCGTGGCGCCGTCGCGACGACGAACGATCGCACCGAGGAAAGATCGATCCGTTGGCTGCTCCCCTTGACCCTCGCCATGGGTGCGCTCGTCCGCCTTGCGCTGGCCTTTCACCAGCCGCTCGCGATCGAGGCGGAAGGCGCCGAATACGCCTACATCGCGCGCAGCCTGCTCGAAGGCCGCGGCTACGTCGGCAGCCTCGAAGGCGGCGTTCAGCTGCTGTTCCCGCCGCTGTTTCCATTGCTGATCGCAGGCGTCGCGAGCCTGGGTCTCGACGTCGAGACGGCCGGCCGACTCGTCGCCATTGTTGCGGGGACGCTGTTAATTGTGCCGGTTTACGCGATCGCCCGACGACTTTATCAAGGCCGCGTCGCCGTGCTCGCCGCCGCGATCGTCGCGCTTCATCCCGTCCTCGTTCATCTCTCGATCTCCGTTTACTCGGAAGGCCCTTTCGTCGCGCTGCTGCTGACCGCGGCTCTTTTCAGCCTCCGCTGTCTGCACTTTGCCTCACTGCGGGACGCGGGCCTGGCGGGGTTGTTTCTCGGCCTCGCTTATCTGACGCGCACGGAGGCGGCGTTCTACCCGCTGCTCGTGGCCGCGATTTTCCTGCTCGCCGGTTATCGCCTGCGCGTGCCGCCGCGTCGGGTCGCGCTGTTCGCCGCGACAGTCTTCGGGGTTTTCGCGCTCGTTGCGGCACCCTACGCGGTATTTCTCACCGTTCACACCGGATCTCTTCGTCTGGAAGGGAAAAGCGCGCTGAACCTCGCGATGGCCGAACGCATGAACCGCGGCATGTCCTATGTGCAGGCGTCCTACGGCGTGAGCGACGACCTGCGCGAGCAGGGTCCGATTTTGAACGTCAACACCTTCATCCGCACCGCGCCGGTGGAGAACCGCAGCCTCGGGTCGCTGCTGCATTCGCTGGCGTTGTCCGCCCGGCGCAACGCCCCGGTCATCTACGACCGCTTCCTGTGCCTCGCGTATGGCGGGCCGCTCACGCTGCTGCTGATCGCCTTCGGTTTGTTCGGCCGGCCGTGGAACGCCGAGCGGACCCTGCAGGAGATGGTGCTGCTGGGCTTCTGCGGGCTGCTCGTCGTCGTGCTCCTGGCGATGAATGGCGTGCTGCACCGCTACACCTTTGCCGCCCTACCGTTCTTCGCGATCTGGAGCGCGCGAGGCATCGACGAACTCGCCATCTGGGGCCTCCGCACGGCAGCGAAGAACCGTCTCGGCGCCGCCCGCCTCGTCTGGGTGCCGCGCACGCTGCGTATCCTGATTGGCACGACGCTGTTCGCACTCTCGGCCGCAGGCGTGGGCAACATCTCCGAATTCGACAGCGACCGGTCCAGTCATCTCGGCGCGCGCGAGGCGGGACGCTGGCTCGCGGGCTACCGGCCGGGCGAGAAGCGGGTCTTCGATGCGGAGCCCACGATCGCCTTTTATTCCCGCGGGACGCTGCTGTGCCTTCCCTGGGCCTCCAGCGAGGTCGCGCTGCGCTATATCGCCGGCAAGTCGCCGGACTTCATCATCCTCAAGGGCCGGCTGATCCGCTCCTGGCCGTTCATGCAGGCGTGGATCGACGGCGGCATTCCGGATGCCAGGGCCCGTCTCGTTTACGCCCGCGGCCAGCGCCCCGACGAACAGCTTTTTATCTACGAGTGGCGCGACTGACGCGCCGCCCGTCCTTTCCCCAACCCAACCGTCCTCCCCATGAAAACCGTGCTGTTCTGCGGCGGACTCGGCATGCGCATGCGTGACATGCCCGAGCCCCTGCCAAAGCCCATGGCGACCATCGGCTACCGGCCGATCCTCTGGCATCTCATGAAATACTACGCGCACTACGGGCACCGCGACTTTGTGCTCTGCCTCGGTTACCGCGCCGACCTCATCAAGCAGTATTTCGTCAACTACAGCGAATACATCACCAACGATTTCGTCCTCTCGGACGGTGGCCGGCAGACCGAGCTGCTGAGCAAGGACATCCAGGACTGGCGCATCACTTTTTTAGATACAGGCCTGAGTCGGAACATCGGCCAGCGCCTCCTGATGGCGCGCCGCTTCGTCCAGGACGAGGAGATTTTCCTCGCGAACTATGCGGACGGTCTCACCGACCTTCCGCTCGACCAGGCGGTCAACTTCTTCCGGCGCAGCGGCAAGGTCGCGTGCTTCCTCGCCGTCAATCCCACCGCCAGCTTCCACATCGCGGCCACCAAACCCGACGGCACCGTCACCGCGATCGAACACATCGGCAAATCCGGCTATCGCATCAACGGCGGCTATTTCCTCTTCCGCCGGGAGATCTTCAACTACCTCCACGAGGGCGAGGAACTCGTCGAGGCGCCGTTCCGCCGGCTGATCGCCGAGGAGCAGCTGCTCGCGTATTGCTACGACGGATTCTGGGCGTGCATGGACACGTTCAAGGAGAAGCAGCACCTCGAGGATCTGCTCGCC
>Ga0182740_1002806_pt1 | contig 10293 bp, 9 predicted proteins | sample eDN5th37CKraftBY_FD_128872 | JGI IMG/M metagenome (GOLD analysis project Ga0182740, IMG submission 128872) | Enriched backyard soil microbial communities from Emeryville, California, USA - eDNA 5th pass 37_C Kraft BY (version 2) (version 2) | ecosystem: Environmental > Terrestrial > Soil >...
CCCAGTCCGTCGGGCGGCCGTCGTGGTCGAGCGGCACCTCGATGCGGCCCTGCACCCCGCCGGTGCGTACGTCCGCCGCGGCCAGGTCGCGTCGCAGGCCTGCCGCCCAGCCGCGGGGCGGCACGACGTCGTCGTCGAGGAAGACGACCCACGCCGTGGCGGGCAGGGTCCGCCAGCCCGCGTTGCGGGCGGCCGCGGGCCCGCGCCCGCCCGAGCGGACGACGCGGACGTCGAGGCCGGGGTAGGTGCCCGTCGCGACCGCCGGGGGGAGCGGGCCGCCCGGGGGGAGGGGGCGGTCGTCGGCGAGCACGACGGGCACGGGGAGCGCCGACTCCGCGCCCGGCCCGGGCTCGGCCGCGAGGTCGCGCACGCTCGCGGCGAGCGCGTCGAGCAGCCGCGCGAGGCTCGGGCGCCCGACCGTCGGGACGACGATCCCGACGTCGGTCCGCGGCGTGCCCACCTCGGCGCCGGGGCGGTGCGGGCTCACGGCGTGCCCCCGAACGCGTCGGCCCGGCGGACCAGGTGGGGCCCGAGCACGAGCAGGTCGACGGGCGCCGACCCGAACAGCTCGAGCGCGTCGTGCGGGTGGTCCACCATGGGCCGGCCGGCGGTGTTGAGGCTCGTGTTGATCACGACGGGCAGCCCCGTGCGCCGCTCGAACGCGCGCAGCGTCGCGTGCAGGCGCGGCGTCGTCGTGTCGACGGTCTGGATGCGGGCCGTCCCGTCCACGTGCACGGCGGCCGGGATCCGGTCGCGCCAGGCCGGGGCGACCGTGTGGACGAAGAGCATGTACGGGCTGGGGAGCGGGCCGCCCGAGAAGATCTCCGCCGCCCGGTCGTCGAGCACCATGGGCGCCACGGGGCGGAACTGCTCACGCCCCTTGACGGTGTTGAGCCGCTCGAGGTTGGCGCGCGGCCCCGGGTGCGCGAGCAGCGACCGGTGGCCGAGCGCGCGCGGCCCGAGCTCGGAGCGGCCGTCGAACCAGGCCACGACGCCGTCTGCGGCGAGCACGGCGGCGACCTGATCGGCGAGGTCGGCGGGCGTCGTGAACGGCAGCCGTGCGGTGCGCAGGACGCGCGCGAGCTCGTCGTCCGACCAGGCCCGCCCGAGGTCGGCGCCGACGAGCGGTACGACGGGGTCGCCCGCCTCGGCGGCGAGCTGGAGCGCCGCGCCGAGCGCCGTCCCGGCGTCGCCCGCCGCGGGCTGCACCCAGACGTCGTCGAACCCGGACTCGCGCCACACGCGCGAGTTCGCGACGCAGTTGAGCGCGATGCCGCCCGCGAGGGCCAGCGCGCCGTCGCCCGTGCGGGCGTGGAGCCAGCGCGCGAGCGCGACGAGCGTCTCCTCGAGCACGAGCTGGACGGACGCCGCGAGGTCCGCGTGCGGGCCGCGCCACGACTCCTCGGTGAGCGTCGCGTCGGGCCGGCGTCGCGGCGCCCACCGGCTCCAGTCCGGAGGCCGGGCCGCGAAGGTCCCGTCCCCGCGGACGTGCACGTGCTCGCGCACGGCGTCCGCGAAGCGCGGCTCCCCGTAGGAGGCGAGCGCCATGACCTTGTACTCGTCGCTCGAGCGCAGGAAGCCCAGGTGCTCGGTCAGCGACTCGTACACGAGCCCGAGCGAGTCGGGCAGCTCCTGCTCGGCGAGGACCTCGAGCTTGCCCTGGTCGTACCGGCCCGCGAGGCACGAGGTGCTCTCGCCGCGCCCGTCGAGGCTCAGGACGCTCGTCACGGGGTGGGGCGAGGCGAGCGCCGCCGACGCCGCGTGCGCCACCTCGTGGGGCACGAACCTGACCCGCGACCGGTCCAGGCCGGGGAGCGCGGTCGCGAGGAAGCCGGGGGCGCGGCGCGCGTACTCGAGCCGCAGCCAGTCCCACGGGTCGTCGAGCCCGAGCGCGTCGGCGGGCCGCGCGAGCGCGGGGTCGAACGAGTAGCCGACCGCGTCGAGGTCCCCGGGCTCGAGGCCGCCCGCCGCGAGGCACCAGGCCATGGCCTGCTCGGGCAGCTCCCAGGCCGCGAAGGGCACCGGGCGCTTGCCGTGCTTGCGGCGCGAGAAACGCTCCTCCTCGGCGGCGGCGACCACCTGGCCGTCGACGACGAGGGCGGCGGACGGGTCGTGGAAGAGGGCGTTGACCCCGAGGACGCGCATCGCGGAACCTCCCGGAGCGTGGCCCGTGAGGGGCCGGCGCGAGGGTGGGGGTCGAGGTTCCGCAACCCGCTCTCTTCACCCTCCGCGCGAGAAGCGCTTCTCGCATCTTGAACCGCTTCTCGGTGTCGCCTTCCCCGTCCCGGGTGCGGCCGCCCGGGCGAGTCCGGGCTCAGGTCGCCGGGCCGAGCGGCAGGCGCCGGTGCCCGGGGCGGAGCGTCACGCCCGCGACCGTCGCGACCTGGACGTCCTCCCACGGGACGAGGAAGGCGCCGCGGTGCCGGCGGCGCAGCCACCACGCGATCGGCCACGGCGAGGTCACCCCCGAGCGCTCGTAGCCGAGGAACGAGGTCCGGGAGCGGGGGCTCACGACCAGGCCGACGAGCCGCAGCCGCGCCGCGGGGCGCTCGGGCGGGCCCTCGAGGCGGAAGCGCGCGTCGATCACGTGGCCGAGGCGCTCGCCGTCCGCCGTGACGGCCGGGCTGTCGAGCAGGTCACCGAGGATCATGACGGCCTCCGGGGATCCGGCCCACCACGCGGTTCCTGACCCAGCGCTCGGGCCAGGTGACGTCGAGCGACTCCCAGGTCACCGCGAGGTTCACCACGGTGGTGAGCGCCGCGACGTCCCGCCAGGGGACGGCGCTGTCGTGGCTGCGCGGCGCCCGCCCGCCGAACACCCGCGTGAGCAGGCTCGGGCCGGTGAGGATCGCCGTCACCACGACCTCGTCGTCGCCGGTGAGCGGGAGGTCGCGGCCGTCGGCGGTCGCGAGCTCGAGGTCGTCGGCGGTCGTGACGGGCACGTCGTCGTCGTCGAGCACCTGGCGGCTCAGGAGGTGCAGCCGCGCGTCCACCAGGGCCCCCAGGGGCCGCTCGTCGCCGGTCATCCGCCCGCTCCCGTCACGATCATCAGGGGGATCGCCGCCACCGCCGCGACCACCACCACGACCAGCATGAGGCTGCCGAGCAGGTTGGTCAGCCTCCCGTTCACCTTGTCGCCCATGTACTCGGGGTCGTTGGCGACGAGCAGGATGGGGACGTACGTCAGCGGCAGGGCGACGGCCGAGAACACGACCGAGAACTCGGTCACCTTGACGGGGTCGACGCCCGTCATGAGGATGCCGGCGCCCACGAGCAGCGAGATCATCATCGTCAGGTGGAACCGCGCCGCCTGCGCGGGCCGGCGCTTCTTGCCCCACGACCAGCCGAAGTACTGCGCGAGCGTGTACCCGCTCGACAGGCCCGTCTCGAGCGCGGCCCCGAACGTCGCCGCCACCATCCCGAGGATGAGCACGACGAGCGCCAGCTTGCCGCCGGCCTCGGCCACGGGCAGCGCGACCTGCGACAGCGCGTTCGTCTGGATCCCCTGGGGCAGCAGCACGATCGCGCCCAGCGCCGCGATCGACAGCGACAGCAGCCCGCCGAGCGGGAAGCCGACCAGCACGTTGACCCGCGACTGCGCCAGGTCCCGGGGGGTCCAGCCCTCCTCGACCGCACCGGACGAGAAGAAGAACACCTCGTACGGCGTCATCGCCGCACCGAACAGCGCGACCGCGTAGTACAGGTACTGCGCGGTGCCCTCCGACGACGGCACGACGGGCGCGAGCGCCTGGTGCGCGAGGTCGCCCCAGTCGGGCCCGAGGAGGAACACGGCCACGGCCAGCACGACGAGGCACAGCCCGAGCAGCCCGGCCACGTTCTCCAGGACCTGGAACTTGACGCGCCACAGCACGAGCCAGACCGCCACGAGCGCGACGGGCACCCACAGGCGGTGGTCGACGCTGCTCGCGAGCTGGAGCGAGAGTGCGATGCCCCCGACCTCCGCGGTCAGGGTGAGCAGGTTGATCGCGAACGACGCGACGAGGTTCGCGCCGCCCACCCGGGGCCCGAGCCGCTCGCGGACGATCTCGAACGTGGCCCGCCCGCTGACCGCCGCGACCCGGCCGGACATCTGCGCGAACAGGCAGATGCCGATCACGCCGAGCACCGTGGCCCACGCGAGCGACAGCCCGAACCGCGAGCCGACGACCGAGCTCGTCACCAGGTCCCCGATGTCGAGGAAGCCGCCGATCGCCGTGAGGATGCCGAGCGCGGCCCCGAGAAGCTTGCTCACGAGGCCTCCACCTGCCCCGTCACGGCGTCAAGCTCGTCCGCCGCCCGGTCGAGCCGCGCCGACGGCGCGGCGAGCGAGCGGCCGTGCGCGAGCGCGTCCCGCGCCGCCGTGACCGCCGCGGTCGCGTCGTTCGTGGCCGCGAGCGCGCGGTCGCGCAGGCGCGCGACCGTGACGTCGGGGGCCACGAGGATCGCGAGGTGGCGGGTCGCGTGGACGAGGTCCGCCTGCTGGTCCTCGAGCGTCACGTCCACCGTCGTCGCGAAGGACCGGTGCGCGCGGGCCTGCTCGACCGCGAGCTGCGACGTCGCGACCGCGGACGACGCCTCGTCGAGCCCCTCGGACACGAACGACCGGGCGGCGTCGGGACTCTTCTCCGCCCCCGTGCAGCCCGCCGACAGGGCGAGGACGACGGCGAGGCCCGCCGCACCGGCGAGCGCCCGGACCCGTCGTCGTGACCAGGAGAGCATGCGTCCACGCTGGGCACGCCCCCGGCCCTACGCAAGCGCTCCCCAGGTGCGTAGCCCGCGGGCGCTCCCTAGCGTGGGGCGTGCTGCGTCGGGAACCGAGCGTGCGTTCGACCGACGACGCCCGGGCCCCCGGACGTCCGGGAGGTAGCCATGTTCTTCCACAAGCAGGAGCTCCAGCACGCAGCCAAGCCCGACGCCCCCGACGCCGTCTACGCGCGCAAGCTGCAAGAGGTGATCGGCGGCCAGTACGGCGAGATCACCGTCGCCATGCAGTACGCCTTCCAGGCCTGGAACATCCACCTGCCGGGCAAGTACCGCGACCTGATCTTCGGCATCGCGAGCGAGGAGTTCGGCCACGTCGAGATGCTCGCGACCATGGTGTCGCAGCTCCTCGCCGACGCACCGCTGGGCGTCGTCGAGGGTGCCGTGCAGGACGACCCCACCGTCGCCGCGATCGTCGGGGGCACCGACCCTCAGCAGGCGATCGTCGCCGGGGCGGGAGCGCGGCCCGTGGACTCCAACGGGAACCCGTGGACGGGCGGTTACGTGACGGCGAGCGGCAACCTGCTCGCCGACTTCACGGCCAACGCGAACGCGGAGATGCAGGGCCGCCTCCAGGTCGCCCGGCTGTACCACATGACCGACGACGCGGGCGTGCGCGACCTGCTGTCCTTCCTGCTCGCGCGCGACACCATGCACCAGAACATGTGGATCGCGGCTGCGCGCGAGCTCCAGGCCGAGGGCGCCGAGAAGCTGCCCGTGCCGAGCACGTTCCCGCAGGGCAAGGAGGACGGCGAGGTCGCCTACCAGTACCTCAACTTCTCCGACGGCGCCGAGGCCGGGGACGGCCCCTGGGCGTCCGGGCCCAGCCCCGACGGCCACGGCGAGTTCACCTACGTCGCCACGCCGCCCGCAGGCGTGCCGATGCCGGCGCCCACCAAGCCCGACAGCCGGTACCACGGCACCACCCCGCTGCCGTCGGCCGCCGCGAAGGTGGCGGGCACCGTCAAGGACGCGCTCCACCGCGAGTGAGGCGGCGGTGACGACGGGAGACGAGCCGTGAGGATCAGCGTGGTCGGGTGCGGCTACCTCGGCGCGGTGCACGCCGCGGCGCTCGCCGAGCTCGGCCACGACGTGACGGGGCTCGACACCGACCCGGTGCTGGTCGCCGCGCTCGAGGGGGCGAGCCCACCGTTCTACGAGCCCGGGTTCGACGACCTCCTCCGCCGGGCCGGGGCACGCGGGCGGCTCCGCTTCACGACGGACCCGGCGGCGCTCGCGGGCGCGCGCGTGCACTTCGTGTGCGTGGGCACGCCCGAGGGCGACGGCGGGGCGGCGGACCTGCGGTACGTGGACGCGGCGCTGGCCGAGCTGGCGCCGCACCTGCGCCCGGGCGACCTGGTCGTCGGCAAGTCGACCGTGCCGGTCGGGACGGCCCGCACCCTCGCGGGCCTCGTGCCGCCGAGCGTCGGGCTCGCGTGGAACCCCGAGTTCCTGCGCGAGGGGCACGCCGTCGCCGACACCCTGCGGCCGGACCGGCTCGTGTACGGGGTGGACGGGCCCCGGTCGGCCGATGCGGTCGACCTGCTCGACGACGTGTACCGGCCGCTGCTCGCGGCCGGCGTCCCGCGCCTGGTGGTGGACCTGCCGACGGCCGAGCTCGCGAAGGTCGCGGCGAACGCGTTCCTCGCCGCGAAGATCTCGTTCGCCAACGCCATGGCGGAGGTCTGCGCGGCGGCGGGCGCGGACGCGGTCGCGCTGACCCGGGTCCTCGGGCAGGACCCCCGGATCGGGCCCGCGCACCTGGGCGCGGGCCTCGGGTTCGGGGGGAGCTGCCTGCCCAAGGACGTGCACGCGTTCGCGGCGCGCGCCGCGGAGCTGGGCGCGCGGGGCGCGGCGTCCCTGCTCCAGGACGTCGACGCCCTCAACGACGACGCGCTCGCGCGCGTGGTCGGGCTCGTCGAGCAGTGCCTCGACGGTCCGGGCCGCCGGGTGGCGGTGCTGGGCGCCGCGTTCAAGCCCGACAGCGACGACGTGCGCTGCTCGCCCGCCCTCGCGCTCGCCCGGACGCTCCGGGACGGGGGAGCGGACGTCGTGGTGACGGACCCGCGTGCGCTCGACCGGGCGCGCGCGGCCCTGGACGGCGTGGCCTACGCGCCGACGGTCGAGGACGCGGTCCGGGGCGCCGACGTCGTGGTCCTGGCGACCGAGTGGGACGAGTACCGGGCCCTCGACCCGGCCCGCCTCGGCCGGCTGGCCGCGGCCCGGGTGCTCGTCGACGCCCGGAACGCCGTCGAGCCGGACCGCTGGAGCGCGGCCGGCTGGCGGGTCGTCGCGCCCGGGCGGCGCCCGGTCGAGCGCGCCGCGGCCCGCGCCCCCGCGCCGCCGGTCGTCAGAGCGGGCTCCCCGGCCGGCGCCGCAGCCACCGGTAGCCGTACCCGGGAAGCGTGACGTCGTCGTGCACCACGGGGACGGGCTCGTCGTCGTCCGCGCCCCGGTCGAGCCACTCGGAGGAGTGGACGTCGAGCCAGCCGGGCGCGTCCTCGGGCCTGCCGCCCGTCGGCAGCTCGACGCGGACGGGGTCCGGGCACAGGTTCGCCAGGAGGACGACGGTCGAGGTGGTCCCGTCGTAGCGGAGCGCGAAGACGGCGGGGTCGTCGAGGTCGAGCGGCTCGGGCGGCGCCGTGCCGATCTCGGGCACCGTGAGCCGCGCGCGGACCAGCGCGGAGACCCGCTCGAGCAGCGAGCCGCGCCGCACGTTCTGGTCCGCGACGTTGACCGCGTCCGGCCCGAACGCGCCGTCCACCAGGGCGACCCGAGGGGCGACGTCCGGGTACGCCGAGAAGCCGGCCGTGCGCCCGCCCGCCCACTGCATCGGCGTGCGCACGACCTCGCGCTCGGGGCGTGACGGGTCGTCGCCCATCCCGATCTCGTCGCCGTAGCGCAGCACCGGCGCGCCCGGCAGCGACAGCAGGATCGCGTGGGCGAGCGCGATGCGGCGCGCGTCGCCGTCCAGGACCGGGGCGAGGCGCCGCCGGATCCCGCGCCCGTACAGCCGCATCGAGCCCAGCGGGGCGAACGCCTCGAGCACCTCGTCGCGCTCGTCGGCCGAGAGCCGCTCGAGGTCGAGCTCGTCGTTGTTCCGCAGCCAGTTCGCGTAGGCCGAGTCCGCCGGCGCCGGGGGCTCGGCGCGGATCGCCTCGTGCAGCGGCCGGGCGTCGTGCCGGGCCAGGGCGAGGAAGAGGTGCCCGTTGACCCAGAAGTCGAGCAGCATCGTGAGCCCCTGCCCGTCCGCGAAGTACCCCGCGTACTCCCGCGGGTCGACGTCGACCTCGCCGAGCAGGACGGCCTGCGCCCGCTGGTGGCGCACGGCCCGGCGCAGGTCCGTCAGCAGCCACCGCCCGTCCTCGCGCGGGTCCGCGACGCGGGCCCGCTCGGTCATGAGCGGCACCGCGTCCACCCGGAAGCCCGAGACCCCGAGCCGGAGCCAGTACGTCACGACGCGGTCGAGCTCCTCCCGCACGCGCGGACGGTCGAGCGCGAGGTCCGGCTCGAAGCGGTAGAACGCGTGCCGGTAGAACTGCTGCGCCTCCTCGTCCCACGTCCAGACGCGGTCCTCCACGTCGGGGAACACGGGCTTGAGGCCCTCGTCGGTCGGCTCGTCCGACCAGACGTAGTACTCCCGGTAGCGCGAGCGCCGCGAGCTGCGGGCGTCCTGGAACCACGGGTGCTCGTCGGAGGTGTGCTGCATGACCAGCTCGACGAGCACGTGGATCCCGAGGTCGTCGGCCGTCTCGAGGAAGCGGGCCATGTCCGCGACGTCGCCGAGCCGGGGGTCCACGCCGAGGTGGTCGGTGATGTCGTAGCCGCCGTCGCGGAAGGGCGAGGGGTAGAACGGCAGCAGCCACACGCACGTGACCCCGAGCCCGCGCAGGTACGGGAGGCGCTCGGTGAGCCCGCGCAGGTCGCCGACACCGTCGCCGTCGGCGTCGTAGAACAGCGCCGGGTCGACCTGGTAGACTATCGCGTTGCGGTACCACGTGGCGCGCATCGGTCTTCCCTCAGAAGACGGGCTTGCCGCCCGTGACGCCCAGGACGGTTCCGGACACGTAGCTCGCGTCGCCCTCGGACGCCAGGAAGACGAACGCGGGAGCGACCTCCGCCGGCTGCCCCGCCCGGCCCAGGGGCGTGTCGGCGCCGAACTTCTCCACCTTCTCGGACGGCTGCGTGGCGGGCTGCAGGGGCGTCCAGATCGGGCCGGGGGCCACGGCGTTGACGCGGATGCCGCGCGGGCCGAGTTGTGCGGCGAGGTTGACGGTGACGTTGTTGATCGCCGCCTTCGTCGCGGCGTAGTCGACGAGCGCGGGGGACGGCTCGTACGCCTGGATCGACGACACGTTGATGACCGCGCTCCCGGGCCGCAGGTGGCGCAGCGCCTCGTGCGTGACCCAGAACAGCGCGTAGAGGTTCGTCTTGAGGACGCGGTCCAGCTCGTCGGTCGTGAGGTCGTCGATGGACTCGCGGCGCGCGGCCTGGAAGCCCGCGTTGTTCACGACGACGTCGAGGCCGCCGAGCTCCTCGGCGGCCTGGCCCACGATGTCGCGCGCCGAGCGCTCGTCGCGCAGGTCGCCCGGGAGGAGCACGGCCGTCCGACCGGCCTCACGCACCCAGTGCGCGGTCGCGTCGGCGTCCTCCTGCTCCTCGGGCATGAACGCGATCGCCACGTCCGCGCCCTCGCGGGCGAACGCGATGGCGACGGCCCGCCCGATGCCGGAGTCGCCGCCGGTGATGAGGGCCCGGCGACCGTCGAGGCGGCCGTGGCCGACGTAGCTCTGCTCGCCGTGGTCCGGCTCGGGCGACATGGCACCGGTGAGGCCGGGGGGCTCCTGCTGCTGGGCGGGGAAGGGGGTCTCGTCGGGCATGGTGGCTCCTCGGTCGAGCGCGCGGGCCCCTCCTCGACCCGATCCCAGGCTAGGGACGGGCCGCGGCGTTCGCACGCGGGCCGTCGTCCTCCGCGCCGCCGTGCTCGCCGCCCGCCCCGCCGTCGTCCTCCGCGTCCTGCGCGGTGAGCGGCGTCGCGACGTCCTCGAGCGACTTCTGCTCGGCGCCCACCCCGAGGAAGAGCGCCACGATCCCGCCCACGACCATGAGCGCGGCGCCGACGTAGTAGCCGACGGCGATCCCGGTGATGTCGTGCTGGGCGCTCGCCGAGTCGATGAGCCGGCCGAAGACGAGGGGGCCCGTGATCCCGCCGACGGCCGTCCCGACGGCGTAGAAGAACGCGATGCACAGCGCGCGCGTCTCGAGCGGGAAGATCTCGCTCGCGGTGAGGTACGCGGAGCTCGCGCCCGCGGACGCGACGAAGAAGACGGCCATGCCGAAGACGGTGAGCGTGACGGCGGTCAGGCTGCCGAGCATGATCCCGGCGACCGCGAGGAGCACGCCCGAGACGAGGTACGTCGCGGAGATCATCGGGACCCGGCCGACCTTGTCGAACAGCGGCGCGAGCACGAGCGCCCCGACGAAGTTGCTGACCGCGAAGAGCGCGAGGTAGACGCCCGTCTGCCCGACGCC
>Ga0182740_1002808_pt1 | contig 10289 bp, 9 predicted proteins | sample eDN5th37CKraftBY_FD_128872 | JGI IMG/M metagenome (GOLD analysis project Ga0182740, IMG submission 128872) | Enriched backyard soil microbial communities from Emeryville, California, USA - eDNA 5th pass 37_C Kraft BY (version 2) (version 2) | ecosystem: Environmental > Terrestrial > Soil >...
ATTCAATCCGTACGGCGCTATGACCTTCAATGATTCATCACCGTCCAGGTAAATGCCAACGCAGGTGGCGAACTCTGGCCAAGTGGCCAGCCCATCGTCCAAAGACGTTAGGGGTGAAACCACCTGGCCGAGGGCTTCTGCGAGCCACTCGTGCACTCTGGCCTGGTTTGTCACTTCCCAGGTGAGCGAGGGAAGGAGAAATTGCAGCCGCTCTTGAAGTTCGGCATCCAGAGCTAGAGGCGCTTCGGCATCAAAGTACGCCACGTCCACATCATCCACGTTCGAGGGCACCTGAAAGCCATGCAAGTTATCCCAAACCAAGGATCTGATGGCCCCTGCACCGATGCACCACGAGGGTAAACCAAGGCAGCGAACCGCCCGCAGCGCGGCCATCAGTTGCTCAGAGGATTCGACGAGGTCGCACAGTCGTTGCTCATAGCCTGCTCGAACGTTCGCCATCATTTCGCCGGAAACTGAAATCTCGGGTGGATTGATATGTGGAAATAGCATATCCGGAATCATCGGCCGTCCGCTTCCTGGCCGCAATCGGTCAGTCGCAGCTGTTAGCTCATGTCTCCGCTGCTGCCATACGCTTCGTAGACAGAACGCTCGCGCCGGTGCGATGGTGAGCGTGCGCGTCGTGGCGTACTCAGTTGCTGGCTATATCAGACATGGACCACCAGTTCCCGAATGTAAGCCTCCAGGGTGGTCGATCCGCGCAGCGGGGTGTCCGACAAGTCAAAGCCGCTGTCGACGCACACCTCGGTCATACGGGCATAGGATTCAGCGGCGGCTTCAGAAAATCCCTGGTTGACGAACGTCTGCTGCCATTCCGCTCGCGGTACGACGTGGACCTCGACAGGCCGGCCCAAGGCCTCCGCGAACGCTCGCGCTACGTCGCTGGGTGTATACCGCCTCGGGCCTTCTACGTAGCGGACGCCGCAGTCGTCGAGAGACGACATTAAACGGGCGGCTGCGACTTCGCCCAGGTCTTTCGGCGCGACCATCGGAATGGCGAGATCCGCCGGAAAAAGACTGGGCAACACGCCGGTGTTGCGCACCGTTTCGAGTAACCCGTCCCAGTTGCTCATGTAGTAAGCAGCGCGGTTCACGGCCGCCGGCAACCCCTGGGCCCTTAGCCCTTCTTCCAGTTCCCACAGCACGTTCAAATCGCCAATGCGGCTGCCCGGCTGGGCGCCGCCCGTCGACTCGGCAACGACTTTTTCAAGCCCGGATCCCTCGAGCGCGGCGAGTATGTTCGCAACGGTATGTCTTTCGACGACGTCGGTGTCGGTGGTGGTGTCCGCCGGAGGATTCAATAGAAAAGCGCGTCGGCCACGCCGGAACGCGGCGCGTAATGACGCCACGTCTTCCACATTGGCTTGGACAATGTCGGCGCCCCGAGCGCGCCAGTGCGCGGCGCGAGCCGCCGAGCGGGTAACGATGGTTACCTCCGCGCCACGCGCGAGCAAAGCGCGCGCGGTAGCCGTCCCGACGTGGCCGGTGCCCCCCATGATGATGTACATGTGTATGTCCTCCGGTTGATGCGCGTTGCGAGCGTCCCGGCATCCGGGCCGCGCCTCATCGAGTCAAACTGAGTTCCCAGCTATCGCTGGCCACATTGTGTAACGGCGGTGCCCCTCGGAGTAAGGGGGCAGCGCAGGACGCCCGATCAATATCCATGATTGTGCGCAATCGGGATCCGGGTGTCGAGCGGCTCTAACTCGGCGAGAACCGTCCTTGAGGACAGCCCTCTCCCGCATCCAAAGCGGCGACGGACTTGGCTGCGGCGATGGGATGTCGGAGGAAATTGAGTCCTTGGGACATTGGAGGGACCGTAGCCGCCGTACAGGGCTTTGGCCAGGGCCGATGCCGGCTCACTCAGATTGACTGCCCCCCGGAGACTTCGATGCGCTGGCCGTTAACCCACCGATTGTCCGGTCCCAGCAGGCTGGCGATCATTGGACCGATGTCGTCGGGAACACCCACACGGCCAAGCGCGGTCATGTTGGCGAAGGCCGCGTTGTAGTCGGGGATGTCGCGCACGGCCCCGCCGAGAAAATCGGTCTCGATAGCGCCCGGGGCAACGGCGTTAACCGTGATGCCTCGGCGTCCAAGTTCCTTGGCCATATATACAGTGAGTGTTTCCACGGCGCCCTTGGCTGCGGCATAGGCCGAGAAACCCGGGAACGAAACGCGGGTGAGGCCAGACGACAGGTTGATGACGCGCCCACCGTCCGCCAGCGATGGCAGCAGCGCCTGAGTCAGGAAGAACACCCCCTTTACATGCACGCTAAAGAGCGTGTCGAACTGCGCCTCGCTGGTGGATTCAAAGTCCGCCATTTCGCCGTGCCCGGCGTTGTTGACGAGGTAATCGAAGCTGTCTCGGCCCCATTTTTCTTTCAACGCTCCGCGCAAGGCTGCCACGAAGCCGGTGAAGGTGGCTACCTGGCTTGTGTCCAGTTGCAGCGCGACGGCCTTGCGGCCAAGAGCCATGATTTCGGCGACCACCGAATCCGCCGATGCCTGATTGCCGCGATAGGTGACTATCACGTCGCCACCGTGGCGGGCGATGCTCAATGCGGTGTTGCGGCCCAGACCTCGGCTGGCGCCGGTAACGAGAGAAATCGTTGTCATGAAAGAGCTCCTGAATCGTTGAGCGTTCATCTTAGGAGTTGCCGCATTGATCGGATTGCCTGATCATGTTGGCCAATTGCCTAATCGTTTTGTCGTAGAGAATCGAAGGTCATAGGCCCCATGTTTCTCTACGATTTCGCCCACTTCCGTCTCCCGAAGACAGTGAACGCTTTTGCCCAATCTTCCGAATCCTGGACTGCCGCCACCGACCAATACAGACATGCCGGTGTGGCCGACGCATTGCTGCAGGCGGCGCAACGCTACGCCGATGCAAACGTAAACCGCGAGGGCGTCGCGGCGATGCCCGTCGAAGGCGTTGCCATTCTGCGCGAAACGTCTCCTTCAGCGCTTCAATATGCCATCACCAAACCATTGGTCGCGCTGGTCCTGCAAGGCCGCAAGCGGGTGACCATGGGCGCGGAAACTTTCGAATTCAGCGCGGGCGAGTCCTTGCTGATCACGACGGACGTGCCCACCGTAAGTCAGATAACCGCAGCCAGCAGTGCCGCGCCTTACTACTCACTGGTCATGGAGCTGGACGCCGGCCTGATCACGGATCTGGTCGGCGAGATGGGATCCGCATCGACCGAGCAGAACCGCGCCGTGTGCGTGGACCCAACCGAAACTGAAGTGGCTGACGCCGCATTGCGCCTGCTTAGATTGCTGGACAGGCCGGCCTCAGTTGCCGTGCTTGGGCGTCAACTTATCCGTGAGCTGCACTATTGGCTGCTGGTCGGGCGGCAAGGCGGCGCCATTCGCGCACTGGGAGTCAACGGCAGTCATACCAACAGGATTGCGCGAGCCATTGCCGTATTAAGGAAGAGATTCGCCGAGCCCTTGCCCGTTGAGACCCTCGCTAAGGCCGCCAGCATGAGCTTGTCGGCGTTTCACACGCACTTTCGCAGCGTTACCACGCTTACGCCGTTGCAATTCCAGAAACAACTCCGCTTGCTTGAAGCACGCCGGCGCCTGCTCTCGGAAGGCGCGGCGATTAGCACCGCCGCCTACGCAGTCGGCTATGAGAGCGTGACTCAGTTCACGCGAGAATACGCGCGAATGTTCGGTCAGCCGCCCGGGCGGAGCATCCGCGAAGCACGCGCGCAAGCTCATCCGCCTATGCCCAACAGTGCTGACGAAGTCCGCGTGACGCAGGGGCCTGAGATGCGATTGCCTTCGCCAGAGTCATAGGTGCCTGCGAACCTGTCGAAATGCTAGTGCGTCAGTCGATCTCTCGATTTTTTTTTCGGCCCGTTGCAACGACAAAAATGGGCATCGCGCCGCTGGCGCGATGCCCTCAGAGCAGACTGGGTGGCTTGGCCGTTATTTCGCCGTCAGAAGTCCATCGCCTCAGCCGGCGCAGCCTGCGGCTTGGTATCTTCTGGAACCTGCGCGATGGTAGCGGCGGTGGTCAGAATGAGTCCGGCGATGGAAGCCGCGTTCTGCAACGCGGTACGAGTGACCTTCGTCGGATCGACGACGCCGATATCGACCAGGTCGCCATAGTCGCCGGTGGCGGCGTTGTAGCCATAATTGCCTTTGGCTTCCCTCACCTTTGCCACGACTACCGAAGGCTCTTCGCCTGCATTGGCGACGATGGCGCGCAGCGGAGCCTCGAGCGCTCGCAGGATGATGCGAATGCCCGCATCCTGATCGGCATTGGCGCCTTTCATATCCTGTATTGCCTCTCGGGCCCGCAACAGCGCAACGCCGCCGCCGGGCACGATGCCTTCCTCGACCGCCGCGCGGGTCGCATGCAGCGCATCCTCGACGCGATCCTTCTTCTCTTTCATTTCGACTTCGGTCGCGGCGCCCACCCGGATGACGGCGACGCCGCCCGCCAGCTTGGCGACACGCTCCTGCAGCTTTTCGCGGTCGTAGTCGCTGGTGGCGTCGTCGATCTGCTTGCGGATCGATTTGACGCGCGCATCGATGGCCTCCTGCTTACCGCCGCCGTCGATGATGATGGTCTCTTCCTTGCGAACGTCGATCCGCTTGGCGCTTCCGAGGTCTTCCAGCGTGGCCTTGTCCAACTGCTTGCCCGTTTCTTCCGAGATCACCGTGGCGCCGGTCAGGATCGCAATGTCCTCCAGCATCGCCTTGCGGCGATCGCCGAAGCCTGGCGCCTTCACCGCGGTGACCTTCAGCACCCCGCGCATGGAGTTGACCACCAGGGTGGCAAGCGCTTCGCCTTCGACGTCCTCGGCGACGATGAGCAGCGGCTTGCCCGCCTTGGCGGCGCTTTCCAGCACAGGCAGAAGCTCGCGAACGTTGGAGATCTTCTTGTCGTACAGCAGGATCAATGGGTCATCGAGCTGAGCGACCTGCTTCTCCGGGTCCGTGATGAAGTATGGGCTCAGATAGCCGCGGTCGAACTGCATGCCCTCCACGATATCCAGTTCGTTGTCCAGCGACTTGCCGTCCTCCACCGTGATCACGCCCTCGCGCCCGACCTTGTCCATCGCGTCGGCGATGATCTTACCGATCGCCTCGTCGGCGTTGGCGGACAGCGCCGCGACTTGCGCCGTCTCTTTGCTGGTGGAGATGGGCTTGGACATCTTGCGCAGTGCCTCCACCACACCGGAAACGGCCTGGTCGATGCCCCGCTTGAGATCCATGGGGTTCATGCCGGAGGCCACGTACTTCATGCCTTCCTGAACGACTGCCTGCGCCAGCACCGTGGCGGTGGTCGTGCCATCGCCCGCGACGTCGGCCGTCTTCGATGCGACCTGCTTCACGATTTGTGCGCCCATGTTCTCGAACTTGTCCTTCAGTTCAATGTCCTTGGCCACCGAGACGCCGTCCTTGGTAATGACCGGCGCGCCGAAGCTGCGTTCGAGCAGCACATTCCGGCCCTTTGGGCCGAGCGTCACCTTTACGGCATCGGCCAGGATATTGACGCCCTTGACCACACGGCTGCGGGCACTGTCGTGGAACTTAACGTCCTTCGCACTCATTTCTAGCTCCTCAATCCATAGGCCGGCGGCGTCAGGCCGCCTTCTTCAGTTGAGCATCTTGCGACGTGAGCACGGCGAAAACATCCTCTTCGCGCATGACCAGCAGTTCTTCGCCGTCGACCTTGACGGTCTGGCCGGCATACTTGCCAAAGAGAACGTGGTCGCCGACCTTGAGCTCGGGCGGCTGCAACGAGCCATCCGCGTTGCGCTTGCCCTGACCGACCGCGAGGACCTCTCCCTGTTCGGGCTTTTCCGCCGCCGAGTCGGGGATGACGATGCCGGAAGCTGTCTTTCGCTGCTGTTCGATTCGCTTGACGATAATCCGGTCGTAAAGGGGACGGATCTTCATGACTCTATCTCCTGAAGTCTTGATCATCAAAAATTGAATGCCGGCGCACTGCAGCGACATGGCGAGGCAGCATGCGCCGTACAGCCCGGGATGGGTGCGGAAAAAAAACTATGGGCGCCGCCCAGCCGCTTCAAGAGCGATAAATGATTCAAAATGAAACTTATTGAATCAAAAAATCTCTTCCTCGCCCCAGGCGGTACACGACCTTTCGGCGCGGCTCGCGGCCGTCCGGCAGCAGGGTGACGGGACAAGGCGCGGAACGGCCGCCGTCGGCATCCAGAGTGCGATCGTCGCCGTCCATTTGGCCCCACAGACCGCCCTTGCGAGGCCGGAACAGCCAGCGGACATAGCCGCGGCGAGCGGCGATGTCGAGCAGGGCCTGCTGATCCGGAGCCTCGACGACGACCGCCTGGTTCGCCTCGCGCGCGTCGGAGTAATCCGCGAACGCTCTACGGCAGGCGAGCGCTTCGGACACCGGCGCATTTAGGCGCCACCATCCGGGCCTTGCCACTCGCTCCACATCCCAGGCGCCGAGTTTCCATGCCGCCTCCAGCATTGCGTGGTCGATGACGGCATAGTCGCGCCAGCGCTGGTTGATCTGCAGCGCAGAACCCGCGACGGAGTGCAAAGCGCCGGCCGTCCCTTTGTCGCGGCGGAATCCATGCCAGTGCAGGATAAGGATGATGGGCGTGTCTGATTTCTGTGTAGCGGTTGCGCTGACGGCGTACAGCGGAAGCTGCAGCGCAGCTACGTGCGAAGTGATGGTCTCAAGGATATCCATTCGCTGACTCCAACGACTTGCAGCCTTTTTGTCAAAGGCCATTGCGACAATATCGTTTCGCAGAATTTATCGCAGGTGCTTTGCCCGGGCAACGTCAGTTGGGGTGCCCGTAGCCCTCGCCAGCGCGCCTTTGCCCGGGCCACATGCTCACATATACCCCCACCCTCATGGATCGCTAAACGGGCTGGACGCGGTCGCGCGTCAGTTCGACAAGCGGGACGTCATCGTCCACAGCGCCGCCGTGGACATCGCTACCCCATCGAAAAATCGGAATCTTTACGGGCAGTGCTTACTGCCGACCGCTTTTTGCCGGGCGTCGCCAACCCGTTAATCTCTCATCCTTGCCAGGCACTGGCCGCCACGCCGGCAGCCAGCAGCAGGCACAGTGGTGAAAACACGTACGTGTCCAACCGGGCGAAGGGCTCGCCGCCAAACCGCTTGAACAATCCCACGTAGCGGAAGTCGCCAATTGCCCGTCCGAGCAGAGCCAGCGCCAGCACAGCGCCAACCCAGCGTAGCCAGGTTGGCGCCCAAAGTGTGTTCAGTAAGCCCGCGTTAACCGCGACGAGCCCGGCAAACGCCATCAATGCCAAACCCACCACGAATGTCCCCAAAGCAGACGGCCGAAACAGGGGCTTTCCGTCTTTAACAGGCAAGGCGATCTGGTAGGCGACGCGACCGCCTAGGGCCCAGTAGATGTGCCACAGCGACAGCACGACGAACACGGCACAGGTCAGGGCGGCAATGGTGGCTTGCATGGTGATTTCTGAAAGTTGGACCCGCGTGATTGTGCCCCGGAATTCCTGAGAATGATCGGTAGGGACGAACCGGTCATTGGCGACGAGGACATTACAAGGGGGTCGATTCATACATTCTCGGCCCCCCCGCGGAGCGATCCGCCTGTTCGGCAAGATTGTCCGGCTAGCTGTGATCGCCAGATCAAGGCATCGCGGACGCCAACCTTCGACCCGAAGCGGTCAGGCGGTCAACGCGCCGTTATCGGCTCTTGGAAATCACATCGCTCATGTACTTGTTCAAATCGCGAAAATCCTGAACGGTCCAGGAGTGCGGCGCCAGCTTTACGCCGTTCTCCCTCAACGTTCTCGGAATCAGGTCTCCGTTCGGACGAAGTATTACCGACGAGACAATGACGCCAGGATAATCATTGAGCCGCTTTTTGAACGCAGCAGTTGTGAGGTCAGGCGTGGGAGGATTGCTTTTCTTGGCCAATGGCCCCGTGCCCTTGATATCTGCACCGTGGCACATCGCGCATCTCTGCGTGTAGAGAGTCTTCCCGTTGATGTTTTGTGCGAAGGATGGGGATGGTTGAGTAAACACCAACGTTCCTAGCGTAGCGATGAGTAATTCTCTTGCTTTCATGGGCCCTGGCTTATCACGCAAATCGGCGGGGCGCCGAGTATAGACTCCTAAGCGGGGAATGGCTCGTCTTGACCGAAAGCCGTCTTTCGTGATCACGGCGTCCCTCCTGAAATCGACATTCCGCATTCATCCGACCAGCTCATCATTACTAACCTCTCCAGCGCGCGGGCACAGCGCTTGCTGGCGCCGCAATGTTCCCAGCTACATCGAGATGCAGCGACGATGTTCCCCGCGCATCGCAGGAGATACCGTGAGCGACCAAACTCAGTTCTTTCTGTTTCTGGCAGCCGCTGGCGCGCTGGCCGTCATGCCGGGTCCGGGTTTGCTTTATTTAACCGCTCGCGCCCTGAGCGAGGGGCGAGCCGTGGCCCTGCGGTGTTGCGTGGGATCTTTCGGTGGTGGCTTGGTGCACGTCGCGGCAGGTTCGGCGGGCTTGTCGGCCCTGCTGCTAACGAGCTCGACCGCCTTCACCGTCCTCAAATTGGCGGGCAGTTTTTATCTGCTGTGGCTGGCATGGAAGACATGGCACCGCGCGGGCGCTCCCCAAAGCGCACCTGGGACGTGGAGGCGCGGCGGACCGGCAATTCAGGGATTCATCGTCGAAGCCACAAATCCGAAAACGGCGTTGTTCTTCCTAGCCTTCATCCCGCAGTTCATCGATACAAAAGCAGGTTATGTCGCGATGCAGTTCATTGCTCTAGGCGCCGTATCCGTGGTGCTTAATACCGCTGTGGCATTGATCGTGATTGTCACGGCGGCGCATATGCAAAGACGCATCGCTCATCATCGCGGCATGGTGGGGTACACGCAGAAGGGCTCTGCCCTCTTGCTTGCAGCGCTTGGTTTTGCCACTTTGCTCGTCCGCAGGCCGCAAACGTGAAAGTGTAAATACCCTTTCCCGGCGTCAGCGCGCACGTGGCAAGATTTCGCGATTCAAGCGCACAAATGCGGCATCTCAAAACGCCCACGACACCGACACATCCGCCCCGACGTCCTGCTGGCCCGGGCTGAACAACCGGGTCGCCACGCTGGCGCGCACCGCGACGTTGGGTTGCGGCGCGAAATCCATGCCGGCGCGCAGGCCCATGGCGTCCGGCGCGCCCACGGCGATCCGCTGGCTGAAGGCGATGCCGGGCGAGCTCGCGAAGCGGGCCTGTTGCGTGGCGTAGCGGGACAGCCATTCATGTTCCCAGGTGACGGCCATGTAGCCTTGCAGGCGCTGGGCGTTTTTTAGTTGCCAGTCGGCGCGCGCCATGAGGCCCAGGCTGCTTTGCAGACTGTCGGCCTTGAGGGAGGACAGGTTCAGCTTGCTGGCTGCGGGACCCGATTCGTCCACGCCCGGGCGATAGGCGTGCACGTAGTCCAGGCCCAGCACGGGACCGACGGAAACGGCCTTGTTCAGCGGCCAGGCATAGGCGGTGGCCAGGCCGGCATTGAAGCTGGCGCCGCTCCAGTCGCTGTCGTGGCTGGCTTGGTAGTCGGAGAAGCCGACGCCGCGTTTCATCTTGCCCTGTTCGGCGCCCGCCCTGGCGTAGGCGGCGAAGTGCAGTCGCGGATCTTGCGCGGGCTGGTAGCGCGTGTGCACGCCCAGCTGGAAGGCCGTGCTGGAACCCTTGCCGTTGTGGGGCGAGCGGCTGGTGCTGTCGAGTTCGGAGATGCTGAGATTCAGACCGTAGGTCCAGTCCTCGCGCGTGCTGCGTTCAAGCCCGACGAGCACGCCGGTTTCGCTGGTGCGGTGGCTGGCCAAGCCTTCTCGACGGTCCTGTGTGGCGTGGTATCCGTAGGGCTGCACGAAGGCCTGCCAGCCCGACGGGCGCGTCGCCGGCAAGGCGGTGAACAGGCCGCGCGTGCCCAGCAGCGCACCCACGCGGTGGTCGCGCTGAATGGAGTCGGCGGTCAGCGCGCCATAGGCGCCGGGGCCGAGCTGTTCTAGCGCGGTGGTGACGTCGGCGCCGTCCATGCGGGAGAAGTCCAGCGAGCGGTACAGGTCGCGCAGGGGCAGTTGTTGTTCGGACGAGGCCCGGCCCAGCGCCCGGCCCAATGCCGCGCCGTTGCCGGAGCGGGCGAACTGCGAGTAGGCGTCGCTGCCGCGCATGACTGACCAGGCGTAGCCTCGCGGCGAGCCGGCGTCATCGCGGGTGTCGACCAGCAACGTGGGCGACGCGATGCTGGCGACCAGCACGTCGAA
>Ga0182740_1002811_pt1 | contig 10287 bp, 6 predicted proteins | sample eDN5th37CKraftBY_FD_128872 | JGI IMG/M metagenome (GOLD analysis project Ga0182740, IMG submission 128872) | Enriched backyard soil microbial communities from Emeryville, California, USA - eDNA 5th pass 37_C Kraft BY (version 2) (version 2) | ecosystem: Environmental > Terrestrial > Soil >...
GACATCGCGGTGCCGGGCGGACGAACGCTGCACGTCCCGAAAAGCCTGAAGGGGGTCGCGGTCTTTTCGTTCAGGCGCCTGTGCGGGGAACCGCGAGGCGCGCCCGATTACCTCGCGATCGCGCGGCGCTACCATACCGTATTCGTGGTCGGCATCCCCGTGCTCGGCCCGGAAAACCGCAACGAAGCCGCGCGCTTCGTGACGCTGATCGATTCACTCTACGAGCATAACGTGAAGCTGCTCGCCGCCGCCGACGCCGAGCCCGCCGCCCTCTATCCCCGCGGCACCGGCGCCTTCGAATTCGAGCGCACCGTCTCGCGCCTGATGGAAATGCAGTCGCGGGACTATCTGGCGCGGGGTCACGGCGCGGCCTGAACGGCCGCTTTGTCCCTGCCGTAATTCAGCCGGTACAGGCTGAACATCGCCCAGCCTATCCCGCCCGCGAAGACCACAACCGCGAGCAGCAGAGCGAACGGGACACCCACCGCCGCGAGAAAATCCTTTGCGGGGATCACCACGCTATGCGCGACGAACATCGGCAGCGACAACAGGCCGGCCACCACCAGAACCCGGAACGGAAACGCGGTCCGCACCCCCAGGCTGTGCCGGAGTGTCAGCGACAGCGCCATGAGGACCACGCCCAGATAGGCGAGCACGCTGTAGAGCGGCGCCTTGGCGAAATGCCACCATTGCGCGCCGGCATCGACATCCAGCGAGAGAGCCACGCCGAACAGGATCAGCGCCATCCCGCCATATCTCAGCCGCTCGACAACCGGCCCGAACTCGGACACCTGCCGTTCCAGCAGTTCGCGAAACTGCACGCCGAGCGCAACCCCCAGCATCGCGATGCCGGTCATGCCGAAATAGTCGTATTTCGCGGTCAGGATCAGCCGGGGTAATTCGATAAAACCATCGAAGGCCCGGGTGGGAATCGCCTGATAGAGGAGCACGGATATCAGGAACCCCGCTGCCGACAGGAAAAGAACGGCGATTCGCCTGTCCCGCGCCGGGGCGACGATCCTGTACCATAAAGGTATCGATACGATCGCCAGCACATAATATGTCAGAACGCCATAAAGCGTGAGCACATAGACATTCGTATTTTCCGACGGAACCGAAAGAAAACGCAATATCCTGAACAGAAACAGCAGCACCATTCCCGCTAGTATCATCAGAAATGCCAGCCAGATATTGCGCTTTATTCGGTGGCTCTCACCCCGGTCTAACCCGTGAAAATGATAGAAGCCCACCGTCAGGCCGAACACGATCGCGAAGCTGGGGGTTCCTAGCCGGTAGGCCGGATTCATCCAGAGATTGATGCTGTCCGGCACGCCGAGGCGGGCCCATATGCCGGGCAGCCAGTGGAGCACGACCAGCCACAGCACGAAAATGCCCCGCGTCGCGTTGATCGCATCGCTGACGATCAGCATCGGCCGCCGCGTTGCTTCGGGTACGGCCCCTTCGGCGCGCTCGAACGCCACGACTTCGGCGACACTGGCGCCGTCGAGAAATGCCCGGATCAGCGCCTTGGGAACGTCCATGCTCTCCATGCGCAGCATCAGGTTGATCGCCGAGAGCGAATCGCCGCCGAGATCGAAAAAGGTGGCTTCGGGCGTGATGTCCCCGGCGTCCACCACCTTGCGGAGCGCCGCCAGAAACGGTGAATCGGCCGCCACGGCCCCGGCCATGCCGTGGCTCGTCTCGGGCGCGTCCGCCGCCTCTGTCGCGACGGCGGCCAGTTCAGCCAGCGCCGAGCGGCGAATTTTGCCGGACGCCGTCACCGGCAGCGCCTCCACGCGCGCCACCTTGAGCGCGTCGCCCACCGAAAGGCTGAACCGGTCGGCGAGAACCCGGCGGGCGGCCGCGCGCACCGTCGCAAGCTCGGCCTCTGTCGCGCCTGAGACCGCGATGAACACGCCCGCGCCGCGCAACGCATCCGGCATGCCCGACACCGCGAACAGGGTGTCGCCGGGCAGCACCTCGCGCAGCCGGGCTTCCACCGCCTCGGGCGAAAGCTTGATGCCGCCGCAGTTGATCACATCGTCGGCGCGGCCATGGTAATAAAGACGACCCTCGGCGACGTGCCCCAAATCGCTGGTGGTCAGCCACCCCTGCCCGTCGAGCAGCGCCACGCACCCGTCGCTGCCGATGCGATGCCGGGCCACATGCGGCCCGCGCACGGCGATCCGCCCGCTCCCGTCGACGCGCACCTCGCATCCCTCGGGGGCTTCGCCGACCGATTCCAGCGCTTCGCCCTTGGTGTCGGAGATGAGCAGCAACGTCGATCGCGAGGCTTCGGTCAGCCCGTAATGCTGTACGATCCGCGCGTTCGGGAACAGCGCCTTCAGCGCCTCCTTCTCCTCGCGCGCCATATACTGGCTGCCGATTTCAATCCAGCGGACCCGGTCCCCGAACGGGGCGACCGTCTGCCGGTTGGCGAGCAGCACGCGCCACAATGTCGGCACGGCGGACAAGGCATTGATCTCTCCCGCCCGCAGCATCGCCGCAATCTCGGCAATGTTGAAGCCGCCCTCGGGGACGAAGGCGTCGCCACCGGCCGCCGCACAGGCGCGGAACCGGCCCAGCCCGAAGGAATGATACGCCGGAACCCCGACATATTCCCGCACCGACGAATCGAGCTGCATCACGGCATTCAGCCGCTCCGTAACCGCCGCGAGCGCGCGGTGGCTGAGCAGGATGCCCTTGGGCTCGCCTTCGGTGCCGCTGGTGAAATTCACCTGGGCCAGCGCATCGTCCTCGATCGGGCTCTGCCGCACGTTCACCCAGCCACCGCCGGCGCGCGGCGCGATCGTCCGGGCGATCTCGATCCCCGGCAACAGGCCGGCATGGCTGTCCGAAAGGGTGACGAACGGGGTACGCTCCGCGTAGAGGCGGAACACGGTGCGGACGAAATCGACGGAATTCACCGTCTTAAGGCCGACTAGCCGTGGCATCTCGACCTCACTCATACACATCGTCCCGGCTCGTGCTCTCGGAAGGAGAAGCGTGAGGAGCGCACCGATAGCATAGCGGTGTTTAACAAAAAAAGCCGTCCGGCAGCGGAAGGAACACCACCGCACCGGTTGGGTGTTAACCATCGCTGGCGTAGTCAATGGCGACGATCACGGGCTGGCGCGCTCGAGCCCAACCGCAGGGGCTCGACCGGGAACGGCAGGATGGGAGGCAGGGGGATGACCATCGCGCACGAAGCGGCCGGGGCGGCCTGCCTGCCGGCGGAACTCGCGATCGTGGTGCCGGCGTTCAACGAACGCCGGAACGTCGCCCTGCTCATCGCGGCGGTGAGCCAGGCGCTGGGATCGATCCGCTGGGAGATGGTGTTCGTCGACGACAATTCGCCCGACGGCACCGCCGACGAAGTGCGGGCGATCGCGCTCGCCGATCCCCGTGTCCGCATCGTCCACCGATTCGGACGACGCGGCCTCGCCACGGCCTGCATCGAAGGGATCATGGCGACGGCCGCGCCCTATGTCGCGGTGATGGATGCCGATCTCCAGCATGACGAATCGATTCTGCCCGAGATGTTCCGCCGGTTGACCACCGAGGACGTCGATCTGGTGGTCGGCAGCCGCTATATGGCGGGCGGGGGCACTGGCGAATGGGCACCGGGCCGCGTCCGCATGAGCCGGATCGCCACGTGCATGGCCACGCGCCTCACGCGCACCCCGATCAGCGATCCGATGAGCGGCTTCTTCATGCTCAAGCGCGACGCGTTCCTGCGCTCGCTGCCCTCGCTCTCGTCGGTGGGGTTCAAGATCCTGCTCGACATCGCCGCCAGCGCGCCGGCGCCGTTGAAAGTGGCCGAGGTGCCCTTCACGTTCCGCACCCGCCGCCACGGCGAAAGCAAGCTCGATACGCTGGTACTATGGGAATATTTCCAACTGCTGCTCGACAAGACGTTCGGCCGCTACGTGCCGGTCCGCTTCATCAGCTTCGCGCTGGTCGGCGGCTTTGGTGTGTTCGTTCATTTCTTCGTGTTGGCGCTGCTGTTCAAGGGCTTCGCCGTCCGCTTCATGGTCGCCCAGGCGGCGGCGACGATGGTCGCCATCTCGAACAACTTCCTCCTGAACAACATCCTGACCTACCGCGACCAGCGACTGCGGGGCTACCGGCTGTTCCGCGGCTGGCTGAGCTTCAATCTGATCTGTCTGACCGGCGCGACGGCGAACGTCGGCATCGCCGACTGGCTGTTCACGCACCGCTCCGACTGGATTTTATCCGCGCTGGCCGGGATCGCGATCGGCGTCGTGTGGAACTACGCGATGTCGTCGATCTTCACATGGCGCAAACGCTGAAGGCGGGCGGGAAAGCGGTTGAACCCCTCCGCGCTTGGGGCTAAGCGGAGCCCGCTCCACGCATGGGCCGTGGCTCCTGCCCGAGCGACCTCGCGTGGTTTCGGAACTGCGGAGGAATTTGATGGCTCGCAAGAAGATCGCGCTTATCGGTGCCGGCAATATCGGCGGCACCCTCGCTCACCTCGCGGCGGAAAAGGGCCTTGGCGACATCGTCCTGTGCGACGTCGTCGAGGGTGTGCCGCAGGGCAAGGCGCTCGATCTCTCGCAGTGCGGGCCGGTCGCGGGGTTTGACGCCGGGATCAAGGGCACCAACGATTATGCCGACCTCGCGGGCGCCGATGTCTGCATCATCACCGCCGGCGTCGCCCGCAAGCCGGGCATGAGCCGCGACGATCTGCTGGGGATCAACCTCAAGGTGATGAAGGCGGTCGGCGAAGGCATTAAGAACAATTGCCCCAACGCCTTCGTGATCTGCATCACCAACCCGCTCGACGCGATGGTCTGGGCGCTGCGCGAATTTTCGGGCCTGCCGCATCATATGGTGGTCGGCATGGCCGGCGTGCTCGATTCCGCGCGGTTCCGCTACTTCCTCGCCGAGGAGTTCAACGTCTCGGTGCGCGACGTCTCGGCTTTCGTGCTCGGCGGCCACGGCGACTCGATGGTTCCGATCGTCGAATATTCGACCGTCGCGGGCATTCCGATCCCGGATCTGGTCAAGATGGGCTGGTCCACGCGCGAGAAGATCGACGCGATCGTCCAGCGGACCCGCTCCGGCGGCGGCGAAATCGTCGGCCTGCTCAAGACCGGCTCGGCCTTCTACGCCCCGGCCACCAGCGGCATCGCGATGGCCGAGGCGTTCCTCGGCGACCAGAAGCGCGTCCTGCCGTGCGCGGCGCACCTCACCGGCCAATATGGCGTCGAAGATCTCTACGTCGGCGTGCCGGTCGTGATCGGGGCCGGCGGCGTCGAGCGCGTCGTCGAGATCGCGCTCGACGCCGACGCAAAGGCCAATTTCCAGAAGTCGGTCGACGCGGTGAAGGACCTGGTGGTGGCCTGCAAGGGGATCGACAGCAGTCTCGGCTGATGGCGACCGCGCTTCTCCCCCTGCTGCTGCTCGCAAATCCCGAGCCGACACCGCCGCCGCCCTATCCGGTGACGACGGTGCTCGAATTGTTCGAGAAAAGCTGTCGCGGGATCGACAATTATGCCGCGACCGTGAAGGCGGCGCGCGAATTGGGGTGGGAGAGCGTGCCGGCCAATGCCGAGCCGCATCTGGCGAAACTCGTCGAGATCGGGATGACGACGGTGCCCGACGGGCATAAGAGCGGCGCCAATTTCCGCCAGACGCTCGCGGGGCGCACGCTTTATCTCGTGCTGTCGCGTTACGAGGACGCGAAGATATGGGGCAATGGATGCCGGCTCTACGATTTCACCGCGCCGGCCGAACTGCCGGAGCCCGCGCTGCAAGCCTGGATGAACCGGCCATCGACGTTCCGCCAGGCACAGCCCGGCGCTCTCGCCAAATCCACCTGGCAGCCGGGCTGGGCACCCGAGATCACGGTCGAGGCCGCCTATGTTCCCAAGGGCAGCGGCGTCACCGAGCGCACCGGCCTCGCCGGCGCGATGCTGGTGGCGCGGACGACCGGACGGATCGGCGGCCCGCCCGACAGATGACGCCGCGCACATGACACCGCGCGCAGCCGCGCGCAAAGACCGATCCGGCGGTTGCCGGAAGACGTGAAGAGAAAAGGGGTTCGGACCGAATGTCGATATTGGTCAATGCCAGCACCAAGGTCATCTGCCAGGGCATCACCGGCAGCCAGGGCACCTTCCACACCGAGCAGGCGATCGCCTACGGTACGAAGATGGTCGGCGGCGTTACCCCCGGCAAGGGCGGCCAGACCCATATCGGCCTGCCGGTGTTCGATTCGGTTCACGAAGCGATGGCGCGGACCCAGGCCGATGCGAGCGTGATCTACGTGCCGCCTCCTTTCGCCGCCGATTCGATCCTCGAAGCGATCGACGCTGAAGTGCCGCTCATCGTCTGCATCACCGAGGGGATTCCGGTGCTCGACATGGTGCGCGTCAAGCGCGCGCTCGCCGGCTCCAGATCGCGCCTGATCGGGCCGAATTGCCCCGGCGTGATGACGCCGGACGAATGCAAGATCGGAATCATGCCGGGCTCGATCTTCAAGAGGGGCACGGTCGGCGTCGTCTCGCGGTCGGGCACGCTCACCTATGAGGCGGTGCATCAGACGACCGCAGTTGGGCTGGGCCAGACCAGCGCGGTGGGGATCGGCGGCGACCCGGTCAACGGCACCAATTTCATCGATGTCCTCGAACTCTACCTCGCCGACGACGCCACCCGGTCGATCATCATGATCGGCGAGATCGGCGGCTCGGCGGAGGAGGAGGCCGCGCAGTTCCTCAGGGACGAGGCGAAGAAGGGCCGCAAGAAGCCGATGGTCGGCTTCATCGCCGGGCGCACCGCGCCGCCCGGACGGCGGATGGGCCATGCCGGCGCCATCGTCTCCGGCGGCCAGGGCGGCGCGGAGGGCAAGATCGCGGCGATGGAGGCGGCGGGGATCACCGTGGCCGCCAGCCCGTCGGAACTCGGGACCACGCTCGCGGCCCTGTTGAAAGGCTGAGCTAAAGGCCCAATTAACCTTGTGCGCCGCAAAGAGGCGTATGAACGACCAAACGAGGACCGAGCAACATGGGTGTCGAAGGCGTGGACTTCGAAGGGTTGGAGGGTGTGAGCCCCTCCTTCGTCGAGGCGCTATACGGCCGGTATCGGGCCGATGCCAGCGCGGTGGACCCGAGCTGGCGGCGCTATTTCGAGGGCGTTGAGGCCGCCGTCAGCGGGCCGAGCTGGGCGCGCGCCAACTGGCCGCCGAGCGAGACCGACGCCCTCGCCGCCGCGCTCGACCCGACCCAGATGACCATTGCGCCGCCGGCATCCGCCCCAGCCGGGTCGCAGCCGGTTGCCTCCGCCGCGACACGCAACGAGGCCGACATCGTCGGCGCGGCGAGCGATTCGATCCGCGCGATGATGCTGATCCGCACCTACCGGGTCCGCGGCCACCTCGCCGCCAATCTCGATCCGCTCGGCCTCGCCAAACATGATCTGCCGGCCGACCTGACGCCGGAATATCACGGTTTCTTCGGCGCGGACCTCGACCGCCCGATCTTTCTCGGCGGCACGCTGGGCCTCGAATATGGCACGATCAACGAGATCGTCGAGATTTTGCGCGCCAATTATTGCGGCCATCTCGGCCTCGAATATATGCATATCGGCGACGTCGAGGAGCGCCGCTTCCTTCAGGAGCGGATCGAGGGCCGCAACAATTCGATAGAATTCACGCCCGAAGGCAAGCGCGCCATTCTCACCAAGGTGCTCCAGGCCGAGCAGTGGGAGAAATTCTGCGGCCGCAAATATGTCGGCACCAAGCGCTTCGGCCTCGACGGCGGCGAATCGATGATCCCCGCGCTCGAAAGCGTCATCAAATATGGCGGGCAGAGCGGCGTCACCGAAATCGTGATCGGCATGGCGCATCGCGGGCGGCTTAACGTGCTCGCCAACGTGATGGCCAAGCCTTACCGGGCGATCTTCTCCGAATTCGCGGGCGGCTCCTCCAACCCCGAGGACGTCGGCGGGTCGGGCGACGTCAAATATCACCTCGGCACCTCCACCGACCGCGATTTCGGCGGCAACGTCGTCCATCTCAGCCTGGTCGCCAATCCCAGCCACCTCGAAGCGGCCGATCCGGTCGTTCTCGGCAAGGCCCGCGCCAAGCAGACCAAACTCGACGATCTCGCCCGCGAACGGGTGATGCCGGTTCTGATCCACGGCGACGCCGCCTTTGCCGCGCAGGGCATCGTCATGGAATGCTTCGGCTTTTCCGGGCTGGCGGGCTACAATACCGGCGGCTGCATCCACTTCGTCATCAACAATCAGGTGGGTTTCACCACCTCGCCGCAATTTGCCCGCTCCTCGCCCTATCCGTCGGATATCGCGAAGATGGTTCAGGCGCCGATCCTCCACGTCAACGGCGACGATCCCGAAGCCGTCACCTTCGCCTGCAAGGTGGCCACCGAGTTCCGCACCGCCTTCAAGCGCGACGTCGTGATCGACATGTGGTGCTACCGCCGCTTTGGCCACAATGAGGGCGACGAACCGGCCTTCACCCAGCCGCTGATGTACGACGCGATCCGCAAGCATCCGCCGATCTCCGACGTTTACGGCAAGCGACTGATCCGGGAGGGCGTCGTCGATCAGGCGATGGTCGACACCACGGTCTCGACCTTCGTCGACATGCTCGAGGAGGAGTTCGAGGCGGCGCGCGGCTTCCGCGTCAACAAGGCGGACTGGTTCGAGGGCGACTGGGCGGGTTTCGCCGCCCCGCGCGAACCGATCACCGAGCGCCGGGCCGCGATTTCGGGCGTCGCCACTTCCCGCATCGAGGCGCTGGCGCAGATCCTCACGACCCCGCCGGCCGATTTCGCGATGCACAAGACGCTTCATCGCATCCTCGACGCCAAAAAGGCGATGTTCGCGACCGGGCGGGATTTCGACTGGGCGACCGCCGAGGCACTGGCGTTCGGCTCGCTGCTTCAGGACGGCTACCCGGTCCGTCTTTCCGGCCAGGATTCGGGGCGCGGCACGTTCAGTCAGCGCCACGCCGCCTGGATCGACCAGCAGGACGGCCACAAATATATCCCGCTCTCAACGCTCGATCGCCGGTTCCAGGTGCTCGACAGCCCGCTCTCCGAATTCGGCGTGCTCGGCTTCGAATATGGCTACGCGTCGGCGGCGCCGAACACGCTGGTGCTGTGGGAGGCGCAATTCGGCGATTTCGCCAATGGCGCACAGGTGATGATCGACCAGTTCATCGCCGCGGGCGAGGCGAAATGGCTGCGCGTCAACGGCCTCGTCCTGCTCCTCCCCCACGGCTATGAGGGACAGGGGCCGGAGCACAGTTCGGGACGGCTCGAACGCTTTCTCCAGCTTTGCGCCGAAGATAATATGCAGGTGTGCAACATCACCACGCCCGCCAATTATTTCCATGTGCTGCGTCGCCAGATGCTGCGTAATTTCCGCAAGCCTCTCGTCATCATGACGCCCAAGTCGCTGCTGCGGCACAAGGCGGCGGTGTCGTCGCTGGATCAGTTTACCGGCGACACCCACTTCAAACGCATCCTCTCCGATCCGAATGCGCCGGCGGACGAGGCCGTGAAACGGCTGGTGCTCTGTTCCGGCAAGGTTTTCTACGATCTCGCCGAGACGCGCGATCAGGCCGGCGACACCGCGACGACGATCCTGCGGATCGAGCAGCTCTATCCGTTCCCGGCCGAACCGCTGGCCAAGCGGATCGCGCGCATGACCAATCTCGAAACGGTGGTCTGGGCGCAGGAGGAGCCGAAGAATAACGGCGCGTGGTTTTTCGTGTGCCCGCTCATCGAGGAATGCCTCGCCGAAGCAGGCGTTTCGCCGCAGCGTCCGCTCTACGCGGGGCGCGCCGCCTCGGCGGCGACCGCGACAGGGCTCGCGCGCAAGCATATCGCGCAACAGGCGGCGCTGGTCGCCGAGGCGCTCGGACATGAAGTAAAGGCAGGCTGACATGGCAACCGAAGTCAAGGTGCCCGCGCTGGGCGAATCGATCACCGAAGCAACGCTCGGACAATGGCTGAAGCAGCCGGGTGACGCCGTGAAAGCCGACGAGCCGATCGCGAGCCTCGAAACCGACAAGGTGGCGCTCGACGTCCCCTCGCCGGTCGACGGCGTGATGGGCGAGCAGGCGGTGGGCGAAGGCGACACCGTGGAGGTCGGCGCGGTGATCGCACTGATCGAAGCCGGTGCCGCCGCCGCAACCAGCGCGACCCCCGCCGTCGAGGATCGCACCGTGGTCGGCCAGGCCGAAGCGGCCGCACGGGCGGATCACGCCCCGGCCGCCGAGCCCGAGGGGGACGAGGA
>Ga0182740_1002813_pt1 | contig 10284 bp, 10 predicted proteins | sample eDN5th37CKraftBY_FD_128872 | JGI IMG/M metagenome (GOLD analysis project Ga0182740, IMG submission 128872) | Enriched backyard soil microbial communities from Emeryville, California, USA - eDNA 5th pass 37_C Kraft BY (version 2) (version 2) | ecosystem: Environmental > Terrestrial > Soil >...
CGGCTGCGGCACGACAGGTGGTCGGGCACCAGTGCGCCAGTTCCGCCCCGATGTCACGGGGGCGTCAGCACCCAAATCGTCCGGTCCCTCAATTCTCCAGCGCGCAAAGCGTTCTGCATTCGCCCGTAACGGAGTTGTGAATAAATCATTCGATTGACTAATTCAATCGAATGAAATAAGCCGTGCGGCATGAGAGATTCCAAAAGATCAGCTCCTGGTCCCGATGAGAGCGCTGGCGAACGCGGCGATGCCACACGCCAGAAGCTGCTGACGGCCGCGATCGACGTGTTCGGCCAATACGGCTTCGATGGCACCACCACGCGGGCGCTCGCATCGGCGGCGGGCGTGAACCTGCAGGCCATCCCGTACTATTTCGGCGGCAAGGAAGGGCTTTACCTCGCGGCCGCCGAGCATCTGGCCACGCTGATCTCGAGCCACGTCGGCAGCCGCCGCCAGCAGGTCCAGGCACGCCTCGCCGAGATCCAGGCCGAGGGGCGCCCCGTCACCCGCGACGAAGCACGCGAGCTGCTGACGATCCTGCTGCACACCCTTGCCGAGGTCATGGTGAGCGAGCGCTCGCGCCCCTGGGCCCGCTTTCTGATCCGCGAGCAGATGGCGCCGACCGAGGCTTTCTCGAAGGTCTACGACGGCGTCATGCGTCCTATGCTCGAAGCCATCCGCCGCCTCGTCGGCATTCTCCTTGGCGCGCCGCCGACTTCGGAAAGAGTTGGCCTCAGAGCGCTCTCGGTCATCGGCAGCGTGATGGTGTTCCGCGTAGCCAACGCCGCCGCCCTGCGCCAGCTCGACTGGTCCCAAATGGGGCCGCGTGAACTCGATGCGATCCGGGAACTCGTCAGCGACATCGTGCGCTCGCTCGATAGCGGAGGCGTGAAATGAACAGGAAGGCGCTCGCGATCATCGCGGTTGCTCTTGCTGCCGTCATCGCCTGGTGGAGCGGGCTCTTTGGCTTTGGCGGCCGCGAGAGCGGGCCGAACCTCACACTTTACGGCAACGTGGACATCCGGCAGGTCCAGCTCGGCTTCCGTGTCAGCGGGCGTATCGCCGAAGCCTTGGTCGACGAGGGCGACGGGGTCAAGGCCGGCGACCGTCTCGCCAGTCTCGATGCGCAGCCCTACCAGGACCAGATCCGCGTTGCCGAGGCGCAGGTGGAAGCCGCGCGCGCCACGCTTCAGAAGCTCGAAGCCGGCCCGCGCGAGGCCGAGATCGACCAAGCCCGCGCCGTCCACCAGGAGCGCGTGGCGGACCAGCAGAATGCCCAGCTCGCCTATGAACGCTCCGCCCGCCTGCGACCGACCGGCGCCGTCTCGGAAGCTGCGCTCGATACGGCCAAGGCCGCGCGTGACATGGCGGTTGCGCGCACGCAATCGGCGCTCGAGGCTCTGCGCCTCCTCGAGCAAGGAACGCGGCCCGAGGACATCGCGGCGGCGCGAGCAAACCTGCAGGGGAGCGAGGCCAGTCTCGCTGCGGCGCAGACGGCCCTCAAGGACGCGACGCTGAATGCGCCTGCTGACGGCGTGATCCTCTCGCGCGTCCGCGAGCCGGGCGCGATCGTGGGGCCGAGCGACATCGTCTACGTGCTCTCGCTCGCAACGCCGGTCTGGGTGCGCGCCTACATCGCGGAGCCGAATCTCGGCCGTATCCGAACGGGCATGAAGGTCGAGGTGTTCGCCGACAGCGAGCCGGGCAAGCCTTACAGTGGCACAATCGGATTCATCTCGCCGGTTGCCGAGTTCACGCCGAAGTCCGTTGAGACGCCGGAGCTGCGCACCGATCTCGTCTACCGCCTGCGCGTGGTCGTCGATCAGGACCGCAATGGCCTGCGTCAGGGCATGCCGGTGACGGTGCGGATCCCCCTCGGCAAGGATGGCGCAGGTGGATCATGACGAAGGCGTCCGACGGCGGAAGCGCAAAGCCTGAAGCGGTCCGTATTGCCGGCATCACCAGGACATTCGGCAATGCGCCGCCGGCGCTCGATGACATCACGGCTTCCATCAACAGCGGCGAGATCACCGGCCTCGTCGGGCCCGACGGCGCAGGCAAGACAACGCTCATCCGGCTGATGACAGGTCTCATGCTGCCCGATGCCGGCGCGATCGAAGTGCTCGGCTACGACACGCGCACCGATGCTGCGCGCATTCACGCCGCGATCGGGTACATGCCGCAGCGCTTCGGCCTCTACGAGGACCTCTCCGTTCGGGAAAACCTCGATCTCTATGCCGACCTGCGCGGCCTGGCGAAGGTCGAGCGGCCCGCCGTCTTCGACGAGCTGCTGACCTTCACCGACCTCAAACGCTTCACGGCGCGCCTTGCCGACAACCTCTCCGGCGGCATGAAGCAGAAGCTCGGTCTTGCATGCGCACTCCTGAAGAAGCCGCGTCTTCTCCTGCTCGACGAGCCGGGCGTCGGCGTCGATCCGATCTCGCGCCGCGATCTCTGGAAGATGGTCGAGGCACTGACCGCTGAAGGCATCGGCGTGCTCTGGTCGACGGCCTATCTCGACGAAGCGGAAGCCTGCGACCGCGTGCTGCTGCTGAACCAGGGCAAGCTTCTGTTCTCGGGTGTCCCCTCCGAACTCACCGAGCGCGTCGAGGGGCGCGTCTTCAAGCTTTCCGGCATTGCAGGCCGGCGTCGCGCTGCCCTGACGCGCGTGCTCGATGACGAGAACGTCGTCGATGGCATCATTCAGGGCGAGGCCATCCGGCTCGTTCTGAAGAGCGGAACCGATCCCGAGGCGCTGCTCGCAGATGTCGGAGGCGGCGAAGCGCGCATCGCGCCGACATCGCCGCGCTTCGAGGATGCCTTCGTCGACATGCTCGGCGGCGGGCCGGGCGGGCGCTCGAAGCTCGCGGAGGAGACGCGTCCCCGCCCTGCAGGCAATGGTCACCCTGTGATCGAGGCCAAGGGCCTGACCAAACGCTTCGGCGATTTCACGGCGGCTGCCGACATCACATTCGATGTGCCGCGCGGCGAGATCTTCGGCCTGCTCGGCCCCAATGGCGCCGGCAAGTCCACCACTTTCAAGATGCTCTGTGGCCTCCTGAAACCCACGCTCGGCGAGGGACGCGTCGCCGGTTTCGATCTGAGGCGCGATGGCGCGGAAGCGCGCAACCGCCTCGGCTACATGGCGCAGAAATTCTCGCTCTACGGCGACTTGAGCGTCGCTCAGAACCTCGCCTTCTTTGCCGGCGTCTACGGCCTCGCGGGGACACTGAAGCGCGATCGCACTCAGCTCATGACGGAGATCTTCGACCTCGGCCCGCACGCTGCGTCGAACGCCAAGGACCTGCCGCTCGGTCTCAAGCAGCGCCTCGCGCTCGCCTGTGCCGTCATGCACGAGCCGGACGCGCTCTTCCTCGATGAGCCGACCTCCGGCGTCGATCCGATCACGCGGCGCGAGTTCTGGACCCACATCAACGGCCTCGTCGAGAAAGGCATCACGGTCCTCGTCACGACGCACTTCATGGACGAAGCCGAGTACTGCGACCGCATCGCGCTCATCAACCAGGGGCGCGCGATCGCGCTCGGCACGCCCGATGCGCTCAAGGCCAGCGTTGCTACGCCTGAGAACCCCGACCCGACCATGGAGGATGCCTTCATCGCCCTCGTGCTCGGCGCCAACGAGAGGGCGGCTGCATGACAGCGACAGCGCACGGCGTCGGCAAGGAGGATTGGCGCGGATCGGCCCAGCGCCTCGCGACGCTCGTGCGCAAGGAGAGCCTGCAGATCGTACGCGACCCGAGCAGCATCCTGATCGCGTTCGTTCTGCCGGCGGTACTGCTCTTCCTCTTCGGCTATGGCGTTTCGCTCGATACCGCGCGCACGCGTGTCGGCCTCGTCATCGAATCCCAGAGACCGCTGACACAGGACCTCGCGGCAAGTTTCCAGGCGTCGCGCTACTTCGAGGTATCCATCGGCCGTGACCGGCGCGATTTCGAGGAAGCCCTCGTGCTCGGCCGCGTCCGCGGGCTCATTATCGTGCCGGCGACGTTCACGAGCGACTTTGCCGCGCAGAAGAACCCCTCGATCCAGGTCATCGTCGACGGATCGGACCCCAATACGGCGAGCTTCGTGCAGAATTACACGCAAGGCGTGGTCGCGAACTGGGCCGCACTACGCGGCGCCGAGGTCGCAGCGCACCCGCCGCCTATCAGCGTCGAGCAGCGCTTCTGGTTCAACGCGGAGCTCAAGAGCCGCAACTTCCTCGTGCCGGGCTCGATCGCCATCGTCATGACGCTCGTCGGCACGCTGCTCACGTCGCTCGTCGTCGCGCGGGAGTGGGAACGCGGCACCATGGAAGCCATCATGGCGACGCCCGTCACCGCGACCGAACTGCTCGCCGGGAAGATCCTGCCGTACTTCCTGCTTGGCCTGACCTCGATGACGCTGTGCGTGGCCCTCGCCGTTCTCCTGTTCGGCGTGCCCTTCCGCGGCTCGCTGCTGGCGCTCTACGCGCTCAGCGCATCCTTCCTCGTCCCGGCGCTCGGCCAGGGGCTGCTGATCTCGGCGGCGACCAAGAACCAGTTCCTCGCCTCGCAGGTGGCGCTCATTTCGGCCTTTCTTCCTGCCTTCCTCCTCTCGGGCTTCCTGTTCGAGATCAGCTCGATGCCGACCGTCATCCAGTGGGTCACCATGATCGTGCCGGCGCGCTATCTCATCCCGAGCCTGCAGACGGTGTTCCTCGCCGGTGATATCTGGCCGATGTTCCTGCGCGATATCGCGATCATGCTGCTGATCGGCGCCGTGCTCTTCCTGCTTGCCGCGCGCAGCACCCAGAAGAGGATCGCCTGACATGTGGTGGACACGGCTCAAGGCCCTCATCATCAAGGAGCTGCTCGCCGTTCTGCGCGATCCCAAGGGCCGCGCCATCCTGATCGGCCCGCCGATCGTCCAGCTCCTCGTGTTCTCCTATGCGGCGACGCTCGAAGTGCGCAACGTCGACCTCCTTGTGCTGAACCGCGACGGCGGAAAATGGGGATACGAGCTCGTCCAGCGCATCCAAGGCGCGCCGACCTTCCGAAGGATCACCTTCGCGCAAACCCCAGCGGCGCTTCACGACGCGATCGACCGCCAGCGCGTCATCGCCGCGGTTCACATCGGCCCTACGTTCTCGCGCGACATCGAGGCAGGCCGTCCCGCCGACGTGCAGATCATCCTCGATGGCCGGCGCTCGAATGCCTCGCAGATCGTCGGCGGCTATCTCAATCAGATCGTCGCGACGCTTGCAGCGGATACGCCCGCAGGCCAAAGGGCAGCGACCGCAGCCGTGAGCGTCGTCGCGCGAAACTGGTTCAACCCGAACCTCATCTACCAGTGGTTCATGGTGCCCAATCTCGTCGCCAGCATCGCGCTGCTCATCGGCCTCGTTGTCACTGCGCTCTCGATTGCACGCGAGCGCGAGCTCGGCACGTTCGACCAGCTCATGGTCTCACCGCTCAGGACGCACGAGATCCTCATCGGCAAGCTTGCCGCGCCGATGCTGATCGGCACATTCCATATTACGATCTACATTCTGGCGGCGATCTTCGTGTTCGGCGTGCCGCTGCGGGGATCGCTGGTGCTGCTCTACGGCAGCGCGATCTTCTATCTCGGATCGGTCGTCGGCCTCGGCCTCTTCATCTCGGCGCTCTCGAAGACGCAGCAGCAGGCCATACTCGGCGCCTTCCTGTTCCTGGTGCCGGCCATGCTGCTCTCGGGCTTTGCAACACCCATCGAGAACATGCCCGAATGGCTGCAGCCGATCACGCTCGTCAATCCGCTCCGCTATTTCCTCGTGATCGTGAAGGGCGTCTTCCTGAAGGACCTGCCGCTGAGCGAGATTGCGCGGAACACGATGCCGCTCGCCCTCATCGCGCTCTTCACGCTCAGCGCCGCCGCCTGGCTCTTCCGCCGCCGGCTCGAGTAGAGATATCAGACGTCGTCCTCGCCAATGGAACCGCCCTCCCCTTCGAGGCGGTTGATCGCGCGGACATCGCGGCTGTTGAACTTCAGTCTTACACCGGCCCCGCCCGCCCCGTTCTCGGGAATGAATACGGCGCCACCTTCCTCGAGCGCCGTCCGGAGGCGGCTCAGCGCCTCCGCGGACGGCACCGCGCGCCCCATCTCGAGATCGGCAATCGTCTCGATGCTCACGCCGCTATCCGCCGCAAGTTCCTCACGCGACCATTGAATCAGCGCACGAGCGGCGCGGCACAAGGGCCCGGTAATCGCCATGGCACAGTTCCCCGGATCATTTACGCTGCCGGAGAGCATAGCCCGAAGAGTCGAGGGCTCAATATGTATCGACGACTAGACTTCCGGGAACGGATAGACGAACGCATAAAGCGCCGCGAGAACGATGACCGCCAGAACCAACGATATAAGAAGCACGCGCAGATTCATCCTGCGGCGATCGCCCTGGCGGGCTTCTACCGTCGTTCTCGTTTCCGGGGTTTCATGATTTTCGATGGTTTCGTGTCCTGCCATGGCGGCGCCTCCTGCTGATTGCCCAACGCGGCCAGCCACGCCCGGTTCCGGTCTCAGGAACCCCGCAGGTCTCGGATGCAGGTCCGGAGGTTGACGCCAGCCGCCGTTGGCTTGATGTTGCGCCTGCGAACACCCTATTCCTGATGCTGAAATTCGCCCGGCGCCGCTCTCGGACCTGGGCGGACTCGACGACGATCCGATCGAAAGACAACGCGCTCCCATGGACAGCTCGCCGAACAGTGCCCTGCAAGCGCCTGGCCCGACGTCGCGCATATTCTTCTCGCAGCGCCTGCGCCTGCACTATGTCGACTGGGGCAACAGCGCCGCGCCGCCGCTCATCCTGCTGCACGGCGGGCGCGATCACTGCCGCAACTGGGACTGGGTGGCCGAACGCCTCCGGCGGGACTGGCATGTCATCGCGCCGGACCTGCGCGGCCACGGCGACAGCGAATGGTCGCGCACCGGCACCTACAGCATGATCGGCTACATCTACGATCTCGCCCAGCTCATCCATCAGCTCAAGCTGGCGCCGGTGACCATCGTCGCGCACTCGCTCGGCGGCAACATCGCGCTGCGTTACGCCGGCATCCATCCGGAGAACGTCGCGCGGCTCGTCGCGATCGAAGGCCTCGGGCCGTCGCCGAAGAAATACGCCGAGCGCTACGGCAAACCCATCGAGCAGCGCATGGCCACATGGATCGAGGACCAGCGCAAGCTTGCGGGGCGCCTGCCGCGCCGCTATCCGACCATCGAGGACGCCTACGCGCGCATGCATGAGGAGAACAAGCACCTCTCATCCGAGCAGGCGCGGCACCTCACCGTCCACGGCGTCAACCAGAACGAGGACGGCACTTACAGCTGGAAGTTCGACAACTACGTCCGCTCCTGGCCGCCGGACGACCTTTCCCTGAGCGATCTCGAGCGCCTCTGGTCGCGCATCACGTGTCCGACGCTGCTCGTCTACGGCAAGGAGAGCTGGGCGTCCGACCCGCGCGAGGACGGGCGCATCCAGCACTTCAAGAGCGCAACGGTCGCCCGCTTCGAGCGCGCCGGCCACTGGGTCCACCACGACCGGCTCAACGATTTCATGGCGCTCGTGGAGCCCTTCATCGCCGGCAATCCACTGCCGCAGGGAATCGCGGGCGTGGCTTAAGCCGGACACACCAATGCACCGAACACCAAGCGGAGACACATGAGCACGACCCCGGCCGCCAGCGCGCAAACCTCCCCTCTCGACGACCCGATTGGAACACTTTCGCGGAGCGGCAAGCCGCCGGCCGATATCGTCGCGGCCGTCGCAGCCGACGCCGAAGTGGTCACGACGCCGTGCGGCGACGGCCAGCTCGTCTGGCGCCGCTGGGGCCGCGGCCGGCCTGTCGTGCTGGCTCATGGCGGCTCAGGCTCATGGACGCACTGGATCAAGCAGATCCCGGCGCTCAAGCAGCGCTACGAAGTGTGGGCCATCGATCTGCCCGGTCTCGGCGACAGCGCGATGCCCGCTCACCCGCACACACCCGAGAGCAGCGGCGAGGCCGTCGCCTCCGGACTGAAGTCGCTCATTCCGCGCGAGCGGCGCGCGCACGTCGTCGCCTTCTCGTTCGGCGCACACGTTTCGACGCATGCCATGGTGCGCCTCGGCGACTGGGTCTCGGACTTCACGATCACAGGCTGCGCCGCGCTCGGCCTGCCCCAGGGACCGGGCATCGACTTCCCGAAGGAGCGTGCCGGCATGAGCGAGGAGGAGCGCATGGGCGTGCACCGCCGCCTCCTCGAGATCCTCATGTTCAAGGAGAACGACCGCATCGACCCGCTCGCCGTCTATCTGCAGTCCGAGAACATCCGCCGTGCGCGCTTCCGCTCGCGGCCCTTCGCCCGCACGGACGAGATCCGCGTGAAGCTGCCGGAGGTCGCGGTTCCGGTGCACGCCATCTGGGGAGCGGAGGATCAGACGGCCTGGCCGTCGGTCGAAGCGCGCTACGACGTGCTGCGCGAGGGCCATCCCGAGCTCGTCACGCGCACTATTCCGGACGCCGGCCACTGGGTGATGTACGAGCAGCCGGCGGCTTACACGGCGGCGCTGCTGGAGGTCCTGAACCTCGACTGAGACCGTCAGCGTCTATAACCCACGCGCCGGCTCGCTAAGACAGCCGAGAAGACCTCCCGCGTGTGCCCCAGGACTTGCAAAGCCTGGGGCGGTCTGATACCCACCTGCGGCGAACGAGGAGGGGTGGCCGCCGCGCGAAAGCCGGCCCGGCCATTTTTATCCCGCGTTCCTGTGCGGTCGTGGCGGAATTGGTAGACGCACTACCTTGAGGTGGTAGCGCTCACAAGGCGTGGAGGTTCGAGTCCTCTCGACCGCACCATATTGAAATCCGACTGTTTGACGATCGAGCAGGGCGCTCCCAGATCGCGGGGCGCTGCCGACGTGAAAATCATTGTACCGAATTTGCATGAGGTTCATGCCGACGCGCCCTTGCAACAAGTCGGTATTCCTCAATAAAAGATGCCCAGCAGTGAAATGCCGAGCCGTCTGACACGGACAGGCCACCCATGGTCGGCCCGCCAGGTGGTTTGTTGCTGCTGATTTTCAGAGAAACCTAGCCCCCTTGGGAGGATAAGAATGCGCATTTCTCACGTCGCCGCGGCCGCAATCACCTTTGCGCTCGGCTTCGGCAACGCGGCCAGTGCGGCTGACGTACGTTTCATGACAGGACCGCAGGCGGGCTTCTGGGTACCGCTCGGCGGCCAGCTCAAAGATGCTTTTGAAAAATCCATCCCCGATCTCAAGGTCCAGTCGCTTCCCGGCGCCGGCATCGCCAACGTCCGCGCCATCCAAGAGGGCAAGGCCGAGATCGGCTTCGGCAACACGATCTCGACCGCCGATGCTTACAACGGCACAGGCGAAGCGCCGCTCAACAAGAAGCACGACAAGGTCTGCAACGTCGCGACGCTCTACCCGCAGTATTTCCAGCTCGCAGTGAATGCCGATGCCGGCATCAACACGATCAAAGACCTCAAGGGCAAGGGCGTCGCCACGCAGGTCAAAGGCAACACGGGCGAGTTGATCACGCGCCATGTCCTGCGCGTCTCGGGCATGACCTATAGCGACGTGAAGGCGAGCTTCACCAACAGCTACACCGACAGCGTCGAGCAGATGAAGGACAACCGGATGCACGCCTTCGGGCTCGGCACCGGCATCCCGGCGAGCTCGCTCATGGACCTCGCCTCGGCGCGCGACATGAAGCTCATCGACATGGCCGAGATCTACGAGCCCATGCGCAAGATCAACCCGGCCTACAAGCTCGTGACGATCCCCAAGGGCACATACCCGAAGCAGGATAAGGACGTGCAGGTGATCGGCTATTACACCCACGTCATCGCGGCCTGCTCGCTGCCCGAGGACACCGTCTACAAGATGACGGGAGCCATCTTCGGCGCCAAGGACGGCATGACGGCGATCTACAAGGGGGTCAGCGGTCTGACGCCGGAGATCATGGCGCAGGACATTGGCGTGCCTTTCCATCCCGGCGCGACGAAGTGGTACAAGGAAAAGGGCGCCATTAAGTAAGCGCGTCCACCTGAAGCCTGCGGGGCGGCCGATGGCCGCCCCATCATCATATATTCTCACCAAGAAGACCCTCGGGGCGGGAAACACACAATGACAGCGAGCACGGCCGCGCGGAATTTGCCGCGCCAGCTCACGGCCGCCGTTGCTCTGGCAATGGCGCTTTATCATATCTACGTCATCATCCCGCCGATGGACTTCATCTCGCCATCGCTGCGCGAGGTCTTCCGCGGTCC
>Ga0182740_1002814_pt1 | contig 10282 bp, 5 predicted proteins | sample eDN5th37CKraftBY_FD_128872 | JGI IMG/M metagenome (GOLD analysis project Ga0182740, IMG submission 128872) | Enriched backyard soil microbial communities from Emeryville, California, USA - eDNA 5th pass 37_C Kraft BY (version 2) (version 2) | ecosystem: Environmental > Terrestrial > Soil >...
AGCTCGTTCGCGAAATCGGAGAAGGTCGCCGTACCCTTGTCGGCGGCGACAACGAGATAGGGATCATCACCGTCGTAGCGCACGACGCGATCGGGCGGCACGATTTTGCCCTCGACCAGATTGTCGGTGAGGTCGAGCAGGGACGAGATGAAGATGCGGTAGGCTGCGGTGCCCTCGGCCTGCACAGCCTCGCGCGTGCCGCCACGCGGAAGCTGCTTCGGCAGGAAGCCGCCCTTGGAGCCGGCCGGCACGATCACCGCATTCTTGACCTGCTGGGCCTTGACGAGGCCGAGCACTTCCGTGCGGAAGTCCTGCGCGCGATCCGACCAGCGGATGCCGCCACGCGCGATCGGCGCAAAGCGCAGGTGCACACCCTCGACGCGCGGGCTCGCAACCCAGATCTCGCGGTAGGTGCGCGGGCGCGGCATGAAATCGATCTCGTGGCCGGCGAGCTTGACGGCGATGGTCTCCGGCGGCCGTCCCTTCTTGTCCTTCTGGTAGAAGTTCGTCCGCACGGTCGCGCCGAGCAGACTCAGCAGGTGATTGATGATGCGGTCCTCGTCGAGGCTCTGGACCGTCGCGAGCGCACCCATAATGCGCTCGCGGATCGGCGCCTCGCCCTTGATGCGCTCGTCGGGCGTGCCGCCGCGATCCGGCTGGAAACGATGGTGGAACAGCTCGATCAGGTCGCGCGTGATGCCGGCATGCGTGATGAGCGTTGCCGCGATGTAGGCCGGACCAAAGGGCAGGCCGAGCTGGCGCATGTAGGCGGCATAGGCGCGCATGAGGGCGGCCTCGCGCCAGTCCGCACCGGCTGCGATGATCAATCGGTTGAAGGTGTCGCTGCTCGTGGTGCCGGCGAGGACCGAGCGGAAGGCGTCCTCGAGCCGAATGTCGTGCTTCCTGATATCGATCTCGGCGCCGTCGATGGCTTCGAGCACCATGTCGTGCAGCACGACCTTCCGGATCATGTCGCCGAAGCGTGGCGAGATCTCGTACGTGCGCTCATCGACGACAGAAAAGCCGAGGTTCTCGAGCACGGGCACGCGCTCCGAAAGCCGGATCGGCTCGTCGAAGCGATAGACGGCCGCGCGCAGGCGCTCCGTGCCGCCGTCCTTCTCCACGTAGAAGTCGATGGCGAGGGGGCGATCCGGCCCGAGCCGTTCGATGCGCCGGATGTCCTCGATGGCGCGCGCCGGCGGGAAGAACTCCGCATAGCCGGCCGAGAAGGCTTCTCGATACTTTCCGAACAAGGCCGATGCCTTGGGTCCAGCCTTGTCGAGCGCCTCCGCCAGGCGGTCCCGCCACGTCTTGACGATCGCTTCGACGCCTTGCTCCAGCGTTTCCGCGGAGACCTTCGGCGTTGCGCCCTCGTGCCGGCCGATGATGAAGTGCACGCGCGTCAGTTGGCCTTCGGTGAAGTAAGGCGTGAAGGCCGAGACATGCCCATGGAACGTCGTGGCGAGAAAGTTGCCGATCTCCTCGCGCACGCGGGTCGCATAGCGGTCTCTCGGTACGAACACGAGCACGGAGACGAAGCGATCGAACCGGTCGACGCGCGCGAACACGCGGACACGCGGACGCAGTTCCAGATCGAGGATGCCCGCCGACCATGCGGCTAGCTCGTCGGTGCTGATTTGGAAGAGCTCATCGCGCGGGAAAGTCTCCACCACGTTGAGCAGTGATTTTCCGGCGTGGCTCTCCGGTGGGTAGCCTGCGCGCGCGAGCACGCTCTCGACCTTCTCGCGCAGGATCGGGATCTCTCGCGGGGATTTCACGTAGGCTTGCGAGGTGAAGAGCCCGACGATGCGCAATTCGCCCGCGAGCGTCCCGTCCGCCCGATAGGTCTTGACGCCGATGTAGTCCATGTAGGCGCGTCGGTGGACACGGCTGCGCACATTGGCCTTGGTGATGATCAGCGGATCGGGCTGGAGATAGAAGTTGCGCACCTCCGGCGTCAGCGTCACGAACTCGGAGCCACGGCGCAATACCTTCACCTCGGGATCCTGCAGCAGCCCCAGGCCGACGGCGTCGGTTGCCGACAGCGTGCCCGTCTGCATGTCGCCCTCGAGACGGTAGTCGCGCATGCCGAGCAGGGTGATGTTGCCCGCTTCGAGCCACTTCAGGAACGCGACGGCTTCCTGGCGCATGGCTGCCGGAACACTCGCCGGGGCCGCTTCGAGGTCGGTGATCGCCTTTTTGAGGCGTCCCAGCATGGCCTGCCAGTCATCGACGGCCGTGCGGACCTCCTTGAGGATCTCCTGAAGCGAGGCGACGACGGCGGCCCGTTCACCCGCCGCCAGTCCGGCGACATGGACGGCGATGTAGCTCTCCTGGCGGCCGTCGTTCCAGCTCTTGTCGCCGCTGCCGAGCACACGCACGAGCCGGCCGTCGGGCGTGCGCTCGCTCTTGATGAGCGGATGCAGGACGAGGTCGATGGCGAGGCCGCGCGCGTGCAGCTCGCCGGCGATGCTGTCCATCAGGAAGGGCATGTCGCGGTTGAGGATCTCGATGACGGCATGGTCGCCGTCGAGCGGCCTGATCGCGATCTTGGGCGCACCGACCGGCTTTTCCTGCAGGAAAGCCATGGCCCGGTCGACAAGTGCCTCGAGATCTTTGGTAGGGCGGCCCGCGAGCGCGCGCTCGTCAGCGGAGCCGAGGAGGGCGCGGGCAAGCGCGAGGCGGCCCTGCGTATCCCGGTCGCTCGTGTTCAGGGCGTCGAGAACGGCGTGAATGTGGCGGGGAAGTGCGTGAGGGGCCTCAGCCGGTGCGTCGTTCGCCATGGGCTGGTCCTTTCGGGCTCTCTGCTGTTTTGCGACTCAAGTAGAGGCGCCCGATGGCGCCCGCAACCTGTGCCATTGTCCGATAATGCATAATGCCCAGGAATCGAGCATCGAGTATGACAGTGCGCGGCGCCCCCTGATGGTGCCGGCGAAACAGCAGACGGACCGGATCAACATGACCTGGCGTGAGTACTGGAACCAGGATACGCCGATCTACGTCAATGCGCGTCACAAAGCCGTGCACTACGATCTGATCGCGCGCCAGCTCGTGGATGCGCTGCCGCCGGGGCGTCCAGCGGTTCTCGATTTCGGCTGCGGCGAGGCACTCTCGGCGGACATCGTCGCGAAGAAATGCCAGGTCCTGCACCTCTGCGACGGCGCCGAGCTCGTGCGCACGCGGCTTGGGCAGAAATTCAGTTTGCTCGGCAATGTGGTCGTGATGGCGCCTGAGCAACTCGGGGAGATCCCCGAGGGCAGTCTCGACCTGATCGTCGTCAACTCGGTGCTGCAGTACCTGAGCCGCAGCGATCTCGTTGGCCTGCTCGCCACGTGGCGGAGATTGCTTAAGCCTGGCGGTCAGCTCTTGATTGCCGACGTGATCCCGCCTGATGTCGGGCCGCTGACGGACGTCATGGCGTTGCTGAAGCTCGGCGCGCAGAATGGCTTTTTCATCGCGAGCTTCGCCGGCCTCGCGCGCACGTTCTTCTCCGACTACCGCAAGACGCGCGCCGCCCTCGGGCTTGCGCACTACGGCGAAGCGGAGATGGTGGCGTTGCTATCTGCTGCGGGATACGCCGCGCGCCGCCGCGAAAATAACCTCGGCCACAATCAGTCGCGCATGGCATTCATCGCGGTGCCGCGCAGCTAGCGCCGGCTCCGCAGCCGCTCCAGCAACTCCGCTGTCGGATAGGCATCGGCAACCATGCCAAGCCTGATCTGCTCCTTCTTCACGGCGGCACGCGTGCCGGCGCCGATGATGCCGTCGATGCGCCCGACGTCATGGCCATGCTGCGTCAGCAGCGTCTGCAGCTCCTTGGCCTGGTCGAGGCTCAGCGACGGAATGTTCTTGCCGACGTCGCGCATCTCGGACGCACCGGCATAGCGCGTGGCGAGGTAGGCGACCGTCGTCGCGTAGTTCAGCGACTGGTTCCACTCGAGGTAGACCCTGAAATTCGGATAGGCCAGGAAGAGCGGTCCGTCGCGGCCCATGAGCGCGAGCAGCGACGCCTGCAGGCCATCGCTCGTGAGTGGCTTGCCGTCGGCGCGCGTTACGCCCCATTTGGCCCACTGGCTGCGCGGATGTTGGATCTCGAGATCGGCCTCGGCCCAGTTCAGATCGCGCGGCGCGCGCACTTCCTCGAGCCAGGGCTCGCCGGCGCGCCAACCGAGGTGCTTGAGGTAGGCGGCCGTCGAACCGATCACGTCGGCGGGGCTTTTGAACAGATCCCGGCGGCCGTCGCCGTCATAGTCGACGGCGTGCGCGAGATAATGGTGCGGCAGGAATTGCGTCTGGCCAAGCTCGCCGGCCCAGGAGCCGATCATCTCGGAGGGTCGAAGATCGCCACGGTCGATGATCTTGAGGGCGGCAATGAATTCGCGCGTGAACATCTCGCCCCGGCGGCAGTCGTAGGCGAGTGTTGCGAGAGAGCGCAGCACCGGAAGCTTGCCCATGCCGGCGCCGAAGTCGCTCTCGAGGGCCCAGAAGCCGGTAATGACGGGACCGGGGACGCCGTATTCCTTCTCGGCGCGCTCGAACGTCGCGCGATGGCGCTCGAGTTGGCGCGCGCCGTTGGTGATGCGGTTGCGCGAGACGAGCTTGCCGCTGAAGTCGACGAAGCTTTGCCCGAAGAAGGTCTGACGCCGGTCACGCGCGATGATGCCCGGGTCGAGCGTCATGTCGTCGAGCACGGCAGAAAGGGTGGCCTGTGTGACGCCGGCTGCCGCGGCTTCCTTGCGGAAATCCCTGAGCCAGGTTTCGAAGCGCCCCGTGTTCTGGCAGTTCGTCGCCTTCGCCGTCTGCGCGCTGGCATTGATGGCGAAGGTTGCCGCGAAGGTTGCAGCTAGGGAAATGGCGCAAGCAGTGAGGCGGGCAGTGCGGCGCATGCAGATCCTCGGAAAGGGGGATGAAAGCCGGGGCATTGATAGCCGAGCCAATGCGGCAAAATCATGCGGGCACATTCGTTCGCGGACGGCGCTGGCGCCGGACAGAGCCCGACGGTGCTTTGTGGCGCTTCTGCCGCGCGTCCACTGCGATCGCCCGCGAGGGCTGGCAAAGGTTCTGCACGGCCGCTATAGCGGACACAAGGTTAATGAGCGGGTTGTGCACGCGATCTCGAAAGGAGCGGCCAATGCGGGCGTTCTCACTCTTCACGGCGGCGGCGGGCTTGGCCCTGCTGTTCGCGGCATCTCCGGCGTCGGCGGAGTGCGATACGCTTGCGTTCGAGGTCAACGACTACGGCAAGGACGGCCCGACGCGCGATGCCCTGGCGCTGCTCGACAAGCACATCGTCGCCAACATGGCCAAGCGCGGCGTCACGAAGTACCGGGTCGGCGAGAAGACCGTGAACTGCGAGCTGTTCCTCGATTTCATCGTTTTCGATGAGCACACGTGCATTGCCCAGGCGCCTGTGTGCTGGGGCAAGGACATCGGGAAGGTCAGGGCGAAGGCCAAGGCCAAGACCCCGGCGAAGATCGAGGCCAAGGCGAAGAAATAGCGCCTCACTGTGCGCCGTGCGGCTCTGCAACTGTGGATGATTGCCGCCCATCCGGGCCCTACCACCCAGCGATGCTGGACAGGCGCCGAGTCGGCACTGTAAACAAACGGAGAACGCGCCGGCTGGAGCGGTGGATCCTCCATTGAACTTTGTTCCGAAAGGCCCGATCGAAAGCGCGCTTGCTGAGACGCTGGAAGGCGTCAGCGAGCCCGCCTGGGTTATCGACGCCGAGCGGGGGGCGATCGTGGGGGCCAATGGGCGGGGCGGCACCGTCTGGGGCATTCCCACGATCTCGCCAATTCTCGACAGCGTGCTGCCTGCCTTGCGTGGGCTTCGCTCCCGTCTGGCCCAGGGCTCTTTCCTCGAAACCACGACCAGCACCGTCGAGCCTCTGAAGTTCTGGACCGGCGGCGGCATCCGCACACTGGCCTGCGAAGTGCGCACCCTCGATGATAGCGTCGGTCCGGGGCTGCTGCTCGTCATTGCCGGTGCCGTTGCCAAGACCGCGACCGTGCGTCGGGATGTGCGGCGCCGTGAGATGCCTCTGACTGCGACGGTCGAGCGCACCAAGGGGGCGCCATCTTCGAGAAGCGCGCCGCCACCGGAGCGCGTCCGTCAGGCGGCACCTCCGCCGCCGAGCGCGCCCCTCAATGACATGGAAACGCTGCGAGAGATTGCGCGGCGCATTCGGCAAGGCTCGGCGCGCATCACGGCGGGTGTCGACGCACCGGCAAACGAGGATGCCGCGCCATCCCCATCGCCGGCGCCACCCGAGCCCGCGGCGCGCATCGATCCAGCGGACGACGAGCGCCACGCGCATCTCGCGCATGAGATCCGCACGCCGCTTGCGGCCATCGTCTCGCTCGCCGAGGTCATTACCGAGGAGCGCCTCGGGCCATGGCCGAATGAGCGCTACCGCGGCTATGTCCGCGACATCCTCGCCAGCGCGCGGCACGGCCTCGAGGTCGTGGACGGCATCCTGCGCGACGCCCCGAACGAACCGAGTGTCGCGCGCGTCCTCACCGAGATCGATCTCAATGCCGAGGTCGAGGCCATCGCCACGTCCCTGCAGCCGCTCGCCGAGAAGTCCGGCGCACGCATCGAGGCGGCGCTCGGCGGCAGCCTCCCGCGCGTGACCGCCGATCGTCGCAATGTGCGCCAGATGCTGATCAATCTCATCTCCAACAGCATCAAGCACGGCGGGCCGTCGGTGCGCATCAAGATCACTACCGGCTACGAGCTCAATGGCGATGTCTGGGCCGAGGTCGAGGATAATGGTCCAGGGCTGCCGACAGCCGAGAAGGCAACTGCGGGTGGCGGCGCCGCTCGCAAAGCGGGCCTGGGGCTGCCGCTGACGCGCTCGCTCGCCGCGGCGAACGGCGCGCGCCTCGATCTCAAGAGCCGATCAGGGCGTGGCGTGCGCGCCCGTATCGTCTTCATTGGCGATCGCGCGACGCGTTAATTCCCGCACTGCATTTACGCGGCAGTTCCGGCCTTCGCTGCGGGTTTGGCGCGCGGCGCCGGCTCGTCGTCCTCCACGCCCGGATCGTCCGGTGCGTGGGGCGGCACGAACGGGTGTGCCTCCGGCGCCGTGCCGTTGCTGCGTGGTGCCGGTGTGGCCGGAGTGGCTGTCGGTGCCGCCGCGGGCTTCGGCTTCGCTTCGGTGACGGGCACAGTCCGCACCTCGACCGTCTGCGGCACGTCATCGTCGCCGGCGGGCTTCGCCTCGATGACTTTCTCGTTCTTCGCCTCGCTGAGCGCCATCAGCTCTTCGAGCTTGGCGAGCGCCAGCTCCTCATCCTGCGTTCCCTTCTGCTCGACGGGCACCTTCCACTGGAAGGCATCGAGCGTACCGGTCACAGGCGAGATCGCGGCCCAGCGTTCGGCGACGATCCCGTCGGCGGTCCATGCCGGATCGCGCGGCGCAGTGGTGGCCCGCGCGAGCCACTCGCGCACGCGGCCCGCATTGCCGAACTGCTCGCCCTCGATGCGCGCCATGAGCGTGCATACACGTTGCGAGAGGCGGCCGTCGACGAGAGGCGCAAGCGCCTTGCGCGCTTCCGTCCAGTCGTGCGCTTCGATGGCTGCGTGCGCGACCGCGATCGGCGCCTCGACGGAGTGCGGCGTTGCGCGTGCGAGGTTCTTCACGCGGTTCAGGCGATCTCTCGGGCTGTCACCCGGGCGGGCATGGGCATAGACGACCGCGAGGTCGGGATGCGGCGCGCGCCTCCAGGTCTGCTCGATGACGCGCGCGACCTTCGCTGTCTGGCCTTTCGACGAGTAGATGCGGCCAGCGATGGCGCCGGCTTCCACGAGATCGGGCGCGAGGTGGTGGGCTTCCACCGCGAGCGGAAGAGCCTTGTCGGCATTCGTATCTTCGAGTGCCTGGGCCTGTGCCGTGAGGATGACGGCGCGGCGGCGATCGGCGACGGCCTTCTCGAAATGGCCATTGCGCTTGCCGGCTGCGAGCGTGTCGAGCGCGCCGACCCAGTCCGATGCCCGGCACTGCAGCTCGAACAGCGCGTCGATCGGCCATCCGAGCTGCGGATTGAGCCGCAGGGCACGCTCCGCGAATTGACGCGCGGCCTCATGCTCGCCTTCGCGCTCGGCTTCGAGGAAGAGCCCACGCAGGCCGAGCTGCTCGGTTTCCTTCGAGCCGAGCATGGCCTCGAAAATGCGCCGCGCCGTCGTGCGGTCACCCGAGAGCTGGGCGGCCTGCGCACGCAGCAGATGCGTCAGCGGCTCGTTGGGTAGTGCCTTGCGTGCCTGGATAGCGTGGCGCATGGCCTGCGAGCGGTCACCGGCGCCGATGGCGATCATGCCGCTCGAGAGCGCCTCGAGCCCGCGCTCCTGACGGCGGCGATTGACCATGCGGCCGACGGCAGCAGGGCTGTTCCAAAGCTGGCGCACCAGCGACCACAGGAAGACGGCGAGGCCGATCAGGATCGCGAAGATAACGACCGCGCGGAACACCGTCGTCTCGATCTCATACCCCTGCCACGTGAGCAGCATCTGGCCGGGCCGATCGGCGAGCCATGCGAGTCCGGTCGCGAGAATGCCGACGCCGACGAGATACAGGATGAGGCGGATCATTGCTTGGCATCCTTCGCGGCAGGCGCCGCGCCGAGCGACGACTTGAGCTGACTATCGATGGTGGCAATGGCTTCCTCGACGGACTGGCGGGCGGCGACCTTGTCGAGCCACGCGCGCGTCGGGCCGGTGATGCTCTTTGGCGGAAGCGTCTTGGCGTAGCGCATGACATCGCCGAGGCGGCCATCGTTGAGCGCCGTCTCCATGCGCGCGACCGTTGCCTCGACAGACGTGTCGTCGGCTTCCGGTGTGAGTTTGCGCACGCGTACGATCGTGCGGGCGCCGGACAGCAGGCGATCGACAACCGAGGCATCGGCCGGCTCGGCAGCGGCGTCGATGATGGTGCTGGTCAGCGGCCGGAACTGCCGTGCAAGCTCAGCGACCGTCGGCAGGCCCTCGTCCTGGTGGCGCTGCAGCACCGACAGGTCGAGGCGATTGCCGGCAACCTTGCGTACTTCGGCAAGCTCCGCCACGAACGGTCCGCCGCGATCGACGGCCCGCTTGAGATTGCCGAGCTCGAGCGAAAGCACGATGCGCTCGGCATTGCTCTTCCGGTCGGCTTCGGCTTTCAGCACTTCCGAGACGCTGGCCTCGAGCTTGCCCAGGCGCGCCGCAGCCGGAGCCACGGCCGCGCTGACATCGGCCGGCTTCGCCGTCTCACGTCGTAAGTTATCGAGTGCCGTCTTGATGCTCGCGATCTCGTCCTGCGCCGAGCGTGCGATCTCGGAGAGGCGGTCGCTGTCGACCTTGAGCTGGTCGACGCGCTGGGTGGTGCGCGTCACATCGGACTTGAGCGCCGTGACCTCGCGGTCGAGGCGCTGCGTGCCGGAGCGCGCGGCTTCGGCGGCCTCCGCCGTCGTCGCAAGCTTGCTCTCGATCTCCGTCCCCATGTCACGGCGGGCAGCCGCGAGGCGATTGGTGAGGGCCGTTTCGAGATCGGCGATGCGACCGGTGATCTGCGCGAGCTGTGGAATCGGACCGGCGCCCTTGGGGTCGGCGAGCGCGGCCGCAGAAAGCGCCGAGAGCCGCTCCTCCATGCGCGCGAGCCGCTCGGCGTCGCTGCCGGGGCCGGTACGGCTCGCGAGCTGATCCTTGAGTGCCTTGGTCTCGGCGTCGAGCCGCACCTGGCCTTCGCCGAGGCTCGGGATCGCAGCCGTGATGCCCTTCAGCTGGTCCACACCCTGCTCCAGGCCGGCGAGGCGTTTGGCAATTTCCGGCGAGACGACGGGCTGAGCGGCCCGCTTGGCGGCTGTTTCGAGTGCGGCCAGACGCTGTGCGACCTCCGGCGGCGTCTTCGTCGCATCAGGGCCACCGATCCCGACGAGCGGCGCTCCGAGCAGCACGATCGCGCCGCCGATGACGCCCGCCAGCGTGTGCGAGACGATCGAGCCGAAACCTCCGCCCGATTTCGCTGCGGAAGGCGGCGGCGCACTCGCCTTGCTCGCTGATGAAGTCGAGGCCGCGGCTGCAGCCTTCGGCGCCTCTGTCTTCTTGCTGTCGGCAGCGACGCTCGCAGCGGCGCCGGAAACCTTCTCTGCCGTCGCGCGCTGGTCCGTCGAGGGACTTGCCGCGGCCGCGCCGGATGCCGCCGGCTTGGCCGGTTCCGGCTTGATCTCCGTCGCCTTGCCCTCGATCGTCGCGTGCGGCCGCTTCGGACCTGAACCCTGCGTGCCGTTCGTCATCGCCGCCTCATTC
>Ga0182740_1002815_pt1 | contig 10277 bp, 6 predicted proteins | sample eDN5th37CKraftBY_FD_128872 | JGI IMG/M metagenome (GOLD analysis project Ga0182740, IMG submission 128872) | Enriched backyard soil microbial communities from Emeryville, California, USA - eDNA 5th pass 37_C Kraft BY (version 2) (version 2) | ecosystem: Environmental > Terrestrial > Soil >...
CGGTGTCGCCGTCAGCGTGAGCATATGGACTTCGGCGCGCAGCGTCTTCAGCTTTTCCTTGTGCGCCACACCGAAATGCTGCTCCTCGTCGACGATGACGAGCGCCAGATCCTTGAACTTCACGTTCTTGCCGAGCAGCGCATGCGTGCCGACGACGATGTCGAGCTTGCCTTCGGCCAGATCCTTGCGGGTCTGCGCGGCCTCGGCCGACGTGACCAGCCGCGACGCCTGACCGATCTTGATCGGGAAGCCGCGGAAGCGTTCGGTAAAGGTCTTGTAGTGCTGGCGGGCCAGCAGCGTGGTCGGCACGACAACGGCAACCTGCTTGCCGGCCATCGCCGCGACGAAGGCGGCGCGCAGCGCCACTTCGGTCTTGCCAAATCCGACGTCGCCGCAAACGAGGCGATCCATCGGGCGTCCCGATCCGAGGTCATCCAGCGCGGCGTCGATCGCGTTCTGCTGGTCCTCGGTCTCTTCATACGGGAAGCCGGCGCAGAATTCGTCGTACATGCCAGCAGGGACAGTGAGTCTCGGTGCTTCGCGCAGCTTTCGCTCTGCGGCCACTTTCATCAGCTCATGCGCAATTTCGCGGATGCGGTTCTTCATCCGCGCCTTGCGCGTCTGCCAGGCAGTGCCTCCGAGGCGGTCGAGATCGACCTCGAGGTCTTCCGACCCGTAGCGCGACAGCAGCTCGATATTCTCCACCGGCAGATAAAGCTTGTCGCCGCCGGCATAGTGCAGTTCGAGGCAGTCATGCGGCGCGCCCGCGGCCTCGATGGTCGCGAGCCCGACAAACCGGCCGATACCGTGATCGACATGCACGACAAGATCGCCGGCCGACAGGCTCGTCGCCTCGGCGATGAAGTTCTCGGCTTTCTTTGAAGCGCGTCGCGGCCGCACCAGGCGGTCGCCCAGGATGTCCTGCTCACCGATGACCGCGGCCTGTGCCGTCTCGAAACCGGACTCAAGCCCGAGCACCGCGAGCGCCACATCGGTCTTCGGCCGCGACAGCGCTTCCTGCCACGAGGCGACATTGGCGAGATTGGCGAGCCCGTGATCGCGCAGCACATGGCTCATGCGATCGCGCGCGCCATCGCTCCACAATGCGACGATGACCTGTCTGCCCCCGCGCTGCAGGCCCGCAACATGCTGCACGACAGCGTCGAAGACATTGGCGTTGGGCTCGGCACGTTCGGCGGCGAAATTGTGCCCCTGTCTCGTCCCGATATCGAAAACCGACGCGCCCTCGCCCTCCGGCACGGCGAACGGCGTCATGCGTGCGACCTTCATGCGCGCCAGTTGGGCGCGCCATTCGTCCTCGGCAAAATACAGGCGCTGCGGCGGCAGCGGCTTGTAAGGGACACCACCAGCACCTTCGGGCACGTTCTTGCGCGCGTCGTAATAGTCGACGATCTGCGTGATCCGCTCATGCGCGGCATCATCGGCCAGCGGCTCGAGCACGACCGGCGTGCGATCAAGATAGTCGAACAGGGTGTCGAGATGACTATGGAACAGCGGCAGCCAATGCTCCATGCCGGGATACCTTCGGCCCTCGCTGACCGCCTCATAGAGCTGATCGTCGCGGGTCGCGGCGCCGAATGCTTCGACATAGCCGAGCCGGAATTTCCGGATCGTCTCCGTCGTCAGCTGAAATTCCGCCACCGGCACGAGATCGAGTGCGCGCAGATCGTATTGCGTGCGCTGCGTCTCCGGATCGAACGCGCGGATGGTCTCGATCTGGTCGCCGAAGAAATCGAGCCGCACCGGCTCGCCCATTCCCGGTGCAAACAGGTCGAGGATGCCGCCCCGCACCGCGTAGTCGCCGGGCTCGCGCACCGTCGAGGCGCGGGTATAGCCGTTGAGTTCGAGCCAGCTGGCGACGCGCTCCATCGGCATGACATTGCCGGGCGCGGCCGAGAGCGATTGCCCCATCACCAGCGTCCGCGGCGGCACGCGCTGGAGGATGGCGTTGATGGTCGTCAGGACGACCGCCGGCTTGTCGCGCGCCTCGACATTGGCGAGGCGGGACAGCGTGGTCATGCGCTGGGCCAGTACGCCGGCGTGCGGCGACACGCGGTCATAGGGCAGACAATCCCAGGCCGGGAATTCCAGCCGCTCGTTTTCGGGAGCGAAAAAGGCGAGCCCGCGCGCCAGCGCCGCCATGCGCGGTCCGTCGCGGCAGATCACGAGCAGGCTGACGGCGGGGGACTCGCGGCCGGCCGCAATCGCGCGGGCCATATCCGCGACCACCATGCCTTCGGCGCCATCGGCAACGCCGGACAGCGTCAACGGCTTGCCGCTCTTGAGCAGTTCAGCAGGCGAGTGCGGCATTAGCGGCCGCTCCCATTATGGAAGCGCACGATGCGGTCGAGCAGGTCCGAACGGTACTCGTCCGGGATGGTCAATTCCCCGCTCACCCACGCGTAAAGATCGTGGTCGGGCACATCGAGCAGCCGCTCATAGGTGTCGAGATCGCGGTCAGACAGATCGGCAATATGCACATCGGCGAAACGGCCGAACAGCAGATCGGTTTCACGGATGCCCCGATGCCAGGAGCGGAACAGCAGCCGCCGCTGCCGCTCGTTCAATCCTTCGCTCGATCGTGTCGACCCGGTCATTCCGAAATCCTGCAAACGCCAAAAGCCCGGACGGGCCGGGCGGGCGTATATAGGCACGATCGCGCCGCCTGAAAACCGGTTTTCAGGTGAGCATCGCGCTGAGGACAACCGCCGCAGGAGCCCCGTCGGCCCGGCTTGTGATACTGCTTCCCCCATGCGGCCCGCTCTGCTCGATCCATTATTCGCGGCGATCACCACGCTTCCCAGCATCGGCCCGAAGCTCGAAAAGCTGTATCGCCGCCTGCTCGGCCGCGACGACGAACCGCGAATCGTCGATTTGCTGTTCCACCTGCCGGCGGGCGCCATCGACCGCAGGGCGCGCCCCAAGCTCCGCGAGGTCGAACCCGGCGCGGTCGTCACGGTGAAGGTCACGGTGGACCGGCATCGCCCCGCCCCGCCCGGCCGCGACCGCGCCCCGCACCTGATCTATGCGAGCGACGAGACCGGCGATCTGGTCATTACCTATTTCCGTGCGCGCAGGGACTATCTCGAAAAGCTCTTCCCGGTCGGCGAGACCCGTTACGTGTCGGGCACGACGGCGTTCTACGACGGCATGCTGCAGATGGTGCATCCCGATCGCGTGGTCGACGAAAAGGGTCTCGCCGCGCTGCCGATGATCGAGCCGGTCTATCCGCTCACCGAAGGCATCACCGCGAACATGATCGTGAAGGCGATGGACGGCGCACTCGCCAAGCTCCCGGCCTTGCCGGAATGGCAGGATGCGGCCTTCCTGGCCAGGAACGGCTTTCCGGCCTTCACCGACGCGCTCCATACGGTGCACCGGCCGCGCGAACTGGACGACATGGCGCCCGAAGGCGCAGCCCGGACGCGCCTCGCCTATGACGAACTGCTCGCAAGCCAGCTCGCGCTTGGCCTGATGCGCGCGCATAACCGGAAACGCGCTGGCCGCGCCCATGCCGGCGACGGCCATCTGCGCCGCGCCATCATCGCGGCACTCCCCTATTCACTCACGCTGTCACAGCATCGCGCACTCGACGCCATCGTCGCCGACCTCGGCAGGCCGGAGCGCATGGTCCGCCTCCTGCAGGGTGATGTCGGCTCCGGCAAGACCGTGGTGGCGCTGCTCGCAGCCGCAGCCGTGATCGAGAGCGGCCGGCAGGCCGCGCTGATGGCGCCGACCGAAATCCTCGCGCGTCAGCATTTCAACACCATCGCTCCGCTCGCCGAGGCCGTGAACATCCGTGCGGCGATCCTGACCGGCCGCGAACGTGGCAAGGAGCGCGCCGCGCTGCTCGACAAGCTGGCCGCAGGCGACATCCACATGCTGGTCGGCACCCATGCCCTGTTTCAGGATGACGTGGCATTCCGCGATCTCGCGCTCGCGATCGTGGACGAGCAGCACAGATTCGGGGTGCACCAGCGGCTCGCGCTCGTGAACAAGGGCGAAGCGGTCGACATGCTTGTCACGACCGCGACCCCGATCCCGCGCACTCTGGTGCTGACCTATTTCGGCGACATGGACATCTCGGAGTTGCGTGAGAAGCCGGCCGGCCGTCAGCCGGTCGACACCCGCACCATTCCGCTCGAGCGCTTGTCCGAGGTGGTCGACGCCGTCGGCCGCGCGCTGCAGGACGGTCAGCGCGTCTATTGGGTCTGTCCGCTGGTCGAGGAATCCGAAACGAGTGACCTCGCAGCCGCAGAAGATCGCTTCAAGGCGCTGCGCAAGCGCTTCGGAACCGCTGTCGACCTCGTACACGGACAGATGCGCGGCTCGGAAAAAGACGAAGCGATGCGGCGCTTCTCCATTGGCGAAACGAAGCTTCTGGTCTCGACCACGGTCATCGAGGTCGGCGTCGACGTACCGGAAGCAACCGTCATGGTCATCGAGCATGCCGAGCGCTTCGGCCTCGCCCAGCTTCATCAGCTGCGCGGACGCATCGGGCGCGGGCACGGCAAGTCGACGTGTCTCCTCCTCTACCGGGCGCCGCTCGGCGACACTGCCAAGGCGCGCCTCGCCATCATGCGCGAAACCGAGGACGGCTTCCGCATTGCCGAGGAAGATTTGAAACTGCGCGGCGAAGGCGACGTGCTCGGTACGCGCCAGAGCGGCATGCCGTCGTTCCGGCTCGCCTCGTCCGAAGTGCACGGACACCTTCTGCCGGCGGCACGCGACGACGCGCGCTTGATCCTCACACGCGATGCCGCGCTCGCAAGCGAACGCGGCAAGGCGTTGCGGATCCTGCTTTATCTGTTCGAGCGCGACGACGCGATCAGATTGATCGACGCCGGGTAATCACTCGCCGAGCGGGTTCGGGCCGAAGCGGTTCGCGCCCGGCGTCCCGCGGCTGCACCACCACACGATCAGCACAATGGTGCCGATCAGCGGAATGAAATGCAGCAACTGCCACCAGCCGCTCCGGTCGATATCGTGTAGACGACGGGCGGCAATCGAAATATTCGGAATGATCGTCGCCAGCGAGAACAGCGAGTTGATCGGCATCCAGCTGTCGGAACCGAAAATCGCCATATCGAGTGCGCCCGTTACTATTCCGGCGATCACGCAAAACAAAATCCAGAACCAGAAAGCCGAACGCTGCGCGCGCCCGGAAAAATTCGCATAATTCTGAAAGCCATACCTGATGGCTTCGCTGAAGTTCATCGCCCCTCTCCCCGTTTAAACAATCAAGTACGCTCTTACGCGGCAGGCTCCTTCGTCGTGTCCTCGCGCGCGGACTGAGCGGTGCGCGCGGCAGCGGCCATAGCGGCCAGTTGAGCCTGATTTCCGTTCGGCGCCGGCGCACCCGGTTGGATCATGCCTGCTGACATGATCAGCGTCGCTGCCTGCTCGACGGGAATCTCAAGCTCGATGATATTCTTGCGCTGCACGTAAAAAAAGAAGCCGGTCGTCGGATTGGGTGTGCAGGGCAGGAATACCGAAATCTGATCGCCGTCCCCGGGAAGCCGGCTGGCGACATCGGCGCTCGGCGGCTGCGACAGAAACACGAGCGACCACATCCCGGGCGCCGGAAATTCGACCAGCCCCACTTTCCGGAAGCTTGTGCCCGATTTCGAGAACAGCATCTGGAAGACCTGCTTCACCGTCTTGTAGATCGGCCGCACGATCGGCATCCGGTCGATCAGATGATCGCCGAGCTGGATCAAGGTGCGTCCGACGAGGTTCGCGGTGAGGAAGCCGAGCAAGGTGATCGCAACCAGTGCGATCACGAGACCGGAACCCGGGATCTTCCACGGCAGGTAGGTCTCGGGACGGTACATCTCCGGGATCAGAGGCCGGACGGTATCATCGACCCAGGTCACGACAGCCGAGATCAGCCACGCGGTGATCGCGAGCGGTCCCGCCACGACAAGGCCAGTCAGGAAATAATTGCGCAGTCGAGCGCCCAGGCCGTGAGGCGGCAGGTCGGTCTCGACAATGTCCGGAGGCGTCTGGTCAGTCATGCTGTGCTTCGGCGGATCCCCTTGAACCGCCGTTATAGCCCAGTCGCGGCGCTTTGCGGCGGCTTGTGCCCGACTATTCCACGGTCACAGATTTAGCGAGGTTCCGCGGCTGGTCAATGTCGGTCCCGAGCGCGACGGCGGCATTATAGGCCAGAAGCTGGATCGGCAGGGCGTAAATCAGCGGCGTCACCGAGCTGGGCATGTCCGGCAGCGTGATGGTGGTCACGCCCGGCATCGCGGCCTCGGCCGCGCCCCTGGCGTCGGTCAGAAGAATGATCCGCCCGCCGCGCGCCGCGACCTCCTGCATATTCGAGACGGTCTTCTCGAAAACCGCGTCGTGCGGCGCGGTCACGATCACCGGCATGGTTTCGTCGATCAGCGCGATCGGACCGTGCTTGAGTTCGCCCGCCGCATAGCCTTCGGCGTGGATATACGAAATTTCCTTCAGCTTGAGCGCACCCTCGAGCGCCAGCGGATAGCTCGTGCCGCGGCCGAGATAGAGAACGTCGCGGCTCTTGCTGATGTCACGCGCCAGAATTTCGATGTCGCTCTCGCGCGTGAGCGTCTCGTTCATGAGACGCGGCACCTCGATCAGCGCGTGAACGAGCTTTCGCTCTTCCGCCTCGCTCAGGACACCGCGCGCACGTCCCGCAGCGATCGCAAGACACGCAAGCACGGCAAGCTGGCAGGTGAAGGCCTTGGTCGAGGCGACGCCGATCTCCGGGCCCGCGAGCGTCGGCATGATGATGCTGCTCTCGCGCGCGATGGTCGAAGTCTGGACATTGACCACACCCAGCACGTGCTGCCCCTGCTCCTTGGCATAGCGGAGCGATGCGAGCGTATCGGCAGTCTCGCCGGATTGCGACACGACGATCGTCAGATCGCCCTTGCGCAGCGGCGCCTCGCGATAACGGAATTCCGACGCGACATCGATTTCGACCGGAAGGCGCGCGTAGCGCTCGAACCAGTATTTCGCAACGAGGCCCGCATAATAGGCCGTGCCACAGGCCGAGATCGAGACGCGTTCGAGTGCCTTGAAGTCGAAAGGCAGCTTGCCCGGCAGAACGACGCTTTCATTCGCCATGTCGAGATAATGCGACAGCGTGTGCGCGACGACTTCGGGCTGCTCGTGGATTTCCTTCGCCATGAAATGGCGATGATTGCCCTTGTCGACGAGGAACGCGGAGCCCGTGGTCTTGATCTGTGCGCGCTGCACCGCCTGACCGGCGGCGTCGAAGACCTGGACGCTGCCGCGACGAAGCACCGCCCAGTCGCCCTCTTCGAGATAGGAAATCGTATCGGTGAACGGAGCCAGCGCGATCGCGTCGGAGCCGAGATACATCTCTTCCGATCCGTGACCGATCGCCAGCGGAGAGCCCTTGCGCGCGCCGATCATCAGATCGTCTTCGCCCGCGAAGATGAAGGCGAGCGCGAATGCGCCGCGCAGCCGCGGCAGCGCCGCGCGCACGGCATCGATCGGCGCCTTGCCCTTCTTCATCTCTTCGGTGACGAGATGCGCGACGACTTCGGTATCGGTCTCGGTGCCGAATTGCGCGCCCTGCTTTTCGAGTTCGTCACGCAGCTCGCGGAAATTCTCGATGATGCCGTTATGCACGACCGCGAGGCGCTCGGTGGCGTGCGGATGCGCGTTATTCTCGGTCGGTTTGCCGTGGGTTGCCCAGCGCGTATGCCCGATGCCGGCGAGGCCGGAGAGCGGCTCGCGGCCGAGCCGGTCCTGCAGGTTCTTCAGCTTGCCTTCGGCACGCCGACGCTCGAGGTGGCCGTTCTCGACCGTCGCGATACCGGCGGAATCGTAGCCGCGATATTCGAGCCGCTTCAGCGCGTCGAGCAAGCTGCCCGCCACCGGCTCACGTCCAAGAATTCCGACAATCCCGCACATGCCGTGCCGATCCCCCGCCGAGATGATTCTCAATGGCCCTTGGCCGTTAGAAACGCTTCCGCTTCGCCGCGGTAATCACAATGCGTTTCCATCTGTAACCTGGGAGCGCGGCGGGGCACTCAACCGGCCTCATTCTTGCCCGCGGCCTTGAGGCTGCGCAAGCGAGAAGCCCAACCTTCCTTAACGACCTGACGGACGCGGCCGAGCGCCAGCGAGTCCGCTGGCACGTTATCGGTGATAACCGAGCCCGAGCCGATATAGGCGCCGTCGCCGATGCTGACCGGCGCGACCAGCGCCGAATTCGAGCCGACGAACGCGCCCTTTCCGATGTCCGTGCGGTGCTTGGCCGAACCGTCATAATTGCAGAAGATGGTGCCGGCCCCGATATTCGCACCTTCACCGACCCGCGCGTCGCCAATATAGGCAAGATGGTTGGCCTTCGCGCCGTCTTCGAGCACGGCTTGTTTCACTTCGACGAAATTGCCGATCTTCGCGCCCTTGCCGATCCTCGCGCCGGGCCGCAGCCGCGCGAACGGACCGATCAGCGCGCCCTCGCCGATATGCGCCTCGGTCAGATACGAGAACGAATGGATGACGGCCTTCGCCTCCACCGTCACACCGGGACCGAACACGACATACGGCTCGATCGTCACGCCGCTCGCGAGTTTCGTGTCGGCCGACAGATAGACCGTATCGGGCGCGGTCATGGTGACGCCCGCATCGAGCGCGGCCTGACGCAGCCGCCGCTGCAACACGGCTTCGGTTTCTGCGAGTTGGGTCTTGGTGTTGACGCCTCGCACATCATCCTCCTCGACTTCGACGGCAACGGCGCGCAGACCGGCTTCGTTCGCCAGTGCAACCGCGTCAGTCAGATAGAATTCCTTCTTGGCATTGGCATTGCCGATACGGTCGAGGAGCGCGAGCGCCTTCCGACCGTCGAGCGCCATCAGCCCGCCATTGCAAAGACCGATCGCCCGCTCCGCCTCGCTCGCATCGTTGTGCTCGCGGATTGCGACGAGCCGGCCGTTCTCCGTGATGAGGCGCCCGTAACCCGTCGGATCAGCCGGCGTAAAGCCGGCCACTGCAACCGCTGCCCCCTCCGCGATCGCCGCGCGGAGGCGCTGCAGCGTCTGCGCTCTCACCAGCGGCGTGTCGGCAAACACGACCAGAATGTCGTCGAACCCGCGTTCGAGCGCCGAGCGCGCCGCAAGCACCGCATGGGCGGTGCCGAGCCGCTCCATCTGCCGGGCGATTGACGCCTTCGGAAAGATGCGTCCGGCTTCCTTGGCCACCGCGTCATGATCGGGGCCGACCACGACCACACAATCGGATGCCCCGGCTCCCTCAACGGCCCGCAGGACATGCGCCAGCAGGGGCTCGTTGCCGATCGGGTGCAGCACCTTCGGCAGCGACGAGCGCATCCGCGTCCCCTCGCCCGCCCCAAGCACCACCGCCAGACATGTTCGTTCGGTCATCCAGAACCCCGTTTCAGCCCCGCGTCATAGCCCGACCGGATAGCGTAGAAAAGCTGCCCCGGCGGGCCAGCGGAGGCCGCTTCCTGCTAGATTCCGCAAGATGATTCGTCTGGACCTGCGAAAACCCGCCTCCACAATGCTGCCGGCCGCCCCCTTTGACGAGGATGCGACCGCCGACTCCGGCGCCCTGTTTCATCTCGGGGTCTGGGGTGGAATTGCGGCTGCGTGCCTGCTTGTGGTTGCGATCGTGGCCCGAACGGAAACCGGACATGCGCGTCTGGCGGCAGCCTACGCGTCCCTGACTGGCAATACCCAAGACACCCAGGTCGAGGACCGGCGAAAGGCCGAGCGTGAGCGCCAAGCCGAGGATGCCGAACGGATCGCCGAAACGATCCGCAATCTGACAGAGGATCGCGATCGCTTGCTGACGCGAATGTCCGCGCTTGAGCGCAACTACGAGGACGTCACAGGATCGATCGGCAAGCTCGCCAAGACCGCGAAACCAGCGGCCGAGCTGACACCGGTGCCTCCGGCCGAAGCCGCGGCCGCCGGCACTCCGCCGCCCCCGCCGGTTGCCTCCGCGCCGCCGCCACCCGCACCCACGGCGGCTCCGGTTGCATCGGCGGTCGCATCGGTCCCGGTCACGGCGGAGCCGGCCGAGCCGGCACCCGCCAGGGGCGAATTCGGGGTCGATGTCGGGGGCGCTCCAACCGTCGCCAGCCTGCGGACCGCCTGGGACCGCATCCGCCGCAATCACGCGGCGGTGCTGGAAGGGATGCGGCCGCTCATCGCCGTCCGCGACGGCCGCAGCGGACAGGTCGAACTGCGGCTGATCGTCGGCCCGATCGGCAACGCCGCGACGGC
>Ga0182740_1002817_pt1 | contig 10272 bp, 9 predicted proteins | sample eDN5th37CKraftBY_FD_128872 | JGI IMG/M metagenome (GOLD analysis project Ga0182740, IMG submission 128872) | Enriched backyard soil microbial communities from Emeryville, California, USA - eDNA 5th pass 37_C Kraft BY (version 2) (version 2) | ecosystem: Environmental > Terrestrial > Soil >...
AGGACTAAACCGCTACCGCGGTAGGATATGCCGGCTCTGTCGGCGTCTGGAACGATCATAGAGGTCACGCCGGGACGTGTCCGGCCTGAGAATGGGGAGGTTTCCTCCACCCTCAGGACAGGAGCCTCCCATGACCCACGCGTCCGTCAGCCCTCTTCGCCAGCGCCTGATCGACGACATGACGATCCGCCATTTCGCCCCGCGCACGCAGCAGGCCTACATCCGCGCCATCCGCCGCTTCAGCGCCTTTCTCGGCGCCTCGCCCGACCAGGCCGGCTTCGAGGATGTGCGCCGCTACCAGCTCTTCCTGAGCGAGACCGGCGCCAGCCCGCCCACCATCAACCACGCCGTCACGGCCCTGCGCTTTCTCTTCCAGGTCACCCTGCACCGGCCCGAGGTCATGCAGCCGATCCCGTTCGTGCCCGAGCCGCGCAAGCTGCCGGTGGTCCTCAGCCCCGATGAGGTCGCCCGCCTGCTCGAGGCGGCGCCCAGTCTCAAGGCCAAGGCGGCGCTGAGTGTCGCCTACGGGGCGGGCCTGCGCGCCTCCGAGGTCGTCACCCTCAAGGTCAGCGACATCGACTCCACCCGCATGGTCATCCGCGTCGAGCAGGGCAAGGGCCGCAAGGACCGCTATGTCATGCTCTCGCCGCAGCTTCTGGAGCTGCTGCGGGCCTGGTGGCGGGCAGGCCGACCGCAGGGCTGGCTCTTCCCCGGTCAGAACCGGGTCAACCCGCTCACCCCGCGTCAGCTCAACCGCGTCTGTCATGCCGCCGCCCGCCTGGCCGAGATCGACAAGCCCGTCAGTCTGCACACCCTGCGCCACAGCTTCGCCACCCACCTGCTCGAGCAGCATGTCGACATCCGCGTCATCCAGGTGCTGCTCGGGCATACCAAGCTCGACACCACCGCCCGCTACACCCGCGTGGCGACCCAGCTCATCCGCACCGTGATGAGCCCGCTCGATCATCTGCCTCTTTCGGATCCGCCCGCCTGAGGCCAGGCCCATGCCCAGCCCGGCGCTCGAGGTGGCGGACATCTTCCGCGCCCACGGGGCGGCCTGGCGCGCCGCCCATGCCGGCCACATCAGCCTCGGCCAGCTCAAGGTGATGAGTGCGATCGAGGCCTGCCGCACGGCCACCCTCGGCGGGCATGTAGAGCGCTGCGAGCGCTGTGCCCAGACGCAGATCGCCTACAATTCCTGCCGCAACCGCCACTGCCCTAAATGTCAGGGCGCGGCGGCCCGGGACTGGCTCGCGGATCGCGAAGCCGAGCTGCTGCCCGTCCCCTACTTCCACGTGGTGTTCACGCTGCCGGCCGCGATCGGCGATCTGGCCTGGTCCAACAAGGCGGTGATCTACGATCTCCTGTTCAAGGCCGCCGCCGAGACCCTGCTCACCCTGGCGGCCGATCCCAAGCATCTGGGCGCGCGCATCGGCTTCACCGCCGTGCTGCACACCTGGGGCTCGGCCATGACTCACCACCCGCACGTCCACATGATCGTGCCCGGCGGCGGCATTGCCTTGGACGGGAGCCGCTGGATCGCCGGTCGACCGGGCTTTCTCCTGCCGGTGCGGGTGCTCTCGCGGCTGTTCCGGCGCTTGTTCCTGGACGGGCTGTCCCGAGCTCAGGCGGACGGCCGCCTGGGCTTCTTCGGCACTCAGGCGCATCTGGCCGAGCCGGAGGCGTTCAACGCCTTGCTGGCGGCGATGCGGCGGATCGAATGGGTGGTCTACTGCAAGCGCCCGTTCAGCGGGCCCGCGGCGGTGCTGGCCTACCTGGCGCGCTACACGCATCGGGTGGCGATCTCGAACTCCCGGCTGATCGCCTGCGATGCGGAGAGGGTCAGCTTCCGCTGGAAGGATTATCGGGCCAAGGAACGTCAGCGCTCCAAGGTGATGCGGCTGAGCGTCGATGAGTTCATCCGTCGCTTTCTGCTGCATGTGCTGCCTGACGGCTTCCATCGCATCCGCCATTACGGGCTGTTCGGCAATGGCGTGCGTCAGGCGAACCTCGCTCGTGCGCGTGCGCTGCTGGCGGCGGCCGATAAGCCGATGGCCGATGCTCCTGAGCCCGACGCCTTGATCGCGCCGTCGCGGTGCTGCCCGTGCTGCGGCGGGCGCATGATCCTCATCGAGCGGTTCGCCCGCGGACGCGTCCCGCACCCGGCGCCCTCTCACCCGATCCGGATCGACACCTCATGACCTCACGCCGGCCCGCCCGTGACCCTGATGCTGCTGATGACGGGTGCTGCATCCAGCACACCGGCGCTCGCCGCCTCGCCCTGAGTGGTGCCTCCGATGCATCCCCATCCGTGCCGGTGGCACTCCGAGAGTATCGTGTGCCGCGCCCGCGGTGGCCTTCACAGCGAGTTCACCCACACCGGATCTGGTCCGTGATGGTGGCGCAACACCCGATGCCGATGCCACAATCCCCATAACACCCGCAGCAACAGCACGATGTCCCGCGGTTTCCTCCTTTGAGGCTTGTCGAACGCCTGCCGCTCGTGCAGCCGCACCGTCCCGCCGCGGCAGGCATCCAACAAGCCTTAACAAACTGGGAAGTTCACGAGTACGAAAGTGAAGGTCTGATCACGACGAGAGACCAGACCTTTCAGGCCTCATCATGGTCGGTTCCTCGGCATATCTTCAGATATAGCCGAAGTGAAGGGGACGCAGGCGCGGAGCGACTCACCTAGGCCTGCCAACTTGGGGCTGCCTTCGCCTCGGACGCGCTCAAGCCTCTTCCGTCTGAAAGGTTTGGCTACCTGGAGAGAAGTCGTTCAAAGGGCAGATGCCGGTAACCCTTTGAAATTATTGGTGAGCGCGCTGGGACTCGAACCCAGGACCCTCTGATTAAAAGTCAGATGCTCTACCGGCTGAGCTACGCGCTCCCAGAGGTGAGCCCGAGATAGGGGGTCTCGGGCCTCGGGTCAATCGAAAAGCCCCGCCGGAGCGGGCGAATCCTCAGCTTCCGGCCCGCGAGGGGACGATTTTCCGGGGAAGGCCGGGAGGGATCTCTGTTCCGTGTGGCGGGATTTATGCCTCGTCCCCCATGGCGATGTTGTCCACATGCCGGCCGATATCCGCCTTGCTGTCCCGCTCGCCCTTGGCCCAGCCCTCCTTGACCTCGCCGATATAGTCCTCGAGCCGCCCCTCAGTGATGGCCTTGCGCAGGCCGGCCATGAGCTCCTGGTAATAGGCCAGGTTGTTCCAGGTCAGGAGCATCATGCCCAGGATTTCGTTCGAGCGAACGAGATGGTGCAGATAGGCGCGCGAATAGGTGTTCGACGCCGTGCATTTCGATTCCGGATCGAGCGGGCCAGTATCCTCGGCAAAACGCGCGTTGCGCAGGTTCATGCGGCCATGGCGCGTGAAGACCTGACCGTGGCGCCCGGCGCGGGTGGGCATGACGCAGTCGAACATATCGACGCCCCGGCGCACCGCCTCGACGATGTCGTCCGGCGTGCCGACCCCCATGAGGTAGCGAGGCTTCTCCTTGGGCATGTGCGGCTCGACCGTTTCGATCATGCGCAGCATCACGTCCTGCGGCTCGCCCACGGCCAGGCCGCCGATGGCATAGCCCTTGAGATCCAAGGCTGCGAGTTCCCTCGCGCTCTCGATGCGCAGGCGCTCCACCGCGCCGCCCTGGACGATGCCGAACATGGCCTTGCCCGGTTGTTCTCCGAAGGCCACCCGGCAGCGCTCCGCCCAGCGCAAGCTGAGATGCATCGCCTTCTCGGCCACCTCGTCGGAGCACGGCAGCTTCACGCACTCGTCCAACTGCATCTGGATATCGGAACCCAGAAGGCCCTGGATCTCGATGGAGCGCTCCGGGGTGAGCACATGGGTCGAGCCGTCGATATGGGACTGGAAGGTGACCCCGGTCTCGTCGATCTTGCGCAGGGCCGAGAGCGACATGACCTGGAAGCCGCCGGAATCGGTCAGGATCGGATAGGGCCAGTTCATGAACTGGTGCAGCCCGCCGAGTCGGGCCACCCGCTCCGCCCCTGGGCGCAGCATCAGGTGATAGGTGTTGCCGAGCACCACGTCGGCGCCGAGCGCCTTCACCTGGTCCGGATACATGGCCTTCACGGTAGCGGCCGTCCCGACAGGCATGAAGGCCGGCGTGCGGATGACGCCGCGCGGCATCCGGATCTCGCCGGTGCGGGCCGCGCCGTCGGTCTTGTTGACGGTGAAGGTGAAGGTCTCGGTAGTCATACAAACCTCATCTGGTCGTCCCCGGCAGAAGCGTCGAGGAGCGGATCCACGGATCCGCCTCCCGCGCATTCCGAGCGCCGAGGGTGAACGGAACGTCAGCGCCGAAACAGCAGGCTCGCATCGCCATAGGAGTAGAAGCGATAGCCTGTTTCGACGGCGTGCGCATAGGCCGCCCTCATGCAATCCAGTCCTGCAAAGGCCGAAACCAGCATGAAGAGGGTCGAGCGCGGCAGGTGGAAATTGGTCATCAGCACATCCACGGCCTTGAACCGGTAACCGGGGGTGATGAAGATGGCGGTATCGCCTGAGAAGGGCGCGATGCTCCCATCCTCGCGGGCGGCACTTTCCAGGAGGCGCAACGATGTGGTGCCGACCGCCACGATCCGCCCTCCCCGGGCCTTGGCCTCGTTGAGCGCCCGGGCGGTCTCGTCCGAGACCGAGCCCCATTCCGCATGCATCCGGTGCTCGTCGGTGTCGTCGGCCTTCACGGGCAGGAACGTGCCCGCTCCCACGTGAAGGGTCACGAAATGACGGGCGATGCCGCTCTCGTCGAGGCGGCGAAACAGATCGTCGGTGAAGTGCAGGCCGGCGGTCGGGGCAGCGACCGCGCCCTCGTCTTTCGCATAGACGGTCTGATAGTCCCTCCGGTCCTTGTCGTCGGTTGGGCGCCTGCCGGCGATGTAGGGCGGCAACGGAAGCTCGCCGAGCCGGGCGATGGCCTCATCCAGGAAGGCCCCTGCGAAGGAGAAGCGAAGCGCCACGTCGCCCCCCTCGCCTTTCTCGATGACCTCGGCATCGAGGCGCACAAGTTCGCAGGCGGTGCTCTCCGACGGCTCTCCGAAGCGGATGCGGTCGCCGATGTTGAGCTTCTTGGCCGGGCGGGCGAAGGCGCGCCAGCGGTCGGCCCCCTCGCGCTTGTGCAGCATGATCTCGACCCGCGCCGCGCTCTCCTCACGGACGCGCAGGCCATAGAGCCGGGACGGAATGACCTTGGTGTTGTTGAGCACCAGCACGTCGCCGGGCTGCAGCAGATCCGGCAGGTCGCGGACGATCCGGTCCTCGAGGCCGGCTTCGGGCCGGACCACGAGCATGCGGGCGGCGTCCCGCGGCTCCACGGGGCGGAGCGCGATGCTGCTCTCAGGAAGAGCGAAATCGAAGAGGTCGACGCGCATGGGGTTTCCGTTTGAGAGGGCGAGTTATCGGCAGCAAAGCATTGACGGACTTTCGAAAACCATAAAATGTAACTTAGTGACGAAAGAGGTCAGTATGGTTGTCGTAAAAGCTACTATCAAGCGTCTAGGCTGCTTTCAAATGTTGTGGCCGAACATGGCAACGAGGGAGGGAACTGCTTCCGCCCTGAAGGCAGGTGCTTTCGCATTGATCTATCTTGCGGTTCTCAACGGAATATCAGCTGCCGCAGCGATCATTTCAGCGATCTGGATTGAGCTGTTCCCAGGCGAAGCCGATTCATTCCCATTACCATACAAGCTGATCATGGTAGCCCTCATGATCTCGGCGACAGCAGCCTTGAGCATTCTTGGCATGCTCATCTTGAAGAAGCACAGCTTGATTGCAGCGTGTATCGGGCTGATATGGATCCTTTGGGACGTCATCGGACATCAAGGTCTTTCCCTTGCCGCTCCCGCTATTCCATTCGGCATCAGCGGCGTAAGAGGCACGCTTGCTGCTAAGCGCCTCCAGGAAAGTCGCACCAACAACCCTGATGAATAGTCCTCCCGCATGGCGGCGGGAGGACATTCGAGCAGGATTATGATTTAAGCCGCGTCCGCCGCGACCTTCATGGAAACGATCCGGTCGGGATCGCGCACGGGCTCGCCGCGCTTGATCTTGTCCACGTTCTCCATGCCCTCGGTCACCTTGCCCCAGACGGTGTACTGCTTGTCGAGGAAGCGGGCATCGTCGAACACGATGAAGAACTGCGAGTTCGCGGAATGCGGAGCATTCGTGCGGGCCATGGAGCAGGTGCCGCGCACATGCGGCTCGGCATTGAACTCGGCCTTGAGGTCCGGCAGGTCGGAACCGCCGGTGCCGGTGCCGGTCGGGTCGCCGGTCTGAGCCATGAAGCCCTCGATTACCCGGTGGAACGGCACGTTGTCATAGAAGCCCTGACGGGAGAGCGTCTTGATGCGCTCGACATGGCCGGGGGCCAGGTCGGGACGCAGTTCGATGACCACGCGGCCCTTGGTGGTTTCCATGATGATGGTGTTTTCGGGATCTGCCATGGGATTCTCCTTGGAATGGCGTGTATTTAGGGAAGGCGGCGGCTGACCACTATAGGGCCTGGGATTTTTGCGGTGCCGGCGCGTCGATAAAGCGGAACGTAAAGAGCCGCCCGGCGACGGCCGCGCCGAGACTCTCGCTGAAAGGCATGGGCGAGCAGCGCACCAGGGCCTCCCTCACCGCCTGCGTGAAAGCCTGGCGGTTCTCCGCGTCAGGCTCTCCTGCCCGGTAATGGGTGATCATGGGCTTGCCCAGCACCTCGCCGTTCCGCTTGAAGCTGAGACGGATCGTGACTTCCTGACCGGAATAGCGCACGCCGCCCGGCTGCCAGCAGGCCTGCATGGCCTTGCCGATGTCGCTGAGCGTGTTCACCAGCTTCGGCGGCTCCTCATCGGTCCGGGGACGGATGATGCCGTTGAAGCTCTGCGGCAGGGATGGCGGCTCCTCGAACCGTTCCCAATAGCCGTCCGGATCGCCGAAGGGTTCCACCTGTGCGAGAGCCGGCGCTGCCGCAACCATGCACAGGAGGAACGCGGAGATCCATGCCCCGCCTGATCGCCGGGAACGCATTATTTCGCGTCGGCGGCGAGCTGCATCTTCACGATCTTGTCGGGATTCGACACCATGCCGTTGGCGGCGGAATCGCCCTTCTTGATCTTGTCGACCACATCCATGCCGGACACGACCTCGCCGAAGAGCGTGTACTGGCCGGTGAGCGGGCCGCAGCCCTCGTAGCAGATGAAGAACTGGCTGTTGGCGGAATCCGGGCTCTGGGAGCGGGCCATGCCGACCGAGCCGCGCTTGTACTGGGTCTTGGTGAACTCGGCCGGGATGTTGGGCAGGCTGGACTTGCCCGTGCCGGTGCCGGTGGGATCGCCCGTCTGGGCCATGAAGCCATCGATCACCCGGTGGAAGACGACGCCGTTGTAGAAACCCTGTTTCGTCAGCGTCTTGATCTGCTCCACATGCTTGGGCGCCAGATCCGGCCGCAGGCGGATGGTGATGCGACCGTCCTTGGTGTCGAGGAAGACCGTATTCTGCGGATCGTTGGCCTGCTGGGCGGCGGCGGGAGCGAGGCCTGCGAGCACGAGCGCTCCGGCAATGAGCAGACGCTTCATGGGGGGATATCTCCTTCGAGGATGATGAAACTTTATGGCCGCTTGAATTTGGCCTTCAGGCGCTCGGCGACAAGCCCCGGCACGAAGGCCGAGACGTCGCCGCCCATTCCGGCGATCTGGCGCACAAGCGTGGCCGTGATGGGGCGAACCGGGGGCGAAGCCGCGAAGAACAGGGTCTGGACCTCCGGCGCCATGGCGGCGTTCATGGACGCCATCTGGATCTCGTAGTCGAAATCCGTCCCGTCCCTGAGACCGCGCACGATGAGGGTCGCGCCATGGCGGCGGGCCGCCTCGACGGCCAGATCGCTGAAGGTCACGACCTCCAATGCGACGCCCCTCTCCTGCAGCACCGGCCCGCAGACCTCACGCAGCATCTCGGCCCGCTCCTCGGCGGGAAAGATCGGCGCCTTCGAGGAATGGACCCCGATGGCGACCACGATCCTGTCCGCCACGCTGCAGGCCTGGCGCAGAACGTCCAGATGCCCGTCGGTGACGGGGTCGAAGCTGCCGGTATAGAGCGCGGTGCGTGTCATGCCCCAAGGCGTAGCCGGATTGAGGCGCCTGAGCAAGCCGTGCGCTGACGCACGGCAAGCGGGACGGGACCATGGGAGATATGGCTCACCTTAAGTCAGGAGAGAGCCATGATCTTCCGTCTTTTCATCGTCGCCGTCACGGCCATCGCAGTCCTGAGCCCTGCCGCACTGGCGAGCCTGATCTGAAGAAATCTGACATGAGCAGAACTCTGCCGCATCAGAAGATTAGAAAATCCGCGGCTGTCATCTTAAGCTTCTTGGACAATGTAGCAATCGCCACCGCCCCACCCGCGGAAGAGCCATTGCTGTCGTAATACAGGATGCCCTTCTTGTTGTCGTAGACAATGTAGTCGTTTGCATCCTTGGCTCTATTACCGATGACAAAGAAATCCTTCTTCAACTTGATTGTATGCGAGCCGACACGAGAACCCAGCTTCGGCATAGCTCCGCCACCTAGGAAGATGGTGTCGTCTTTGACCGAGAAATCGACGATTTTATCGATCTCCTTTCGATTAGGCTTCGTTTCGAAGACGAAGCGGTCCCTCCCTTTGCCGCCGAACAGGACATCCTGACCGTCTTCGCCAGAGAGCCAGTCGCTTCCATCCCCTCCGTATAGGGTATCGTTGCCGAGGCTGCCACGAAGTATGTCATCTGCAGCAAAACCCTGCAGAATATCGTCCCCGAAAAAGCCATCGAGTTTGTCTTCGCCGGCAGTTCCCGAAAGAGAGTCGGGGCCAGCGGAACCAATGAGAAAAGAGCCGGTGGCCAGACCATCGATGGTTTCATCGATGACGGTGATGACGAACGATTTGTCGAAAGTCTGTCCAGCGCCATCAGCAACCCGGACAGTTACGGTATGCGATTGTGCCGTCTCAAAATCGATCAGGGCCGCATTCGCCACGACCAAATCTCCAAAGTCGTCGATACTAAAACGACCGCCCGCATCATCCGTAAGAGAGAAGGTGAAAGTATCGTTCTCATCTGCACCAGCAACTGTAAGCCAGCCAACCTTCTCACCAGCGAATGTGTTCTCAGAGACAAGATTTGCGTCCAGAAAAATATCTGTCGGTGCATTGCTTACTGTTGACCCGGCAGATGAAGCCATAAAGGGCTCTATCGCGACCGAGGAAGCTTCTTCGACGATAAGAACCCGCATTGCATACCCCGCAAACTGAACAAGGAACATCATTATAACGATATAAAGTATATATATCAATCTTTAATTGTGCGCCCCGTGTTGAAAAGCAACCATTGCAACAGGTATGCCGCTCAAGGACGCAGGCAGATTGAATGATTACTTGGCAGGTACGGCCGAGCTTGAACAAAAAACCCGCCGACCTAAGCCGGCGGGTTTTTGCATTTTCGAACGAGTGGAAGTTCTTACTCTTCCGTCGCCTCGCCGTTTTCAGTCGCGGCATCCTCGGCGCCTTCGTCCTCGTCCTCGCCCTCGATGTGCTCCACCGAGACCACCTTCTCCTTGTCGCGGGTGGAGAAGACGGTGACGCCCTGGGAGTTGCGGCCGACGACGCGGATGCCTTCGACCGGCACGCGGATCAGCTGGCCGCCATCGGTGACGAGCATGATCTGGTCGGCGTTGTCGACCGGGAAGGACGCCACGAGCTTGCCGTTGCGGCTGTTCACCGCCATGGCCGTGATGCCTTTGCCGCCGCGTCCCGTGATGCGGTACTCGTAGGACACGGTGCGCTTGCCGTAGCCCTTCTCGGAGAGCGTCAGGATGCACTGCTCCTGCGCGCTCATCTCCGCATAGCGCTCCTGCGAGAGCGAGAAGTTTCCATTCTCGGTCTCCTCCGCGTCCTCCGATGCGTCGGCATCGGCGCCCATCTGCTCGCCGGTGACCGCGCGGCGCATCTTGAGATAGGCCGCCCGCTCCTCGCCGGTCGCTTCCACGTGGCGCAGGATCGCCATGGAGATGATGTCGTCGCCCTCGGCGAGGTTGATGCCGCGCACGCCCATGGAGTCGCGGCCCTTGAACACGCGCACGTCCGTGACCGGGAAGCGGATGCACTGGCCCTTGGCCGTGGTGAGCAGCACGTCGTCGTTCTCGGAGCAGATCTGCACGTCGATGATGGAATCTCCTTCATCGAGCTTCATGGCGATCTTGCCGCCGCGATTGACCTGCACGAAGTCCGACAGCTTGTTGCG
>Ga0182740_1002820_pt1 | contig 10266 bp, 10 predicted proteins | sample eDN5th37CKraftBY_FD_128872 | JGI IMG/M metagenome (GOLD analysis project Ga0182740, IMG submission 128872) | Enriched backyard soil microbial communities from Emeryville, California, USA - eDNA 5th pass 37_C Kraft BY (version 2) (version 2) | ecosystem: Environmental > Terrestrial > Soil >...
CGGCTTCCCGATCCGAGTTTCGTCGGACGTGATCTCGGCCATCGCCAAGGTCTGGGCCATTCCGGTTTCGAACCAAAGCGGCCATCGCGGACTCCGGAACACGAACGACGCGAGAACGACGTCCCGCCGCAAGGCATGTAGGGCATCGGAGTCCAGTTCGGCGGTTTGTAGAATGATGCAAAGTTGCTCGGCGGTGGCCGCAACGATCGGGAGTGAGCGGTCAAGGGACGCCTTCTTTACCTTACCGGACTTCGTGACAAAGAAGGTCACCTTGGTGCCCACCGGCAGTGCGGCCTCGGGGGCGAAATCGCGCACGAAGGCGATGAAGGCGTCCAGATCGGCGAAGAACGCGTTCGCGTCGTTCGTCTTCAGATCGCACAGCGCATCCATGTTCGTGCCTTCCACAATTTGCCACCCGGTCGTGGATCGCACGGACAACTCCGGCAACGAGGTGACGCCCGAGCTTGATTGCGAATGGAGCGGCGGCGTCAGGAATAACAGCAGGAGCAAAGTGAGCGGCCGGAGGGCGTTGAGCATGGAATTTGAGAGTGCTACTTTGGCGTCAGGTGAGCAGGACTCGATTTTATTGCAATTCTTATGCTCCGATCTTTGGCGACCTCCTGATCTGAGAATTTCACAGTCGCGCGGGAGGCGGGGCTCGGTTTTCTGAGGCGGAATGGCGGATGAGATTCCTTCCAAGATCGTCGGCGAAATTGCGTTTGTCGGACGCGGCGGCGGGCTGGTGAAGGCGCTCGGCGGTTTCAAAAAGGGCCACCACACGATTCCCGACGCGGCCAACGACGTGACGAACGCGTTTCTGGGAAAAATCTGCGCCGCTGAACTTGCCGACGAAGCGGAAACGCTGTTCCAGGCGGTTCGCGCCGGTTTCGGCTACAAACGAAAAGACCTTTCGCTCTCGCTTGGCAGTCCGCTCGCCGTGCTCGCGGCCAAGGATTTCACGGTCGAGATCGCCTACGAACTCGAGGTCGCGGCGCCGGAGCGTTACACGACTACGACGACGTTGCGGGCGTTGCGGGATGCGCGGCTCGCGCGTTCGGACGCGATGGCGTCGGTGTTCGCGGCGCGTTTTTCCGAGATCGCGTTCGCGTTGAAACGCGGAGCCCAGGTCGAGGCGGTGATCGATGCGATCGAGGAACTCGAAGAGGATCAGCGGCTGTCCGTGCACTACCCATCGGATTGCAGCGAGTGCGAGATTCGCGTCGAAGGCGTCGACGCGCACGTGCGCTGCACCGGGATGTCACTCGACATGGTTTTCCCGCGACCGGGTGCGCCGGGCGAGTTGATCGAGGCGTTTGCCGAGGTGCGTGCCGCGTTCGGGATCAGCCCGGAGTTGGCGGGGTTGATCGGATAAAACAAAAGCGGCGCTCCGTGGAGCGCCGCGAGAGAAAAAGCGGTCGTCGAGTTGCGGGCCGTTACTTGATCATGTCGGCGACGAACGAGCGCTCGTCGACGAGTTCCTTGTTCGTGGCCGCGATCTTCGATTTCGCGAAATCGTCCATCTCGTAGGACGTGATGACCTCGTAGCTGCCGGGCGTGGTGGTGCGCACGGGGAGGCCCGCCCAGACATGGGGATCGAAGCCGTAGGCGCCGTTGGATTTCACCGCGATGGAGTGAACGGCGCCCGGGGTGACGAGGCTGCGGACGTGATCGACGAGGGCGTTGGCGGCCGAGGCGGCGGAAGATGCACCGCGCGCAGCGATGATGGCGGCGCCGCGTTTGCCGACCGTTTCGCAGAACGGTCCCTGCAGCCAGGCTTGATCGTTGATGACCTGCGGCGCGGGTTTGCCGCCGATCGTCGCGTGGGCGAAGGCGGGGAACATCGTCGGGCTGTGATTGCCGTAGATGAAAATGTTGCGGACTTCCGTGAGCGGCACGCCGGCCTTCTTCGCGAGCTGGGTTTGCGCGCGGTTCTGATCGAGGCGCACCATCGCGGTGAAGTTTTCCGCCGGGAGGCGCTTGGCCTGCGAAGCGGCAATCATGCAATTGGTGTTGGCGGGATTGCCGACGACGGCCACGCGCGCGTCGGCCGCGGCGACCGCATCGATGATCTGGCCCTGGCCGATGAAAATCTTGCCGTTGTCCTTCAGGAGATCGGCGCGCTCCATGCCCGGGCCGCGGGGCTTTGCGCCGATGAGGAGACACCAGTTGGCGTCCTTGAAGCCGATCTCGGGCTTGTCCGTCTGAACGATGCCGTGCAGGAGCGGAAATGCGCAATCGTCGAGCTCCATCGCGACGCCCTCGAGGGCCTTCAGGGCTTTCTCGAAAGGAGCTTCGATGAGCTGAAGAATGACGGGCTGGTCGGGACCGAACATTGCGCCGGAGGCGATACGGAAGAGGAGGGAGTAACCGATTTGACCGGCGGCTCCGGTGACAGCGACGCGAATGGGATTTTTCATAAGAGCGGGTCAGTTAACCATGGTTGGCGGCGGCGATTCACGCAGGAACTGCGGGGCGCGCGTCAATTTAGGCGAATTGCGAGGTCGAATAAGGGCGGCGACGCGCGATCAGGCAAATCGTGGCGCGAGCGACGCGTAGGTCTCCCGAATCAGGGCCTCGGTGGTGGCCCAGTCGATGCAGCCGTCCGTGATCGAGACACCGTAGCGCAGCTGTTCCTTGGGCACGGGGAACGGCTGGTTGCCGGCGCCGAGATTGCTCTCGATCATGGCGCCCATGATGGAGGTGTTGCCGGCGGTGATCTGGGCCAGCAGCGCGCGCAGGACGTCGGGCTGCAGCTCCGGTTTTTTCGCCGAGTTGTCGTGCGAGCAATCCACGAGGATCGCCTTCGGCAGGCCGGCTTTGGCGAGAATCGCCTCGGTCTGCGCGATGTGCGTGGGCGAGTAGTTGGGACCGGCGGTGCCGCCCCGGAGGACAACGTGGCAGTTGGGATTGCCCCGTGTGACGATCGCGGAGGCCGCACCGTCGACATTGATACCGAGAAACGTCTGCGGCTGACCGGCGGCTTTGATGGCGTTGATGGCGGTCTGGATCGAGCCGTCGGTGCCGTTTTTGAACCCGAGCGGCATCGAGAGGCCGGAGGCCATTTGCCGGTGAGTTTGCGATTCCGTCGTGCGAGCGCCGATGGCGCCCCAGCACACCAGGTCGGCAACATATTGCGGCGTGATCGGGTCGAGGAGTTCCGTCGCGGTCGGAAGCCCGAGATCGAGGACATCGCGCAGAAAGCTCCGGCCGAGCCGCAGGCCGGCGGCGATGTCGTGCGAGCCGTCGAGGTGCGGGTCCATCACGAGGCCCTTCCAGCCGACGGTGGTGCGCGGCTTTTCGAAGTAGACGCGCATGACGACCATGATGCGGTCGGACACCTCGCGGGCGAGCGCCGCGAGTCGGCGGGCGTAGTCGCGGCCCGCCTCAAGATCGTGGATCGAGCAAGGGCCAACGATCAGCAGGAAACGTTTGTCGTCGGTGAAAATCAGCCGGCGGATTTCGCTGCGGGCTTTGGCGATGAAAGCGGCCTGGGCTTCGCTTTTCGGCAGTTCTGCCAGCAGGGCGGAGGGCGACGGCAGGGCGCGGGTCTCGACGACGTTGATGTCGGATGTTCTCTGCATGAAAACGGCCAGCTTGGCGGGCGCGGCGTGCGTCCTGCAAGCTTGGCTTCAAGGCAATCGATTCGACTCGATGGCGGATCGAAACGTCCGCGAGGAACTCGTTTCTCGCAAAATCTGGGCCGAGCGCTGGTCGTTCGTTCGGATCCGGATAAAAAAGTGGCGGGCCGCTTACCCCTAAGCGGCCCGCCTTTGCTTTCTTAGTTACCCCAAAACTCCCGCTAGGCGGGAGAAGTGTTAAATTTGATGAGTTGAGTAGTAGCCGCTAACGCCCCACCGTCAAATAAATCTCGCACGAGCTTTCAGACATTTTTGGAAATTGCCCATACAGAATGATTAAAGGTGAACAGATTTTTCAGCAAACGATGGCATTTTCGCGATGGCAGCCGGCAGCTTGGCTGCGAATTTCAGGCGAAGACGCGGGCAGTTTTCTGCAAGGCCAGTTTAGCAACGACTTGCGTGGGCTGGAGTCGGACGCTGCCGTTTACGGGCTGTGGTTGAATCACAAGGGGCGGGTCTTGGCGGATAGCTTCATCCTGCGCGGCGCGGGCCACTCGGAGTTCTGGGTGGGCAGTTATGAATCGTCATCGTTGGTGATTCGCGAGCGGCTCGAAGCGTATGTGATCGCGGACGACGTCGTGATCGAGGATCAGACGGAGGCTTGGTCGGCGATCGCGCTCATCGGCCCGCAGGCGAGGGAGCGAGCGACGGTTTTGAAAGAAAGTCTCGCGGGGGCATTCGTGTTTCGCGGGCGCCGCATGCAGGACGAGAGCTGGGAGTGTGTGTTTCCAGCGGCGGAGGTGGAGCGGCTGGCTGCGTTTTTGACGGACTCATCGGAGTGCCCGGCTGCGGAACTTGAACGATGGCGGATCGACGCGGGCGTGCCGGCGGTGCCGCGCGACATCGGTCCCGCCGATCTGCCGAACGAGGGTGGTCTCGAAGCGGACGCGATCTCGTATACAAAAGGCTGTTACCTCGGACAGGAAGTGATGGCGCGATTGAAATCGATGGGACAGGTTCGCCGACGGCTGATGCGAGTGACAGGTCGCGGAGCGGCTCCGGCATTACCCGCGCCGCTGTATCAAGGCGAACGCAAGGTCGGCGAGCTGCGTTCCGCCGTGGACGCGGCGGAGGGGTTTGTCGGGCTCGCGCTGATGACCTTGTTGAATCTCGCGGCCGACGCACCGCTGGGTTTTGCGCCGGGCGCCGAGACTGTCATCCTCGCCGAACACCGGCCATGACCGAGCTCGATCAACTCACGACCTTGTGCGAACGGCTCGGTGCGCCGCCGGCGCAGGCGCGCACCATGGCGGCGCAACTGCTCAAGCGGGCCGATCAACTCGCGGCGGAGCGCCACATCGAGCGCACGGCGGCGCTGGCGCAGCTGATCGAGATCGTGGTGAAAGGACGCAACGGCGAAACGCCGGGCCCGGCCCGGGATGATTCGACGCGGACCTGAATCGGGTTGACCGCTGGGAGCAGCGGGCGTTCGTTCGAGCCTCCCCAACGACGAAGCGATCATGAACAAAGCCGAGCTGGTAGTCGAAGTGCGCAAGCTGCTGGGCGAAGGCACATCGCTCGCGGCCGCGGAAAAGGCCGTGGACGCTGTATTGGCGGGAGTAGGACGCGGACTTCGTCGCGACAAGGAGGTCCAGCTGGTCGGTTTCGGGGCGTTTGCGGTCACCACGCGCGCGGCGCGCCGCGGCTACAATCCGCACACCCGCCAGCCGATGAAGATCCGCGCAATGAAAACGATTCGGTTCAAGGCCGGTCAGGCGCTGCGCGGCGCCGCGTGATTTCTCTGTGGCAAATCCAGCAAACAAGATCCGCCGGGAGTTCGCGTCCGTCTTCGGGCGGGCTCCCGATTTCGTGGCGCGTGCCCCCGGACGCGTCGAATTCATCGGCAATCACACCGACTACAACGGCGGCACGGTGCTCGGCGCCGCAATCGACCGGACGGTGACCGTCGCGATCGCCGCGCGAACCGACCAGCGGCGGCGCTTTTTCAGCCAGCTGGGCGGAAAGATCGTTTCGCTGACGGTGGAGAAGAAGCCAAAGCGGCAGACGGGCGCGCGCAGCTGGCTGAATTATCCGCTTGGCGTCCTCGCGGCGTTGCCGCGGTTCCAGCTGAAGGTCCCGGCGGGTTTCGATTATTATGTGTCGTCGGACCTTCCGCTCGGCGCGGGCCTGAGCAGCAGCGCGGCCCTGGAACTCGCGTCAGCGCTCGCATTTCTCGCGCTCAACGGCGAGCAGCCCCCGCGCGAGACGGTGGTGAAGGTCGGCCGATATGCGGAGAATCATTTCGTCGGGGTGCCCTGCGGCATCCTCGACCAAGGCGTATCCGGATTCGGTAGAAAGGACCGGCTGGTGTGGATCGATTGCCGCGGACCGAAGTTCGCGACCGTGCCGCTGCCGGGCGGCGCACAGTTCTGGATTTTCAACACGCACACGAAGCACGCGCTGGTCGACGGACTTTATGCGGCGCGGCACAAGGCGTGCATGGCGGCGGCGAAGACGCTCGGCGTGCCGCTGCTGGCGGACGCAACCCTGAAGCAACTTGAAGCGGCGAAGGCGAAACTGAAAGCCGAGGCTTACCGGCGGGCGCGTCACGTGATCGAGGAGATCGCGCGCGTCGGCAAAACGGTCAAGGCCCTCAAACGCGGCGACCTGATGGCCGTCGGCCAGCTGTTGACGGCGTCGCATCGCAGTTCGCAATCGCTCTTCGAGAACAGCACGCCCGAACTGGATTTCCTCGTCGATACGCTCGTGGCGACGCCGAATGTCTACGGCGCGCGTCTCACCGGCGGCGGCTTCGGCGGCGCGGTGATGGCGTTGACCTCGAAAAAGTTCAACGCGGCGCAAGCTCGCCGGGTCGCGTCCGCGTATGAAAAACGCTTCGGCGAAAAGCCCGACGTGTTGCACACCCGGACGGGCGACGGCGCCGCGCTGATCGGTTGAGCGACGGAGCGGGCGCGAGTGGTCGCATTCGCACCGCTCAACTCGGCGGCACAAAATCGAGCGGGACGTTGACGGTCGCATCGACCGCGCGTCCCGCCTGGATCCTTGGGTAAAAGCGCCACTGGCGCAGCGCCTCGACGGCGGCTTCGCCAAACGCGGGATCCGACGCTTCGATGACTTGCGCGTCCGTCACCGCTCCTCGCGCATGAACGCGAAGCTGAACGACGGTGCGTCCGTGCGGCTTCGATTTCTCGAGGGATTTCGGATAAACGGGAGGCGGGCCGATGAAAGGTGCCGGCGGACCGTCGGCGCGGTCTTTGATCCGCGTGGCGATCATCTTGTCGAGCATCGCTTCGCGGTAATTGAACGGCTGCTGCGAGTGCAGTGCCTCGCCGCCGTTGACGAAGAGGTGCAGCCGATACTCGCCCGCGCCCAGCGGGAAATTCAGCGGCGCACGCACGCGCACGGAACGCGGACGATCCGGACCGAGCGTTCCGATTTCCTGGAGAAAAAGCCTCTTGGTGCCGTCCTCGAGGAGCAACTCCAGCACGAGAAACACCCGTTTCAGAGCGTAGGCGGACGAGAAGTCGGCGGTGAGCTCGAACTCGTTATTGATGCGCGACGCGGTGTCCATGAGCTCGATCGCGTGCGTCCCGACCCGGAGGTTACGCACGCTGATCAGCACCGGAACGAACTCCGGAACTTCATGGAGGGCGAAGCGGTTGGCCGGAGCGGCGATCAACTTCTTGTCGACCTCAATATAAGGCGTGTTGCGGACCACGTGCCGCACGATGTGCGGCTTCTTTTTGTATTCGGTGATCACGACCACCTGTCCGAACAGCGATGGCAGCCCGCCGAGGAGAAGCAGAAGACCCACGAGCCGGCTGATAGGGTTCACGCCACGATGCTGGACGGGGCGGCTCGCGTTGCAAGAGTGCGGCGTTAGAGCAGCTCGGAAAACTGGGCGAACCAAGCGGCGACCCCGCGGTGCAGAAAGAGAAAGTGAATCGCCCCGGCGATCGCCAGCATCGGCCCGAACGGCACGTGCACCCCGAAGCCGAGCGGCGCGGCTTCGCCCTCGGGCGTCTCGGCTTTGGACGCGACCGGCGCCGGCGAGCCAGCGATCTTCTGCCACAGGAGCGCCACGATGAACCAGAGCGTGCCAACGAGCGCACCGCCGAAAACGGAGAAGACAGCGCCCTGCCAGCCGCAGAAGGCCCCGATCGCGCCGACGAACTTCACGTCGCCGAAACCCATCGCTTCCTTCTTCAGCAGGAGCTCCGCAAGCAGCGCGATCCAGAGCACGAGGCCCGAACCCACGAGCACGCCCTGCAGCGAAATCACGCCGGCGCGCAGACTGTCGAGGAGATAGATCCCGCTGTGCTGGTCATGCAGCGCCGGCACCAGCAACGAAAGCAGCAGGCCGGCCGCAGCGCCGCCGATCGTGAACGCGTCCGGGATGATGAAATGGTCGAGATCGATGAACGTAGCCGGAATCAGGATACTGAGAAACACCATGCCGCACAGCGCCTTCGCCGGTGGGAAAAGCAGCCAGCACGCGAGGAACAGCAACGCCGTCAGCAGCTCGACGAACGGATAGCGGAACGAATACGGGCGCCCGCAGCAGCGCGCCCGTCCGCGCAGGAGAAACCAGCTCAGGATCGGGATGTTGTCGGACCAGGCGATGGGCGCGCCGCACGCGCAATGCGAACCGGGCCGAACGATCGACTGGCCTGCGGGCACGCGATAAATTACGACGTTGAGAAAACTGCCGATGCAGGCGCCGAGGACGAACGCGACCGTCGGGAAAAACCACGGCAGCGCGGCGGACAGCTCGGCGAAGGGAAAGGCGCTCATGCGGGAGTTTGGCCGGACGGCGGGGCGACGGTCACGGAGAGCCGCGGCGCTGGCAAGCTTCTCCCCGAGCGCAGTCGACCCGTCGCAAACCGCAGGTCAGCGGCCCAAGGCGGTGCGCACCGCGGCCGCCATGATCGGCGCGTTCACGTCCGCGGGGGTGCCGCTCCAGATCTCGAGGGCCTTCGCGCCTTGGTGGACGAGCATGGAAAGGCCGTTGGCGCAGGGGAGCCCAAGCGTTTTCGCGGCGCGCAGCAGCGTCGTTTCGGGCGGATTATAAATCATGTCGTAGACGCCGGCGGGCGTCGGCAGCGCGTCCAAATTCACGGGCATCGGATCCGTGTCGCGCAGGCCGGCACTCGTCGCATTCACGACCAGCGCGCCGGCGGGAAGGTCCGGCGGCGGTTCGCCGGGAGCGAAGCCCCGCAACGGGATCGTGCCGGCGAGCGGACGCAGCGACGCGAGCAGGGCGTCGAGATTTTCGCGCGTGCGGTTGGCGATCGCGAGTGACGCGCAGCCGGCGAGCAGACATTCGACCGCGGCACCGCGGGCCGCCCCGCCGGCGCCGAGGAGGACGATGTGCGTGCGCGAGAGCGCGACGTGCAGGTCCTCACGCGTGCCGGTGGCGAGACCGTAACCGTCGGTGTTGTGGCCCTGCCAGCCGGCCTCGGTCCAGAGCAGCGTGTTGACCGCGCCGATCTGTTTCGCTGCAGGCGAGATGTCCGCGATGTGGTCGACCGCGATGACCTTGTGAGGAACGGTGAGATTGATGCCGCGGAAACGCTTCGCGTGCAGGAGCGGCAGCGCGCGACCGAGGTCCGTCGGGGCGATCTCGAAGCGAAAATACTTCCAGGTTGCGAAGCGTGCGTCGCGCTGCGCCATGGCGGCGAGCGCGGCGTTGTGCATCGCCGGGCTGATCGAGTGCTTGATCGGCTGGCCGAGGACGGCGAGCGGGGTGCCGTCAAACGACCACGCTTCGAGATCGGCCAGGGTGAGGACGCCGGAGTTGTCGGTTTTCGCTTTCAGATTTTCGAGTGAAGCGGCGCGTGGCGCGCCGGGCAAAATCGAAAATCCGAAATCAGAAAACCCGGCTCACGTGGCGTTCTTCTCGTAGGCGGAGTCGAACTCCTCGACGAAACTGGCGAAGAGTCGCGCGTGCTCGGTTTCGCCGGCGGCCTTGTAGTGGTTGACCAGATTCCGGCAGCTGCGGCAAAGGACCTCGCGAATCGGCGTCGGCATCAGGTCCGTGGTTTTCGGGACGATCTTGTTGGCGCGCAGCAGGGCGAACACTTCGTCTGTATCCAAAAAAATTCCGCGGTCGAAAGGATCGATGAAGAACGGCTTCGCCTCGGTGTAGCAGCCGACGATGAAGTGGCCGGGCAGACCGACGGGCTCGAGTTCGAGACCGAGACGATCCGCGATCAGCAGGTAAACCGTGCAGAGCGAAATCGGAATGCCTTTCCGGCGCGTCAGCACCTGATCGATGAGGCTGTTGAGCGGATCGGTGTAGTTCTCGACGTTGCCGTGAAAGCCCCATTCGTGAAACAGCACCCGATTGATGATGCGGCACTGCTCGCGGACGGTTGCGGGGTGCGTGATGAGCTCGCGGCAGCGTTGGGCGATCTCGTCGAGCGTCGCGCAGCACGCGCCGACGTCGAGCGCGGGCGAAACCGTGCGGCTGAGGAGAAGCGCGCCGCTCTCCAGTTCGTAGTTGAGCGAGCGGATGAAGCCGCGAAATTCGGCGACCGGGTCGCTGAACCGCATCTCTTCCAAGAACCAGGTGGCGTGCCGCGCGAGCACGCGATGCGAACTGTGGGAGACTTCCTGCAAGAATTGCACGGCGGGCGCGCCGACTGCGATGAAATGGGCCAACAAG
>Ga0182740_1002822_pt1 | contig 10259 bp, 8 predicted proteins | sample eDN5th37CKraftBY_FD_128872 | JGI IMG/M metagenome (GOLD analysis project Ga0182740, IMG submission 128872) | Enriched backyard soil microbial communities from Emeryville, California, USA - eDNA 5th pass 37_C Kraft BY (version 2) (version 2) | ecosystem: Environmental > Terrestrial > Soil >...
CGTCGAGGACCGGGTTGCTGTAGTGGGTCATGGTCGCCTTCCGTCACGTCGCTGGGACAGTCGGCGAGAAACCGTGAGAAACCGGTTCCCGCCGTGCTGCGCCCAGCCTAGCAACCGGTTTCCATGGAAGGAACGCCGGGCGGCGACGGACTGCGCAGCGCGCGAGGTCGGAGAGGCGCGACGTCGCGGGCGGCGACCGCCCGGTGGCCCGGAGCGGTCAGGCGTCGGCGTCGTCCGCCGCGGCGAGCGCGAGCTCGCAGAACATCGAGTCGGCCCACGAGAACCAGGGTCGGGAGAAGGCCGTGGGGTCCGAGGGGTCGAAGCTCTCGTGCACGCGCCCGGTGCCGCCGTCGGTGTCCGCGATCAGGTGCAGGAGGCGGACGCGGTCCTCGGGAGTGCCCGTCAGGCCCTCGACGGCGAGCGCGATGGGCCACACCCGCCCGGGTTTCGTGTGCGGGCTGCCGACGCCCGCCGCCACGGTGCCCGAGAACCAGTACGGGTTCGCCGGGCTGAGCACGAACCCGCGCGTGGCACGCCAGACCTCGTCGTCGAGCACGTCCGGGGCGATCAACGGCAACGAGAGGAGGGACGGCGTGTTGGCGTCGTCCATGCACAGGACGCCGCCGAGCCCGTCGACCTCGTACGCGTAGATCCGCTCGCCGGAGGCGGGGGAGGCCGCCGGGGACCGCACGATCCCGTGCGCCTCGACGCCGTCGACGAGCTCGCGGGACAGCACGCGCGCGTCGTCGGCCAGGGTCCGGTCGCCGTAGACCTCGTCCGCGATCTCTGCCAGGGCCCGGAGCGCCTGCGCGGCGAAGAGGTTCGCGGGCACGTTGTAACCGTAGGTGCAGGCGTCGTCGGACGGCCGGAACGCGCTCCAGGTCATGCCCGTGAAGCCGACCGGAGTGCCGCGGCCCTCGCGTGCCAGCGTCTCGGTGGGGATCGTCGTGTCGCGGGAGAAGCGATAGGGCGACCCCTCGTGGCGCTGCTCGGTGCGGAGCTGGTCGACGACGGTGCGCAGCACGCGGTGGGCGCGGGGGTCGAGGACGTCGGTGCGGCCCGTCTCGCGCCACAGCCGGTGGGCGAGCGTGACCGGGTAGGCCAGGCTGTCGACCTCGTACTTCTGCTCCCACACGTGCGGGTCGTTGCAGACGTCGCTGGGGTCGTAGTGCGCGCCGGTGGGGCCGTCGTTGAACGCGTTGGCGTACGGGTCGTGGTCCAGGCAGGCGAGCTGGCGGCGGACCACCGCGGCGACGAGGTCGGCGAGGGGAGCGCAGTCGCCCACGAACCGCAGGTAGGGCGTCAGCTGCGTGGTCGAGTCGCGCAGCCACATCGCGGGGATGTCGCCCGTGATGACGAACGCGCTGCCGTCCGCGCCGATCGTGATCGTGTCGGTCAGGGTGCGCCGCAGCGCGGCGGCGACCATCGCGCCGACGCGCACGCCCGCGACGGCCCGCACGCGGTCCGCGGCCGTGCGCACCGTCTCCTCGATCGCCGGGTCAAGGGGACCCGGCGTCCCGGGCGTGCTCAGCGTTCCCACGGCGTGGAGCCCTCCTGGTCGGTGACGCGCACGGTCGTGGCGTCGGCGGGCTCGTCGGTGTCGGGGCCGCACCACACGCCGACGGTGACGGGCACGGCCGTCGGCGTGCCGGAGGCCCATGAGCCGAGCTCGTCGAGGCCGAGCCGGAACGACACCGCCGTCGTCGTGCCGGGGCCGACGGTCGCGCGCCGGACGCCCAGGAGCGTGCGGCGGCGCGGGCGCACCCCGCGCTCGTGGCGCCGTCCGTAGAGGGGCACGGAGACGGCCGCGGCCGCCGGACCGTCGTTCGTGACGTCGACGGTCACCACGGCGGCCTCGCCCCCGGCCAGCCCGGCCGCGCCGACGGTCGCGGAACACGGGCGCACGACGGTGGTGATCCCGGGGGAGTGCGCCGTGCCGAGCGGCAGCCCGCGCAGCACGGGGTTGTCGGCGTAGGCGCGTGCGGTCTCCATCCGCTCGTCGTGCGCGACGGGGACGACGCCGTCGGCCGCGGGGAACGTGGCGGGGAGACGGCCCGATGCGGAGCCGGTGAGCAGCACGTCGGCGATCGCGGCGCCGCCGCCGGGGCCCGGGAAGGGGACGACGAGCAGCGCGTCGACGAGCGGCAGCAGCCCGCTGAGGACCCGCGGCCGACCGTCGACGACGACGCCGACCACGGGCCGCCCGGAGGCGCGTGCGGCGCGCGCGACGTCGAGCTGGGCCGGCGGCAGCGCCACCGAGGACAGGTCGACGCCCTCGCCGTTGGTCGTGTCGGGGGCGGGGCCCGCGACGGCGCCGTTGTCGGCGAACTCGTCGTCGTAGCTGCGGCGGCTGGTCCCACCCAGCACGACGACGGCGACGTCGGACGCCGCGCACGCCTCGCGCACGGCGTCGAGGGCGCCGGTCCCGTCCGGCTGCTCGTCGGGCTGCTCGGCGAGGGGGCCGCGCAGGCGGCTGCCCGGGGCGTGGTGCACGCGCTCGGCGCCGAGCCGGGCCGCGAGCGCGGAGCGCACGGTGGACGACCCGGGGTCGGCGGGCGGGCGCGGCGGCGTGTAGTCGCCGAGCTGCGCGTCCAGGTCGTCGGAGTTCGGCCCGACGACGGCGACGGTCGCGTCGCCCGGCAGCGGCAGCACGCCGTCGTCGCGCACGAGGACCACGGACTGGCGCGCGGCGCGCTCGACGAGCGCGACGACGTCGCGGGACGGGGCGTCCTGGGTGCCGCGTGCGGCGGGGACGGACGGCGCCTCGCCCAGCAGGCCGAGCCGCTGCTTGAGGCCGAGCACGCGGTCGACCGCACGGTCGAGCACGGCCTCGGGGACGAGCCCACGATCCAGGGCCTCCTCGAGGTGCGTGAACGCCTCGTCCCAGAGGCTGAGGTCCACCCCGGCCTGCAGCGCGAGCGCCGCGGCGGAGGCCGGGTCGGGGGCGCTGTCGCGCAGGCGGTCGATCGCGGTGCCGTCCGCCATGACGAGCCCCCGCCAGCCCCACGACTCGCGGATCGTGCCCGTGAGCAGCTCCTCGTTCGCGCTGCAGGGCACGCCGTCGACGTCGTTGTACGCGGCCATGTACCCCGCGACGCCGGCCCGGGCCGCGGCGAACGCGGGGCGCAGGTGCAGCTCGCCCAGCTCCCGGCGCCCGATCGGGGCCCCGGAGCCGTTGCGGCCGCCGATGCCGGCGCCCTGGCCGGCGAGGTGCTTCGCCACGACCGCGACGTGGTCGCCGTCGATCGGGTCGGCGCACGACGTCGTGCCCTGCATGCCGCGCACCGTGGCCCCGACGAGCGCGGCGGCCAGTGCCGGGTCCTCCGAGAAGCACTCCTCGGCGCGGCCCCAGCGCGGGTCGCGCAGCACGTCCAGGCCCGACACGAGGGCGACATGAGTGCCGCGGGCGCGGGCCTCCGCCGCCACGAGGGCGCCGAGCTCCTCGGTGAGCGCGGCGTCCATCCCGGCGCCCAGCGCGAGGTTGACGGGCAGCGTCGTCCCGCCGAGCGCCATCAGCCCGTGCGGGGCCTCCTCGACGAACAGGACGGGCAGGCCGTCGCCGTACCGCGTCACGTGCTCCTGCACCGCGGCGTACGCCTCGGCGCTGCGCTCCGGCGGCACGCCGTTCTCCCAGCGCACCGCCGACCACGGGTCGGCGCGCAGCACGCCGTAGAGCGCGCCGAGCCCGCCCCACCGGTCGACCTCGGCGCGCAGGACGTCGGTGACCCGGGGTGCGCCGTCGACCCAGCGGACCGCCTCCCAGCCCTTGAGGCGCTGGTTGACCTGGCCGATGCGGGTGCGCAGGGGCAGCGCGGAGGCGGCGACGGGCGTCATCCCTTGACCGCCCCCGACAGCAGCGCGCGCTGCATCTGCCGCTGCAGCACCGTGTAGACGAGGTAGACGGGCAGCAGCGTGAACAGCGTGCCGGCCATGAGCACGCCGTAGTCCGTGCCGGCGTCCACCTTGAGGGTCGGCAGTGCCACCTGGATGGTGCGCTGCGCCGTGTCCGGGCCGATGAGGATCAGCGGGTACAGGTAGGCGTTCCAGAAGGACAGGAAGTTGAGCAGCAGCACCGTGGCGATGCCGGGGATGCAGATGGGCAGGTAGACCTGGCGCAGCACCTGCAGTGAGGTGGCGCCGTCCATCGACGCGGCCTCCTCGAGCTCCCGCGGGATCGTCCGCATGAACGACGTGAGGATGACGACCGACAGCGGCAGCGCGGTGGCCGGCAGCAGGAACACCACGAACGTGCGCGTGTGGAAGAGGCCGAGCGCCGCCGCGAGCAGGAACGTCGGGAAGAGCGCCGCGAACGACGGGATGAGGAAGCCGAGCGCGAAGACGCCCTCGACGACCTTGCCGGCCCGCCCCCGGGTGCGGGCCAGCGCGAACGACGCGGGCAGCGCGAGGACGAGCGTGAGGACCAGGGCGCCGAGCGTCGTCAGCACCGAGTTCGCGATGGCGAGCCAGAGGTCCGCCTGGTCGATCGCCGTCACGAAGTTCGACAGGTCCCACGTCGTCGGCAGCGCCAGCGGGGACTCGAAGATCTCCTCGTTGTCCTTGAACGACGAGACGATGAAGTAGTAGAAGGGCACGATCAGCAGGGCGGCGTAGATCCAGGCGAGCGTGCCGCTCGTGATCGAGCCGATGCGGTCGCGCAGGGGGAGGGCTGCGGTGCGCCGGGCCATGGCGGTCTCCTTGGGCAGGTCGGGGATCAGTGGGTCGCGCGGAGCACGCGGCGGATGGCGCCCATGCCCAGCAGCCCGATCACGAAGAGGATGACGCCGACGGCCTGGCTGTAGCCCAGGTCGGCCTCGACGAACGCCTTCTGGTAGATGAGGTAGGCCAGCGTCGTCGTCGACGTGCCGGGCCCGCCCTGGGTCAGCAGCAGCACGTTCTGCGCCGAGTTGAACAGCATCGACAGGAACTGCAGCATCGTGACCACGCCGATGAAGTCGCGGGCGATGGGCCAGTACATGCGCCACGCGATGCGCCAGTCGCCGGCGCCGTCGATCCGCGCCGCCGAGACGATCTCGGCGTCGATGCCGTCGAGGCGGGAGGCGATGAGCACCGCGGAGTAGCCGATGCCGCTCCACAGCTCGACGGCGATGATCGCCCCCAGCGCCGTGGCCGGGTCGGCGAGCCACGCGGTGCCGTCGAACCCCAGCGGGCGCAGGACGCCGTTGACGAGGCCGTCCGGGTTGAGCATCGCGTAGAACACCATCGCCGTGGCGGGGGCGGAGATGAGCGCCGGGATGAAGAGCAGGTAGCGCAGCACGCGGTGCCCACGGGGCTTCTGCACCACGTAGAACGCGAGCAGGAACGCCAGCACGATCATGACCGGCAGGCCCACGACGATCTGGACGGCGGAGTTGCGCGTCGCGGCCCAGAACGTCTCGTCGGAGAACACTGCGGCGAAGTTGCCGAGCCCGGCGAAGGTCGGCGTGACGAGCATGCCCGGCCAGGACAGGAACGCGATGACGAACATCGCGACCACGGGGCCGATCATGAACACCGCGTACCAGACGAGCGCGGGCAGTGCGAGGCCCGGGAACCGCTCGCGGAGCGTCCGGCGCGGTGTCCGGGACGTGGTCGGCGGTGGGGTGCTGGCGGCGGCCGGGGCGCCGGCGTCGACGAGCGCGGTCATGGGGATCCTTTCGTGGCGCCGGCGGTCAGGCCGCGTCGTAGGACTTCTCGAACGCGTCGACGATCCGTTCGGCGGACGCGGAGGACCCGTAGGCCATGGCGGTCACCTTGATCATCGGTTCGAAGACGGAGTCGGGGATGAGCAGGTCGGGCAGCATCACCGGCGTGACGTCGTCGTCGGTGAGGCGGGACGCCTGCGCGACCAGCGGGAAGTCCCGGCTGACCGTGTCGGTGACGCGGTTCATGTCGCGGCCCGAGCCCAGGATGAACGCGTCGGTGACCTCGTCGGAGTACAGCTCCTGGACGAACGGCTTGATGAGGTCGAGCTTGTCGGCGCCGTTCTCGCTGATCCAGATGCCGTGCCCGTTGTAGCTCTTGATGACGCTCGGGCGGGTCAGCACGCCGCCGCTCGAGGGGACGGGCCAGCCACCGACAGTGACCTCCTTCGCCCGCTCGTTCGGGACGAGCGCGAGGGCCGAGGACATCGCGGGCACGATGGCGGCCTTGCGGGTGTTGAACTGCGTGAGCTCGGAGTCCGAGGTGTACCCCTGCACGTCGTCGACGAAGACGCCCGCGTCCCGCAGCTCGACGAAGTGCTCCACGCCGGCGACGGCTCCGGCGCTCTCGGAGAGCTTGCCGGTGGAAAAGACGGTGCGCGCCTCCTCCTGGCTCAGGAAGCCCTGGAGGATCTGCAGGAACAGCTTCTGCCCGCTCCAGTCGGAGCCGCCCACCGTGACCGGCCCGATGCCCTTCGAGCGCAGGGCGTCCGCGACGACGACGAGCTCGTCCGAGGTGGTGGGGATCTCGACGCCGGCCTCCTCGAGCAGGCCGGTGTTGAACGACACGGGCCAGTTGGTGCGCGTGAAGGGGAACGCCCGCAGCCGGCCCTCCTCGTCGGTCCACTCGGCCACGGCCTCGGGGAGGATCTTGTCGCGCAGGTCCCAGGCGTCGAGCAGATCCGTCACGGGGATGGTGGCGCCCGCGCCCGTCCAGCCCAGCGTGCGGCCCATCATGTTGACGACGGCGACGTCCGCCTCCTTACCCGCGAGCGTGCTCGTCTCGAAGACGATGGGCAGGTCGGAGCCGTTCTTGAGCTGCGCGACGGTGCGGCCGGTGCGGCGCTGGTACGCGGCGACGACGTCCGCGAACACCTGGGCGCCGGCGACGGCGCCGCTGAGCTGGGTGTGCACGGAGATCGAACCCGGGCCGCTGGAGGCGGGCACGAGGGCCCCGCAGCTCGCGAGGAGCGGCGTGGCGATGGCGCTGCCGAACACGGCCTTCAGCACGGCACGCCTGCTGACGTCGTGGGTCACTGAGCCTCCCTGGGAGCTACGGTGCATCGTTCGGGTGGTCGGAGGCCGTCCTCCGACGCCGCCTCTTGTAAAGCGGTACACATCAAGTGGCGTGCAACGTATACCGCTTTACATGCGAGGGTCAACCCCCTACTCTCGGACGCACCATGACTGCAACGAGCCCGAAACGCGTGACGATCGCGGACGTCGCCCGGCGAGCCGGCGTTTCGCCCTCCGCCGTGTCGCACGCCTTCAACGGGCGCCCCAACGTGTCCGAGGCGACGGCGGCCCGGATCCGCGCGGCGGCCGACGCGCTCAACTGGCGGCCGAACTACGCGAGCCGCAAGGTCTCCGGGCAGGGCGGGCGCAGCCTCGGGCTCGTCATCGCCCGTTCGCGGGAGACCTTCGGGCGGGACCCGTTCTTCATGCGCCTCCTCGCCGGGCTCACGGAGCCGCTCGCGGACATCGGTTGGTCGCTCTCGCTGACGCTCGTGCAGGCCGACGAGGAGGAGCGGGTCTACCGGCAGTGGTGGGGCGAGCAGCGCGTCGACGCGTTCCTGCTCGTCGACGTGCGCGACGACGACCCGCGCCTGGCCCTCGTCAAGCAGCTCGGCGCCCCCGCGGCGCTGCTCGGGGCGCCGGTCAAGGACGGCGTCGCCGCCGTCACCGTGCAGGACGAGTCGGCGTTCACCACCGTCCTCGACCACCTCGCCGGCCTGGGCCACCGCAGCGTCGCCCGCGTCACCGACGCCCCCGGCCTCGCGCACACCGGGGCCCGCGACCGGCGCTTCGCGAGCGCGGCCGCCGAGCTGGGGATCGAGGCAGGCTTCGTCGCCTGGGACCCGGCGGCCGATGACCCGGTCGCGGAGCTCCTCGGCAGGCTCGGCGCCGCCACCGCCATCGTCGTCGACAGCGAGTCGATCGCCGCTCAGATCGTCGCGCACGCGCCGGAGGTCGGCGTCCGGGTCCCGGACCAGCTGTCCGTGGTGGCCTGGGAGGACTCCTGGGTCTCCTCCCTCGTGCGGCCGCGGCTCACCGCCCTCGACGCCCCCGTCGAGGAGAGCGCGCGCACCGCGGTCGCGCTGCTCGAACGACTCGTGCGCGGCGAGGCCGCCGAGTCCCGGACCGTGAGCGGCCGCCGGCTGGTGGTCCGCGACTCGACGGCGCCGGCCCCCGGTCACCACCCCAGCACCCCGACACAGCAGCAACCCCGACACAGCGAGGAAGCACCTTGACTTCGACCGTGCCGCGCTTCGGCGTCAACTACACCCCGTCCCGCGACTGGATGTTCCAGTGGATGGCCGTCGACCCCGACGTCGTCCGCGCCGACTTCGAGGCGATCGCCGGGCTCGGGGTCGACCACGTCCGCGTCTTCCCCCTGTGGCCCGTGCTGCAGCCGAACCGCACGCTGGTCCGTCGGCGTGCCCTCGACGACGTCGCGCTGGTGACCGACGTCGCCGCCGAGTTCGGGCTCGACGTCGCGGTCGACGTCATCCAGGGCCACATGTCGGGCTTCGACTTCGTCCCGGCGTGGCTCGTGAACTGGCACGACGGCAACATGTTCGCCGACCAGGGCGCGGTCGACGCCCAGGCCGCCCTCGTGGCCGCCGTCTACGACGCCGTGCGCGACCGCCCGAACTTCCTGGGCCTCACGCTGGGGAACGAGCTCAACCAGTTCCTGGAGCCGAACCCGGCGGCCATGCCGGCCACGACCGACCAGGTGACCCACTGGCTCACCTCGCTCCTGGAGGCGCCGCGCGACCGTGACCCGCGGCACGTCGTCGTGCACAGCGAGAACGACCACCTCTGGTACTGGGACGACCACTCGTTCCTGCCCGAGCACGCGGCGCGCCTCGGCGACATGACGACCGTGCACTCCTGGATCTTCAACGGCACGGCGGCGCGCTACGGCGCCCTCTCGCCGCAGTCCGTGCGGCACGCGGAGTGGATGATCGAACTGTCGAAGGCCTTCGCCACGGACCCGGGGCGCCAGGTGTGGCTCCAGGAGGTCGGAGCCCCGTCGATGAACCTCGCCGAGGCGGAGATGCCCGAGTTCTGCTCGCGCACGGTCGAGGCGGCCCTCACCTCGAGCGACCTGTTCGCCGTCACCTGGTGGTGCTCGCACGACGTCACGCGCGAGCTCGCGGACTACAAGGACCTCGAGTACTCGCTCGGGCTGCTCGACACCGAGAACCGGGTCAAGCCGCTCGGCCACCGGTTCGCCGAGGTCGTCGCGGACGCCCGGCGCGGCGCGCTGACGCTCGCCCAGCCGCGCACCGTCGGCGTCGTGGTCGACGTCGACGACGCCGACCTCCCGCGCTCGCGCCCCTCGCTCGGGCCGGGTGGTGCCGTCTTCGAGCTGTGGCACGAGCTGCGCGAGCGCGGCGCGGACGTCACCGTCGTGACGAGCACGACCGCGGCCGACCCGGCGGCGCTCGCCGCCCGTGGCGTGTCCGAGGTCGTGCGAGCCGAGGTGCGCTGAGGCGTCAGCCCGCGGCGGTGCGGACCAGCGCCGTCAGCCTCTCCTCGAACGCGGGCGTCCAGGCCAGCACCGCGAAGGCGGTCGGCCAGAAGTCGCCGTCGTCGAGCCGTGCGACGCCCTCGAAGCCGACGGTCGCGTAGCGGGTGCCGAACTTGGCCGCGGGCTGCATGAACACGACGATCTTGCCGTCGGCGTTCGCGAATCCCGGCATGCCGTAGTACGTCTTCGGCACCAGCGCGGGCGCGACGTCGGTCACGACCCGGTACAGCCCCTCGGCGATCTCGCGGTCGGTGCCCTCGAGGGGCTCGATCGCCTCGCGCACCGCCTTCTCGCCGGCGGCGCGGTTCCTTCCCGCCTTCTCCTGCTCGCGCAGCTCCTTGGCGCGTTGCTTGACGGCGGCGCGCTCGTCGGCGCTCAGACCCTCGGACGTGGCCATGACGTTCCTCCCGGCTGGTGGTGCGGCGCCCCGTCGGCGTCGCACCACCCACGCTAGGGAGCGCCGGCCCGCAGCGCTTCTTCGATCCTGACCGGATCCCGGTGGACCGTGGGGAACGACGACGCCCCGCCGCCTGGGGAGGCGGCGGGGCGTCGTGCGGCGGGCCGGCGTCGGCGACAGACCCGCACCGGGGTGTCAAGGCCCGGTGTGCTGCGGGGTGGGGCCTACACCAGGTGCGGCAGCACGTGCCGCGCGTACCGCTCGCCGACCGTGCGGGCGGTGGCGCGCGGGTCGTCGGCCCAGATCTCCTCGTTGAAGATCTCGGTCTCGACGTCCCCGGTGTAGCCCGCCTCGGCCACCCAGCGCGAGATCGTGGGGAAGTCGACGTACCCGTCGCCCACGTGCC
>Ga0182740_1002823_pt1 | contig 10258 bp, 6 predicted proteins | sample eDN5th37CKraftBY_FD_128872 | JGI IMG/M metagenome (GOLD analysis project Ga0182740, IMG submission 128872) | Enriched backyard soil microbial communities from Emeryville, California, USA - eDNA 5th pass 37_C Kraft BY (version 2) (version 2) | ecosystem: Environmental > Terrestrial > Soil >...
CGGAGCGCCGCGCGTGGGCGATGCGCCGGTGCACGCGCTCGGTCCGGCGCGTGGCGGCTATGCGTTTTCGCCCCGGCTGCTGCCCTGGCTGCAGCGTCACGCGCGGAACTACGATGCCGTGTTCGTGCACGGGCTCTGGCAATATCACGGCCGCGCGGTGCGTGCCGCGCTGCGCGACACATCTGTTCCCTATTTCGTGTTTCCCCACGGCATGCTCGATCCGTGGTTTCGTCGCGCGTATCCACTGAAGCATGCCAAAAAATGGGTTTACTGGCAGCTCTGCGAGAGGCGGGTGCTGAAGGACGCCGCCGCGGTGCTCTTCACCTGCGAGGAGGAGTTGCGGCTGGCGCGCACCACTTTCCGGCCGTTCGAGTGCCGCGAGCGGGTCGTCGCTTATGGCGCCGGCGCCCCGCCGGACGAGGCCGCGGCGCAAATCGCCGCGTGGGAGCGCTCGCAGCCCGGTCTCGCCGGCCGACCCTTCTGGCTGTTTCTCGGCCGCGTCCATCCGAAGAAAGGCGTCGACGTGTTGCTGCGGGCCTACCGACAGATCGCGGCGGCGAGCAGGCGGCCGCCCCCCGCGTTGGTGATCGCCGGCCCGTGTGCCGACGCAGGCTATCGCGCGCGACTCGACTCCCTCGTCCGCGAACTGCCGGCCGGCGGCGCGGTGCATTGGACGGGCATGCTGCAGGGCGCGGAAAAATGGGGCGCGTTGCGCGCGGCCGAGGCATTTGTGTTGCCCTCGCACCAGGAGAATTTCGGCATCGCGGTCGTCGAAGCGCTCGCCGCCGGGACGCCGGTGTTGATCTCGCGCGAGGTGAACATCTGGCCCGAAATCGAGCGCGCCGGCGCCGGCTGGGCCGATGCCGACAACGAGGACGGCACGATGCGCCTGTTGCGGCGGTGGAGGGAAACCACGCCCACGCAGCAGGCGGCGATGCGCGAGGCCGCCCGGCGGTTGTTTCACTCGCGCTACGAAATTTCGCGGGTCGCGCGCAGTCTCGTCGAGACGATCGGCCCGCAGCTGACTTCAACCCGTCCGCGCTCTCCCCATGAAAACCCCCGTGCCTCCCATGCCGCCTGAAGGTGCCGTCGACCTGGTGGTCGATGCGCCATTCGCCGCGACCGCGCAACAGATCGAATTCTCGGCCCGTTTGGTGGACGCGGCCGGCGAGCGCAGGCTGTGGTTCCGGTTTCCAGCGGACGACGCGCCGATGCTGACCCGGCGCGCCGATCCCTTCGTGATCGCGACGCTTGTGTATGCGATGGATCGATACAAGCGGATGAACATCCACGGCGCCGTCTCCCCCGGCCTGCTCGCCAACCTCGCCGATTTTCAATCGGCCTACCAGGCGTTTCACCGCGGCCGGCCGGTGCCGCCAATGGAGCTCCAGGCATCGTCCACGGCGGAGGAATTTCGCCCCGCGCGGACGCCGCGCGGGATCAGCGCGTTCTCGGGCGGCGTGGACAGCTGCTTCACCGTTTACCGGCACACGCCGCTCTCGTCGCTGCAGCCGAAGCGTCTGCTGTCGGGTTCGCTGATGATGCACGGCTTCGATATTCCGCTCGAACAGCGCGAGACCTTTCTCCGCGCCGCCGCCCGGTCGCGGCATCTGACCGACGACGCCGGGCTCGCGCTGCACCTCGGGGCGACCAACCTGCGGTCGCTCCCCGTCAAATGGGAGGACATTTATGCGACGGCGGTCGCGGCGTGCCTGGCATTCTACCAACCCGCCTACTCCTACGGCTTGCTGCCGTCGTTCCAGGATTGGTCGCACACGAAGTTCAACTACGGCTCGAGCCCGCTCACGGATCCGATGCTCTCCAGCCTGTCGTTCCCGATCGTGCACGACGGCACGTCGTTCGGCCGTATCCAAAAACTGGAGCTCCTCGCCCGGTGGCCGATGGCGATGCGGCACCTGCGTGTCTGCTGGCAGGGCGCGGAAATGGATCGCAACTGCTGTCGCTGCGAAAAGTGCGTGCGCACGATGCTGATGCTGGAGCTGGTGGGCGTGTCCCAAGCCGACGCCTTTCCGCTGCCGGTCGACCCGTCGGCAATCGAGCGGCTGGTGATCAAGGGCCCCAATGCGCTCGAGGAGCAGATCTATCTTTTGACGGAAGCGAAACGACGCGGCTTGCAGGCCCCCTGGGTTCCGGCGGTTGCCCGCACGATCAGCCGCAACCGCCGGCGCCAGCGCCTCTGGCAGGCCGGCAAGGCGCTGAAGGATTTCGTGCCCGCCGCGATGCAGGACGGCTTTCGTTCGGCGGCCAACCGCATCCTCTGGCGCAGTCGCGCGCGGACCCATTCCAGGGCCGCCGCTCCCGTCAACGGCACGAAGGCTCATGTCCACTGATTCGTCGCCGTTGCGTATTTCGATCGTCCAGGGCGCATTCCTCCCGGTGCCGCCACTGCTCGGCGGCGCCGTCGAGAAGGCCTGGTATGCGCTGGGACAGGAGTTCGCCCGGGCCGGGCACCAGGTGACGCATGTCAGTCGCGCCCATCCCGCGCTGCCGGCCGCCAATGTCGAGCACGGCGTGCAGCATCGTCGTATTCGCGGTTACGATACACCGGCGTCGCTCTGGCGCTTGAAGCAGCTCGACCTCCTCTACTCGTTGCGCGCCCGCCGGGTGCTGCCGCCGGGAGACGTCGTGGTCACGAACACGTTCTGGATGCCGATCGTGGAGCGACGCCGCTCGCGCGGAGTTCCGTATGTGCATGTCGCCCGTTTTCCCAAGGGGCAGATGCGGCTGTATGGGCGCCGGGCGGTTTTGCAGACGGTGTCCGAGCCGATCCGGGCCGCGATTCTGCGCGAAGCGCCGCGAGCGCGGGTGCAGGTCGTGCCTTACCCGGTCGGGCCGGCATATTTGTCGCAGGCGGCGCCAGCAGCGACTCCCCCGGTGATTCTCTACACCGGCCGGCTGCATCCGGAAAAGGGCGTGCACCTCCTCATCGACGCCTTCGTGCACGCCAGCGCTGGCGCTTTGCAGAACTGGACGCTGCGCATCGTCGGTCCGTGGCGCACGGAGCAAGGTGGCGGCGGAGCGGATTATCGGGAACGCTTGCGCCGCAATGCGCACCCCGCGGGCGCGCGGATCGAATTGCTGGAGCCGATTTTCGACGAAACGGAACTTGCAAGGCAGTATCGAGGCGCCGCGGTTTTTGCCTACCCATCGCTGGCCGAACAAGGCGAGACGTTCGGCCTCGCCGTGCTGGAAGCGATGGCTTCGGGCTGCGCGCCGGTGGTCTCGAGCTTGGGCTGTTTTCAGGATTTCGTTCGCGCCGGCGAAAACGGTTTCGTCTTCGATCATCGCGGGGCGGATCCGGCCGCCAGCCTCGCGGAAGCGCTCGCATCCGCGACGGCCTCCGCCGCGGAACTGGCGCGCCGCCGGGCCGCTGCGTGGACCACTGCTCATGATTACACCCTGCCGGAAATCGCCGGCAGGTTTATCGCCGAATTTCGCCGGCTGCGGGAACCCCACGCGGGGACCGGGTCGTATGTCGAAGCATGTCTTCCCGACTCTCGATGAATGGCGCCCTGGCTCAACTGCTCACGGATCTCCGCGGGCGTGAGATCGTTGCGCTGTTGAACCGCGGCAACCGCGGCGATGGGGTGATCCACATGGGCGGCCGACGCCTGCTGTCGTCGCTGGGCGTAGCTTGCCGCGAGTTCCACGAAACGGACGACCTCGGCCGTATGAACGGCGACGTCCTGCTGATCTACGGCGCGGGCGCGCTCTCGCGCGGCACGCACTCGCTGCCGCGTTTGCTCATGTCGATGGCACCGCGCTTCTCGGAAATCGTGATTCTGCCGTCGTCGTTCGATCTCAACGAGCCGCGGGTGCGCGATTTCGCGGAGACGTGGAATCAGAAGTTTACGGTGTTCTGCCGCGAACTCGTCAGCTTCGACATGCTGCGCCAGGCCGGCGTGAAGCCGAAGGCGCTGTTGATCGGCCACGATCTCGCCTTTCACGCGGACCTGAGCCCCTGGACCGCGCGGCCGGCCAGCGGACGCGCCGGCGTTTTTCGCCAGGACAACGAGGCAGCGTATGGCCGGCTGCCGCGCAATATGGACGTCATCGAGGACGCTTCCTACGGGCGGGACACGGAGCCGGAGCGCTTGCTCGATTTCGTCGCGCGTTTTTCTGAGATTCACACGGATCGCACGCACGGTGCGATCACGGCGGCGATGATGGGCCGGAAGGTGTTTTTCTATCGCAACAACTACTTCAAGAACGAGGCCATTTATCACCACAGCCTGGCGGCGATGCCGCACGTGCGCTTCATCAAGCGTACGCCGTTTTCGATGCGGCAGTTCACCCGCGCGCTGTATTGGGGCCGCGTGCGCCGCGTGGAGATGAAAGTGCGCCGGCTCTTCGGCGGCCGTCCGGCTGCGGCCGCCAGCTAAGACGCGATCAGCGCATCGCCGGAGTATCGGGCCAGGCGCTTTCGCGGCCGTTCGCGTCGACGCTTGTCACCACATAACCGGCGCTCGCGGTGCTTTTCGCATCCCGGTAACCGGTGCCAGTGAGGCGTTCGCCCGCCGGTTCCGTGTAGGGCGAATTGAGCCAGCGGTAAGGACCGCCCGGTTTCTCCGCGCGATAGATGCGATAGCTCGCCGCGCCCGGCGCGGGAGTCCACGAAACTTGCGCAGTGGCGCCATTGCGCTGCACGCGCACATCCGCCGGCGGCGCGGGCAATGTCACCGGGCTCGCTCGGGTCAGTCCTTCGCGAACCAGCAGATCGGCCAGCAGGTAGAACGTGAGGTCCGGCCAGTTTTTCCAATGCCCCTTTCGCGCCTGGGCGTAGCGAATCGCCTCGGTCAGGCCGACCTTCGCTTCCTCTTCGGGCGCCTGTAGAAGCCGGATGAACGGCGCGCATGACCAGCCCAGCCACCGGTGGGTGTGAGCCTGGCCGCGGAAAAAGTTGGCGCGCACGTCGCCCGAGTCGCTCTGATCCTTCGCCCATTCGCCGTGGTAGAGATCGGCGGTGACGTCGATGCAGTCGGTATAGCGTCCATAGGCGAGCGGATGGAGCTGCAGATTCTCCCCCGCCAGCAATTCCGCCGTTCGTAACCAAAAATCGGATATGGCCTGGTAGAGATAGTCGGTCTGATCGGCGTCTTTCGCCGCGGCGCCGGTGTAGGGACGCTGCCCGCGTCCGAACACGCCGAGCACCGGCGGCGAGGTCGCGAGGTCGCGGTAAAAGCGAACGAGTTCCTCGTCTCCGGCGCGCTTCCCTTCCGTCAATCCAAACAGCATCGGCCCCATCTGCATGTTCAGCGTGCGGTTGAAACAGTCGATATACGGCAATCCGGTGGCGTCCGCCCGTCCGCCCACCTCACGAACCCCGCGCGCGTAAGCGAGGCCGACGGCGTGGACCGGATCCGGCACGTCCGCAAGCACGCCGAGGGCTGCGGCCGCGCTTTGCGTATAGGTGATATGATACGGATCGAGCATCCCGTAAGCGCGCCCCTTTTCGTCTTCGCGCAGCTTTCGTTTTCCGTTCTGCGTCAGCTTGGCGCGCGAGTTCTCTGCCCCACGGACGAGCCGCTCCTGATCCGCCTCCTTGGCGACCTGCGGCTGCGAAAGTATTTTTTGCATGCGATCGGCGCTGCCCAGCACCCAGGCGCGGCCCGCATCCTGCCGCCAGCCGATCGGTTTCATCTCCCGCGCGATCGCCTGGAGCGCGGCATGCAACGACTCGACCGACGCACCCGGTTCCTCGACGACAGCCACCAGCGGCTGCACGTGATCGCGATAGGCCCGCCAAAGCGACTCCGGCTCGGCCGTGTCGATCGGCACGAGACGAACTTCGTTCCAGAAGCCGCGCAGCGAATCCTTCTCGCCCTCATTGCCTCGCTGCGACGCGGTCTGGCCGCGGAGCGAAAGCTGTTTCCCCTCGAGCGTGAAACGTCCGTTCGGTCCGCCGATCACCAGCGGCACCGCCAGCAGCGACGAACGTCGTCCGGCGCTCGTGAGGGCGTTCACGGTGTACGGCTGCTCCGCCCTCAACGCAAATCGCACGCCGGCGGGGATGTCGGTCAAGGTGAGGTTGGAGGCGGACGCGCCCTCCAGTTCGCCCGTGAGGACCCGGTAATCGCGCAGCGCCGCTCGCGCGCGAACACCTGGGATGATATCGGTCGTGACCACGACTTCGCGGCCATGACGCGGCACGCGCATTTCCTGCGTCAGCACCGCGCCGTTTGGATCCACAATCCGGATACGCATTTTCGCGAACAGGGGGCCGGAGGCCCACGCGACCTCGCGCTTCGAGTCGCCATCGAAGCGGGTCTCGAAACCGGCCGCCTCCTTCGCCGCGGAGACCTGAAGCAGAACGCTCGGCCCGAGGCCCGCGCCATCGAACGTCCAGCGGGCGTCGCCCCGGCGCACGCTCTTCAATCCGCCGCTGCGACGCGACCAGGTGACTTCGCCCTCGTCCGTCGCATAGATCAAAGCCTCCTTGGTCTCCCGGATTTCGGTCGGCTTCCGGCCGGCCTCCGACGCGGCGGCGGACCGCTTGGTTATCCGGAAACGTCGGTGAGCGAACGCAGGCAAATCGGTGGCGAACCACACGTGCACTCGGCTGATGCCGCCATCCGGTCCGCGGCGAATGTCATCGAACTGCACCTCGACGGAAGTCCCGGGAGCGTCGTCGGCCACGACGGCGAGTTCGGCTAGGGAGCGGCACTCCCCCTCCGCAAAGAAGACCGGCGCGCGGACCAGCTCACCCTTCCGCGGTATGCCGGTTCTTTCTTCGACCGAGAAGACGCGCAAGGTGTCGGACTCGGCGGCCGACGCGACCAGCGGCGCCGCGTATCCGGAGTCCACACTCAAGAAGACATCAGAGGTTCCCTCAGTCGCGGGAGAGACGCCGCTGGCTGCGCAGACGGCGTTGGGGATAAACGCTACAACTGCAAAAAACCAAGCGGCGTAAGCGGATGAGAAAGGCGGGCGCATGTTCCCGCCGACCGGCTAATTCAAGGGTGGTTCCTAGGGCGGGATTGCTCGTTTCCCCTATGAGGCAATCGGGAGAATGCGATGGCCAATCCTCTTGTAATCAATAACCTGTAAAACATCCTGACAGCAGCTACCCGCTGGCGGGTGGCGAAGTTCGTTTGATGTTACATCAACAGTATCAACCAAGGAAAACAATGCACACACGCATTCGTTCATTACTCGCGGCAGCCTGTGGGCTGGCGCTGACGTGCTCGTTGGCGAACGCCCAGCTCTTGCTGAGCGGTAAGACAACGGGCACGTTTGTCGATCTGGCCGAGGCTAATACCACGGTCAGCAATGCACCCGATGGCAGCTGGGCAAAATTCTCGACGGGCATCCCTTACGGCGCGTCGACCCAGTCCTCGATCGAGTTTTCCAACGACATCTTCACGGATGTCGGTTATGGCGAGCCGATCCAAGTCGGGCTGTTCACGATCACCAACGGTCGCACGTTGCTGGGTTCGGGTGCGCCCACGGCGCAGTTCAATCTCGGCCTCGAGTTGACCTCGCCGGAGTGGCAGGAAATCGCGCTGACGACGATGACCTTCCACATCGATCACACGCCGAACAATGCCGGCACGAACCCCGACCAGTTCTCGGTCGCGTTCACCCAGCCGCCGTCGGTCAAGATCGCGGACTACCTCGTGCAGTTCCACGTGCACTTCGACCCGATGGAATTCCAGGTTCCGGAGGATACCTGGGTGCAAAAGGGTGACGTCTATGTGACGTTCACGCCGGTTCCGGAGCCGTCCACCTATGCGGCTTTCGGCGCGGCGTTGCTGGTCGGCTTCGTGGCTTATCGCCGCTTCCGCGGCAACAAGCCCGCCACGACACCGGCGGCTGCCTAAGCGAGTTCATTCCGTTCTTTGCGGGCTGCTTCCAATTCGTTGGGAGCAGCCTTTTCCATTTTGTGTCCAAGCCGGAGCGGTCCTTCGCCGCGCTTCAACTCTCCCCTCCATGGCCAACTTCATCCTGATTCGCGATTCCGATCGCGACCGCGGCCGCGCCGCCGTACTGCAGGCGCGCGACCAGGTCGCCTTCCTGCCGCGGATGCAGGCAGATCTCTGTTTGATGTCCGACCATGCGGTCGCGTGGGCCACGGCGCCCGGCGCTCCCGTCAGCCGGCATCACGGGGATGGACCATCGGGCGTCTCCTGCCTCCTCTTCGGCGAACCGCATGACGACGACGGAAAGAGCGTGGACGCCGCAGCGTTGTCGGCTCGCCAAGCCTTCGCCTGGGATTCGTTGCATCAGCTTAATGGATACTACGCGGCGCTGATGTTTGACCCGGTGCACGGGTTGCGGGCGGAAGCAGATGTTCTCGGCATCTTCCCGATATATTACTGGCAGTCCGGGGACGTCGTCCTGGTCGCAAGCAGTCCCGAACTCTTCCGTTGTCATCCTTCGTTCCGCCGCGAGACCGATCTTCACGGCATCGCCGCGCTGCTGCTCACCAGCGGGATGGTCGGCGGCCGGACCCTCCTGCAGGGCGTGAGGCGGCTCGGTCCGGATCATGTGCTGCTGTGTCCGCCCGGTGGTGCGGCGGTGGAACTGTCGCCGCCCGCGCTCGAACCCGGGGCTCCGCTGACGTCACTGGAGGAGGCGGTCGAGGAGGCGTCTGCGCTGCACCGCGCGTTTCTCCGTTCGGCTCTGCGCTCGGCGCGTCAGCCGGGACTGCAGTTGTCCGGCGGACTGGATTCCCGACTGCTCGCCGGTTTCGTGCACGAACTCGGCCATCGCCCCGCCTGCCTCACGTTCGGTCGTCGCGAAGATCTCGATGCACGTTGCGCGACCCAGGTGGCACAGCACCTCGCGTGGCCGCAGACGTTTTGGGAAAGCGAGCCCGGAGACTACGCCAGCTATGCGTCGTCGTGCGTGCGGCAGGAGAATCTCAGCGGCGGGCTCTATTCGCTGGCAATGGGCTGGAATATTTCGGTGCGACCTCCGCCGGTCGAAATGGATCGCATGGTGTGCGGCCTGACGCTCGACGCCGTGATCGGCGGTCCGAAGCACACTGCTCGCGCAGACGGCGATCTCGCGTTCGAACAACTGCGCATCGGACGCCTCGGCTTCCAGCGCGAGCAACTCGCACGCCTCGTCGCCGAGCCGGCATTGCTCGCAGCCTGCGAGGACATCCGCAACGAGCTGGTGAAAGCTTACCGGGACGCCGCCCCGACCGACGCCTTGCGCGAATGGCGGATGAATCTCGCGCACCGGCACCGCTTCGCCGTCGGCGTGTGCGCCTGGCGTTTCTCGCTGTTTTCCTGGCCCGTGTTGCCCGCGCTCGATCGCCGTCTGATCCGGCTCGCCGCCCGGCTGCCGCATTCGTTGGTCGAGAAACGGCGCGTGCAGACGCACATGCTCATCACGCGTTTCCCGGAGCTCGCGCGGCTCGAGATCGACCGCAATTACGTCGACACCTTTCCGATTCTCGGCCCGAAACTGTCGCCCTGGGGTCAACTCCGGCGACGGCTGGTGCGCTGGTCGCGACATGTGCAATGCCGGATCGGCCGCGAGCCGCGCTTTTATGTGCGCACGATGGAGATCAACGGGCCGGGCTGGCGTGTCGTGCGGCGGCTGGCCGATCAAGCGCGGTCGTCGGCGCGCGAGTTGTTCAAGCCGGACGAACTCGCCGCAGTGGTGCCGCCCGCGGACGCGCGGATTCCTCGCTTCGAGGACCCGATCATTCACTCCACCCCGCTGAAAAACACCGTCGGAGTCATGTTGTGGCTCCACCAGCGCGCATGAGCTGACACCAGAACGGGTTCGCGCTGTCCGTGAAGACCTCCATGCCCAAAGTCCCTGTATCCGTCCTCGTCCCGATCCGCAATGAAGCGGGCAACCTCCCCCGCTGCCTCGCCTCCATCGCCTGGGCCAATGAGATTGTCGTCGTCGATTCGCAAAGCACGGACGATTCGGCGGAGATTGCGCGCCGGCACGGCGCGGAGGTCGTCCAGTTTCGGTTCAACGGCATCTGGCCGAAGAAAAAAAACTGGGCGTTGGAGAACATCCCGTGGCGCCATGAATGGGTGCTCATTCTCGATGCCGACGAAGTGATGCCGCCCGACGCGGAGAGAGAGATCGCCGAACTCGTCGCGCGCGACGGCGCGGGTCACGCGGGCTACTGGATCAATCGTCGCTTCATGTTCATGGGGCGCTGGCTCAAACACGCGTATTATCCGAACTGGAACCTGCGGCTCTTCAAACACCGGCTCGGCCGCTACGAGCGACTCGTGCAGGGCGCCACCGAAAGCGGCGACAACGA
>Ga0182740_1002824_pt1 | contig 10258 bp, 12 predicted proteins | sample eDN5th37CKraftBY_FD_128872 | JGI IMG/M metagenome (GOLD analysis project Ga0182740, IMG submission 128872) | Enriched backyard soil microbial communities from Emeryville, California, USA - eDNA 5th pass 37_C Kraft BY (version 2) (version 2) | ecosystem: Environmental > Terrestrial > Soil >...
GGGCCGGACATGGGAAGCGCGGTGGCGCTGGCGGGGCCCGTTTGGCTCGCCGAGGACATCAGAGGCGGCGGCGTCATAGACAACGCGCAATCGAAATTCAGCATCGGCCCGAACGGAGAGGTCACCGGATCGGGCGGTTGCAACGCTCTGCGCGGCACGGTGGAAGCAAATCGGCAGAGCATTGATTTCGGTCCGCTCGCGACGACGCGGAAAATGTGTCCCCCCGCGGTGATGGATCAGGAAACGAAGTTTCTGTCGGCGCTCGCGGCAAGCCGAACCTACCGCCTCGACGGGACGCGCCTGGAATTTCTCGATGCATCGGGCGTCGTCGTGCTTCGCTTCGGCAAGCAGCGTTAGCCACCGTTCGCGCGCCCGCCTTCACGCCGCGCGAACTCAGCGTCCTTCGGCATCCGGCCGCCTATGCGCGTTCGCGATCGATTTTCTGCATCGTCGTCAGCACCAGCTCGCGAAACCATTTCTGAGCAGGATCCGCATCGACACGTGGATGCCAGGCCATCACGTAGCGAAGACGTTCGAGTTTGAACGGCGGCTCGGTGACGCGCACCAGGCGGCGGTCTGCATAGTACTCGGCGGCGCGGCGCGGCAACGTCGCGATAAACGGCGTGCCGGCAACCGCAAGCACCGCGGTGCCGAAGTACGGGACGCGCAGGCCGATCCGGCGCTCATGCCCGAGGGCGGCGAGATGGTCATCGATCAAGTGCTGCGCACCCAGGTTGGTGATCTTGACGTGCGAATGATCGAGGTAGGTGTCGAGCGTGAGAGGGTTTCCGAACGGGTGTTTCTTGCACACGACGCAGACGAACTCGTCTTCCACGACCGTTCGCGAAAGCAGAGGTGCCGGAACGTCGCTGGCCCACAGCAACACGTCGATCCGGCCATGGCCGATGTCGTCGAATGCCGTGTCGTAGCGGGCGATGACCTCGAGCTGCGCATGCGGCGCTTGGCTCATCATCTGCTGCGGCAGGCGCGATGCGATGACGAGGGAAGCATAATCCGAGCAGCACAGGCGGAAGCGATCGTGTGACGTTGCCGGATCGAAGCTGTTGCCTTGCAGCAGCCGGTCCAGCGCAGGAAGCAGAAGCTTGAGCTCGTTCTGCAAGCGATGGGCGCGGGCGGTCAATTCGTATCCGGCGCCGGTGCGGATCAGGAGCTCATCGCCAAAAGTGTCGCGCAGGCGCTGCAACAGGCGGCTCATGGCCGGCTGGCTCAGGTGGTAGCGCGCCGCCGCACGCGAGATGCTGCGCTCCTCCAGCAGTATGGCCAGAGCAGGAAGCAGATTGAGGTCGGACTGTCGTATATGCGTCAGTTGCATAATGAAGATATATCATTTGCATTTGATGCATTGAAGGGGGGCCCCTATATCAACCGTGAGACGAACGGAATGCGTTCGCTTCTGCATCAAATAAAAACGCTAGACCAAAGGGTTACGATCATGAAAGCGCTTATTTCAGCATCGATTATCGCTCTGGGCCTGTTTGCTGGTTCTGCGCAAGCCGCGCAGAAGGACATCTTCACCCAGCTCGACGAAACCGCGCCTTTGTCGGCCACGTTTGAGGACTTGAATCAGACCGCGCCGCACAGCTCGTTCAGCCAGATCCAGGATACGGCGCCCCGGTCTGACGGCGTCTATGGCCAGGTCGAAAACACAGCGCCATAACCGGCTGGCCTCAAAGCCGCCGAGGTAGAAAAATCCCGGGAGAACAGCCTCCCGGGATTATTCGTTGGCCCGGATATGATCCGTCAGCCCATCGATGAGGTGCGCTCGGGCATGATCTTGTAAGTTACGCGCTTTTCGCCCGGCTGCCGGAACGGATAGGGTTTGCCGAGATATTTCTGCGACAGCGCATCTATATCTGCATCGGCGCCGTCCTCCTTGATCTCGACCACCCGTCCGCGGACCTCGAGATAGCGATAGGGATTGCTCGGGTCGAGGACGGTGATGGAAACGCGCGGGTCGCGCCGCATATTCTTGTCTTTCGCGCGCCCTTGCGCGGTGTTGATCATGATGTGCTTGCCGTCCCAATTGAACCAGACGGGGGTCACCTGAGGGCTCCCATCCTTCATGAGCGTGCCGAGATTGGCGAACGCCTTGGAGTCCAGCAGATCGCGGTATTTGTCGGGAACCGGGTTTGCCATAGTCCAATCCTCATGAATTTGCAGTGCTGATGGCGCCGCCGTTCGAGACCGGTCCATCAGGCTAGGTCCCGGAGATGTAGGTGCGCAAGCGCTTCACGGGAAGGTGCGTGCGGACCGCTTGCCTTTCTCACGCCACCCGAATCGGTCGATGCTCCTGCAAGGCGAATCTCCGGCGGGAGCAGGCAAGCATGGTCGAGCGTACATCGGATACGCAAGCAGTCGCGGCTGAGGCCGACGAGACGAAACACGATAGCGAGCGGCCCGCGAAGGGCGGCAAGGTGCAGTTCGACAAGAAAACGATTGCGCTTGTGTATGACTTCGACGGTACGCTCAGCCCGCGGCCGATGCAGGAGTACACTTTCCTGCCCAAGATCGGCGAGGACCCCAAAGCGTTCTGGGCCGAGGCCAATCGGCTCGCGCGCGAGCAAGGCGCCGACAGCCTCATCACGTACATGCACCTCATGTACAAGAAGGCGAAGGCGAAGGGCGTTCGCATCGACCGCGAGGATCTCGTGCAACTCGGGCGCGAGGTGGAGCTGTTTGCCGGAGTGGACGATTGGTTCGACGAAATCGCCCAGTACGTGAAACTGATGCCCGGGACGCATGGCGTCACGCTGCGCCATTATCTCGTGTCGTCGGGGTTGACGGAGATCATCGAAGGCACGCGGATCTATCGTCGTTTCCACAATGTGTTTGCGTCGGAGTATTGGTTCGATCCCTACGATCTGCCCTATCCGAAACGCGTCATCACGGATACCGGCAAGACGCAGTACCTGTTTCGGATCAACAAGGGCGTCGAAGATCTCGGGCGCTCCATCAACGAGCACATGCCGGAACGAAAGCGGCCCATTCCGTTCTCCAACATGATCTACTTCGGGGACGGCGATACGGATGTCCCATCCATGGCCGTGATGCGAAAGAATGGCGGGCACGCGATCGCGGTGCATACGCCCGGCAAGTCGCGCGCGAAATGCGTGGACCTGTTCAAAGCCGGACGTTGCGATTTCTTCGCTTCGGCGGACTATCGGCGGGGTTCGGACCTCTTCAAGCGCACGTGCCTTCTCATTGACCGCGTGCTCGCCGACATCCGGGTGCAGGAAGAAATGTGGCGGCTGGATCGGGCCGTCAAATAAGTAACCCCCGCGCTCGCGCGCGAGGGTCATTGCGTAATGCTGCGGGCGCAGCGCAGGTGTTAGCGGTATCTGCGGTCGTGACGCATCCAGCCGAACAGGCAGTCGTCGACTCGCTTCGTATCGGGCGCGCGAACGTCGCGCATCCAACCGAACCAATCGCCACGCATCCACCCGAAGCAGTCGTCATTGCGGAAGCCTGCCTGAGAGCTTGTGGGCAGGAGGATGAAGGCGGCAGCGGCAGCAATTGGAGCAAGCGAACGCATCTTCATTGGCAACCTCCGAGGGTCGTTACAGATGCGGACGCATTCCGCATCCTTGCTGCGATTATCGGACGCCCGGAAATTAAAAGCGACTTAAGTCAAGAAAAATCAGCGCGTTAGGCTTTATTCTTTGCCAAGTTTGTGAGGCGCATACAACGCGGAGGACGGCAGGCCCGCGCGCAATCGCGATGCCGCTCGCGCAGCCCCGACATTTCTGAAAGAGTTGGGACACAAAAAACGAACGGAGGAACACCATGACCGTCGTGATGGGAAGCGGCGAGCATCGCTATAAGCCGGTCGAGGGGTGGGGAAAGCTGCCGGACGGATGGTCCTTCAAGGATGTCGGCGCGGTGGCGGTCGACAGCAAGGATCAGGTCTACGTCTTCAATCGCGGCGAGCACCCGATGATCGTGTTCGATCGCGAGGGCAATTTCCTGCGCGCGTGGGGCGAGGGGCTGTTCAAGCGCGCGCATGGCCTGCACATCGACGAGCACGATCACCTGTGGTGCACGGATGACGGCGACCACACGGTGAGGAAGTGCACGACCGACGGCAAGGTGCTGCTGACCATCGGGCTGCCGGACAAACCGGCGGTCTACATGAGCGGCGAGCCGTTCCATCGCTGCACGCATACCGCGCAGTCGCCCAAGGGCGAGATCTACGTGTCGGACGGCTACGGCAACGCGCGCGTGCACAAGTATTCGCCGGACGGCAAGCTGCTGATGTCGTGGGGCGAGCCCGGCACCGATCCGGGTGAGTTCAACATCGTACACAATATCGCCACCGATCCGGACGGCTGGGTGTATGTGGCCGATCGCGAGAACCATCGCGTGCAGGTGTTCGACGGAAACGGCAGGTACGAAACGCAGTGGAACAACCTGCACCGTCCGTGCGCGATTTTCTGCTCGTGCCGCGGCGGCAGGCAGCCCCAGTTCATCATCGGCGAACTGGGGCCGAGCCTGCCGGTGAACTTGAAGGTGCCGAACCTCGGCCCGCGCATCTCCATCGTGGACAAGGAAGGCAAGCGCCTCGCGCGGCTCGGCGGGCGGGAAGGCGCGGGCACGGAAGCGGGCAAGTTCATGGCGCCGCACGGCATCGCGCTCGACTCGCGCGGCGACATCTATCTGGGCGAGGTGGCCTACACGAACTGGCCGCAAAGCTTCCCCGGTACGCCGATGCCGAACCATATCCGCTCGCTGCAGAAGCTGGCGAAGGTCATCGACTGAAGCGGGATCGTTCCGGTCTGAAATCACCTCGCCGCGTGTCGAGATGTCCCGGCCGGAACGACCCTTCTTTCAGGCTGTGCGCGTTATTGCCTCGGCGGCGGGTTTCAGATAAGCCAGCGCGGTCCGTATCACCGGCGGCGCGTAGAGGATTTTGCGGTGACCCAATCCCTCGAACGCCTGTAGCTCCGCCGATGGGCTGCTCGCCATGACTTCCTCTGCATCGCCAAATGGGACTTCATGGTCGTCGCGCGCATGCAGCAGCAGAGCCTTGCCGCCGGCCTCCGCGAGAAGGTTGACGCCGGTGAAATCCTCGATCCGGCGTTGCGCCAACTGCTCCAGGCGCTGCTCGTAATTTCTCTGGGCGGCCGGGGAAAGACCTTCCTCGGCCCCGAATTGTCTTGTCACGTCAGCGAAGCGATGAGGCATCGAAACGAGCACGTAGTCCCGGAAGGGATAGGCGTAGGGCATCGGCGTGCCGCCACCGCCGGCAAGGAGGGCGGCCTGGCCGCCGAGGGAATGGGCGACGACGAAATGGATCGGACCCAACGCTTCTGCCACGTCACGCACCGAATGCGCGCAGGCGATGAGGTTCGTCTGCCTGCCGGCGCTTTCGCCATGAGCGGGTAGATCGAACAGGATGGTGCGATAGCCGCGCTTGCGAAAGGGTTCGGCGAAGGCCGTCATGAAAGCGGCTTCGGCCGTCCAGCCATGCACGAACAGGACGGTCGGGATCGTCCGGACATCGTGGCATTTTCCCTCGGGCGCAAAAACGTAGGCCTGAACGTATCCCTCGGACGTGGCGACGCGCGTGCGCACCGCCTGCCGCAGGTGAAAGCGCGCACGCTCGACCAGGATCTCGTGATCGGGGCTGCGATGGCGGGAGAGGTGCGGCGTGCAGAATTTCCGGTACGCGAGCGCACCGCCCAACGTGGGAAGCCAGCGTCCCAAATCGTGCCGGACATGGTCGAGCCTGTGTCGCATGCCATTGGAGATAGCGCGCGGGCGATAACATTGAACTCACAAGCGCGGTATTAAATTCGTGTCCTTAACGCGCCAAATTTTACGCGTCACAAGGGCGGGGCGCACTGTGACGCCTCGAAAACAAAACGCCGGTGGGGTGCCACCGGCGCTTGCATCCGTGCATGGCGGAGCGCGTCACGACTTGCAAACGTCGATCCAGCTGTCGCAGCGATAACCCATGCCCTCGGGTTTGCACTTGTAGCGCTCGTTCTTGAACGTCCCCGTCATGATGGGCCAGTTGCCGGTCGTCTGCGCGACGATCTCCCAGGCCTGAAAGCGGGCCATGGCTTCCGTTGGCGCCCAGCCTCGGCCGCGTTTGGGCGCGCAGTTGGCTGATTTTGCTTTGGGGGCGCTCACTGCCTCCATGTTGAACACGGGCGCTGCCGAAAATCCGGCCGCAGCCATCGCCCCAATCAACACCAGTGCCGATTTGCGCATCCGTCCGTCCTCCGATGCGTGCTGTCGATGCTGCAGCGTTATGGCGGCGGGCAAATGCGCACAAGCTTTGCGGGCCTCATTTCATTGCTGAATCCGCCCCCGCTCGCAATTGCACGGGTTGAGCGTTGCCCGTTTTCAACAGGCCAACGACGCAAAGGTCCGCCCACGCAAAATGATTAACAGACCGTTGACACCCATAAAATCCCATGTCATCCCATACATGCCCGTCCGCACCGGGCAAGGAGCGCGGGCCGCGGCGCAGGGTCTTCCGATGAGGGCCGGAAGCCTTTTGCGACCGCCCGCGCTCTCCCGGTCGGTTGGGCATTCTTTCGGGTGGCGATAGTTGCGATGGCGTTCCGGCGGGGCTCAGAAGGGGATGGAACGCTTTGTCTCGACATTCACGAACAAGATCGACGCCAAGGGCCGGGTCTCCATTCCCGCCTCGTTTCGCGCCGTGCTCGAACGCGATGGCTACAGCCATGGCGGATCCGCAGGGATCTACTGCTACCCCTCACTCGACGCTCCGGCGCTCGATGCAGGCGGCGAGAGACTTGCGCAGAAAATCGATGGGCTTCTCGCGGGCTTGCCGGATTATTCGGATGAGCGAGACGAACTCTCTGTCGCGCTCTATGGTGACGTCCAGGTCCTCGTGGTCGATCGGGACGGACGCATCGTGCTTCCTGAAAGCCTTTGCTCGCACGCCGGCATTACAAACCTCGTCACTTTTGTCGGCCTTGGTGAGAAGTTTCAAATGTGGGAGCCAGGACGCTTCGAAGAGCGCAGAGCCCAGGCTCGAGAAAAAGTGCAGCAGCATCGCAATCTTTTCGGCGCGGGGCGACGCGACTCCGGAGGGCGGAGTGGCGGCGAAGGAGCGCGGGAATGATGATGGAGCGCGGAGCCCGAAAGGGGGCTGGCGCCGAGGTGCGGCCTCGTCACATTCCCGTGCTGCTTCCGCAGATCCTGGACGCGCTCGCGCCCATCCCGGGCGGGGCGTTCATTGACGGCACGTTTGGCGCGGGCGGCTATACCCGCGCCATTCTGGATGCGGGTGCCGCGCATGTGCTGGCGATCGATCGCGATCCCGCCGCCGTGGCCGCGGGCGCGAGCCTGAGGACGGACTTCGCCGACCGCCTGCAAGTGGCGCACGGCCGTTTCGGCGCCCTCGACGCCGTGGCGCAGGATCATGGTCTGGATCTCGTTGACGGCGTCGTGCTCGATATCGGCGTGTCGTCGATGCAGCTCGATCAGGCGGAGCGCGGGTTTTCCTTTCAGGCTTCGGGTCCGCTCGACATGCGCATGTCGAGCGATGGTGTTTCGGCCGCCGATATCGTGAATGCCTACGGGGAAAAGCAGATCGCCGACATCCTGTACCAGCTCGGAGAGGAAAAACGCTCCCGCGCCATCGCGCGCGCCATCGTCAAGGCGCGGGAGGCCGGGCCGATCCTGACGACCGAAGCGTTGGCGGATATCGTCGTGCGCGTGCTGGGGCGCCGCCACGATGAGCTGCATCCAGCCACCCGCACGTTCCAGGCGCTGCGCATATTCGTTAATGACGAGCTTGGCGAACTGGCCCTCGGCCTGGTCGCGGCGGAGCGGGTTTTGAAGCCCGGCGGAAGGCTCGTTGTCGTGACCTTCCACTCGCTGGAAGACCGCATTGTGAAGCGCTTTTTCACGCTTCGCGGCGGGCGATCGCCGGCGCCGTCGCGGCATCTGCCCGCCGGAAAGCTCGAATTGTCATCGCCGAGTTTCCAGATTGTTAACCAGCGTCCGTTAACCTCTTCTTTAGACGAGATTGCTGCCAACCCGCGCGCTCGCTCGGCACGCTTGAGGGCCGCCGTGCGAACCAGCGCTCCGGTTTGGCCGGCTGTCGACCTCGTGGAACTGTCCGTACCCCAGCCGGTAAGTCCGCGCTGAGGCGTGCGATGAGGGGTTGTTCATGTTGCGCCTGCTTACCATCGTCGCGGTTGCTCTGACCTTCGCCTCGGCATTCATGCTCTATCGCGTGAAATACGACACGCGCCTTCTTGAGGCGCAGTTCCACGCGCGCGAGCGTGCGTACGAAAAAAAGCAAGACGACGCCGCCGTGCTGAAAGCCGAGAAGGCGTATCTCTCGCGTCCCGAGCGCATCGAAGCTCTCGCGCGCAAGCTAGGGCTGGAGCCTATTCGCGAGCAGCAGTATGTGCGGCTCGATGAGCTGGGCGAACCTGGGGATGGCGACGCGCGTCCGGGGCCACGCAGGTGAGGCGCGCACCGGGCAGGCCGGAGGCGAGACAGCCGCGGCAGGCGTCGCAGTTCGGCCTGCACTGCCGGGCCCTGATCGTTGCCATCGCCGTCGCCGCCATGTTCAGTGGCATTGCGCTGCAGCTGGTTCGGTTGTCGCTTGTCAATCGCGGTGACATTCGCATGGCGACGGCCGAACCGATCGGCCGGATGTTCTCGCGCCCTGAAATCGTCGACAGGAACGGCAATCTGGTTGCCACCGACGTCGGCGTTTCCTCGCTCTATGCCGATCCCGCGCTCATCATCGATCTCGACGAGGTGATCGAAAAGCTGGTGCGCACGCTGCCTGATCTCGATGCTGCCGATCTGCGAAAGGCCTTGGGCGATCGTGGTCGCCGCTTCGCGTGGATAAAGCGCGGATTGTCGCCGTTGCAGGCGCAGCGCGTTCACGATCTCGGCCTGCCGGGCCTCGCGTTCCGGCGTGAGCCGAAGCGGGTTTATCCGGCCGGACCGCTGATCGGTCATTTGATCGGGCACGTCAATGTCGACAACAAGGGCGTGTCGGGGATCGAGCGCTTTGTCGACGAGCGATTTGGCACCGAAGCCGTGCAAGCGGCGCAGCAATCCCGCGCGGCTCCCGTCAAATTGTCGATGGACATGGGCGTGCAGCAGGCGCTCACGACCGAGCTGAAGGATGCGGTTGCGCGCTACGGAGCAAGCGGCGCCGCCGGTTTGGTGATGGATGTGCGGACCGGCGAGTTGCTCGGCGCCGCCTCGCTGCCGGAGATCGATCCGAACAAACCCTTTGAAGCGCTCACGGAGGAGCGTCTCGACCGGCTTTCGACGGGTGTGTACGAGCTCGGCTCCATGTTCAAGGTTTTCACAGTGGCCATGGCGCTCGAAGAGGGCACGGCGACGCTCGACAAGATCTATGATGTGCGCGAGCCGCTGAAGTTCGGTTCCTACACCATCAACGACCTTCACCCGCTGGGGCGGCCGCTCAGCGTCAGGGACATCTTCATTCATTCCTCCAACGTTGGAGCCGGGCTCATGGCGCTGGAGGCGGGCAATGCGCGCCAGATCGGATTCCTGTCGCGGTTGGGACTGCTTTCCCAGATTCGCCTCGAGTCGGGTGCGGTCGCCGCACCTCTGCTGCCCAAGCGCTGGGGTGAGGTCGAAATGGTCACGATCTCCTACGGTCATGGAATGGCGGTCACGCCGATCCAGTTCGCCGCCGCTGTTGCGCCTCTCGTGAACGGCGGCTTTCAAGTGAAGCCGACCCTGCTCGCGTCCAATACCGGGCCCGCACCAGCCGAACGCCTCGTTCGCGCCGAAACGAGCGCCCGCATCAGGGAGCTGCTCAGGCTCAATGTGACGTCGCTGCACGGCACCGGCCGGCGTGCGGAGGCCGCGGGCTACCGCGTCGGGGGCAAGACAGGCACCGCGGAAATACCCGGGCGCGGGGGATATCAGGCCAAGTCTGTCATCTCGTCCTTCGTGGCCGCGTTCCCCATGGATGCGCCGCAATACCTGACGCTGGTTTCGATCTACGAGCCGCGCGCGTCGGAAGAGACCAAAGGCCAGATCACGGCCGGGCTGAACGCCGCCCCCGCGACGGGCCGGCTGATCGAGCGCATTGCACCCCTGCTGAGCGTGCTGCCCGAGCGCCTGGCCGATAAAACGGAATATAAAGAGGCTGCCGTGGATGGAGCGCGCGCCGCCAGATAGCGGCGCTTGTGTGGAAGCCGCAGTCAGGCGTTGACTCGAAAGGGTTTTCGCATTTCCTGAGACATCCGCCGGGCAC
>Ga0182740_1002826_pt1 | contig 10256 bp, 10 predicted proteins | sample eDN5th37CKraftBY_FD_128872 | JGI IMG/M metagenome (GOLD analysis project Ga0182740, IMG submission 128872) | Enriched backyard soil microbial communities from Emeryville, California, USA - eDNA 5th pass 37_C Kraft BY (version 2) (version 2) | ecosystem: Environmental > Terrestrial > Soil >...
CCGGCGGTCGCGTTCAACTGGTGGATCGGCGATCTCACCGGCGTGCTGACGATCGTGCCGATCTGCCTCGTGCATGTGGCGCCGCGGTTGTTCGAACCAGGGCAGCGCAAGCGGCGTCACTGGACCGCACGGGAACGCTGGGAAGTGGTGGCGCAGGGGCTCTCGCTGTTTGCGACGCTCGGGATCGTGCACGGGCTCACATTTATTCATCCGCACGAGGCCTATTACATCTGCATCGTCCCGCTGGTGTGGATCTGTCTGCGACACGGTCTCTCCGGCGCAACGATCGCGATCCTCGCCCTCACGATGGGCACGCTCGCGGCGCTGCAATGGACCACCGCGTCGGCCTCGGTGGTGACGGACCTGCTGCTGTTCGAAATCGCGATCGCGACGATCGGACTGGGTCTCGGTGCGACCGTGACCCGTCGCGCTGCCGCCGAAAACGAGCGCTCCCGATTGCTCGCGATTCTTGAAGCCTCCCCGGACTTCGTCGCGACCGCGGATTTGAGCGGCAAGGTGCTTTTCCGCAACGCGGCGCTGTTGAGTCTGCTCGGCCAGAAAGCCGACCGACCGGCCGACGCGCGCACGCTCGTGGACGCGCATCCGCCGTGGGCCGCCAACAAAGTGTTGAACGAAGGGATTCCCGCCGCCATCGCGAACGGACGCTGGCAGGGCGAAACGGCGTTTCTCGATCGCGACGGCCGCGAGGTGCCGGTGTCGGAATTGATCGTCGCGCACTACGATCGTGCCGGCCGGCCGGCGATGCTCTCTGCCGTCGCCCGCGACATCAGCGCCTACAAGGAGGCCGAGCGGGCCCGCCTCGAATCGGAACGCAATCTCCTTCAGGCGCAGAAACTCGAGAGTCTCGGCGTGCTCGCCGGCGGCATCGCGCACGATTTCAACAACCTTCTCACGGTGATGCTCGGCAACGCGACGCTCGCACGGCTGGATCTGCCCGCCAACAGCCCGACCGAGACCGCCATTCACCAGATCGAACTCGCGGCGTTGCGCGCGGCCGACCTCTGCCGCCAGATGCTCGCTTATTCCGGTCGCAGCCGGCTCTCCGTCGAACCGGTCGATCTTTCGCGTATTGTTGAGGACACTACGCATCTGTTGAAGGTTTCCATCTCGAAGAAGTGCCAGCTCGAGTTCGATCTTGCGCCGCACCTTCCGCTGGTGACCGGCGATCCGACGCAGCTGAGCCAGATCACGATGAATCTCGTGATGAACGCCTCCGACGCCTGCGGCGACCATCCGGGACGCATCGTGGTGCGCACCGGATTGCTGCACGCCGATCGCGCGTATCTGGCCAGCACCTACCTCGCGCCCGCGCTGGAGCCCGGCCCGTTCGTCTTCCTGCAGGTGAGCGACAACGGCTCCGGCATCGCGCCCGACGTGTTGAACCATATTTTCGAACCGTTCTTCACGACGAAGTTCAGCGGCCATGGCTTGGGGCTTTCGGCCGTGCTCGGCATTGCGCGCAGCCACGGCGGTGCGGTCCGCGTCGATTCCGCCCCGGGCGAGGGCACGACGTTTCGACTCCTGCTGCCCGCGGCCACCGGCCTGTCGTCCTCCGCTCCTACTCTCGCGGAGAATCCACCCCGGGCGGCGGGTGCGGGTCGCATTCTCGTCGTCGACGACGAACCGTCCGTGCGCCAGACGGCGAGCAAGATTCTCGAGCGGCTCGGCTACACCGTGGCGCCGGCGGCGGATGGCCGCGAGGCGGTGGAGGTTTTCCGGCGCGAGGCCGGCGGTTTTCAGCTGGTGCTGCTCGACCTCTCGATGCCGGTGATGGATGGCGAGGAAGCGTTTCGCGAAATCCACCGGCTCGATCCCCGCGTGCCGGTCGTTCTCATGAGCGGCTACAATCGCACGGAATCCGCCGAGCGATTCGCCGGACGCGGGCTCGCCGGTTTCGTGCAAAAGCCCTTCGACGCCGCCCGGCTCGGCGACGCGATTCGCGCCGCGCTATCGCGCGGCTGACGCGCGTTCGCGAGGATTCGCGGCGCGCGGCCGGGTCCCGCTTGCGCGCGAGCCGGCACGCCTCCAGGCTTTCGCGTCCATGCCGCCCCTGCTCACTGCGATTGTCGCCAGCGCCTGCCTGGGCGCGCTCGTCGGTCTGATCCGTCAATGGAGCGACCAGAAAACCGCGTCCGGTCCGGTCGATTTCGGCGGCGTGCGCACCTACACTTTCTGGGCGATGCTGGGCTGTGTGGGCGCGTTCGTCACCGAACTCACCTCGCCCGCGCTGATCGCGGTCCTGTTCGGCATTGTCGGTGCGCAGCAGATTGTCGCGAAGTTCAATGCCCCGGGCGGCACGACATTCGCGTCAACCCTGCTCACGGTCCTGACCGGGTGCCTGGTGTATTGGGAGGAATTGCCGGCGGCCGTGCTCGTTGCGGCGACGACGATGGTGCTGCTCGGCAGCAAGCAACCTCTGCACGAGTGGACGCGCACGTTCACCCGCGACGATGTGCGCGGCACGCTGCAGTTCGTGGCGATCACCGGGGTGATTCTTCCGCTCGTGCCCAACCGGGACCTCGGGCCGTTCGAAGCGTTCAATCCGTTTTCCACGTGGCTGATGGTGGTGCTGATTTCGGGGCTCGGCTTCGCGGGCTATCTCGCGATGCGCCTGCTCGGCGCGGGCGCCGGCCTTCTGGCCACGAGCCTGCTCGGCGGCCTCGCCTCCAGCACGGCCAGCACGCTCGCGTTCACCCGCCGCAGCCGCGAAGAACCGGAGCTCGCCGGCGAGTATGCGCTCGCGGTCGCGATCGCCTGCACGGTGATGCTGCCGCGCGTGCTCGTCGCGATCGCAGTGATCAATACGGAACTCGCCTCAAACCTGGTCGCACCGTTCGCGTGCATGGCCGTGCCCGGCGTGATCTTCGGCGTGTGGCTGTGGTGGCGGCAGCGCCGCACCGGCGAGGCCGGCCCCGCGGTGCGATTGCGCAATCCGCTCGATCTGAAAACGGCCATCAAGTTCGCGATTCTCTACGCGGTGATCGCGTTTTTGGTGAAAGCCGCGCCACAACTCGGCCTGGCGCAGAGCATCCTGCCGCTCAGCTTCGTGTCCGGTCTGACCGACATGGACGCCATCGCGCTTTCCATGGCTCGCAACAGCCCCGAGCCGACCGCGCTCGACCTCGCCACCCGGGCGGTGATCGTCGCCGGCATCGCGAATACCCTGCTCAAGGCCGGCCTCGCGGTCGCGCTCGGCTCACCCGGCCTGCGGCCTCGCGTGGCGATCGTCCTCGGCGCGACGGCCGCCGTCGGCGTGGCGTGGCTGCTCGCGCACTGAGGCGCTCCAGGCATCGCAGGTCATCTGCGTCGAGCGAAGTGAACGGCGCAGTTTTCTTTTGCGCTTTTTGTGCCTTTTTGCGGCCATGGATCCCCTCATGGACACCACGCGCAAGCCTTCCTGGTTGAGAGCGAAACTGCCGAGCGGTCCCGGCTACGCCGCCACGCGCCGTCTGGTCGACGAGAACAAGCTGCACACCGTCTGCCAGAGCGCGCAGTGTCCGAATCTGGGCGAGTGCTGGTCCCGCGGCACGGCGACCGTGATGATCCTGGGCAACATCTGCACCCGGTCGTGCAACTTCTGCGCGATCGCCACCGGCCGTCCGACGGCCGTCGACTGAGGTGAACCCGCGCGCGTCGCCGACGCGGTCGCCAAGATGAATCTTCGCCATTGCGTCATCACCAGCGTGGCCCGCGACGAACTGGCCGACGGCGGCGCGAGTGCCTGGGCGGCCACGATCCGCGCCGTGCGCCATCGCAACCCGCGCACCGCGATCGAAGTGCTCACGCCCGACTTCAAGGGCAACACCGCGCATGTCGACGTCGTGCTCGACGCGAAGCCGGACATCTTCAACCACAACATCGAAACGGTGGAGCGACTGCAGAAGCCCGTGCGCGTGCAGGCGCGCTACGAGCGCTCGCGCTCGGTGCTGCGTCACGCCAAGAGCCGCGGTTTCACGACCAAAACCGGCATCATGCTCGGGCTCGGCGAGACGCGTGAGGAGATCGAGCAGACCCTCCGCGACATCGCCTCCGACAAGACCGACATCGTGACCATCGGCCAGTATCTGCAGCCGACGCCGCAACACCTGCCCGTCGCGCGTTGGGCGACGCCCGAGGAGTTTCAGCATTGGAAGGAGTTCGGACTTTCGCTCGGCATCGGCGTCATCGAGAGCGGAGCGCTCGTGCGCTCCAGCTATCATGCCGACGAGCAGTCGGTAAAATACACCGGCATCGATCACCTCAACACCCAGAACGCTCTCGCGAGCGCGTAGGTAGGGACGGCTCTCCGAGCCGTCCGCGTTCACGCCGCAAGCGATGTTCGCGGGTGCGCTTCCGCCGGCGCGACGCCGGCGCCGGGCGCTTTTTCGGCTGCAAACGCGAATCCGCGATCGCAGGCTGGCGCGCATGAAATCGCGCCAAGAAATCGTGGAGAACTGGCTGCCGCGCTACACCGGCGTGCCGCTGAAGGAGTTCGGCGACTACATCCTCCTCACGAATTTTCACCGCTACGTCGCGCTGTTCGCCGATTGGCACCGCGTGCCGATTCGCGGTCTCGACAAACCGATGTCGAGCGCGACCGCCGGCGAAATTACGATCATCAATTTCGGCATGGGCAGCGCGACCGCCGCGACGGTCATGGACCTGCTCAGTGCCATTTCTCCGAAAGCGGTGCTGTTTCTCGGCAAATGCGGCGGCGTGAAACACCGCGCCGAGGTCGGCGGTTTCATCCTGCCGATCGCGGCGATCCGCGGCGAGGGCACGAGCAACGACTACTTTCCGCCCGAAGTGCCCGCCCTGCCCGCGTTCGCGCTGCAAAAGGCGATCTCGACCACGATCCGCGAGCACGGCCACGACTACTGGACCGGCGTCGTCTACACCACGAACCGCCGCGTCTGGGAACATGACGAGAAGTTCAAGCGCTACCTGAAAGCGGTGCATGTGATGGCGGTCGACATGGAAACCGCCACGATCTTCTCGACGGGTTTCTACAACCAGATCCCGACCGGCGCGCTGCTTCTCGTTTCCGACCAGCCGATGACGCCCGAGGGCGTGAAAACCGCCGAGAGCGACGTCGTCGTGGACCGCAACTACGTCGACGACCACATCCGCATCGGCATCGATTCGCTGAAGCAGCTCATCGAGCGCCGGCTGACCGTGAAGCACCTGAAGTTCTGACGCGGCGGTGCCGGCCTCGCGCGCGTCGTATCCGTCAATCCACGACGTCGAACCGGAAGGGCACGAACGCCTCGTGTCCGCCGAGATTCACCTGCGACCAGATCACGTAGCGTCCGGCGCGCGGGATGGTGATCTTGAAGTTCAACTCGGGATGCGTGGCGTCGGGCTTTTGCGAGAGGTCCGCCTCGGCGGGATGCAGATGGGCGAAACCGCTCCGGGACTCGTCGAAGGCCACGAGATGCGCGTAGGCGTCCATCACCGGCTCGAGCGGCACCGTGCCGCCGCCTTTGCGCGCCACGGTGAAACGCAGATCGATCGTTTGTTTCGCCCGCAGCGGCAGCGTGCGTGGCGTAAGCTTGAAATCGTAATCGTCGGTGAGTCCGGACGCCGCGGTGCGCGCGGCGAGAACCTCCGGCGCCGCGCCCTCGGGCGCAGCCACCCGCAGGTCGGCATGCGCGTAAAGTCCGCGATTTGTCGCGGCCGGCGTGAAGTCGGCAAACACCCGATACACGCCGCTGGCGAGCGGGGTAAACTCGAATTCCCACCGGCCGCCATCGCCCACCGGATCGGGATGCAGGTGCTGGTAATCCTTCAGCGCCGGATCGACAATCATGAGGTGCAGCCGCCGCGTATGCACGACGAGCAGGTCGGCGGGCGCGATGGGTTTTCCGCTCGCCGTCTTTAGCACGACGGTCGCCCGCACGGGCCGGCCAGCCACCGCCGGAGGTGCCGCGATGCTCATCGCGATCGGCGAGGCCACCGCGACCACGGGGATGAACTGCGGATTCAGCGGATCGCAGAACTCGATGGAATTCTGCGCGTCGACGCGGAAATCCATGTGACTGAGATTCGTCCCGGTCGGCAGCCAGCGCATGAACGCATACGTGCCGAGGGCGGCGAGCGTGATCACGCCGATCTGGCGCCACTGGCGGGCGGAAAGGGCGGGGAAGGAGGCGTGTGTGCTCATCGTTTCATTTTCGCCACGAAGTCCTTCGGCTCCCAGACGCTGCCATCGGCGCGATGGACGATGCGGCCGGATTCGTCGATCAGCACGGTGGCGAGGGTGTGCTTGAGCAAATCGCCGTCGAACTCGGCGAGAACCCCGAAGTTGGCGAGGAGGTCCTTGATCGCATTCTCCGGCCCGGTCAAGAAGCTGAAATTCGTCGTGTCGATGCCGCGGGTCTGCGCGTAGTCCTTCAACACTCCGGGCGTGTCGTAGGCGGGATCGAGCGTGATGGAGACGAACTCGATGTTTTCCACGCCGGCTTCGCGGGCGAGCTTCTGCGTCATGGTCATCTTCGCCGTCGCCGCCGGACACATCGTCGCGACCGGGCAGCGCGTGAAGATGAAGTTCAGCATCACCTTCTTGCCGCGGAAGCGGCCGCTGTTCACCACCGTGCCGTTCTGATCGTAGAGCGCGAAATCCGGCATCTTGTCACCAACTTCCCGATACGCGGACTTGCCGCGCGCGAGGGTCTCCTGCCGCAGGGAGTTGGCCTGCGCGGCGACGGCGTTGCGGCTCGCGTCGTCGTCGGGCCAGATCTGTTCGAGGCGCCATTCGCCGTCCGCCTCCGCGGGCTGGACGAGCTGCGCGCGGATGCGCTGGCCCGTCCTCAACGTCGTCGCGTCGCCGTGCGTCACGGCGAACTCCATCGTCATCGCCGGCATGACGTCCGGGATGGGCTCGTGTTTCACGACGAGCACGTTGCGCTCGGGATCGACGGACACGACCTCGCCCTGCAGCGGATGGCGTTTCTCGCCGCTCGTCGCGGCGGACGTGCTGGAATCGGAGCGCGAGCAGCCGGCCAGCGCCAACGCGGCCAACAAAAGGAGGAGCGGCCAGCCTGCACCGGGAGGCCGCGGGAAATGCGTTCGACTATTAGCTGCCATGAGGGAACGGATTCGTGCGCGGAAAAAATTGTCAAAGGGTTTGCGGACGAAGATAAGCCCTCTTCTGCTGGCAGGCTCCCCTTCTCATGGCCCCCGCCAACCCACTTCAACGCACGCCGGCCTACAAGCCCGCGCTCGCCTGGTTCGCCGCGTTCGGCAGCATCTGGGTGTTTCTGCTGGTGCTGCTCGGCGCGTTCACCACGAGCATCGGCGCCGGCATGGTGTTTCCTGACTGGCCGCTATCGAACGGTTCGCTCAATCCCGAAGGCTGGCTGCAGGACCTCGCGATGTTCGCGGAACACTCGCATCGCCTGAGCGCCGCGGTGATGAGCGCGGTGACGATCGGTCTCGCAGTGTGGCTGCATCGCACCGAATCGCGCGCGTGGCTGCGCAAGCTCGCGTGGTTCGCCGTCGCGCTCGTCCTAGTGCAGGCGCTGGTCGGCGGCTTGCGGGTTCTGCTCGATCACTTGCATGTGGAAATGGTCGACACGAGCGTCGGCCGGCTTTTCGCGATGCTGCACGCATGTCTCGCCCAGCTGTTCGTGTGCACGCTTTTTGCGGTGGCGATTTCCTGCTCGCGCGGCTGGCTGACGCGCAGCGTGCCGGTCCGCTGCGAAGTGCGCCGGGCAGGCTCGATTTGTTGCGCGCTGCTGTTCCTGCAGCTCGCGATCGCCGCGGTGATGCGGCACAGCTTTGCCGGGCTGGCGATCCCGACGTTTCCGCATTCGACGTCCGACGGCGGCTGGTTGCCGGAGGTTTGGAATTTCCGCGTCGGGATCCACTTTGCGCACCGCGTCATGGCCGTGATTCTCACCGCCGCGCTGGTCTGGTTTGCGGTGAAGATCCGCACCGATCGCGCGGCCTCCATCGGGATGCGGCTCGGGGCGTCGACGATCGTGAGCCTGATCGCCGTGCAAATCCTGCTCGGCGCCCAGATCATCTGGACCACGCGTTCGCCGGGCGTGACGACCGCGCACGTGGTGGTTGGGGCGTTGACGCTGGCGACGACGTTTTGGCTGACGTGGCTGGCGCATCGTGATTTGATCGCAGGAAAATCCGCCGCATGACCGACGAGTCCGCGCCGCGCGCCCGTTTTTCCGATTACGTCGAGCTCACCAAGCCGAGGCTGAGCCTGCTGTCGGTGCTCACCGCGCTCGTCGGCTATCTTGCCGCGAAGCCGCCGATCGACGGCGTGAAACTTTTTCTGCTCGTGCTCGGCACGTCGCTCGCGGCGGCGGGCGTGGCGGCGTTGAACCAATGGATGGAGCACGACACGGATGCGCGGATGAAGCGCACCGCGACGCGTCCGATTCCGACCGGCAAGGTGCCGACCGGCTCGGCGTTTGTGCTTGGGGTGCTGATGTGCATCGCGTCGCTTTTTCTGCTGTTTGCGAAGGTCGACCGTTTCGCGGCGCTGTTCACGCTACTGACCATATTCTCCTACCTTGGCTGGTATACGCCGGCGAAACGGTTTTCGCGCTGGAGCACCGAGATCGGAGCGATCGCGGGCGCGTTTCCGCCGCTCATCGGGTGGTCGGCCGGCGAAGGCAAAGTCACCGCGCTCGGCTGGATCCTCTTTGGGATTTTGGCGTTCTGGCAGATCCCTCACTTCATGGCCATCGCGTGGACGTATCGCCGCGATTACTCGGCGGTGGATTTTCCCATGCTGCCCGTGCGCGACGAAAGCGGCGGCAAGGTCGCGGTCTGGTCGCTGATCAACACGATCCTGCTGGTGGCGCTGAGCGTGCTGCCGCAAATCCTCGGCCTGACCACGTGGGTTTACACGGCGGTGGCAGCGCTGTGCGGCGCCTGGTTCCTGTGGCGGGCGATCGTGTTTCTGCGGCCGGACGGACGCGACCACGCGGCGCGGAAGCTTTTCCTCTGCTCGATCGCCTACCTGCCCTTGGTGCTTTGCGCGCTCGTCGCGGATCGGCTGATTTTTGTGCCATGAGCATTCAAGATATCCCGGCGCTGAACGCGCTGCTGAACGGGCTGGCCACGGTTTTGATCGTGCTGGGTTTCGTCCAGATCAAGGCGGCCCAACGCGCGCACGACACCGCCGTGCGTTCGCACCGGATCCAGACCCATCGGCGGCTGATGCTGGCGGCGGGTTTTGTGTCGGCGGTGTTTCTCGTCGGCTATGTCACGCACAAGGTCCTTGTCCGCGGCGTGCATACGCCTTTTGGCGGGGAGGGAGCGATCCGCACGGTTTATTACGTGATGCTCCTCACACACATCGTGCTCGCGATCGCGATCGCGTTTCTCGTGCCGAAGACCTTCCTGCTCGCGCTCAGCGGTCAATTCGAGCGACACCGCGCGTGGGCGAAGTGGACGTATCCCATCTGGCTTTATGTGAGCGTGACCGGCGTGCTGGTTTACCTGTTCCTCTATCGCTGGTGGCCCGCCGGCGGCCATTGAGGCAATAAAAAGGCCGGGCGCGAAGGCCCGGCCGATAACGCAAACGTCAGGTCTCAGCCGTTTACTTGACGGTGAGCACGCCCTTCATGCCGACCTGGTAGTGGGCCGGGAAGGAGCAAAGGAACGGATAATCGCCCGGCTCCGTCGGGGCCTTGAACGTGATTTCGTCGGACTTGCGGGGACCGATCAGAGCGGTGTGGGCGATGATCTCACCCTGCAGCGCCGCCGGGATGTAGTCGCTGGCCTTGGCCGTCGCGGCCGCGGTCGAGAAGGCCGCGGTGTCGGATCCCTTCTTCAAAAGCACCCAGTTATGCCCCATGACTTCCTTCGGCTGGGAGCCGACGTTGACGAGGACGATCTTCAGCTCCTCGCCCGCCTTGGCCTCGATCGAGGTCACGCTGAACTTCATGTTGTCGCCGGCCGTGATTTCGATCGTGCGCGGGCCGGCCGTTTGGGCCGCCGGAGCCGAAGCCGAGGCTCCGGACGAAGTGTCGCTTTTACCGCAGCCAAAAGCCGCAAGTGCCGCAAAGATAGTGACGAAGAGGGAACGGATTTTCATAACCGCGCGCAAAGTCGGGCACGCCTTGGAGAAATGCAAACCCGAAGCCCCAGAATCAGATGTGCGTCTCGCTAATATCCGGTGTTAGCCGGACAAAATATGCGCAGCGTTTGCCCAACGAGGACAAAAAATGCGGAATATGGCTTGAAATGCCCTGCCCATCCCGGAGTGTTTCGGGCGGTATTGTCGCGAC
>Ga0182740_1002828_pt1 | contig 10253 bp, 10 predicted proteins | sample eDN5th37CKraftBY_FD_128872 | JGI IMG/M metagenome (GOLD analysis project Ga0182740, IMG submission 128872) | Enriched backyard soil microbial communities from Emeryville, California, USA - eDNA 5th pass 37_C Kraft BY (version 2) (version 2) | ecosystem: Environmental > Terrestrial > Soil >...
CGAGTTCGCGGGCCAGGGCTTGGCGATCGGTTTCACCGTCGTCGTGGTTGAACAGCAGGTGTGCGAACTCGTGGTAGGTGATGAATCGTGATCGGGTCTCAGGTGTGTCGAGGGGGTAGTAGACGATGTCGCGGTCCTCGCAGACAAGGGTCCACCCACATGGAGCGTCGACGTGCTGATCGTCCGGTCGGGGCCGAATCTCGATGGGGACGCCGCGGCGGCGAGACAACCACGTCCTGAACTCTTCGAATGACCACGGGCCGGGCATCGACTCGTGGATTTCGACAAGCAGTTCGTCGACGCGCTTCCGTGCGTTTGGGTCCGTCTGCTCACCTGGGTCGTACTGCGCCACCCCTGGTTACCTCCATCTCGCGCGCCCCCCCGGGCTATCGCTACGCGGATTGCATGGATCGATCGTCGCTCCACCATACGATCACCGCTGCGCAGGGCATGAATCGAGGCGGGTTCGTGGGGTTTTTTCGTTGCTCCGTCAGCATCACCTTTGGGCAATCCGAGGGCAAATTGTTGCTTTGTCTCGAATCGTTGGCGCACCCGATTGAAACGTAAACTTGTGCTGGTTAAGGCGCATATGAGCCATCAGGGATGACAGGCAGCAGCATCACGAGGCAACTTTTAAGCCACATTAGGACTTTGCGTAAGCCACATCTTGTGCCATACTGATCCCGCGCCCCGAGGGGAAGCACACATACAGACCCCGGCTTGCCGGGTCGGCCGACACAGCCGTACGTGCCGCAGACGCTGAGTTCATGCGAGCGCGAGTCTTAAGAGTCCCAGCCCCCACCACACGGTGGGGGCTGAGCTATTTCCACGACCTGTCACTTCTCCGACCTCAACGCAGTCACCGCCGCAGCACCGATAAGCTGCCCGATGCGGCTCGGGTCCTCGATCACCGCGACCTCTGCCCCCACAGGCGGTGTCATCCCACCGGCCTCCGTCGCAAGCCACAAGACCCGCACACCAGCAGCGATCAACCTCTCCACCTCCTCGCGCACCGCGACAGGGTTCGGAAGATCACCGTCCGTCACCACAACGACCATCCGAGCGCCCTGATCGCGACCGAGGACGAGCTCGCGGTCGAGGACGCGCAGCGCAGCCGGCAAGCCGATGGATCCCCCGCCAATCGAGGGCACAGGGACCGATCCACTCACGGCTGTGACCGGCAGCAATGACGGAGTGTGATTCCAGGTCACTGTCGCGGCCTTTCCGCCGACCTGTCGTACGGCCCGGGCCAGCGCCCATGCGGCCACCGCTGTGGGCTCAGCGAAAGGTTCCATCGACCCGGAGATGTCGAGCGCGACCCCCACGAGCAGGCTGGGTGTGTCGACCGTCCGTCGGCGGGTGTTCTCCCATGGGGTCGCGGTCGGCCGCACCCGGGCATGAATCTGTCCCTGCCTCCGCACCAGTTGCGAGGTCCGCAGGCGTCCCGGTGGGGTCGACGACGGCGTGCGGGCCACATCGACAGCACGCAATGCCGCCGACTCGAGGCTCCGAGTCAGTGCCTTCGCGTGCTTGTGATCGTCAGCAGTCGGTTGGCGTCGACGAGACTCGTGCAGTCCCTGGCGGGCGATGCGCTGGTCCTCGGCGGCCCGTGCAGTGTGGGCCTGCCGCGCTGCGCGAGCAGCCGCAGCCGCAGGGGACGGATCGACGATGCCGGCAGCCGCACGCAGCTCTCGGGCAGCGACAACAGCGACAGTAGTCAGCGCAGCCGCGAGCGGGCCGTCCCCGGGCGGGCCGTGATGCGCACCGCAGTCACCCTCACCGTCACCGTCTCCGTCGCTCGCGATCTCGGCGTCGTCTCCGAACAGCGAGGCGATCGTCTCGGCGGCGGCGGTGATTGCCTCGGTATCACCGTCGGCCGCGGAGACCGCCCGGTCGGTCTGCTCGGCAATGACGGCGATCTGCTCCGAGGTCAACCACGGCGCCAACGCGGCGTCCAGGTCCGGCAACGACTCCTCGTCGAGCACACCAGCCAGAATGCGGCCACCGAGCAGGACCAGGGTGCGGGCGGCGTGATCGGTGCTTGTGGGATCGATCTGCCCGAGTAGGTGCAGCGCCGAGGCCTGCAACCAACGGCGCGCCTGGGGATTACCTGCGGCCACCCGGCCCTCCATGCGCGGCTCCTCGAGCAACGCTGCCCACTCTGCGACAGCGCCGTTCAACCCGTAGCGACGCGTCGTGTGGGTGGCGTGGCCTGCCTCGTGAGCGAGGACGCCGGTTAGAACCGGGAATCGCGCGCGGTCCCGCTCGTCGCGTAGATCGATGCGATCGGGGTCGGGTCGACCGGGCATCGCTTGGGTGGCGTCGAGGGTGATGCGAGCGGTGCGGTGGTTGAACACCCCTGCGGGCTGGCCGCTGCCCGGATGATGCGGGAGCACCGACACGAGGACGTCGCGGCGTGGGGTGAGAGTGTCGACCCAGTCGGTCAGCCGGGAGCCGAGCTGTCGCCACTGTGGGTGGGCCGGACTCTCCCACGCGGTGCGGGCAGTGGTAGCAGTGGCGGTGGCGGGCATTCGGTGCTCCTGGCGGTCGTGGGTTTGTGGTTGCACCGATCGTCTCGACGTCGGTCCTACGGAGTTGCAGGCGAGCGTTCCGGAGGCAGCCGGTCGGTTCCCATCGCAGGATGTGCGCCGGCGGAGGATCCACTGCGGGCGGACAGTCTTCTCGGCAGGGAACCACTATCGGCACGTCATCGCGGCAGCCGCGATGACTCCGATTGGTCTCGTGACGCCCCGTCCCGGAACGGACCCGTTCCGGGACGGGGGACGAAGGGATACGCCCAACCGCGTCAGAGGTCCGCGGGTGCCGTGATCGTCAGCACCGGCTCGTAGTTGTCGCCGGGACCGACGGAGATGCCGAGGTTGACCGGCTCCGGCTCGTCGGCACCGGGACGGTTCGGGACGACGTACACGGTGAAGATCTGCAGGCCCGTCAGACCGAGCCGACGGGCGCGACGCAACGCCATGGCAGCCATTGTCAGTACGTCCCACTGGCGGCCGGTCTCGTCCTGCATCGCACCGTGCGCGGGGTCCCAGGCCACGGCGGCATCCCATGCGTGGGTTGCGATCGCGACCGGGTACCGGATGCCCTGTTCGGCGGCGAGCTCGGTGACATCGTGCAGAACACCGTCTGCGATCGCGTCGGCGCGACTGTAGGTGTGGATGACCTCGAGCTGGTCAATGACTCGTGCACTGCTCATCAATTCCTCCGTGGATCCGTCATGATGTCGATGGGAACGACGTTATGACGTTGTCTGCAAACGTGTTTCATAGTGAATTGGCTGCTTGGCGCGTGCCGCGGCACAGCGGATCGCGTCGATTCGGGCTTCGCCGTCGCGTCAGTGACGTTCACTTTGGCGAGGTCGGGCGGACAGCGGCAGCGCGCCTCCGATGACACATGGATCGTCCAGATCGGCCATAGCTGCTCACCGTGCACGGGTGCAGATCACGAACAGCTGAGGGCCCGAGGTGCGGCTCCGATGGTGAGGTGCGCCGGCCCGCGCAGCGCTGACATCGAACGCAACGCCTCCGACCCGCGTGGCCGGAGACGTTGCGTTCATCGGCTCAAGCGGCCGGGGCCAACAGGACCGGACTATCGACGGTGAACTCAGCGATGCGTGCTGCGAACAGCTCTGCCCACGCCTTCTTGCTCAACGGGGCGCGCTGACCACGGCGAATCTGCCGCTGATGCCAGTCGTTGTCGAATGCCTGACGTTCGGCGATGACGGTGCGGGCGTGGCCGACTGCCTCAGCCTCGGCAGCATCGCGAGGAGTGAGAGTGCGCGGATATCCGGAGGCAGGGCACGCCTCGATAACCTTCCGCGCCGCGTCGACGGCGCTCTTCGAATGCGGAACGCCCAGCTCGGGGGCCAGGTAGCGCATCTCGGTCATCGTGCGGGTGTCGACGACGATTGGTTCGCCAGCGGTGAGAACCCACACGGTGTGCATCTTCGGGCCGGGCGACCAGAGTTCACCCACGGCGGGCTCGCCTTTGAGATCTGTGTAGTACATCGCCTGCTCCTCGTCATCTCGCGATCGTGAACGCTGCCGACGCTACGAACCACACGCGAAAGGTGTTGCACCACCCAAATTCCGGGTAGACATCCGGTCATCACCGCGCCCCGGACAGATCTCGTCGAACGTGGGAAAACACGCCTGGAAGTGGCTGAGAGGAAGCGCGGTCAGAGTGCGGTAGAGCCTACGCAGCCGACCGCACCACCTTCGAGGTCTGAAACACCGTGGCGTGACCGTTCATACGTTGGTGGCACACCGATTACGACCAACACCATCAGGAGAACACGCCATGACCACGACCGTCGCCGGATTCGCCGTCCAGGATCCGAATAGCCCCGAGCAGAAGGTATACGCGGCATTCGTGTACCGCGACGGCTCGTCCTTCCGATTCGCCACGGCCTCCGGCGGCTTCGCCAACTGGGTCGGCAACCGGATGCGCGTTCAGTCCAACAAGCAGTACGCCTCGATCGACACTGCGGTCGCCGCGATGGCCGATGTATGGACGAAGAAGTGCTCGAAGGGCAGCTACGACACGGTCCTTGCAGGTCCGGTCACCTTCGACGTCGCAGCCACCGGCGAGATCGATCCCGCCGAGCTCGTCGCCGTTGCTCAACATGAGAACGCGGTGTTGTCGGCTGACGTCTCGACCGTCGAGGCCGTGGTCGCTCAGACCCTCTCCCCCGTGCCGGCATCTGCCACCGCTGCCACCGCGGCGCCGTCGGCCTCGCGGGGGACCGGACTGACCGTCGACCCCAGCGAGCGCAACGGGATCGTGCTGCCGAACGGGCACACGATGTACCCGCGACAGGTCGCCGGGCATACCGACGTCGCCCTCATGCGGCATCTGCGCGCCAACTCGCCCGATCTGTTCGTGCGCCTGCACGGACCCGCGGGCGGCGGTAAGTCCACCGTGCCCTACGGCGCGTTCGGCACCGACCTGGTCGTGATGCAGGGCCATGGTGATACCAACGTCTCGCACTTCGTCGGCCAGTACCTTCCGCTGCCCGATGGTGGGTTCGAATGGCGCGACGGTCCGCTGACCCGAGCGATGCGTGAAGGCAAGGTGTTCTTCCTCGACGAGGCCTCTCGCGTGCCGTCCGAGACCATGGCCGTGCTCATGTCGGTGGCCGACGGGCGCCGCACCCTGAACATCGACGATCTGCCGGGGTCCGAACCGGTCGTCGCCGCTGACGGGTTCTGGATGGTCATCGGCTACAACGAGTACGGCCAGGGCGTTCGCCCACTCGATGACGCGATCAAGCGGCGGTTCCCGATCGCGATCGAGGTTGCAGCGGACTTCACGGCCGCGGAGGCAGCCGGTGTCGACCCGAAGCTGATCAAGGTCGCCCGCAACCTGCACACCCGCAACGCCGAGGAGAAGAACGACGGTGGCCTCGGTTGCTGGGTGCCTCAGATCGCGGACCTGCTGGTCACGCAGAAGGTCCTCGACGCTGGCCTCGGATTGGAGGTTGCACTCGCGACGATGCTCTCGGCCTGCACCGACCTCGACAGCATCGAGTGCGTTCAGGACGCGATCCATGACGTCTACGGGATGGGCGTGCAACCCCTCGCGCTCGGCGGCCGCGCATGACAGTCATTCGCCCGAACATGCGGCAGCAGCTTCCAGCCTGGCGCGGTGGCGCAGTGTTGCGTCCGCTCAGCGCATCCGGTGTTGACTTCGACAGATATACCCGGTTCGGGGTCATCTTCGACGACGAGCCCGACGAGGATGCGGTGGCCTACCTCGAGCAGGTCGTCGGGTACGCGTGGGCAGCGAACATGACGGGCGTGCCGACGATCGATCAAGGCAGGGTGTCAGTGCACGACACCACCGTCGTGTTCGACGCCGACATTCGGCTGCGCCGCATGAGAACCCGCACTCGCGAGGAGGCAACGCGGGCGCTCGCTGCGCAGGTACTGACGTACTACAAGGAAGGCTCACCGGTGCGCCGGGACGGACTACGGCTCGTCGACCGACCCGATGGTGTCGACTTGCCGCCGATCGCGGGATTCGTGGTCGGGTGAATCGGCTAGCCGACCGTCCTGAGGTGCAACACCCTTTGAGTGTCAGAGCGAGAGTGGTTGCACCGGTTCGGAATCGCCGAACCACCGTTCTTCAGGAGGCAGCATGTCGGTCACCTTCACCCCCGAAATCGAGCCCACCGGCTTCGACGTCACCGACGGTGAAGGTGGCCGGGAACGGCACGCCACCCGTGAGGCCGCGTACGCCCGCGTGGCCGAACTTGAGACCACCCGGGAGCCGCTACGCGGTTGCACCGATCCCGAGGCTGTTCGCACCTACGGGGCGTACCTGGTCGAACCGGTGCACGGCGACCAAGAGATTCCATGGGTGAATGCGTCGAACGCGAACGCCCGTCACCTGCTGCGGTTACTCGGTCTGCTCCCCGGGCTCGACGCGGGCGACGTCGTCGGCACGAACGACAGCCACGAGGTGCAGACCGCTGGTGAGGACGATCTATGGGGTGAGGAGTCCTGCGAGCAGTTCCTCGGACGCACACTCCTCGCACTGGCCACACCCACGTCCGCTGGTGTACCGGCCCGCACGATCGGTCCTCGGATGATCGACTGCGGTCGCGCCGAGGGCTACGACAGTCGTCGACTCACCCAACTGCACGATCTCGCGGTCTGGGCACTCGAGCACGGTGCCAGCCGCATCACCTGGGCGTGACCCCTGTAAACGGGCGTGCCCGCCCCTTCCGGGGCGGGCACGTTACGGGGACGTCGGGGCCGCTCAGATAGTGACGGCCTCGACGGCGACAATGACGACGATGATCCAAGCGACTACCGAGATGTAGCCGAGCACCAAACCTGCGATGGCCAGGCCGCGACCGTTCTCACCTGTTCGGTTGATCTGGCTCAGTGCGATGTGCCCGAACACCACCCCAAGAACGCCACCGAGCAGGCCGAACACCAGGGCGAGAATCGCGAGAATATTGGTGGACTGTGAACGCATCGGAGCGCCGTACACGGGCTCTCCCTGTGCCGTGTACCCGACGATGGGAGCGACCAGCGTACTGGCAGACGATGTCGCCGGCCGACTCGATGCCTGCACGATTGCGATGATCCCGCCCACAACAAGTGCCAGCAAACCGCCGAGCCGGACGAGGAAAAGCAGAGTGAACAACACGGGGGCGCCTGTGGCGGCGTAGAAGAAGGAAATCGCGCCGACAGCGAGAAACGCGGGAGTGAGCAGCTGCCACCATTGCAGGCGGCCGTCTTCTTCCCGATAGGTTGTGTAGGCGTAATAGCCCAGGACAGCAGCGATCCCCAGTGCGATGACCCCAGGGACAGCCATCAGGGGCTCGGGTATACCCCTGTAGACCAAGAGCATGACGATAGATCCTAGGAAGGCACCCAATCCGAGGAACAGCACGATCTTCCCGAGTTGGGGAGCACGAGGCGGAGCCGCTGCGGCATCAGCATCCGACCGAGGTTGCGCTGCGGGATATGAAGGATTCGAGGACATTCGAGCATCGTGCAGGCATTTTAGAGTCCCGGACGGGGGACACACTCGGGATGTAGTTCGATCGAATTACATCCGAGTGCATCACCTCAAGCCGATATGCCGGTGGGCCGCCCTCGCACGAGAGCGGCCCACCGTAATTGCGGGCATCAGAAGCGAGCAAGCTCTACCCGATAGATCCCGCCCTCGGGGTTGATCGGTTCGAAGCGGTCGGCGATGGCACCGCGCAGGTTCGTCACGTACACCGCGACGTCCTCGGCCTGGTCCTCAACCTGTTCCATCAGCGACGTGCCGTCGGCAGCGGTGACATCGGCAAGGGCGTGGTGCGGGCCCTGGTCACTCCAGTCGAGCAGCAGGTGCGCTGCGGCCGGGACTGCTTCACACAGCAGCGCGGCGATCAGCGCCATGCTGGTCGTCTCGATCTCGAGATTCGCCTGAGATTGCTCTTCGTAGAGGTTGCGGAGGTGGGTTTCAAGGTCAGCGATGGTGGCCATACGGTTCTCCTGGGCGAACTCGGCGGATTGGATTCGACCGCCACGCTATGAACGCGACGGCGCCGTGTTGCATCGCTACTCATCGACACGGACCAGGGGTTTATATCGCTCTTCGGCAGGGAACTTTGGAATGCCGTGGCGGTGTCGCAGCCGAAAACGGTGCTCATTGCGCCCCAGAATCGTCACCGTCCGGAAGCCGGACAGCACGAGAGAGTCTCGGCCCGCGCAGAGTAAACACTGCCCAATGCCGCGGTACCCGCGGTCGACCTCGCCAGCCTGGTCATTGGCGGTACGAAGGATCTGGTCTGCGGCATTGTCACTGTCAGGTCGCATTCAAGTGCCCCTGGGGTCACCGATGCCGGATGGGACGGTAGCGCGGCGGCGAACACGGTCCGCGCCGACCCGATGAGGTCCCGGATCCGGGGTACGACCAAGGGCAGCGAGAACGGTCAGCAGGGAGTAGGCGACGGCGGTGCCAACGAAGTACCTGCCCGGTGGGGGCCGCTCACGACTGGGCGCGTCGTTGGCGGCGCTCCCTCTGCCGCTGCTTCATTCGGGCTACGTGTGCCTGCTGCCATTTCTTGTGCTTGCGCTGGTGTTCCGCTTCGGCCTCGTCGAATATCGGCCGTGCTTCGGCGCGCTGCTTGGCGAGCTCCTCCGCGGGGCGGGGGCCGCGCTCGATCGTCGGCAGCAGGTTGCCGGCGAGGTGCTCGACGACGAGCTGGTCGAACTTCCAGACCGGACAGCCCTGCTCGGCGAGCATCGCCACGGCCTCGGGACCATCGTCGATCCAAGCCACAACCGGTGACTGGTCCTCGTACTTGTCGACCCACTTCCACCAGTGCCGGCGCTTGATGTCGAGGGACGGGCGGACGGTGCCATCGGTCCAGAATTCGCGGCACTCGATATGCCCCGGAGGCAGGGACTTCTGCCGAATCCAGTAGTCGGTGGTCGGCATGAACGTGTCGAGACGCGTGGTGGTGTACGCGATGGTGAAGCCTGCGTCGACGAGGTCGCGGACGAGACGGCCGCCGGCTCGGTTGAGTGCGGCGTCGCCGAAGTGACTGTGGAAGGCCTTCCAGTCCCGGTCCTTGTACTTGGGGGCCTGAATCAGGTGGGCGAACTCATCCATGTTGGCCAGCGGGCCATCGATATCGATGACCACGGTCGGGCCAGGCGCGGGCGGGTCTACCCAAGGGGTCGGGCGGTCGAGAAACCGTCCCTTGTTCGGCTGACCCACTCTCATCCTCCAGCTGTCGTGTCGTAACGCACCCATGAGAGTAATGGGGTTGACGCAACAAACCGGAAACGGCCCGCGCGTTTCTCCAATGGCAATGCGCTGCGTCTTCACGCCCCGGAGTGGCCGCGGGACGATCTGGTCCAGCCACTCGATCAGTCCCGGGCGGGAATGCCATTACCCGCGGCTTCGACCGATGCTCTTGGACGACATAGGCACTCACAGAGGAGTCCGCCGGACAGCGCACCAGCAGTACGGGTCGAGCCCCAGTTTCCGGTCTGGGGGCTCGACGCGTCAGGCAGCGACACCTGTTGAAGCAAGGTCGAGTGGGACGAGCGTGTCGTCCGGCCACCGTGCGGCAGATGGCGGGGGCCGCAGCGGAGACAGGACGTCGGCCATGTCGACGTCGTGGTGGGACTGCCACAGCGCCCGCAGTCGCTGGAACTTCGTCCACAGCAGATCATGGAGGGCGGGGTTGATCCGTTGGACGTCGACGCCTGCGTCGGAGATGCCGATACCGACGAGCATCGCGGGCTGCCCCCAACGCCACCGTTCCCACACCCCGGGTGCTTGCGGGTCGGTGCAGTACTCCTGCGCGTTCATCCCCGCCACGAGCTGCAAGCCGACCTTGGGGTCCAGCCGCTTCGGGCGATTGTCGAACGATTCCTTCGACTTGTAGTCGCCGATGATCAGCAGCCCGTTCGTCTCGAAGCCGATGTCGATGGTGCCGGCATATCCCCCACCGTCGTGATTCCAGACCGTCGCTTCAGCGAAGACCGGTTTCACCTGGTACCGCATCCACCAATCCTCGAACTGTGCGGCGTAGCCGAGCTCGTCGTGCGCAGCGAGCCGATCGCGGGCCTCGGCGATCTCATCGAGAGTGCCGACCCCGAGGTAGTAGCGGGCTACCTGTTCGGCGTAGTCGTGCACACGATCGCCTCGCTCAGCCGCCTGGTCAGCCAACCACAGGCCAGTGCCCGCGATCGCCCTGCGCGCTGCACGGTCCA
>Ga0182740_1002829_pt1 | contig 10251 bp, 6 predicted proteins | sample eDN5th37CKraftBY_FD_128872 | JGI IMG/M metagenome (GOLD analysis project Ga0182740, IMG submission 128872) | Enriched backyard soil microbial communities from Emeryville, California, USA - eDNA 5th pass 37_C Kraft BY (version 2) (version 2) | ecosystem: Environmental > Terrestrial > Soil >...
CGTCGTACGCGTCCGATGAAGGCGCAACCGTCGACCACCCCGGTGCCCCAGGACGCGATCCCCGACGAGGTGATGGCATGGCTGGCGCAGGTCGATGGCACGCCGTCCGGTGCGCCTTCGACGACGGCCACGGCGATCGGGATCGAGGGGGCCGCACCAGATGTGGCTGCGGACACGACCGATACCCCGGTGGTGGCCGAGGACGCGGGGGAAGCGCCGGGCATCCCAGCCACCCCGACCGACCCGTGGGCCTGCATGGAGGCCTTCGAGGGCGCGTGCCTGGCCGATATCCGCGCGCTGGAAGCCCGGGACGTGGCCCCGGTTTGCCCGCATGCGACCAGCCTGCAGGACGCGCTCGAAGCCCTTTCGACGCTGATCGAGGCGGGGGAGGTCGAGATCCTGCACGCCGACACCCGCGCCCGCCGGATGCGGGGGCTGGCCGAATGCCGGGCAACCCTGCGGACCCTGCGCCAGCAGCAGGAAGCCGGGATTCGTTCCCGCAGCGCGATCCTCACCGAACGCCGCGCCGTCCTCGCGCGGGTGGAGACGCTCCTCGCGGACGCGTGACCCCTGGCGCCAGGACGCTCTTGACGTGTCCTCCCAAGCAGGCTGCCACGCCTACCGTGTCGTTTGCAGGGAAGTCGGCGGGGCACTCGTCCGTCGGCCCCGCCCTCCGAACGGCCGAGACGCCTGCCCCCTCGGTTGTTCGGAGGGTCACTGCATGGCGGCCCGCCAAGCCGGGAGAGGACTCCACTGGGCTTGACAGCCAACTCAGCAGGCCACGGCAGGCACCCCTACCGCGTTGCACTGACGCGCCCAGATAGAGCGGGCACTCGACCGAGACACGATCCACCACGGGTGCAGGAGCGAACTGTCGTAGCCGACAGGGCGAGCCGCGCCGGTGCGTTCGTGACGACCGGCCCGCATATCGCTGGGAACGAGTCGTTGTCAGGCCGCGGGATGCTTATGCCACGAGCGAGGAGACCGCTGCGCCGACCGAGGCAATGAGGCCGTTCGCGTCGTCCTTTTCCGTGATGCCTTGCGTCAGGCAGGCGACCGCGATCCGGCCCTGGGGCCCGGTGAAGACGCCCGCATCGTGGTGGATGCCGTCCAGCGAGCCCGTCTTGCCCTGCCAGGAGACGCCGTCCGGCATCCGGCCCGGCAGGCGGTCGAGGTACTGCTGCTCGCCGAGCACGCGCAGCATCCAGGATGTCGCCTCCGGCCCCGCCACTTGCCCGGTCGCGATGGCCGCCATCAATGCGGCGAGGTCGTCGCTGGAGGCGATGTTCTCCGGATCGCCCGGTTTCGCCGCGACGCCCTTGAAGTAGCGTCCGAGGTGGATCGTGGAAAGGCCCAACGCGTCCGCTGTCGCCTGGACGGCCTCCATGCCGACGGCATCGATGCAGACGTTGGAGGCGGTGTTGTCCGAAATCGCGATCATCAGCCAGGCGTAATCGCGCAGGGGCAGGGCGATCCCGGTCGTCAGCCAGTTCAGGACGCCGCTGCCGCCCACCTTGCGTTCTGCCGGCAGCGGCACCATCCGGTCCAGATCGAGCGTCCCGGCATCGATGGCGCGGGCCATCGTCGCGAGGATGAGCGCCTTGATCGTGCTCGCCGCCTTGAACGGCTCGTCACCGCGCTCCGTGAACCGCTCCCCCGTCTCCAGGTCGATCGCCGTCACGGAGACGCGTGTGTCCTCCTCCTCCGCCGCCAGTGTCACCGCTTCGCGAACGACCTGCCAACGATCCGCGCTCCCCATCGTGCCCTCCCCTGCTCGTGTATGTACCTGTCGCCTGGGCCGCGTTCGCGACTCGCGTGCGCGAACCCCTGCATCGCGGCGCATTGTAGGGCCGATCCGGGGTTTTCGGGGCCAGGCCTGCGCGCGACTCCATCGAGGCGCAACACGCTGGTCGCGCTGTCCGAACCTCACATGTCACGCAGCGCGGTCGTTCGGAGCGCGGCGTCAGCGGACCACGATGCCGCCCCAGTGGCGTCGCTTGCGGATACGCCACCTCAGCCGCCTGACAGGACGCTTATGGAAGGAGGTCCAGGGCCTGCGTGGTATACTCCGCCCGATTGTGGGGTCGGGCACACCTCCGGTTCGCCACTGAAAGGTCCCGTCGCGGCGGGCAGCGGCCGGTCGACATTCCGCTCGTCATTCCTCCCTTCCCTGCACACTCCCGCATGTCATCACGGCGGCCACGCCGCCTCCCCGGAGGTCCCCGGTCTTGTTCCGTCCACTTTCCAGCCTCTTCGGCATCTTCAGCCGGGACCTCGGGATCGATCTGGGTACGGCCAACACTCTTGTCTACGTGCGCGGCAAGGGTATCGTCATCTCGGAACCGTCGGTGGTCGCCATCGACACGAAGACGAAGCGCGCGCTGTGGGTCGGGATCGAAGCGAAGGCGATGATCGGCAAGACCCCGGATTCGATCGTGGCCGTGCGCCCGCTGAAGGATGGCGTGATCGCCGACTTCGACACGGTCGAGATGATGCTCCATCACTTCATCCGCAAGGTGCACCTGCAACGCCTGATGGCGCCGCATCCGCGCGTGGTGATCGGCATCCCCAGCGGCGTGACCGAGGTCGAGAAGCGCGCCGCCAAGGATGCCGCGCTCTCCGCTGGCGCCCGCGAGGCCTATACGATCGAGGAGCCGATGGCCGCCGCGATCGGCGCCGGGTTGCCGATCAACGAGCCGATCGGCAGCATGATCGTCGACATCGGCGGCGGCACGACCGAGGTCGCCGTGATCTCGCTGGGCGGCATCGTGGTCAACCATTCGATCCGCGTGGCCGGTGACGAGATCGACGACGCGCTGATCCAGTACGCCCGCCGCGACCACAACCTGGTGATCGGCGAGCGCACGGCGGAGAACGCCAAGATCGCTGCCGGCTCGGCCTATCCCCTGGAAGAGGAAGTCCGCGTGATGCTGCGCGGCCGCGACCTGCTCACAGGCCTTCCGAAGTCGGTGGAGGTCAGCTCCGTCGAGCTGCGCGACGCCATCTCCCAGCCGGTGAACACGATCATCGAGCTGGTGAAGAACTCGATCGAGGAAACGCCGCCGGAACTGGTTGCGGACATCATGGAGCACGGCATCACGCTCGCGGGCGGCGGCGCCCTGCTGATGGGCCTCGACCGCCGGTTGCAGAGCGAGTTGCGGATGCCTGTCCACCGCGCGGAGGACCCGCTGACCTGCGTGGCGCGGGGAACCGGTCGCGTCGCGGAGTCGCTGCACCTCTACCAGCGGGCGCTGGCGGGCGGCCAGGAACTTCGCCGCGGGTAGGGCCGTGTCCCCGGAGCACCGTGGGACAGGGGCGTTTCCGCCCGAAGGCCTCTTGCCGTGCCGCCGTTGCGAGGGCCGCGTCGGCCGGCGACGGACAGCATCGTTCGGCGCCATCATGCCCGCGCCCGGATTCGGCACGCGGGACAGCCAGCGGCCTGGAAACCCGTGTCCGGACATCCCGTGCGCCGAGATGGTAGGATGACGATTCGCCGGCAAGGTGCCCGGTCGGCACACGCCGCGCCTGGTCCCTGCGCGGTTCGCCCCACATCCGTTGTTCGCCCGCGCTCCTGCTTGCCATTCCCGCCAGCGCGGAACGAAGGAGAAAAGACGCCTTGCCGCACGCGAAGGACATCCGATCGTGAAGCAGGTCCCCTGGCGCAAGACGCTCTCGCTGGTCCTGGTCTTCACGATCCTGACGCTTTCGCTGGTCGTGCTGGACCGGCAGAACCTGCTCACTCCCATCAAGGACGGCCTGAATACCGTCGTCCAGCCGATCAGCGGTGCCTTCTCCGGCATCCCGGACTCGCTGGAATCGAACACCCCGCTGGAGGACCAGCTGGCCACCGCCGTCGCCAAGGCGGATCGGCTGGATGCCGAGAACAGTGACCTCAAGGCCCAGCTCGCCGAGAGCAAGGTGCTCGAACAACTGGATGCCGCGAAGGCCGCCCACCCCGACCGTGAATACGTCTCCGCCGAGGTGATCTCCCGCGATCCCACCGGGCAGCAGAAGTTCCTCATCATCGACAAGGGCTCGGCGGACGGCCTCCGCGTCGGCATGGCGGTGGTCGATCCGAACTACTTCGTGGGCCAGATCTCGGAGGTCTCCGAGAACAGCGCGAAGGTGATGCTGATCATCGATTCCAGCATGAAGGTCGGCGCCCGCCTGGAAGACACGCAGGCGGAGGGCACCGTCATCGGCACCTGGCAGGGCGGCCAGCAGCCGATGATCATGGAGCACATCGACAAGACGAAGACGCCGAAGGAGGGCGAGAAGATCGTCACCTCCGACATGACGCGGCAGATCCCCCCCGGCATCATCATCGGCATCGTCCTCGGCGATCCGGTGGTGAACGCCCAGAACGACCAGATCGAGGTCAAGGTTCGCCCGGCGGTCAACTTCGACACGCTCACGCAGGTCTTTGTGGTGACGAACTATGGGAACTAACGGCCTCCGCTTCCGATTCCGCATTCCCGGCCTGCCGAAGGATTTCGATCCCCGCCTGGCCGCCGCGCTGACTGCCTCCAAGCTCACCGGTGAGGCGAGCCGCCGCCTCGGGCGGGGAGGCGGCACCTCCGCGCCGGGCCTGGTCGCGGAACGGATCGACCCGAACATCCTGAACAAGCTCGCCGCCCGCCTCGGGGCCGGGGCGATCGTCGTCGCCGGCACCAATGGCAAGACGACGACCTCCCGCATGATCGCGGACATCCTCACCGGCGCGGGCTACGAGGTGGTCCACAACCGCACCGGCGCCAACCTCGTGCGGGGCGTCACGGTCGCCCTCGCCGACCGCACCTCCCCGCTCGGCACGCCGAAGGGCACGATCGCGGTGATCGAGGCCGACGAGGCCGCCTTCCCGGAGATCGTGCGCCGGACGCAGCCGCGCCTGATCCTGCTGAACAACCTCTTCCGGGACCAGCTCGACCGGTATGGCGAGCTGGACACCATCGCCCGAACCTGGAAGGCCGCCTTCCGCGACCTCTCGGATGCCTCCACGATCGTGGTCAACGCCGACGATCCGACGCTGTCGTTCATCACCGAGGGCCTGGCGGCGAAGCGGGTCACCTTCGGCCTGAACGAGACGACGCACCGGCTGGACGCCCTGCCGCATGCGGCGGACGCGGCCACCTGCAAGATCTGCGGCGCGGACCTGAAGTACCACGCGCTCTACGTCTCCCATCTCGGCGACTGGTACTGCCCGAACGGCGACAGCGCCCGTCCGCCCCTCGATGTCGCGGGCGGCGAGATCGCGCTGCACGGCGTCGAATCGCTGGCGATGACGGTGAGCCCAGCGACGGGCGAGCCGGTCCGCATCGAGATCGCGGTGCCGGGCATCTACAACGCCTACAACACCCTCGCGGCCTACGCCGTCACCGCGCAGGCGGGTGTGCTGCCGGCCAGGATCGTCCAGACCCTCGCCGCGTTCCGCTCCGCCTTCGGGCGCATCGAGCGGGTGCCCTACAAGGGGCGGACGCTGACGATCGCGCTGGTGAAGAACCCGGTCGGATTCAACGAGGTCCTGCGGATGCTGACCGCCGAGACGGGCGGACTGAGTGTGCCGACACTGATCGCGATCAACGACCTCGACGCCGATGGCCGCGATGTCTCCTGGCTGTGGGATGTCGATTTCGAGCTGCTTGCCGATGGCGAAGGCCAGCTCAGTACCACCGGCATCCGGGGGAACGACATGGCGAACCGCCTGAAGTACGCGGGCGTCCCGGCCGACCGGATCACGCCGCTGCCGGACGACCTGGAACCCGCGCTGGATGCCTTCGTGGCGTCCGTCCCCGCAGGGGCGGATGCCTACATCCTGCCGACCTATACCGCGATGCTGGGCCTGCGGAAGATCCTGGCCGATCGGGGCGCGGTGGAATCGTTCTGGGAGCAGTAGCGAGACACGCCCAGCCATCATCGGACCGGCGCGCGGTCGGTCCTACGCACAACCGTCGCGCGTGCGGGAATCCACGGGCGACCCCAATGGAGGCCCTCATGAGCACCCAAACCTCCTCCTCCACACCCACGACCGGACAGACCCTCAAGATCGGGTGGCTCTACGGCACGAAGATGAACATCTACGGCGACCGGGGCAACGTCCTTGCCCTGGCGCAGCGGGCGCGCTGGCGCGGCATCGAGCCGGAGGTGGTCGAGATCGGGCTGGGCGAGGAGATCCCGGACGACATCGACATCTTCTTCTTCGGCGGCGGCCAGGACCAGGAACAGATCGCCGTCTCCCGCGACCTCCAGGGCGAGAAAGGCGAACGCCTGAAGCAGGCGATCGAGGACGGCGCGGCCATGCTCTCGATCTGCGGCGGCTACCAGTTGCTCGGGCACGAGTACCGCCCGCACGACGCGGAACCACTGCCGGGGATCGGCCTCTTCGACATCACCTCGACCGCCGGGCCGGAGCGCTTCATCGGCAACGTCGTGATCGATTCGGAAGACTGGGGCACGCTGGTCGGGTTCGAGAACCACAGCGGCCTCACCTTCCTCGGCGAGCAGGCGTCGCCGATGGGCAAGGTCGCCGTGGGGCGCGGCAACAACGGCAAGGATGGCACCGAGGGCACGCGCTACAAGAACGCGCTGGGCTGCTACCTGCACGGCGCGTTGCTGCCGAAGAACCCGGCGCTGGCCGACTGGCTGATCGAGGCCGGACTGACCCGCCGCTATGGGTCGGCCACGCTCGCCCCGATCGACAACGCGCTTGAGGAGCAGGCCCGGCAGACCGCCATCGGCCGCGCCCACAAGACGCACTGATCGGACCGTCTCGCCTGACCTCGCCTCGGGGATGCCGGGACGGGATGTCCTGAAGGCCGCAGCGCGACGGGCACCGACAACCGGCCGGATTGGCGGGCGTTTCGGTCGAACTGCTGGGGGACGTATCTTCGCAGTGGTTGTGGACGTGGGCGTGGGTGTGGCTGCTCCGATCGGCGGTTCGCCGCCCACCCTGCGAACGCCACGTCAAGCGAGACGGCGTTCCTGAGCCCTTCGGCCATTCCGCTGCCGCTACGCCCCGCGCAGAGAGTGCAATCCGATTCGGTGGTGGTTGCCAGGGATCAGCGATCGTGTCCCGTCGGGGCGATGCTCGCAGTGGTTGCTGCGGCCGATGATCACCCGTGATTGCCTATGCCGCCAAGGCGGCCACAAGGGCCGCATCTACGAGACGTGATCACTCATGCCTGGCGAGCACTGTGCATTCGTGGCTTCGTCTCGGATACGGCTGTAGCGCTCACGTCCCGCACAGGACGCTCCGGTGTCATCCCGAGCGGAGCGGTGGTTCTATTGGCGGGGCATTCCGGATGAAGCGAAGTCGAGGGACCACGGGGCATGGCGAATGTCACGTGATCCCTCGACTCCGCTCCATCGCTTATGGGATGAACACCCGTGCGCCGCTCCGCTCGGGATGACACAGGCGCGGCACAACGCCACATTGGGCGAGATGATCCTCAGAACGGGCCGTTCGGGCTAACGCGACATCTGCGCGAGGATCGCCACTGATGGACGGGATCGCCCATGCCTGGCACCCGTGTCGCGCCACGCTCCGGAGGCATCCGCCGGCGGCGGGGAGAGGCACCGCCCGTGCCGCATTGTCTTTCAGGAAACAAGGTGAACTGGCGCATCTTGCTCACCTTCTACGCGTAGGTTACACTTTTGGCTGGTATAGAAATCGTCGGTACATACGAGTTTGCCGTGCGTGATGGGCTGAAAAGGTGACTCGCATCGTCATCGATGTGCATGCGCAGAGAAGGAGCACCTGTGTCGACCATCGATACGCTGGATGAACGCATTCTGTCCGAGCTCCAGGCGAACGGACGGTTGACCATGAAGGCGCTGGCGGAGCGGGTCGGGCTGTCCAGCCCGGCAATGATCGAGCGCGTCCGCCGGCTGGAGGAACGGGGCGTCCTGGCCGGGTATCGGGCGATCGTCGATCCCGCCGCGATCGGCCGCCCCCTATCCGCCCTGATCGCCGCCGACATCGACCGCCGCAACAGCGACCGCTTCCTCGACCGGCTGCGCATCGAGCCATCCGTCGTGGAATGCCTGCGCACAACCGGCGATCGCTCCTTCCTGATCAAGGTGAATGTCGCCTCCACGGACGAGCTGGAACAACTGGTGGACGAGCTGGCAGAACTCGGCGCCCGCTGCTCCACCAGCATCGTCCTCTCCGCCCCGATCCAGGATGCACCGATCGTCCCGCCAGAAGGCGCGGTCAGCCAGCGGACGCGCCTCAGCCGCCGTCGCCGACGCTCCGCCATGCGGATGGACGCGACGCCCGCCCGTCCCGGCGCCACCCCTATCCGTCCTGATGCGGTGGATGACGAGAGCGAGGACGAGGGCGACGATCTGTAGCCCGCCGCGGCTCCATCATCGCGCAACGCCACGAACGGCCTCCCGAACCACGTCGGGAGGCCGTTCGTCTGTTCACCAACTGCTCGCGTCCATCCCGGCCGCCGGGCGGACGCGAGCGGTCCGGATCAGGCGATATTGTCCGGCGGGCTGTAACCGATCGGTTGCGCGGTCGGCACCGGCGCCTCGGTTTCCACCGGCGCCGAGGTGGGCTCGGTCGAGGGCTGGGTCGGCGCCGGTTCGATCGGGGGCGAGGTTGGCTGGGGCACCGTCGGCTGGGTCGTCGTACCACCGCCAGACGTCTCCCCGCCCGTCGTGCCACCGGAACTCGTGTCGCCGCCGCTGCTGCTATCGCCACCGCTGGTCTCCCCGGTCCCGCTGGTTTCCCCACCGCCGCTGGAGGTGCTGGAATTGTCATTGTCATCCTGATTGGAGATGACGGGGACGTTCGTCCGGCCAACGGCGCGGGCGTAGGCGCTGAGGCTGCTCAGGGCGTTGGACGCCCACCGGGCCGAGCCGCTCTGCATCTGCTGGAGGGCGTTGTCGAGCTGCTTGGTCTGCCAGGCGTCCAGGTCGCCGCAGGAGCGGGTGGGAGCCTGGGACTTGACGACCCATTCCTCGCTGGTCGCCCCACTGTCGGGCTTCTGGCCGGTGACGGAGCAGATCTTCTCCTTGCTCACGGTGTCCGGCACCGGGAAATCCTTGGCCACGGCGTTGCCGTCCGGCCCGACCAGGAGCTTGGAGAACTCCGGGTTGTTGTGGATCTCCAGCATCATCTTCTGCCAGATCGGCCCGGCGGCCTGGATGCCGTCGATCTCGTAGATCTGCCCCTGCCCGCTGTCGCCGCTCTTGCCCACCCAGACCCCGACCGCGACATCGGTCGTGTAGCCCATCGTCCAGAGGTCCTTCCAGTCCTCGGTGGTTCCGGACTTCGCGGCGGTGGGCCGCCCCAGCTGCGTCTGCGTGTTCCCGAAGAGGTTGTCCTCGGTGAAGACCATCGCGCGGGCCTTGTTGTCCGTGAGGATGGAGGTCACCTGGTAGGCATTGCCGGCCGGAACCCCCTGCGACGCTTCCTTCCGGACCTGCGCCTCGTCGTGCTTGTAGAGGACGTTCCCCTGCGAGTCCTTGATCTCGAGGATCGGATTGGCCGGCACATAGGTCCCGTTGTTCGCCAGGGTGGCGTAGGCGTTCGTATGCTCCAGCAACTCGACCTCACCGGCGCCGAGGCCGATGGAGAGGCCGTAGTACCCGGCGTCCTCCTCCAGGCTGTCCTTCAGGCCCATCTTGCGGGCGGTATCCATCACGCCCTGCACGCCGACGTAATCGGTGGCGAGCACCGCCGGGATGTTCAGGGAGTTCGCAAGCGACGTGCGGACCGTCACCGCGCCGTAGGAGAGGCCGGAATAGTTGTTCGGCTTGTAGTCCGCCTGGTTCTCCACCTTCCAGGTGGTGGGAACATCGAGGAGGACCGTGCCGGGATTCCAGCCCTTCTCGAAGGCGGCGGCGTAGACGATCGGTTTCATGGACGAGCCCGGCTGGATCAGGCTCGTCGCGTAGTTCACCTGGCCACCGATGATGGCGTTGTTGAAGTCGGCGGACCCCACCATCGCCAGCACCTCACCGCTCCAGGGGACCATCACCACCATCGCGCCGTTGTTCTTGTCGTACTGCGCCATGTTCGCGACGCCGCTGGCGACCATCTGCTCAGCCTCTGCCTGCAACGGGAGGTCGATGCTGGTGGTGATCTGGAGGCCGCTGTAGAGAGCATCCTCGCCATAGTGGTCGATGATGTACTGCTTCACGTACTCGGTGAAGTGCGGGGCATTCTGGATGGCGCCCGTGCGGACGTTGCTCGGGTGAAGCGGCTCCGCGAACGCCGCATCGGCCTGCTCGCGGGTGATGTAG
>Ga0182740_1002831_pt1 | contig 10247 bp, 9 predicted proteins | sample eDN5th37CKraftBY_FD_128872 | JGI IMG/M metagenome (GOLD analysis project Ga0182740, IMG submission 128872) | Enriched backyard soil microbial communities from Emeryville, California, USA - eDNA 5th pass 37_C Kraft BY (version 2) (version 2) | ecosystem: Environmental > Terrestrial > Soil >...
CATCGCCGACGGGATCGTCGCCGCGATGGCCAGCCCGGCCGGGCGCAACGAGGACTTCAACATCTCCGCCGCCGAGGAGATGACCGTGGCCGAGATCGCCGCGGTCGTCTGGGAGGCGTGCGGCAACGACCCGGCCGCCCTGCGCTTCGAGCACCTGCCGAGCTTCCCCGTCGACGTCGTCCGGCGCTGGCCGTCGGTCGAGAAGGCCAAGCGGCTGCTGGGCTGGGAGGCGCAGATCGGCGTGCGCGAGGGCATCGCCCAGACCGTCGCCTGGCTACGCCAGGTCGGCTGATCGGACCGCGTTGACGATGCGAGCGATGGGGTAGGTCACCGTGAAGGAACCGACCAGCGGAGGAGCACGCCCATGGGCCTGATCCCGAAGCGCAAGACCAAGACCAGCAAGAAGCAGAAGGCGGCCGGTGCCGCGGCGGCCGTGTGGGCCGGCAAGCGCAGCGGCAAGATGATCAAGGGCGCCGCGATCGCGATCGTCGGCCTCATCACCCTCAAGGCCGTGCGCTCGAAGATGAACAAGCGCGACGAGCCGGCCGACGTCGCGTCGTTCCCCGACACGACGCCCGTGCCCGATCCCGGGCAGCCCGCGGCCGGCTCGCCGATCAACGGCAGCGCGCCGCAGCCCGACCCGGGCGCCCCGTTCTCGCCGCCCGTCGCGTCGGGCAGCACGCCGCCGCAGGGCGACAAGGCCGCGGACCTGGTCGACGAGGATCAGGACGCCAACTAGCCGACCTCCAGCACGCGTGCCGGCCGCCCCCGGTACGCGTGCGGACATGACGCATGGCGTCGCCGGCCAGGAAGCGTTCAGCTGGCGCGGTGCGTTGAAGGAGGGCTTCAACGCTCAAGCCCCGTCGAGCCACGAACGGCAGCGGCGGTGGCACCGCCATGCCCCCTGCGCCACGAAGGGCCAACCACCTCCTGCAGTCGCCGGTGCCATCCGTTCGCCCCGGGCTGCTCGTCGTCGCTTTTTCGCTGCTCACAGGTGCTTTCTGCGCCGTTGAGACGGTGGTGCCGGCCGGCGCGCACATCGGCACGCTCGCGGCCCTGCCCCGCGGGCTGCTGGCGTTCATCCTCGCGTCCGCGGTGGCGCTCGTCGTGGCCGCCCGCCTGGACGCCGCCCTATCGGCGATCTGGCCCCGGACTTAAGGAAAAACGCCCCAGTTCTAGACGGATGTTCGAGCGCGCTGGGTGCGCGCGCACGCGATGATCGAACGCGAAGGGCGCTTGAGCGAACCGCGTCCGGCCGCGGCACTACGCCGTGGCGCCAGTCAGTCCATTCCAATGCACGGAGGCGCTTCACTCCATGAGGTCCACCAGAAAGTGGTGGCTGACGGCCGCGACGGCCCTCGCCACCACCGGCTTCGCGTTGTCCGCACCGGGCAGCGCGTTCGCCGCCGATGTCGACGTGTGCCCGTCGGGCTGCACGTGGGACAGCATCCAGGCGGGAATCGATCACGCCAATGCGGGCGACACCGTCCTTGTCGGCGCCGGCACCTACGCCGAGAACGTCCTCGTCAACAAGGCCAACCTGACGGTGCTCGGTGCCAGCCCGGCGACGACCTCGATCGTCGCTCCTGACCCCGGCGGCAACGCGACCGTCCGCATCAGCGCGGCGAACGTGACGCTCGCCGGCTTCACGCTGACGCGCCAGGGCAGCGGCCAGTGGGACACGAACCCCGCGCTCGCCGGCGTGGCCATCCAGTCGGTCGGCGGCGCGACGGTCACCGGCAACGTGATCGAGGGCAACCGGACCGGCATCGACGTCAACAACAGCTCCGACAACACGATCACGGCCAACCGCATCACCGACAACCGGACCGGCCTGATCTTCCGCAACGTCACCGACAACCAGACGGTGACGAACAACTGGATCACCGACAACTGGACCGTCGGTGTGTTGTTCCTGGACATGAGCAGCGGCACGAACTCGCCCGAGCAGCACGCGCTCAACTCGCACTTCAACAACACCGACATCAGCGGCAACTGGTACGCCCAGATCGTCGACCGCCAGGCGGGCCCCGGCCTGCCCGAGCCGGGCACGACGAACGTCAAGGACTTCAGCGGCAACTGGCTGGGGTCGAGGTCGCCGGTCTACACCACCGCGGACTCCGCCGAGCCCGGCTACTCCGCGCTCATCCCGCCGGAGTTCGGTGGCGACGCCACGCCGCCCGCCGACGCGCCCGACATCGCCGGGCCCGCCGCGGCGAACTTCGACGTGACCCCGCTGCTGGGCAGCGGCGACAGCTCGTCGGCGATCGCCTTCATGGGCGACCTCAGCTCGCTGGTCGTGCCGTCCTACGGCGCGCAGATCGGCGGCGGGTCCCGCATCCAGGACGCGGTCGACACGGCCACGGCCGGCGGCACCGTCTCCGTGCTCGCGGGCGCCTACGACCTGACGAGCTCGGTCCAGATCAACAAGGCGCTGACGCTGGAGGGCCCCAACGCCGGGATCTCGCCGAACGTCCCCGGGAGCACCGCGGCCAACCCCGCGCGCGTCCCTGAGGCGACGCTCGCCGTCACCGGTAACACCAGCGCGGTGCGCATCGGCGCGCCCGACGTCACCGTGGACGGCCTGCGCTTCACGGCGACCGGGGCCAGCAGCGGCGACGTCCAGTCGCCGGTCATCGGCGCCGGCGTGAACTTCGGCGGCGACGCCGCCGGGGCCACCGTCGTCGACAACGTGTTCGACCAGATCCAGCGCATGGCCGTGTACTTCAACGGCCCGACCGCGATGGACGGCGGCAACGTCGACGACAACCGCGTGACCGATCCGACGCGCCCGGCGACGGGGTGCGACGGTGCCGTCGCGCCGTCGATCTGCGGTCACCAGCTGTTCAACCTGTGGCAGACCGACAACCTGTCGTTCAGCGACAACGTCGTGCTCGCCGACCCCGGCAACGGGGACCGCGTGCGCGTGCTGAACGTCAACAACGCGCACGGCGTCACGATCGACGCCAACGTCATCCGCAACTCGTGCACGTACTCGTGCCTGACGATCGCCCAGAACACCGACGCGGTGCAGATCACCGACAACGACGTGTCGATCGACGTCGGCAACGCGGTGCAGCTGCACGAGCTGTTCACCGGCGGCTCGGTGACGGTCACGGGCAACACGCTGAACGACCCGGCTGACTTCAGCGTCGTGGTCGACGGCCCGGCCGCCGACCTCAGCCAGGTCTCGGTCACGCGCAACGTGCTGACCGGCGGGGCCATCCGCAACGCGGCGGCGACGCCGCTGGCGGCGACCTGCAACTACTACGGCCAGTTCACCGGGCCGCAGTCGGCGCAGATCAACGGCCTGGCCACGACCACGCCGTACCTGGTCACCGCGGACCTCAACGGGCCGTGCCCGTTCGTGCCGCCGGTGGTGCCGCCGACGACGCCGTCGGAGCCGTCGACCAACCCGTCGACGCCCCCGACCCCGACGTCGACGCAGAGCCAGTCGTCGCCGAGCACGGATTCCGGCCCGACCTCGGAGCCGCGTCCGACGACCGAGCAGGTTCAGCAGTCGCGCAGCGAGGCCCGCAACGAGCTCGGCGCCCCGGTCAAGCAGGACAGGGCGTTCGACTTCGGCGGCGAGGCGCTGGTGTACGTCCCGCGCCGCGGCGGCGGGGACCGATCGGATGACACGCCGGTCGTCTCCGGACGCACGGCCACGTTCAATCGCAGCTCGCTGCAGGACGGCCAGCCGCAGAACCTGCTGGCGATCGGCTGCCCGGCCGTCGACTGCACGGCGACCGTCGAGCTGACGTTCACCTACAAGGACGCCAAGGGCCGCACCCGGACGGTGAAGGTCAAGGCCTCCAAGCAGGACATCGAGGCCGGTGCCGTCTCACTGGTCACGCTGGACCTGCCGAAGTCGGTCCGCCGCCAGATCCTCAAGGGCAACAACGTGCGCCTGAAGATCACGGTGGGCATGGAGGCCGACGGGCGCGACCTGGGCACGAGCAGCCGGACGCTGACGCTCAAGACCCAGAAGCCCAAGAAGCATCACAAGAGGAGGGGCCGGCACTAGCGCCCAGGGGGCACCGGGCCGCGCTCGAGGATCGAGCGCGGCCCGCGCCCTCAGAGCTTGTCGTGGCCGCGGCGGCGGCGGCGGGCCACCCATGCCAGGCCCGCGGCTCAGGTGACGGCGGAGGCGCGCTCGCTGAGCGACGCCAGGTCGGCCTCGACCATCTCGCGGACCATGTCCTCAAACGAGGTCCGCGGGTGCCAGCCGAGCTCCCGCATGGCCTTGCTGGGGTCGCCGACGAGCGGCACGGGGTCCGGCGGGCGGACGAACGCCGGATCGACCGAGACGTACGGCTCGGGATCGAGGTCCACGACCGCGAACGCGGCGTCGACCAGCTCGCGGACGGAGCGGCTCACGCCGGTGCACACGACGTAGTCGCCGCCCTCGTGCTGCTGGAGCATCAGCCACATCGCCTCGACGACGTCGCGCGCGTGCGCCCAGTCGCGTGTGGCGTTCAGGTCGCCCAGGCGCAGCTCGTTGGTCAGCCCGAGCTTGATCGACGCGGCCGCGCGTGTGACCTTGCGCGTGACGAAGTCGGCCGGCCGGCGGGGCGACTCGTGGTTGAAGAGGATGCCGCTGGAGGCGTGCATGCCGTAGCGCTCGCGGTAGCTGGACACCATCAGGTGCGCGTAGAGCTTGGCCACGCCGTAGGGGGTGTGCGGCTTGAAGGGGGTCGTCTCCGACTGCGGGCTCTCGCTCGTGGCGCCGAAGATCTCCGACGAGGAGGCCTGGTAGAGGCGGATGTGCGGGTCGAAGATCCGGATCGCCTCGAGCATCGACGTCACGCCGACCGCGGTGAACTGCGCCGTCATCACCGGCTGCTTCCAGGACGCGGGCACGAACGAGGTCGCCGCGAGGTTGTAGAGCTCGTGCGGACGCGCCTGGCTGACGGCGTCCAGCAGCGTCATCTGGTCGAGCATGTCGCCCTGGACGAGGCGGATCTCGCCGCGCAGGTGCTCGATCATCGGGAACGGGTCGTTGGTCGAGCGGCGGACCATCCCCCAGACCTCGTAGCCCTTCTCGAGCAGGAATTCGGCGAGGTAGGAGCCGTCCTGTCCCGAGATGCCGGTGATCAGCGCGCGTGGCATCGTCCGGAGCTTAGCCCTGCTGGCACTGCGCTAATGCACGAGGGCGACGCGCACGTCCGTCGCCGCTCGCGATCCAGCCCGACCGGCCTGCTCCGCCCGCACCCGCTGCGCGACATCAGCGTCGACTCGGACCGCATAGAGGTCCTCGTTCGGACGTACTCGCACCACGCCGAACCGCTTGTCGATCTGACGTGAGGTGATGCCCAGGTGACGGCGCACCGCGCCGACGGAGACATCCTCGGGCGCGAGTCGAAGCTGAAGGATCACCTTGGGCATGTTGCTGGACTCTCCCCGCTCGTAGTTGCGGTCGGTATCCGTGTCTGTGGGGCCACCACCATAGTGCCCGAGTCGACAAGTATGCGAATCAGGTCATGCAGGAGCCAGGGGGTCTTCGTCATCGCCTACCGCGCTCCTGCGTCGCCCATCCGGGCTTCCAGGTCCTTGATCAGCCCCTCGGCATCGACCACGCCCCATCCGACATCCGGGCTGTGGCCGGCGCCTGCGGCCCTCTGAGCGGAGCGTGTAACTGCTGCGCGCAGATCCTCCGGCGACAGGTCCGCCGACGACCAGCGCGAGCGAACTGCCGCGACGATGCCTGCCACTGCCGGGCAGGCCGTCGACGTTCCCCAGTCTGCGTGATGGACGCCCGAGCCCTCGTAGTGGCTGTAGCCGCACACATCCGGCTTCTCGTACGCGAGTCGTCCAGGACCCTGCGACGAGTACCCGAGGCGTTCGCCGTCACATGCGACGGCCCCCACTGTGGTGACCTCGGGTAACGAGTTCGCTCCGCATATGGGCTGACTGTCCAGGCCGAACTGGCATGCCGCGACTGGGTGCGGCTGACCACAGTTGCCGGCCGCGAAGACGACGTCGGCGCCAAGGCCAACAACTTCCTGCACCAATCGGTTGAACGGGTGGCCAGGGTTGTCCGAGAAGTTCTGCGGTTCGTTCTGTTCGCTCCCGCGCAGCAGCTCTGCCTGGATCACCGGGAAGTCCCAATCGGGATCGAGCATCGCCCAGCTGTTGGAGATCACGAGCGTTCGCTCAGTGGCTTCGCGGCGTCGCAGGTGCTCGCGCACGAGCTGGTACCCCGGCGCGATGTCTGAGAGCCACGCATGCATCGGCGGCTCGTCACCGTCCGAGTCGGCCTCGCCAATGGCAGCCTGGTCGGCGAGCAAGGCGTCTGGGGCGCCGATACCCACTTGGAATGCGGCGAGCGTCCCGTGGCCAGGCGCGAAGGCAAACGGTTTGCGTTGTTCGCCGGGGCGAACGTAGCTCAGCAATGGATCGAGACGATGCGAGCGTCCTCGTTGGAGGAGGTAATCGATGTTGATGCCCGCATCGACCAGCACCACAGTGATTCCTTGTCCGCGCAGGTTGCGGTCGTGCAGCGCCTCGACGCCATATCGCTCGGCGGCGTCCCGGACCGTCCCCACCGCGTCGTCTGACCACTTGCGCTCAGCCAACGCGATTGGCGGATCCTGGAACACACCCACAACCCCGACGTGCTCGTCGACGACGTCCAGCAGTTTCGTGGCGTCCTCCTCCACGGGCATGTCAGCACGGAAGAGCACGGTGCGACGGCGCGGGCGCGACCATTCGGGCACCTCGAACGGCAGCGCGTCCGTCATCCAGTTGACCGTGTCGCGGATCAGCTCGAAGCGCGGACGCCCCGCGAGCGTGGGGCCATCGCCGCTTGATCCGCCGAGGGCCACAGTCGGCCACGACCAATCCACGACCACCCCGATCTTCGCGAGGTCAGCGGCGGCCTCCTCGTTGCCCGCGAGCAACGCCGCGTCGGCGGCCAGGGGTGACGCGCGCGGCGTGACCTCGAGCAACAGCGGCACACGATCTTGTCGAGAGTGCTTGATCGCGAGAAGCTAACCGAACGCGCGGATCGACGCGATTCGCACTCCGACACGAAAGGAATCGCATGCCTGCCGAGTTCTCTGTCGTCGATCTCTCGCGTAACGATTTCGGTCGCGGACCGGCTCTCCTCCAGGCCAGCGAGATCGGACAGGTCGACCTGGACGCGCTGCGCGATCAGCTCGTCGAGATCCGCGACTCGATCGGTCAGGTCATCGACTCCAGCTGTGAAGCTGGCGCGCTGCACCTGTCCACGATCGAGCTCGACCTCACGGTCGGGCTCGAGGGCAAGGTGTGGTTCATCGCCAAGGGATCGGCGGAGGCGTCATTGAAGCTCACCTGGTCGCGATAACCGCTGCGACCGCGAGAGGACCTCGCCCCGGGGTGGCCGAGCGAGAGGGCCACCCGCCAATTCCCTAGCATCCGGCGCGTGCCCAAGGCCCTCATCACGGGAATCACCGGCCAGGACGGCTCGTACCTTGCCGAGCAGTTGCTCGCCAAGGGCTACGAGGTGCACGGCCTGATCCGCCGATCGTCCTCGTTCAACACCGAGCGCATCGACCAGCTGTACCGCGACCCGCATGAGGAGCAGGTCAAGCTCAAGCTGCACCACGGCGATCTGACCGAGTCCAGCCGGCTCGTCCGCCTCATCTACGAGATCCAGCCCGACGAGGTCTACCACCTGGGCGCGCAGTCGCACGTGCGCGTCAGCTTCGACGTGCCGGAGTACACGTCCGACGTCACCGGCATGGGCACCGTCCGCCTGCTGGAGGCGATCCGCGACGCCGGCGTCGCGCCCCGCTTCTACCAGGCGTCGTCGTCGGAGATGTACGGCTCCACGCCGCCGCCCCAGGCCGAGGACACGCCGTTCCACCCGCGCAGCCCGTACGCGGTCGCCAAGGTCACCGCGTACTGGATCACGGTCAACTACCGCGAGTCCTACGGGATGTTCGCCTGCAACGGGATCCTCTTCAACCACGAGAGCCCGCGCCGCGGCGAGACCTTCGTCACGCGCAAGATCACGCGCGCCCTCGCGCGCATCCAGGCCGGGCTGCAGGACAAGCTCTACATGGGCAACCTCGACGCCAAGCGCGACTGGGGCTACGCGCCGGACTACACCGACGCGATGTGGCGCATCCTGCAGGCCGACGAGCCCGAGGACTTCGTCATCGCCACCGGCGAGATGCACTCCGTGCGCGACTTCCTCGACGTCGCCGGCGCCCACCTGGGCATGAACTGGCAGGACGTCGTCGAGATCGACCCGCGCTACTACCGGCCGGCCGAGGTCGACGCGCTCTGCGGCGACTACAGCAAGGCCCGCGAGAAGCTCGGGTGGTCGCCGACCGTCACGTTCGACGAGCTCGTGCGCATCATGGTCGACGCCGACGTCAAGGCCCTCGAAGACCAGCTCGCCGGCCGCGGCGTGCGCCTCTCGTGACGGAGCCCAGCCGGGAGTTCTGGGCAGGCAAGCGCACCGTCGTCACCGGCGGCGCCGGCTTCCTGGGCACGTTCGTCGTGCGCCGCCTGGAGGCCGTCGGCGCCGAGGTCAGCGTCCCGCTGTCGTCGGAGTACGACCTGCGCGACGCCGCCGCCTGCCGCGCGGCCGTCGAGGGCGCCCAGGTCGTCATCCACCTCGCCGCGCGCGTCGGCGGCATCGGCTTCAACCGCCGCAATCCCGCGCCGCTGGTCTACGACAACATGGTCATGGCCGCCAACGTCTTCGAGCAGTCCCGCCAGGCCGGCGTCGAGAAGCTCGTCTCGGCCTGCACCGTCTGCGCCTACCCGAAGATCCTGCCTGTGCCGTTCTCCGAGGACGACCTCTGGAACGGCTACCCGGAGGAGACCAACGCCCCCTACGGGCTGGCCAAGAAGATGATGATCGTGCTGTCGGACTCCTACCGCCGCCAGTACGGGTTCGACTCCGTCGTCCCGATCGTCGCCAACCTCTACGGCCCCGGCGACAACTTCGACCTCGAGGACTCCCACGTCATCGCCGCGATGATCCGCAAGTACGTCGAGGCCCGCGACAGCGGCGGCCAGCAGGTCGTCCTCTGGGGCACCGGCTCCCCCTCGCGCGAGTTCCTCTACGTCGACGACGCCGCCCGCGCCCTCCTGCTCGCCGGCGAGCACCTCCAGGGCTCCGACCCCGTCAACATCGGCACCGGCATCGAGACCCGCATCCGCGACCTCGCCGAGCTCATCCAGGAACTGACCGGTTTCGAGGGCGAGACCGTCTGGGACAGCTCCCGCCCGGACGGCCAGCCGACCCGCTTCCTAAATGTCACCCGCGCGCGGGAACTGATGCAGTTCGAGGCGAGCGTGCCGCTGCGCGAGGGCCTCGCCGAGACGATCGCCAGCTTCGAAGCGTCGCGGACCGCGCGCTAAGCGGCCGTCTTCGCCCAGTCCACCGTCCGCCGCAGCCCCTCGGCGAGCTCGACGCTCGGCGTCCAGCCGAGCTCCTCGCGCGCCCGCGTGACGTCCAGGCAGCTGCGGTCCATCTCGCCCTGCCGCGGCGGGGCGAACTCCGGCTCGAAGGACCCCGGGGCGTACGGCGACAGCCCGTCGACGATGTCCAGGACGGAGCTCTCCTTGCCGGTGCCGACGTTGTACTCACCGCTGGCCTGCGGGTGGGCGAGCACGGCCAGCAGCGCCGACACGACATCGCCGACGTAGACGTAGTCGCGCGTCTGGCGCCCGTCGCCGTAGATCGTCGGGCGCTCGCCGCGCTCGAGCTTGCCGCAGAAGATCGCGATCACGCCGGCCTCGCCCATCGGGTCCTGGCGGGGTCCGTAGACGTTGCCCAGGCGCACGGTCGCGCCGCGGAGGTCGTACAGGCGCCCGTAGAGCCCGACGTAGCGCTCGGCGCAGAACTTCGACTGCCCGTACGGCGCCTCGGGCAGCGGCTCGACCGTCTCGGGCGACGGGATCACCTCGGCGTCGCCGTAGATCGCCCCGCCCGTCGACACGTTGATGATGCGCGCGCCGACCGAGCGCGCGGCCTCCAGCACGTTGATCGTCCCCTCGACGTTCGTGCGCGCGTCGAACGCCGGATCGGCCACCGACTTGCGCACGTCGATCTGGGCGGCGAGGTGGAAGATCACCTCGGGCGCGGCCTCGGCGACCGTCTTGGCGACCGCCTCGGGGTCGCGGACGTCCGCGCGGTGCACGACCGCGCCGCGCGTGAGGGCCAGCTCGAGGTTGGCCTCCTTGCCCGAGGAGAAGTCGTCGAGGACCGCCACCTCGTGCCCCGCGTCGAGAAGCGCGTCGAC
>Ga0182740_1002832_pt1 | contig 10247 bp, 10 predicted proteins | sample eDN5th37CKraftBY_FD_128872 | JGI IMG/M metagenome (GOLD analysis project Ga0182740, IMG submission 128872) | Enriched backyard soil microbial communities from Emeryville, California, USA - eDNA 5th pass 37_C Kraft BY (version 2) (version 2) | ecosystem: Environmental > Terrestrial > Soil >...
CGTCGCCGCCATGGGCGGCCGAGGGCGACGCGTACTTCCGTAAGACTATTCGGCTTTTGCGGGCGCGGCGGCCGATGGCTCGGCGCTGGGCGCCACTGCCGGCGCCGCTTCATGCTCGGGAGGTCCGCCTGCGCCGACGGGGGCCGTGCTTTCGGTGTCCCGGACCGTGGTCGCTTCGCGTCGCGGCGCCGTGGACCCGGTTGGCGTCGCAGCCGGCGTGGCCGCGTCCGATGACGGGTTCAGCTTCAAAGCGGGTGCGGGAGCCTGTTCGCTCGGCGCATTGGGGGCGGTGCGCGCGGCATCACGACGCGAGCGCAGCGATTCAAGGAGCGGCGCCGCCGCGCCCGAGCGCTGGATCAGAATCTGCGCATCGGGCAACAGCAACGGATCGTCCCACTGTCCCTGCACCGCGAAGGGCAGCTCGAAGGGCTTGGCATTGGCGCTGGCGGCGACGAGAGTTGCGGTCCCCTTGAGGTCGAGATCGCGGGCCGGGATCGAGGCCTCACCGGCCATGGCGAGCTTCACCGCGGGACTGCGCAGGTCCACGCTGTCCACGGTGACGTTGCCCTTGGCGATTTTCATCTGCACCGACAGCGTCTCGAAGGGCGTGCGTCCGCTGCGGTATTCGCTGCCGCTGGACAAGGGCCTGCGCTCGAGCCGCCGCAGTAATTGCTCGACATTCAGTCCGGTCAGGGCGCCCTTGGTGGCGGTCAATGTCGCCTCGCCGTCGAGCGTGCGGGTGATCGCATAGACGCTCGGCCCGGACCCTTCCAGAGAAACGGCGAGGCTGCCTTTGCCTTCGATCCGCTTCAGCCCGAACAACTCGCTGATACAGCGTTCCAGATTGATGTTGTCGAATTGCAGTTGCGAGGTGAAGGTCGCGCCTTGCTCGGACCGGGCAAGGCCGATGCTGCCGCGGATCACCCCGCCGAAGCCGCGCGATTCTCCGATCGTGACGGTCAGCTTGCCGGCGCGCAGATTGGTCGCGATCGCGGTGCGGCCGAGGCTAGTGGAGCCGATCGTGGCGTTGCCGGCCGACAGCCGCAGGTCGAAATCGGTGGTCGCCAACCCGTCGAGGTCGATGGGCGCGCGATTCCATTCGCGCTCGGTCGACGCGAGCAGCCGCACGGTCGACAGATAGGGCGTCAGATCAAGCTGATCGACGGCCAGCGTGCCTTGCAGGGTCTGGCGGCCGTCGGCGGCGAAGGTCAGGACCCCCTCGGCGACATTGCCGTCGAGCTCGAGATTGACCTGGGACAGGGCGAGCGTGCCGCCGATGAGATTGGTCTGCGCCTTCAGCGCCAGCCGTTCGAAGCCGCCGCCGGGCAGCGGCTTCTTGCCGAGCCAGACCAGCGCATTTCGCAGTGATGGCGCATCGGCGGAAGTAGCGCCCTCGATCTTCAGGGTCGGCCGGGTCGCCATCGCACCATCGAAGGTGAATTTGAGCGGCGCACCGGCGACGCGCAGCTTCAGCGCCGACCGCTCGCCGTGCAGGGCCGCGGCGAAATTGGCGACCGTCGCGCCGATTTCGAGCGTCTCGCCGCGATAGCGCACGCTGCCGGTCACCGCGAAGCTGCGGGAGATCGCGGGCCAGGCCAGCGACAGATCGGCGTCGGAGACATATTCGTAGATGTTCCGGTGGGCGTCCCGGACCACCAGCATGCCGTTCTTGATTCGGATTTCGGAGAAACTCGGCGCCTCGGGTTCGGCCGCGCGTTCCAGCGAACGCAGCAGGAGCCGCCAATTGGAAGTCCCGGTCTCGTCGACCGACACCACGATCCGGGGCGCCGCGAGGGTGATGTCGGCGATGTCGATGCGCCCCATCAAAAGCGGCAGGAAGCTCAGACGGGCCACGAGCTGGGCGGCCTGCAGGGGCGGCTCGCCATTGTCGTCGCCGAGAGCGACGTCGGTCAGCGTGACCTGGCCATAGGGGAAAAGGGAGACCGACACATCGCCGCGCAGTTGCGGGTCGAGGCCGGTCGCAGCCCGAATCTCGGACTTCACCGCTTCCCGCACCTGATCCTTCGGCACGAGGAAGGACACCACCGCCAGCGCGCCAAAAACGCACAGGATCAGGGCGCCTACCGCGAGAGCGAGGCGTTTGAAGCCAGTGACCGCCGACAAAGTCATATTTTCCGGTTCGAAGTGCCCGACTATAGGGGCCAGAGGATCGAGGGTGCAACCTCGCACCCGGAACCAGTGATCATCCCTCTGTGACGCTTTCGTGGCCCTTCGAGAGGCTTCCCCAGACGTTCTCCTGCGTTATTTTGGTGTATGGAGCGGATGGGCAAACGGCCGCTGAGGGGACTTATTGATGAGTGACACACCGCTATGGACGCCGGGCGCGGAGCGCGCGGCCGGCACCCAGGTCATGGATTTTATGCGGCAGGTCAATGCACGGCACGGCCTTTCGCTTTCGTCCTACAAGGAGCTCCATGCGTGGTCGGTCGCTCATCCGGACCTGTTCTGGGACCAGGTCTGGGATTATTGCGGGGTGATCGGCGAAAAGGGCGCTCGGCTGCTGATCGACGGCGACAAGATGCCGGGGGCGCAATTTTTCCCGGACGGCCAGATCAATTTTGCCGAGAACCTGCTGCGCAAGACCGGCCCGGGCGACGCGCTGGTGTTTCGCGGCGAGGACAAGGTGGCCTATCGCTGGTCGTGGGCTGACCTGCATGCCTTCGTCTCCCGCGCACAGCAGGCACTCGCCGCTGCGGGCATCGGCAAGGGCGACCGTGTCGCCGCGATGCTGCCGAATCTGCCGGAATCCGTCGGGCTGATGCTTGCGGTGACCTCGCTCGGTGCGATCTGGTCCTCCTGCTCCCCCGATTTCGGCGAACGCGGGGTGCTCGACCGATTCGGCCAGATCGAGCCCAAGATCTTCATCGCGGTCGATGGCTATTGGTACAACGGCAAGTCGATCGACCTGACCGAGCGGCTGACCGCGATCGCGGGGCAGCTTCCCACCGCGCAGAAGGTGGTCATCGTTCCCTATCTCAAGACCGCGGATGCGGTCGCAGCGAAGGTGCCGCGGGCGGTGACGCTCGATGCGTTCCTGAAGGACTTTGCCCCGAAGCCGGTGACCTTCACCCGCGTGCCGTTCAACCATCCCGTCTACATTCTTTATTCCTCGGGCACGACCGGCGTGCCGAAATGCATCGTGCATGGCGGCGGCGGCACGCTGTTGCAGCATCTCAAGGAGCATCGGCTGCAGAGCGATGTGCGCGAGGGCGACCGCGTCTTCTATTTTACGACGCTCGGATGGATGATGTGGAACTGGCTGGTGTCGGGCATCGGCGCCGGCGCGACGCTGATTCTGTGGGACGGCTCGCCCTTTGCGCCCAAGCCCGACGTGCTGTTCGACTATGCGCAGGACGAGAAGATCACGCTGTTCGGCACGTCCGCCAAATATATCGACGCCTGCAAGAAGGCCGGAGTGCAACCGGCAAAGACGCACGACCTGTCCTCGGTGCGGGTGATGACCTCGACCGGCTCGCCGCTCGCGGCCGAAAGCTTCGATTACGTCTATTCGGACATCAAGAAAGATATTCATCTCGCCTCGATCTCGGGCGGGACCGATATCGTGTCCTGCTTCGTGCTCGGCGATCCGACGGCGCCGGTCTATCGCGGTGAAATCCAGGCGGCCGGCCTCGGCATGGCCGTCGATGTCTGGTCGGACGACGGCAAGCACATCGTCGAGGAGAAGGGCGAACTCGTCTGCGTGAAGCCGTTCGCGTCGATGCCGGTGATGTTCTGGAACGATCCGGACGGCAAGAAATATCGCGCCGCTTACTTCGAGCGCTTCCCGAATGTGTGGTGCCACGGCGACTTCGCCGAATGGACGAAGCACGGCGGCATGATCATCCATGGCCGTTCCGACGCGACGCTCAATCCGGGTGGCGTGCGGATTGGTACGGCGGAAATCTACGCTCAGGTCGAGCAGATCCCGGAAGTGCTGGAAGCCATCGCGATCGGTCAGGATTTCGACGGCGACGTGCGCGTCATCCTGTTCGTGCGGCTGATGGACGGGGTGACGCTGGACGATGCCTTGCGCGAGACCATCAAGAAGAAGATCCGCACCGGCGCGTCACCGCGCCACGTGCCGGCGAAGATCATTCAGGTCGCGGATATCCCCCGCACCAAGTCGGGAAAGATCACCGAGCTTGCGGTGCGCGACGTGGTGCATGGCCGTCCGGTCAAGAACACCGAAGCGCTGGCCAATCCCGAGGCGCTGAAGCTTTACGAGGGGCTGGCGGAGCTGCGGAGGTAGCGCGATCCTCCAGTTTTCCTCGCGAATCCGGGCAATGCCGGCTGCGGCCGTTACGAAACGTGATGCGGCTGCAGCCACATCGCCTTTCCACGCTTGGCCTAAAGGATCATCATTCTCACGGGTGGAAGCTGCGGCACGGCGAACCCGTTGGGGGCGTCGTGCCTGAACCTTTGGAGGGTTCAATGCATGGCAAGACACTCGCTTTCATGACTGCCGCTTTGTTCGTTGCAACGGTTCCGCAAGCCGCATTGGCATCGCCGCTGATCGGCGGCGCGCTCGCGGCGGAGAAGGTGTCTCCGGTCGAGAACGCCACTACTACGGCTACCGCGGCTACGGCGGCTATTACGGCCGCGGTTACTACGGTGGTTACGGCGGCTACGGACGCGGCTATTACGGCTATGGCCGCGGTTACTACGGCTATGGCCGCGGCTATTACGGCGGCTATCGCTATTACTGACCGGACCGCTACGCTGCGGCTTTCGCGCGCATTGCGGGAGCCGCAGTCGTAGCGAGGATATGCTGCCGGAAAACGAGTGGATGCGTGTCAGCGCAACGATGCGTTACACGGGCAGCGATTTGTTGCGCCGCTTTGGTGCATTCGGAACCAGGAGAACCTTCCGTGTCAATTCGGCCTGACGGTTCGTCGATGTTTTTTGAAAGATGAGTTTGAGATATTGCCGCGCGCTGAAGATCGTGATGCCGAGCTTTTGTGCGGCGTCCTTCAATGAATAGCCGCTGGCGAGCAGATCGGCGAGACGCGCCTGGCTTGGCATCAATCCGTACAGGCGCTGAAGGATTTCGGCGCGCGTTTCGTCCGGCTGATACGGATCGCGGACATAGACGATGGCGAATTGCTCATCGAGAGTGTTCCATCCGACGCGGGTCTGGCTGTTGCCCAGCGCCGATATCAGGGCGGTATAGGGCTCACCGCCAGACGGTCGCGCAATCTCAAAGGCCTCACCGGGGGTCATCTGGCCGGACAGCGCGGCCTTGATCAGCCGTTGCGCCCTTTTTCTGATGCTGTCGCCGTCGCTTTCGTCGACGACCAGCCGCCCCGCGGTCAGGCGAAGTCCGTCGCGCGCAGCCGCGATCTGACGCGCGGCTTCGTTGGAGAACTTAATCCGTGCATCTGAATCGATAATGATGATGCCAAGCGCCATGTTGTCGAGCGCGTCGAACGCGGCGTTTCGTTCGACCGAAACGAGTCCGAGGTCGCGTTGCAGTTTGAGCGCGCGGCCGAGATGCGGAATCAGGGCCGACATCAGTTCGCAGTCGGCGTCGGTGAACTGTGACTGCGTCCGGTCGCGCAGTACGAGAAAATAAGTCAGGGTCCGGGTGTCCTCGACAAGATTCACGCCGAGTGAATATTCGACGCCTCCGACCGACAGGACCTCCTGATAGACGCGCGAGGCGTGAAGCTGTTCTTCCGACACCAACATTCTGCAATGGAGCGGCTTGAAGGGATTCGCGCTGAAATGAGGAAGCCGCGGGTCTTCGCTCATCAGCTCTTCGTAGCGAAGCATGTGCGCAGGGCTCCAGTCATAGCCATGCACAATGCTGAAGGACAGCCGGCTGTTGACCAGGTCGGTGTGTCCGATCTGAGCGCCGCGCGCCGCGAACAGCCGTGTCGCGCTCTCGAGAAAGGCAGGCCATTTCTTCAGGTCGGCGACGGCGTCATATAACCGGTCAAGCGTCGCCAGCAATTGATCGTGCCGCTGATAGGCGGCTGCACTTTGCGTCAATCCGTCCTCCGGCTTCAATCAGTTTGGTCCAATATCTCCAGTTCCAAAAAAACACAGACGGCGCCTTTCGACGCCCTTCCGATCCAAAATTTTGAGGTGCGCGGCGCAGGGGGGCGGTTCGAACCGCAGTCCCGTCCTGGAAGCCGCCGCACACACCATCCTCATTTGAGGACTGTGGGACAGTCCTCAAGTGAGGACTGCTTTTTTCACTCTACTACGCGAAACGTCATCGGTCACGAATTGTCTGCAACTCAAAAAGGGGGAATCCGATGGTGCAGGCGCTCGCATTTGCGCTGCTAATCGCCGCGCAGTTCGCCGCCGTCCTTTTGATCAAGATGAGCGACTTCCCCGATTGGGCGCGAGAGCCTGTCGCCCGAACAGAAACCGGGGAGCTATTGCCGCAACCCCTTCGCGTACGGTGCGCCTGATGAGCTTTACAGCAGACGTCGCGATCGCGCTTTTCGCAATCTGCAACATCGCGCGTGTGCTGGCCTATATTCCGCAAATCGTCAGGGTCGCTTGCGACAAGGACAACGCTGCCGCCATCTCCTATGCAACCTGGCTGATGTTCGCCGTGGCGAATGTCTCAACGGTGTTCTACGCCATCGTCGTCGTGAACGACATGAAGATGGCGCTCGTCTTTTCAGCCAACACGCTGTGCTGCCTGCTGATTGTCGCTCTGACGCTCTACAAGCGCGCGTATGCCGGCCGCCGCGCCGCGGCGCCTCTCACCGAACGATAAGGGCGAGTGAAGGATACGAGGTGCGCGCCATTGCGGGCGCCTAGCCTTCCAACTCCTGATACACGTCCATCTCCACATTCGGCGCCATGGAGCGCCAGACCTGAAGATAGGCCTGTACCCGCGGGTCGGACGCCAGCGATTGCCGGTTCGCCTCGATCGATCGCGGCGCGTTGTATTCGACGATCTGCAAGATCTTGGCACGGTCGTCCGCATTCTGCAGGAAGCGCACATTCACCTCGCCGAAGATCGTGGTGAAGGGCTTGCTGGTTTTCAGCATGCTCAAAAGCTGCGCCGAATCCGCCGAGGGCAGCGTGAATTTGAAGTGCAGGATGCGGCGGACCGTTTTCTCGTCGGACATTGGCGCTCCGGGGGCAAATCACGTGGCGGCGCTTAGCCTAGCCTATCCGGCCGCGGCTCCACACCTCGTAGCAGGTATTCCGGTCTTGCGAGATGCACATCATGAACCGAGGGGCTCAGGGGTGCGACTGAAAGACAGGGAGGCTTTCGATGGTCACCAACATCCTTGTCGCCATGTGGCAGAATATCGGTCTTATATTCAGCCTCAGCTTCATCGGTCTGATGCTGCTGGGGTTCTTGCGCGGGATGAGGATCAAGCCGCGGCCGTATGACGAGCGCGCCCCCGAGCGCTGGATGCATTGACGGCGAAAAATGCCACACCCTGCGCAAATTTTGCGCCGCGTAGGATTTTACCGATACGTTAACGCGCTTCTTGCTAAGTTGGCAGTACGGCATCTGGACTGCCGACGGGGATTCGAAATTCATGAAGCGCGCAATTCTCGCTGCTACGGTGGCATTTGGCAGCTCCGCGGCATTCGCTGCGGATATTCCCCCGATGCAGGCAAAGGCGCCTGTTGTCGTCCAGCAGCCCTACGACCTGATCATCGAGCTTGGCGCCGGTGCGGAAGTGCGGCCGGCTTATCCCGGCTCCAAGGATTACGAGGTTTGGCCGACCGGGTTCTTCGACCTGCATTATCTGCAGCTGCCCGGCTTCGGTGTGGTTCACAGCAAGCAGGCCAACATCTACGGCTGGTCCTTCGGTCCGTCGTTCAACTGGCAGTCGAAGCGCAAGACGTCCGACTATCCCGAATTGTTCGGACTGAACGATGTCAGCTCATCCCTCGAGCTTGGTGCGAAGGTCGGTTACACATTCGATTGGATCCGTCCCTGGGTCGCGGTTCGCTATGGCATCACCGGGCATAACGGTGTGGTAGGCGAGACCGGCCTCGATTTCATCTTCCGGGCGTCCCCGGTTTTCCTGTGGTCGATCGGTCCGCGCGCCAGCTTTGCCAATCGCGATTACATGGAAACGTATTTCGGCGTGACGCCGGCGGAATCGGCGCGCTCGGGACTCCTCGCGGCTTACGCGCCGGGCGGCGGCTTCAAGGGCGTCGGCGCCGAGCTCAATGCGCGCTACGAATTTGCGCCGCAATGGGCGGTGCGTGGCGAGTTCATCTACGAAAAGCTGATCGGTGACGCCGCGGATTCGCCGATTACGCAGGTGGGCAGCACCGACCAGTTCACGGCGAAGCTTGGCCTCACCTACGTCTTCCAGATGAAGCTATTCGGCAACTGAACGTCAGCGCGACGACGGCGGCATCGGCGCCGGCGCGATCTCCGAGAAGCGGGTGAGGTGGATCACCGGCAGGATGCCGACCGCGACAATGATCAGCGCGGCGAGCGATCCTTCCTCGAAGCTTCCGCGTGTCGCGAACTGATAGATGTAGGTCGAGAGCGTCTCGACATTGAGCGGCCGCAGCAGCAGCGTCGCCGGCAATTCCTTCAGGCAATCGACGAACACAAGGAGCGCCGCGCCGCCGAGCGCCGGGCGCGTCAGCGGCACATGGATCAACCAGGCCACCGCGGGCGGTCGCGTGCCGAGCGTGCGCGCGACATCGTCGATCTCGGTCGAGATGCGGGCAAGGCCGGCCTGCGCCGAGCCGGTGGCGATGGCAAAGAACCGGATCACATAGGCAATGACCAGCGCAGCGCTCGAGCCGGCAATGACAAGCCCGAGATGCGGGCCTCCGAATGCGCGGGACAATGCATTCAGGATGTTGTCGATGCCGACGAGCGGCGAAAGAAGACCGAGCGCCAGGACCGTCCCCGGAATGGCATAACCGAGGCCGGCGATCATAAGGCTGAAGGTGGCGATCTGCCCGCGCACCATCCGTACGGCGATCGCTGCGCTCAAGCCGAGAACGATTGCGATTGCGGTGGCGGACGCAGCCAGGGTCACGGTGGTGGCGGTATAGCGCAGAAGATCGGGGTCGAACCCGGTGAGGAGCCCGCGCAGGAGGACTTCATAGGTCAGATAGAAGAACGGCAGGACGAAACCGAAGGCGACCGGCACGAAACAGGCGACGAACGCCAATAGCGCGCTGCGACCGCTTAAGGACATTCGCGGCACCGTGCGGTGACGCCGTGGCGATGTGACGAAGCGGCGATGACGGCGGCCATGGCGTTCCAGGGCCATCAGGGCGATCACCACGATGAGCATGGTGCAGGCGATTTGCGCGGCGCCCGGCAGGCTGGACCGGTTGATCCAAGTGGTGAAGATCGACAGCGTGAGGGTCTGCACGCCGAGATATTCACTCGCGCCGATGTCGTTCAGTGTTTCGAGAAGCGCGAGCGACAGGCCCACCGCGAGCGCCGGACGCGCCAGCGGCAATGCGACATGGCGCGCCAGCATGAAGCGTGTCGCGCCCAGCGTCCGCGCAACCTCGATCAGCGACGCGCTCTGGGTCAGGAACATCGCGCGGGCGGCGAGATAGACGTATGGATACAGCACGAAGCTGAAGACGAGGATTGCTCCGGGCAGCGAGCGCACTGACGGAAACCAGTATTCCGCGGCGGTCCGGTATCCGAACAGCGCGCGGAACGCGGACTGCACCGGGCCGACGGCGTCGAATATGTCGACATAGACATAGGCGACGATATAGGTCGGGAAGGCGAGGGGCAGCGGCAACAGCCAGGCAAGAATGCTGCGCCCGGTAAAGTAATAGGCGGTCACGATCCATGCCGTGCCGATGCCCGCAATCGCAGTGAGCACGGCGACGCCAGCCAGCAGCAATGCCGTCTCGATGGTCGCGCGCGGGATGACGTAGTTGACGAGATGCGGCCAGATCTCGGCGTCACCACGCAAGGCAACGCTGCCGAGGCTGGCCAGCGGCAACAGAACCGCGGCCGCCAAAAGGATCAGAAAAGATGTGGCGAGGATGTGAGAACGGCGGAGCCGGTCGGGCAGCGTGAGGGTGACGTTTGCCACGGGGCCGGTTCTCTCGAAGCGGGGCCTCCGCAAAAAGCGGAGACCCGTCGTTCATTTCAGCTCTGGCCGCGCAGGGCCGCGCGGCGTGTTGGATCAGTTGTCGAAGCCGACCTTGTCGACGAGATTGGCCGCGGCCTTCTTCTTTTCCGCGATCTTGGCCAGTGGCATCGGGTCCGGATTGAGCTTGCCGTAGCCGGCAATGATGTC
>Ga0182740_1002834_pt1 | contig 10242 bp, 5 predicted proteins | sample eDN5th37CKraftBY_FD_128872 | JGI IMG/M metagenome (GOLD analysis project Ga0182740, IMG submission 128872) | Enriched backyard soil microbial communities from Emeryville, California, USA - eDNA 5th pass 37_C Kraft BY (version 2) (version 2) | ecosystem: Environmental > Terrestrial > Soil >...
AAAATGGAGCCGGACGAGATAGGAGCCGTTGACGACCGGGAAGGTGTATTGAAGGACCGGTGACACCGGGTCATCGTAGCGCTCGGTCTGATACAGCGTGGGATCGACGGTGCCGCTGACGTCAGTCGTCACGGAGTAGGTCTTGCCGGAGTTGTAGCCGGTGTCGGCGGACCAGGTGCGGCCGAGCGAATCGACGTAGGCCGGACCGCCGGCATTGACGCGGATCGTGGTGGGCGTCGAGCCGCCGCTGGAGGTGGTGACGGAGCCGGTGGACGGGCTGGACGTGTTGCCGGCGGCGTCGAGGGCGACGACGGAATATTGATAAGTGGTCGCCGGCGAGAGCCCACTGTCGGTGAAGGAGAGGTTCGAAGTGGTTGTCAGCGTCGTGCCGTTGCGGGAGACGCGATAGCCGGTGACGCCGACATTGTCGGTTGCGGCAGCCCAGCTGACGGTGACGCTGCTGGAGGTGACGTTGGCGAAACTCAACGCTCCCGGCGCGGTCGGCGCCTGCGTGTCGGCGGGGGCTTCGCTGAGGCGGATCACCTTGATGGCGTTGACCTGCGGGTTGCCGGAGACGCGGCCGAACGCGATGTTGAGCTGGCCGTCGCTGACGGTGGTGGTGCCGGCGAGCACGACGGCGGTGTAGGGCGCGCCGGCAGCGGCAAAAATGTCGAAGTTGTCGATGACGACACTGTTTTCCAGCAGGACGTCGAACACGCGTTTGCCGACGGCGGAGTTGGCTGTGTCGTTTTCTGAAAAGAAGAGCTGCACCTCGTAGTCGCCGTTGGGCAGCGTGAAGCTGTAGATCAGATCCGGCGAACTCGCGGAGGAATCGAGGCGCCGCGACTTGAACAGCGTATCGTCGATCGCCCGATCGATCGCGTGCGACGTGCTGGACGTTGTGCCGGTGTTGTAGCTGTTGTCCGCGGTCCAGGCGGCGCCATGACTATCGGTGAAGGCGTTGCCGCCAGCATTCACGCGCAGCACGACGGTGCCGCCGGGCGTGGTGGTCGCGTCGACAGTCGCGGGTGTGGAGTCGTTGCCGCTTTCGTCACGAGCCACGATCGCGTAGCTGTAGGCGACCTCCGGATCGAGACCGATATCGGTGTAGGTCAAGCCGGTGGTCGACGTGAGCAACTGGCCGTCGCGCAGGATATCGTAGCCGACAACGCCGACGTTGTCGCTGGCGGCGGACCATGCGAGCGTGATGCTCCGCGAAGTGATGGAGGTCGCGGAAACGTTGCCCGGCGCCGAGGGCGGTTGCGTGTCGCTGCCGCCGAAGGACGGGTCATACCAGATGAGCAACGGATCCGAGGCGGGCCCCTTGACGCCGTTTGTGTTCAGCAGCGTTGCGGTGACGAAGTTCAGGCCTGCTTCCGGATCGGTCTTGGTGGGAGTGACGGTGATATCCGCGTAACCCTCGTTGTTCAGCACGGCGCTGAGCTCCGTGACCTTGATGGCGGTGTTGGCTTCGAAGGGATCGATATCGTAGCCGCCGTTGGGCAGGCCGGCGGTGTAGAGACCGCCTTCGATCACGACGAGCGAGACGGTGAGGCCGGGCGGACCGGAAACGCGCACGATCTCCGCATGATTGGTTTTCACCGGCGAGGATTTGCCGACGACGAGGACGGACGGCTTCGGCGGTTTGTCGCCGCGCAGCCAGCCGTAGGAGGCGTCGACGCTGTTCTCCAGCCGGCCCAGGCGGGTGCGTTGCACTGTGCCGTCGCTGAAATAGACCGTCGCGGTGGCGCCGATCAGCTCGAGGCCGGAGACGCTGGCCGCGTCGTGCGGCCCGGGTTGCGGTGCGCCTTTCACGCTGGTCGGATCCACGTCGATCGAGAATGTAAGCTGGCCGTTGGGCGGGAAACTGTTGAACGAGACGTCGACGTGATCGTAACCGTCCTCGCCATCGACGCCGTTGTGCGGGTGCGTGGCGCCGCCGTGGTTCACACTGACGCCGGAGGTGACGGAGTTCTGTTGAAAGTCCTTCGCCACGGGGTCGCCAGCCGTGCCGGTGGTGTCGAACACGACATCCGGAAAAATCGCCGTGCTGATATCGAGCGTGAACGATTCGATGTGCTGACCGTTGGTGGAGAGGTTCTGCAGCTTGAAGGTGCCGGTTTGATACGTGCTGCCGGTGACCATGTCGGATCCGCTGGGATCGATGGTGAGCTTTGCGACGGCGGTGGTCGGCAGCGGCGCAATGTCGAAGTAGTCCCAGGTGGCCGAGAAGGTCGGTGAGCCTCCGCTGGCGTTTGCGAACAGACCGATCGCGAGCGGCGTCGGCCCCATCACGGACTTCATGACCTCGCCCGTGACATGGATCGGCGAGCCGAGCGGAACGAGTGCCCCGGCCTCGGCGAGCTGGTAGAGCGGCTGCACCGTGGCGGCGATCGGATCGACCAGGAACGACAGATCAACGGTGGAGGCGTCGCCGAGCGAGAGCGGATAGATGTGTTCGAAGCCGATGGTGCCGGCGACTTCGTAAACGACTTCGATGCCTCCGGCGCCGTTGTTGGCGTGAAGCGCGAGCGAGACATAATTGTCCTGATCACCGCTGCCGATATAGATGCCCTGACGCTGGGCGCCGGCTGGGGTGTTGTTGAAGAACGGGCCGGCGAGACGCACGGTCACGAGGTAGGGCGTCGTGAACTCGTCGGAGTTGAAGGCGAAATGATAAGCGTCCTTCTGGGCGTTTTCCGCTCCGCGGGGCGTGCCGGAGTCGGCGGCGGAGATCGTGAAGAGACCGGCGGTGCCGCCGGCGACGACGGCGTCTTCGTTGGCGCGGTTCAGGTAATCCTCGCCGGGATTCATCATCAGGCCGGTGAAGCCGACACCGAAGAAGCCGACGCCGGTTTCGTTGAACAGCTCGTAATGATGCGGCAGCGGCAGGCTGTATCCATTTCTTGGATCGAGGGGGAACGGATCCTCCGTGTCCGGCAGTCCGTCGTTGTCGTCATCGCGGTCGAGCAGGTCGGAGAGGTTGTCGCCGTCGGCATCCGGCGGGCGCACCGCGCCGGAGCAGGGATCGGTGCCGTTGGCGATCTCGTCGGCGTTGCTGAAACCGTCGCCGTCCTCGTCGACATCGAACGAGTCGATGCCGGTGCAGGTCGAACTGCCCGGAGAATCGAAGTCCGCCGGCTCGAGCACGGTGATCTTGCCGGGCGAATAGTGGGCGATCCAGATGGTGCCGACGAAGGGAGCGCCATGGCCGGGGTCAGGCGCAGTGACATCGAGCGGTTGCGCGCCGAATCCGCTGGCGAGGAACTCGACGCCGTTGGTCACGGCCGTGCCGGCCTGATTGAGCGCGATCCGCAGGAGCTTGCCGTCGTAGGCGGCGGCGATGAGGTTGCCCTGCATCTCGCCGTTGAAGTTGGTGGCCACGTATTCGGTGATCCCGTTGGTCGAGGCCGGATAGGTGAGCAACGCGCCGTCGTCGACGCCGGGCTGGCGGAAGTCGCCCTCCACGGGATTCGCCATGGCAACGGGCACGGGCGGCCAGTCGGTGGTCGGGCTGGCGGAATAGACCTTCTGCGAGCCGGCGGGCAGGTTGTTGTCGAAATGGAACCAGCCCGCGCCGGCGGGATTGGCGCGGATGGGATTGGGGTGGCCGCGATAGAAGCCCGGGGTGATGAGGTGGAGGCTGTCGAGATTGTTGACGAAGCCGGGTTCGCCCTCGACGTATTCGTTGGTGACATTGCCGGACGGACCTTCGTTCTTCGGATAACCGCCCCAGCCGGCATTGGCGCCGTTGTCGAAGGAATAGAGCCGGCCCTCGCGGCCGGGCGCGCGGGTGAGGACGAGATCGTAGGGATTGCGATGCCCCGGCGAATAGATCTGCACGGGGCCGCCGGGCACGAGCTTGGCCTGATTCAGGCCGTCATTGCCCCCGAAGGGATCGTTGACGTCAGAACCATCGGGATTGTGGTTCCGCGCGGGATTCGGGTCGTCGAGCGTCGGCAGATTGTAGAGGTATTTCTGGCCGTAGGCGTCGGTCTTGACCGGCAGGGCGTCGATCGCGGTGAGGTCGATCGACAGGATGGCGGCGGAGAGGGCGGTTTCGCTGGCGTAGGCGAAGTTGATGGAGGGGCCGCCGGCGTTGGTGTTGCCGCCTTGGGCGAGGAGCAGGCGGTGGTTGACGGCATCGAGCTGCATGCCGTTGCTGGCGTGGTTTTCCTCCGAACGGGGCAGGCCGCGCACGAGATCGACTTTCGTCCAAGAATTTCCACTACGCGTGAGGCGCGAGAGGACGCCCGAGTTCGTGTCGAGATTGAGGTCGTTTTCGCCACCACTGCCGCCGCCGATGCGCGGGTCGCTGGAGGTCACGTAGAGGATGGGCGATTCGGCGGTGCCGACGACGAGCAGGCCGGTGACCTGCCGCGTCGTGAGCGAGAAATTGCGCGTGCCGTTGTCGTCGTAATTAGGGATGTCGCGCACGAGATTGATCGTCTCGGTGGCGGTGACTTGATAATTATTGGGACCGAGCCGCTGGATCGTGAGGGCCAGGATCTGCCCGTTGACCTGCGAAACGTAGAGCCGGTGGTCCGGCCCGAATTGCAGGGAAGTCGCGGTCGTTAGCGATACGCCGTGAAGCGTGCTCAACGAGAAATTATAGGCGAGGGCGGCGGTGGCGCCGAAGCAGCCGAGGAGAAATCCAATAAAGAAGCGAAGATACATGATGAGCCAGACGGGAAGAAGCGGTGGACAGCGATCGGGACGCGCGGAGCGGCCGGACAAATGCATCGCGCATTTACCCTGAGGCCCCGTTCAGAATTTTCTGGATAGGGGTGGCGTCGCTCAGCGGCGTCGAGGTGGCACTGGACGAGCCGGGAAGGGGCCGGCGCCACGGGACTCGAACGTGCGGCCCGAGGTGGTCACGGTGACCATCGAATCCCGGATTCCGGCGTGCGGCCAAACGAGGCGAAGCTGGAAACGCGCGTATCGCACGACCTCTTTGTATCAAGAAGCGGGCGCGGCGCGTATCAGGTAGACCTACAAAGCAGCATAGTCCCGACTACCGGGGCGAGGCCCGGACGGGGTTAGGTGTCCGTGCGAAGCGGATACAACCGCTTCAGTGCGCCACCGGGGAGGTCACGGGTTGCGAAAAGGGAATCGCTGTGTCGCCCACCTGATAGTCGGTCAGAATGGAAAACCGGAAGGTCGAGCCCTCGCCGGGCCGGCTTTCCACCGAGATGCTGCCGCCCATGAGTTCGCAGAGCCGCTTCGAGATGATGAGACCGAGGCCGGTGCCTTCGCGGCGGCGGCGGGCCGACGAGTCGACCTGCGTGAACGGCTGGAACAGCAACGCGAGTTTGTCCTCGGGAATGCCGATGCCGGTATCGCTCACCGCAAAGAAGAGCCGGGCCGCGCGGAGGTTGCCGATCTCCGGAATATCACCGCGGGCGCAGGAGAGCTGCACCGTCACGCCACCGCGCTCGGTGAACTTCAAGGCGTTGCCGATGAGGTTGACCAGGATCTGGCGAATGCGGCTTTCGTCGCCGTTGGCGAGCGCCGGCACGCCCGGATCGATGCGATAGTCGAGTTTCAGCGACGCGGCGCGGGCCTGATCGGCGAAAAAGGCGCACACCTCCTCGACGCAGCGTTGCGGCGAGAAGGCGCTGTGCTCGATCTCGACCTTGCCGGCCTCGATTTTGGACAGGTCCAGGATGTCGCCGATGAGCTTCTCGAGCGCGAGTCCGCTGGAGTGGATCATGGCCACGTTCTCGCGTTGGGGAGGGGTGAGCGGTGTCTCGCTGAGCAGGCGGGAGAAGCCGATGACGCCGTTGATCGGCGTGCGGATCTCGTGGCTTACCATGGCGAGGAATTCGCTTTTGGCGCGATCGGCTTCCTCTGCGGCCTCCTTGGCCCGGAGCAGCGCGGCGGCGGCCTCGCGCCGGCTCGTCACGTCGTGACCGACCGCCTGAAATTCGGACACCTCGCCGCTGCTGTCCTTGATGGGACGCTGCGTCCATTGCAGCCAGACGCGGTCGCCATCGGCGAGTTCGAGTTCGCGTTCGAAACCCACCGGTGTCTCGGAAGAGTCGGGCGCGCTGTCCAGGAACGGAAAATACGAGCCGATCAACTCGGTGCGTTTGCGACCGAAGGCGCGCGCATAGGCGCCGTTCACGAAGGTCAGTTTGCCGTCGGGCCGATAACGGCAGATCAGGTCAACCTGATCCTCGACGATCCCGCGATAGCTGGCCTCCACGTTCTGCAGCGACCGGGCCATCCGCTCGATCTTGCGCGCGAGCCCGATGATCTCGTCGTGATCCGATTCGTCGTTGCCATCCTCGCCGACCTGCGCCGATGCCGTCTCGCGCAGGGTTTTCACTTTCTGGAGCAGCGTGCGATCCCAGACGTAGCCGCTGAGCACCAGCAGCACGCAGCCGATGATGGCGAGGCCGATCACCCAATAGGTGTCGCCCAGTTTTTCGCGGAGATCGTCCTGTAGCGCGATCGCGATGAGCGCCGCGACCAGGCTCACCGAGAGCGAAAGGATCAGGATCGTTTTCCGGAGCATGGTGCGCTGGGGAAAAAAGGCATTCTGCCGGCGCGGTGTCTAACCAAAAACGGCCCCGCCGCCTTCCGGACGCACGAGCGGAAACGACGACATTTTGGAGAATGACCGGTTTTTTACGTCAGGCGAAGAAGGGATTGTAGCGCTTCTCCTGCCCGACCGTCGTGAGCGGTCCGTGCCCGCAGGCGAGCACGGTGTCGCGGGGAAGGCTGAGGATCTTTTCACGCACGCTCCGATGCTGTTCGGCAAAATGCGTCGCGCTTCCTCCCATCGAGCCGGCAAAGATGGCGTCGCCGGCGATCGCGAGCGGCCAGCTCAGGCCGGTGATATAGAATGTCGTGAGACCCGGCGAGTGCCCTGGCGTGAGCAGGGTTTTGATCGACAGCGGTCCAATGTGAAAATGCGCATTCTCGCGAAACGTGCGCGCGCCCGAAAAAGACAGCGGCTCGAGCTCGTGACTCCATACTTCCGCGGACGTGGCGGCGGCGAGTTTCGGGAGATCCGCGATATGGTCCTCGTGCGCGTGCGTGATAAAGATGTAGCCGACACGCAGTCCTTCCGCTGAGATCGTATCGATAAGGCTGTCGGCGTTGGCACCCGTATCGAAGACCGCCGCTTGTTTGGAGCGCGAGTCCCAGACCAGATAGCTGTTTACCGTCATGTCCTCGAACGCCGTATTGAACGCGGCGAATCCGGTCGGGAAGTTCGGCTGGGCTGGATACCACTGGCGGGACGCCGCGATCTCGAGGGCGTCGGGGTTCAGCCGCAGGTGACGCGCCACCCGGCGGAGCACGGCGATATTCAGCCGGCCGGATTGCAGGGCCGCGAGGTCACCCTCCGACACTTCGGCGCGGCGGGCGAGATCGGCGTCCGCGATTTTCAGTCCCCGCTGGGCCTTGCCGATGATGTCGGTGTAATTGTCTTCGAGCGGAATTCTCGCCATAGCGAACCAGCAAGGAGCGGCGATGTCGGGCCGGCAAGCACTTTGACCATCGGTAAACTTCCGGTGCGGAACCGCACCTTCGCCTTATATATCGCAAGGCAAACTCATATAACGCACTTGCTATAGCTTAACCGATTCGTATTGTGACGTCACTTTATGGTTACTGACAAACTCAAAGCCCTCGCCCAAACCCGGGCAAAAGTCGCAGAACTCGAAAAGAGTATCGCCACGGAGCTCAATCGCGAGCTGGCCGCGTTGCCCGAAAAATATGGCTTCAGCAGCGTCGCCGAATTCGTAAAGGCGGTGCAAGCCGCGTCGGGCGGCAAGGGGCGCGGTGGCAGGGCGGCCAAGGCGTCGGGCGCCGCCGCCTCGACCGGTGGCAAGCGCCGCCAGCGCGCGGTGATCACCGCCGACACCAAGGCGAAAGTGAAGGCGCTCGTGCAGGCCGGCAAGACCGGCTCCGAAATCGCGAAGACCGTCGGCATCTCGCTCCCGAGCGTGCAGAATATCAAGAAGGAGCTCGGCCTCGTGAAGGCCCGTAAATAATCGCCCGCCGTTTTATTTTAGCCTCCGCGAAAGCGGAGGCTTTTTTTTTGCGCGCGACGCGCGATCGTCAGTAACGCGGCAGCCGCGGATCGATCTCCTCAGCCCAGGCGGCGATGCCACCGGCAATATTGATCGCCGTATCCCAACCCTGCTCTCGCAGGAAACGCGTGACGTTGGCGCTGCGGCCGCCGTGATGGCAGAGCACGAGAATCGGCCGGTCCTTCGGCAGCGTTGCCGCCCGCTCCGGGATCTGCCGCATCGGAATAAGTTCGGCGCCGGCGATGCGGCAGATTTCGGTTTCCCACGGCTCCCGCACGTCGACGAGCAGCGGCGGGTTCTCGGAGCGATCGAGCAGGCGTTTCGCGTCGTGCACCGAAATTTCTGACGGATAAACGGAGGAAGACATGGCAGCGGAAGGTGGTGGCGGCGTTTCTCCGACCGGTGGTGCAGCGCGCGGGGTCGTGCCGCACGCCGGGCAGTTCGGATCGGAGGAAAGATGGTAGGTTTGGAAACGTTGACGCAGCGCGTCGTAAGTGAGCAGTCGGCCGCGTAGCGTTTCGCCGACGCCGGTGATCAACTTCACGGTTTCGATCGCCTGCAGGCTGCCGATCACGCCGCACAATGCGCCGAGGACGCCCGCTTCGCCGCAGCCCGGCACGCTTCCAGACGCCGGCGGCTCGGGGAAGAGACAGCGATAACACGGAGCGCCGCGCGCCGGATCGAAGACGGTGACCTGTCCCTCGAACTTGAAGATGCTGCCGAAAACGAGCGGCTTTCGTGCGGTCACCGCGGCATCGTTGTTGACATAGCGCGCGCTGAAATTGTCCGTGCCATCGACCACAATGTCGTAGTTCGAGAACAGCGTGACGGCGTTTTCCGTAGTGATGCCACCCGCATGCTCGATCACCGTGACGTGCGGATTCAGTGCCCGCAGCCGACGCGCCGCGGAGGCGACCTTCGGCTGGCCGACCGAGTCGGTGTCGTGCAACAGCTGGCGTTGCAGGTTGTGACTCTCGACTTCATCCAGATCCGCGATGCCGATCCGACCGACGCCGGCCGCGGCGAGATACAGGGCGGCAGGACTCCCGAGCCCGCCCGCGCCGATCACCAGCACACGCGCCGCCGCCAGCCGGCGTTGTCCCTCCACGCCAATCTCCTCCAGCAATATATGACGGGAGTAGCGCGCCAGTTCGGCGGCGGAGAGCGCGGGCAACGGTTCGGACATGGAGCGCACACGTTCGAGCGACGACGGTCGCCTCGCAAATGAAATTGCGCCGGTTGCGACCGCGCGGCGGAATCGGGCGCATGCGATGTTTGGGAATCGATTTCGGAACGCGCCGCATCGGCCTCGCGTTTGGCGACGACCTCGGCGTGGCGACACCGTTGCCGGCGCTGACGGACGCCGATCCGGCGAAGCGTTGGGCCGCGCTGCTCGCGGCCGCGCGTGAGCGACGCGCGACGGATCTGGTGCTCGGACATCCGCTCAACATGGACGACACCGCGGGCCCGAAAGCCCGCGAGGCCGAAGCGCTCGCGGTGCGACTGCGCGCGGAGCTCGGCCTGCCCGTGCATCTCGTCGACGAACGCCTGACGAGCTACGAGGCCGAGTCGACCATCGCGAAGTCGAAGCGCCGCGACGTGCGCGCGAGCGGTATCGTGGATTCCCGGGCGGCGACGCTCATCCTCCAGGATTATCTGGATCAGCGCATGCCGCCGCTGCTCGACGAGCCGGAGGAATCGGCGTGACGCCATCGACGCGCTGGAAATGCGTGTGCGCCTACGACGGCGGCCATTTCGCCGGCTGGCAAAGCCAGGCGGGGGCCAACGCCGTGCAGGACGTGATCGAGAAACGACTGCGCGAGATTTTCGGACGCGACGTGCGCATCCACGGCAGCGGCCGCACCGACGCGGGCGTGCATGCGCTCGAGCAGGTGTTTCATTTCGACGCCGAGTGGCGGCATGGGCCGGACAAATTGCTGGCGGCGTTTCGCATCGGGCTGCCGCCGGCGGTCCAGGTCAAATCGGTGCGGCTGGCGCCGGCCGATTTTCACGCGCGGTTTCAGGCGACGGGAAAACGTTATGAATACCGTATCCATCTCGGTGATGCAGACCCTTTCTTGCGTCCCTATAGCTGGAGTTTTTTCCGGCCGCTGGACGTCGACGCAATGAAAGTGGCGGCGGATGTGTTGCGTGGTCGGCACGATTTTCGGGCGTTCACGGCGGTGAATGGCCCCGC
>Ga0182740_1002835_pt1 | contig 10239 bp, 6 predicted proteins | sample eDN5th37CKraftBY_FD_128872 | JGI IMG/M metagenome (GOLD analysis project Ga0182740, IMG submission 128872) | Enriched backyard soil microbial communities from Emeryville, California, USA - eDNA 5th pass 37_C Kraft BY (version 2) (version 2) | ecosystem: Environmental > Terrestrial > Soil >...
AAGTATCAGCGAACAGCACGATCTCGGGGCCGTTTTCCGGGCCGAATGCGGTGGCGCCAGGCGCGAAGGTGTCGCGTCGCCATTCCGGCAGGTCACGCTTGGCGCTGAAGCCTGCGGTCTTTTCCAGTGCCCAGCGCAGCAGCTTGCTTTTATTGCGTAGGTTGACGAGCGGCGCGAACGTGGAAGCCAAACTTGCATAGTGGGGCAGGTAGCCGACGAGCCGGCTGTGCAGTGTAAGGCCGTGGGTTTTCACCCGCGCAGCCAATACCTCGATCTTCATCTTCGCCATGTCGACGCCGGTCGGGCATTCGCGGCGGCAGCCTTTGCAGGAGACGCAAAGCTTCAGCGTCTCCATCATCTCATCGGATGACAGTGCGTTGGGACCGAGCTGGCCGGAGATCGCAAGGCGGAGCGTGTTGGCGCGGCCGCGCGTCACGTCCTTCTCGTTGCGGGTGGCGCGATAGGACGGACACATCACACCGCCCTCGAGCTTGCGGCAGGCGCCGTTGTTGTTGCACATCTCGACCGCGCCCTGGAAACCACCGGCGGCACCGGGCCAGGCCGACCAGTCGAGCTCGGTCTTGAAATCCTCGACCTTGTATCCGGGCTTGAAGCGGAACAGCGAGCGGTCATCCATCTTCGGTGGGTGCACGATCTTGCCGGGGTTGAGGGTGCCCTGCGGATCGAAACGGTCCTTCACTTCCTCGAAGTCGCGCACGATGCGCGGACCGAACATGTCCTGATGGAATTCGGAGCGCAGCAGACCGTCGCCATGTTCGCCGGAATGCGAGCCCTTGAACTCCCGCACCATGGCGAAGGCTTCCTCGGCGATGGCGCGCATCGCCTTGACGTCCTTGTCGAGCCGCAGATTGAGCACCGGGCGCACATGCAGGCAGCCTTCGGAGGCGTGTGCATACATCGTCGGCCGCGTGCCGTGCTTGGCGAAGATCTTGTTGAGCCGGTCGGTATATTCGGCGAGATGCGGCAGCGGCACCGCGCAATCCTCGACGAATGACACCGGTTTGCCGGCGGTCTTCATCGACATCATGATGTTGAGGCCGGACTTGCGGAAATCGGTGATCGCAGCCTGGATCGCCGGCTCGACAACGTCGACCACGCCGCCCCATTTGCGCTGGGGATTATTCCAGCCAAAGCCAAGGTCGCCCATCAGTTCGTTAAGCTGGCGAAGCTTGGCGAGATTGGCGCCCTCGCTCTCCTCGGCGAACTCGACGACCAGCAGCGCGTCTGGTTCGCCGCGCACCACCGCCTCGATGGTCGGCTTGAACATCGCGATGTCGCGGCCGAGCGCGATCATCGTGGAATCGATCAACTCGACCGCGATCGGTTTCAACTTCACCAGATGCTGCGCGGAATCCATCGCTTCATAGAAGCTGCCGAAATGGCAGATGCCGAACACCTTGGTGCCGAGCAGCGGCCAGAGCTTCAGTTCGACCTCAGTCGTGAAGGCGAGGGTGCCTTCGGAGCCGACCAGAATATGCGCCATGTTGTTGACGGCGCCTTTCGGCGTCAGCGCATCGAGGTTGTAGCCGCCGACCCGACGCTGCACTTTGGGAAAATGTTCGTCGATTTCGTTCGCTTCGCGCGCACCGAGCGCCAGCAGATCGCGAAACAGGTCGCGACCCGGCTCGTTGACGTTCGGCCATGCCGCATTGCGCGCGAGCGGACCGAAGTGAAGTTCGGTGCCGTCGGCAAGCGCGGCGTTCATCGACAGCGTGTTGTCCCGCATGGTGCCGTAGCGCAGAGAGCGCCCGCCGCAGGAATTGTTGCCCGCCATGCCGCCGATCGTGGCGCGCGAGGCGGTCGAGACATCGACCGGAAACCACAGACCGTGCTTCTTCAGTTGCCGGTTGAGGTCATCGAGAACGATGCCCGGTTGAACCACGCAGGTGCGCTTCTCGGCATCGAGCGAAACGATCTTGTTGAGGTATTTCGAGGCGTCGACGACGAGGCCGTTATTGATGGTCTGGCCGCATTGTGAGGTGCCGCCGCCGCGCGGGGTGACGACCAATCCCTCGTCGCGGGCGATCGACATGGCGGCGAGCGCCTCGGCCTTGGTGCGGGGCGTGACCACGCCGGCCGGCATGATCTGATAAAACGAGGCATCGGTGGCGTAGCGGCCGCGAGAGAAGGCATCGAACATCACCTCCCCGGTGATTTCAGTGCGAAGCCGTCGCTCCAGATTCGATGTCGCTCCACCTGCCATTGGCAACCTCTACACAATCTGCCGCTTAATCGGCTGCGGTTCATTAAACGGGCATCAGGGGCGGGAGGTTTGGCCAGACGCGCCTTTGATGCCCTGTTATTTGCTCTACCTGCCGGGTTGCCGAGCCGATCTTACGCTCCATGCGTGGGCAGGCAGGCTCATTTGGTAGGGTGGGGCGGTATAAAATGCAAAAGAAATCGCTCACGCCGGGATTTTTGTATTCATAATTTAGCGACAAAGAGGCGCACAAAAAAATCCGGCGGTATTTTATTGTGGATGGCCGGGTTCCATGGCGGCGCGGCGCTTATTGCGCAGATGGCGGAAGAGAATTTCGCCAAGCTCGGAGCCGTTGCGGCGGCGGAGCGCGTCGAGAATCAGTTCGTGCTCGCGCACAGCTTCGCCCCAGCGCTCCTTGTCGCGGGCGAAGTTTGCGGAATAGCGCACGCGGCGGATGCGCCCGGCGAGCGTTGCGTAGGTCGCCTGCAGCGTATGGTTGCGCGAGGCTTCCAGAATCTTCTGATGGATCGCCTGGTTCGCGTGGAAGTAGTTGTGCATGTCCTTGTGGAGATAGAAGCTGTACATCTCGTGGTGCAGCCGCTCGATCTCGGCGATTTCCGCATCGGTGATGTTTTCGCAGGCAAGCCTGCCGGATAAGGCTTCCAGGCCTCCCATTAAATCGAACAGCTCGTGCAGATCCTGCTCGCTCAGCGCCCGCACGCGTGCGCCGCGGTTCGGCAGCAATTCGACGATGCCTTCCGAGGCGAGCACCTTGAGTGCTTCGCGCAGCGGCGTGCGTGAGATGCCAAGCAGTTCGCACAGCTCGCGCTCGAGGATGCGGCCGCCGTCGGGGATGTTGCCCTCGACGATATGGTCGCGAAGACGCGACAGCGTCTCATCGTGCAGGGACGTTTCTTCCTTGCTCCCCGCAGTGTCGCGAGAGGGCAGTGTGGCGAGGGTCGCAGTCATGGGGAAATCGCTGGTTTCACTATTGTGACTTTAATCTGGCGCGCAGAAATCGTCGAGATTTTTTTGAATTCAAAATTTATGTTGCATTCAAAAAATACACATGCAATCCTCAAATGGTCGGGTGAACGGACGCAAAAGATCCGGACCCAAGATCAAGACAGAGGCTTCAAACGCTATGACCGGTTTCCAAGGGCGCCATTTCCTTCAAATCCCCGGACCGAGCCCCGTTCCCGATCGGGTGCTGCGGGCAATCGATATGCCCGTCATCGATCACCGGAGCGCAGCGTTTGCCGAACTCGGCAAGGCGGTGCTGAGCGGCAGCCAGAAGATTTTCCAGACCAGCGGCCCGGTCATCATTTTCCCATCCTCGGGTACCGGTGCGTGGGAAGCGGCGATCGTCAACACGCTTTCCGCCGGCGACAAGGTCCTGATGGTGGAAACCGGCCACTTCGCCACGCTGTGGCAGAAGATGGCGCGCCGCCTCGGCCTCGATGTCGAATTCATCCCGGGCGACTGGCGTCACGGCGCCGATCCCGCTGCGATCGGCGAGCATCTTGCGCAGGATAAGGCTCACGCCATCAAGGCGGTGATGGTTGTCCATAACGAGACCTCGACCGGCGTCACTAGCCGGATCGCGCTGATCCGCAAGGCGATCGACGACGCGAAGCATCCGGCGCTTCTTCTCGTCGACACCATTTCCTCGCTCGGTTCGGCCGACTATCGCCACGAGGAGTGGGGCGTCGACGTCACGGTGAGCTGCTCGCAGAAGGGCTTCATGCTGCCGCCGGGCCTCGGCTTCAATGCGATTTCGGAGAAGGCGCGTGCCAAGGCGAAGACCGGTGGCATGCCGCGCTCTTATTGGGATTGGGAAGATATGCTCAAGCCCAACGCTGACGGCTTCTTCCCCTATACGCCAGCGACCAACCTTCTCTACGGCCTTCGCGAAGCCATCGCGATGATGCTGGAGGAGGGGCTTGAGAATGTATTTGCACGCCACAAGCGTCTTGCCGCTGCAACGCGCGAAGCGGTGACGCATTGGGGCCTCGAAGTGCTCTGCCAGAATCCGGAAGAGTATTCACCGGTGCTGACCGCGGTGGTGATGCCGCCCGGCCATGACGCCGACCAATTCCGCAAGATCGTACTCGAGAACTTCAACATGTCGCTCGGCGCGGGCCTCACCAAGCTTTCGGGCAAGGTGTTCCGCATCGGCCATCTCGGCGAGTGCAACGAGCTCACGCTGCTCGCGGCGCTGACGGGCATCGAAATGGGCCTGTCGATCGCGGGCGTCCCGCATCGCGCCGGTGGCGTCGATGCGGCGATGAAGCTGCTCGAAGATCGCACGAGTGCGAATGCGGCTAACCACCTGAAGCTCATCAAGACCTGAGGAGCTTCAGTTTTCGAATCCGTCCGACAGAGACGGAGCGAAGTGGGCGGAAAAAACCTGGGAGTGCGTCAATGCCTCGTCGCAACATTCTCATCCTCGGCGCGTCTTACGGCTCGCTTCTGGCCTCGAAGCTGTTGTTCGGCGGCCATCACGTCAAACTCGTCTGCCTCCCGGCGGAAGCCGATCTCATCAACGCGGAAGGTTTTCGCGTGCGGATGCCTGTCCGTGGCCGCAAGGACCAGATCGAGATCGACTCCCGGAAATTGCCCGGCAAGGTTTCTGCGGCAGGGCCAAAGGACGTCAATCCCGCGGATTACGATCTTGTCGGCCTTGCGATGCAGGAGCCGCAATATGGCTCTCCCGGCGTGCGGGAGTTGCTCGATGCGGTGGCGAAATCGCGCGTGCCCTGCATGTCGATCATGAACATGCCGCCGCTGCCGTACATGCGGCGCATTCCGGGGCTCGACGCCGATCAACTGAAGCCGGCTTATACGGCACCGGAAGTGTGGGACAGTTTCGATCCCGGCCGCCTCACGCTGTGCAGCCCTGATCCGCAGGCGGTTCGCCCGCCGGAGGAGAAGGTCAACGTCCTGCAGGTGACGCTGCCGACCAATTTCAAGGTCGCGCGCTTTGATGATGAAGCAAGCAACGAGATGCTGCGCGGGCTGGAGGCAGACATCCAGGCGGTGCGTTTCGATGCGCCGGAAGGTCCGATCGAACTGCCGGTGAAGCTGCGCTTCCACGATTCGCTGTTCGTGCCGCTCGCCAAATGGGCGATGCTGATGGCAGGCAATTACCGCTGCATCACGCCTGATGGGATGCGAACCGCGCAGGAAGCGGTGCATTCCAACATCGCGGAATCCCGTTCGATCTACGATTTCGTGGTGGAGGTCTGCGTCAGGCTCGGCGCCTCGCGCAGCGATCTCGTTCCGTTCGAGAAATATGCGGCCGCGGCGGAAAGCCTGACCCGTCCGGCGTCGGCTGCACGCGCGCTCCATAACGGCGCGCCTCACATCGAACGTGCCGACAAGCTCGTTCAACTCTGCGCACGGCAATTCGGCATGAGTCACCCGGTTCTCGACGGCATCGTTGCCCTCGTCGACCGGCGGCTCGAGGCTAATCAAAGGAAGGTAGCGGCCTGAAATAAAACAGGGATTTCATCGTACTAAAGATTGTTCCGGATCACCAAACAGGGCGATTTTATGGTTGCGTGGGGGGCTTTTCCCGATACATTCCCGACGACAAACCGCCTTTATAATAAGGGCGTTTGTGCCATAAAAATCGAGGATTTAACGATGGTTGTTCATACAGGAAGGCATTTCCTCCAGATTCCGGGGCCGAGCAATGTGCCGGACCGGGTTCTGCGCGCGATGGATATGCCGACCATTGATCATCGTGGCCCGGAATTTGCCGAGATGGCTCTTGGCATCATGGAAGGCTGCAAACGTATTTTCCGCACCAGGAATCCTGTGCTGATCTTTCCCTCCTCCGGTACGGGCGCGTGGGAAGCAGCAATGGTCAACACGCTGTCGCCGGGCGACAAGGTTCTGATGGCCGAGACGGGACAGTTCTCCGTGCTCTGGCGCACCCTTGCGGAGCGCTTCCAGATCGAAGTCGAGACCATTGCCGGCGACTGGCGCCATGGTGCGCGTGCGTCGGAGATCGAAGCGCGTCTCGTTGCCGACAAGGCGCACGCCATCAAGGCGGTGATGATCGTCCACAACGAAACCTCGACGGGTGTCACGACCCGCGTCGAGGAAGTTCGCAAGGCGATCGATCGCGCGAAGCATCCGGCGCTGCTGTTCGTCGACACCATCTCCTCGGTCGGCTCGATCCGTTACGAGCACGATGCCTGGGGCGTCGACGTCACGGTGTGCGGCTCGCAGAAGGGCCTGATGATGCCGCCGGGCCTGTCCTTCAATGCAATTTCCGACAAGGCGATTGCGGCCTCCAAGACCAACCGCATGCCGCGTTCGTATTGGGACTGGGCCGAGGCGATCAAGGCGAACAAGCTCGGCTCCTGGCCGTACACGCCGGCGACCAATCTTCTTTATGCGTTGCGCGAAGCGATCGCGATGCTGGAAGAAGAGGGCCTTGAGAACGTCTACGCCCGCCATACCCGGCACGGTGAGGCAACGCGTGCGGCGGTGCGGGCGTGGGGACTTGAGACGGTGTGCGTCGATCCGCTCGAGTATTCTCCGGTCACGACGGCCGTGCTCATGCCGGAAGGTCATGACGCCAATCAATTCCGCCAGATCATCCTCGAGAATTTCGACATGTCGCTCGGCGCTGGCCTTGGCCGGTTGAAGGGCCGCGCCTTCCGCATCGGCCATCTCGGTCATTTCAACGACCTGATGCTGATGGGCACGCTCTCGGGCGTCGAAATGGGTCTCGATCTCGCTCGCGTTCCGCACAAGAGCGGCGGCGTGCTCGCGGCGATGGATGTTCTGAAATCGAAAGAAGAGACAGTCGAGGTTGCACGGGTGGCCGTTGCGTGACGCTCCGTCACGCAACGAAACAAGCGCATAAGCTCAGGAAAAAGAGCGGCGCGTATTCGGTGAAGGGCAAAAAGGGAGACGACGCAATGCGGAAGGCAATGAGTACGGCTGCGATTGCCGCGATGGCAATGTGCGCTGGCGTAACGGGCGCCAGCGCTTGGGAGCCGACCAAGACCGTTGAAATCGTGGTTGCTGCCGGTGCCGGCGGCGCCTCCGATCAGATGGCCCGAATGCTGCAATCGGTCATCCAGAAGTACAAGCTGATCAAGTCTCCCGTCGTTGTGTCGCTGAAGGGCGGCGCGTCGGGCGCTGAAGCGCTGATGTACATGAAGGGCAGCCCGGGCGATGCCGACAAGGTGATGATCGCCTATTCGCTGATCTATCAGTTGCCGCTGTCTGCCAAGATTCCGTTCAATTGGCGCGATCTGACGCCGGTCAACGTTATGGCGTTCGACCAGTTCATCCTCTGGAATAATGCCGAGTCGCCGGAAAAGACCGTGAAGGACTTCATCGAAGCGGCGAAGAAGTCTTCGACGCCGCTCAAGTTCGGCGGCACGGGCTCCAAGCGCGAAGACCAGATTCTGATGGTCGGTCTCGAGAAGCAGACCGGTGCGAAGTTCTCCTATCTGCCTTACAAGTCGGGCGGTGAGGCAGCGACCCAGCTTGTCGGCAAGCATATCGACGCCAACGTCAACAACCCGTCGGAAAATCTCGAAGTCTGGCGTGCCGGCCAGGTTCGGGCGCTGTGCGTGTTCGACGATGAGCGCATCTCCTACACCGCGAAGGTGACGGATACGCAGTCCTGGCACGACGTTCCGACCTGCAAGGAACAGGGCGTCAACGTGCAGTACAAGATGCTGCGCTCGATGTTCCTGCCGGGCAAGGTGACGCCTGACCAGGTGAAGTTCTACGAGGACATGTTCCGCAAGGTCAGCGAAGCTCCGGAATACAAGGAGTACATGGAAAAGCAGGCACTCAAGCCGGTCTACATGACGGGCAAGGAGATGCGCGATTTCCTTGAGCAGGACGACAAGATCAATTCTGACCTGATGAAGTCTGCCGGCTTCGTCGCGAAGTAAGGCTGACTGCAAGACCGACGAACAACCTGCGCGCCGCTATCCAGGCGGCGCGCGGGAACGGTGAACTCATGTGCGAGCGAAGCTGATGTCAAATACCGATATCGAAATACAGGTCTCCGACCCCACAGCGCCTGCGCCGGATTCTCCGCCGGTGGCCAAGACCTTGACGGTCGATATCTGGGCATTGGCCGCGCTCGGGGCGTTCTCGCTGCTGATGGCCTACGACAATTATCATACCGGCATGGGCTGGGCCGAAGATGGCCCGCAGCCGGGATATTTTCCGTTCTATCTGTCGATGATCCTGCTCGGCGCATCGGTGTTCGGCATCATCAAGTCAGTCCGCGAGCGGAGGGTCGCAACCGACCCCGAGATTTTCGTCACCCGCGATCAGTTGAAGCGCGTGATGCTCGTGTTCGGGCCGACCGTTGCGTTTGTTTTCGGGATTCAGACGCTCGGGCTCTATGTCTCGAGCTTCCTTCTCACCGCCGGCTTCATGATTTTCGTTGGCAAGATCTCCGTCTGGAAGTCGGTCCTGACGGCGCTGATCTTCTCCTGCGCGATGTTCTACATCTTCGAAGTCCAGTTTGACGTCATCATGCCGAAGGGGCCGCTCGAAGCCCTGCTCGGCTACTAAGGGGAGGGGCACATGGAGGCTTTCTCGCTGCTGCTCCACGGCTTCTCGGTGCTTCTCACCTGGAAGATCATCGGCCTGATGTTCGTCGGCCTGATCCTCGGCGTGTTCGTCGGCGTGCTGCCGGGCCTTGGTGGTCCGAACGGCGTCGCGATCCTGCTGCCGATCACCTTCTCGATGGACCCGACGTCGGCCATCGTGATGCTGTCGTGCATCTACTGGGGTGCGCTGTTCGGCGGCGCCATCACCTCGATCCTCTTCAATATTCCGGGTGAGGCGTGGTCGGTCGCCACAACTTTCGACGGCTATCCGATGGCCCAGCAGGGCAGGGCAGGCGAGGCGTTGACGGCGGCCTTCACCTCCTCGTTCATCGGCTCGTTCGTCGCGGTGTTGCTGATCACCTTCGTCGCGCCGGGCATCGCGTCCTTTGCGCTGCGGTTCGGCCCGCCGGAATTCTTCGCGGTCTACCTGCTCACCTTCTGCTCCTTCGTCGGACTGGGACGTGAGGACAAGCACAAGACCATCATCTCGATGGCGCTCGGGCTTCTGCTCACCGGCATTGGCATGGATACCGTGTCCGGCACGTTGCGCATGACGTTCGGCTCGACTGACCTGCTGCGTGGCGTCAACTTCCTCGTCGCGGTGATCGGCCTGTTCGGCATCAGCGAAATCCTGCTCACCATGGAAGAGCAGCTCGCGCTGAAGGGTCATGCGGCGGCGATCAGCCCACGCGTCGTGCTCAAGGTGTGGATGGAGATGCCGCGTTACTGGGTGACGCTGGTTCGTTCGTCCGCAATCGGTTGCTGGCTCGGCATCACGCCGGGCGGTGCGATCGCCGCGTCCTTCATGGGCTACAACCTCGCCAAACGCTTCTCCAAGGATCCGGAGGAGTTTGGCAAGGGCAAGGTTGAGGGCGTGTTCGCGCCCGAGACGGCGGCGCACGCCTCCGGCACCTCGGCACTGTTGCCGATGCTCGCACTCGGCATCCCGGGATCGGGCACCGCCGCGATCCTCCTTGGCGGCCTGATGGTGTGGGGCCTCAACCCCGGTCCGCTTCTGTTCGTGGAGCACAAGGACTTTGTCTGGGGCCTGATCGCCTCGATGTATCTCGGCAACGTGGTCGGCCTGCTGATCGTGCTTGCGACCGTGCCACTGTTCGCTTCGGTGCTGCGCGTGCCGTTCGCGGCGATCGCCCCGATGATCGTCGTGTCCTGCGCGATCGGCGCCTTCGCGATCCAGAACGCGATGTTCGATATCTGGCTGATGCTGGTGTTTGGCGTCATCGGCTACGTCTTCAAGAAGATCGGCATCCCGCTCGCGCCGCTGACGCTCGCGCTGGTGTTGGGCAGCCGTGCCGAGGACTCCTTCCGCCTGTCGATGATCAGCGGAGGCGGCTCGCTCGGGGTGTTCTGGTCGAACTGGCTCGTCGGCTCGATCACGACGCTGTCCTTCGTGCT
>Ga0182740_1002836_pt1 | contig 10233 bp, 9 predicted proteins | sample eDN5th37CKraftBY_FD_128872 | JGI IMG/M metagenome (GOLD analysis project Ga0182740, IMG submission 128872) | Enriched backyard soil microbial communities from Emeryville, California, USA - eDNA 5th pass 37_C Kraft BY (version 2) (version 2) | ecosystem: Environmental > Terrestrial > Soil >...
CGCGCGGCACCGGCCGAGAAACGCACGGCGGCGATCGCGTCGCTCGGCATGGCCAGCGGGCTCGGTGCTCTCATCGCCTTTCCCTATGCGCACGTGCTCATCGAGACGGTCGGCTGGAAGGCCAGCCTGATGACGATCTCGGCGACCTGCCTGCTCATTCTTCCGCTGGCCTGGCCGCTCGCCGGCAAGCCCACGCCATCAGCCGTGGGAACCGCCAGGTCGCAGACGCTCGTCGAGGCATTCCGCGAGGCGTTCGCTCATCCGAGCTTCTGGCTGCTGACGTCCGGATTCTTCGTCTGCGGCTTCCACCTCGCCTTCTACGGCGTCCACCTTCCGGCATTCGTGTCCGACCTTGGCATGCCCTCGTGGGTCGGGGTATGGGCGCTCATGGCCGTCGGCATCGCGAACATTGCCGGCACGTATGCGGCGGGCCAGTCCGCGCGCTTCGTCGAGCGCCGCGTCGGGCTCAGCTTCATTTATTTCATGCGCTCGTTCGCGTTCCTGGGGCTGCTTTTCCTGCCGCTCACGCCCTGGCTGATCATCGCCATCTCGGCGCTGCTCGGTCTTTTCTGGCTCTCGACGGTGCCCCTGACGTCGACGCTGGTTGGCATCTTCTTCGGCACCCAATGGATGTCGATGCTGTTCGGTTTCGTGTTCCTGTCCCACCAGCTCGGCTCGTTTGCCGGTCTGTGGCTCGCCGGAACCCTCTTTGATGCGACCAAGTCCTACGATATCATGTGGTGGATCTGTATCGCGCTCGCGATGTTTGCGGCGTTGATCCACTGGCCGATCCGCGAGCGACCGGTCGCTCGGCTCACGGAACAGCCTGCCACTGCCACCTGAGGAACCGCGCATGACCTCGACCAGCGATCCGCGCGCTGCCCGGGAGGTGCCCGCCGAGGCGCCTGAGGGGATGCCGCGCGCCGTGCGCCTTGGCCTGGTGCTGGTGCTCGGCGGTCTCGTGGCGAGCGCCGTCTATCTCCTCGCCGTGCGCGGCGAGGCGCTGCTCGTGGATCTCGCGGCGCTCGGCGAGCGTCTGTGGTGCTTCTGAATGACGGGCACCAGCGGCGAGCCCTCCGGAGATCCGCCGGCGGAGCTCGGCCGGCAGAGTTTTGATGCCCTTTCGCTCGATGAGCTGGCGGAGCGCATTCGCACCAAGGACCGCGCCGCACTCGCGCGCGCCATCACGCTCGTAGAGAGTACGAAGCCCGCGCATCGCGCGCGCGCCCAGGAGTTGCTGCAGGCGCTGCTGCCCGATACCGGCAAGGCGCATCGCATCGGCATCACGGGCGTGCCCGGTGTCGGCAAGTCGACGATGATCGATCAGCTCGGCATGAACCTGATCGAGGCGGGCCATCGCATTGCCGTGCTCGCCGTCGATCCGACCTCGCGGCGAACGGGCGGCTCCATCCTCGGCGACAAGACGCGCATGAGCCGCCTCGCGGCCAGCGATCATGCTTTCATCCGGCCATCGCCCACGTCCGGGACGCTCGGCGGTGTGGCGCGGCGCACGCGCGAGACCATGCTGATCGTCGAGGCGGCGGGCTATGATATCGTGATCGTCGAGACGGTCGGCGTCGGCCAGTCCGAGACGGCGGTCGCGGAGATGGTCGACTTCTTCCTCGTGCTGCTGCTCGCCGGCGGCGGCGACGATCTCCAGGGCATCAAGAAGGGCATTGTCGAGATCGCCGACATGATCGTCATCAACAAGGCCGATGGCGACAACGTCAAGCGCGCGACGCGCTCGGCGGCCGAGTATCAGGGCGCGCTCAATCTGCTGACGCCGGTCGTGCCAAGCTGGAGCCCGCCGGTGCTCACGTGCTCGGCCATCGACAACCGCGGTCTCGATGCGCTCTGGGAGAAGATCGAGGAGCACAAGCGCATCATGACCTCGACCGGGACGTTCCTCGCCCGGCGCCAGACGCAGGCCGTGACGTGGATGCACGACATGCTCGCCGACCGGCTCATGGACGAGGTGCGCGGCCGGCCGCAGATCAGGACGCGCCTCGGTCAGCTCGAGGCCGAAGTCCGGCTTGGTCGTCTGACGCCGGCGATGGCGGTCGAGACCGTGATGGGTATGCTCAAGGATGAGCGCGCCGGTGAGGGCACGACGCCATGATCGCCAACGCGAGCGGGCGAACGACCGTGCTGCTGACCGGTTTCGGGCCCTTTCCGAGCGTGCCTGCCAATGCAACCTCCATTCTCGTGCCGCGTCTGGCCGAAGCTGCCCGCGCGAGCTTCCCCGGCATCGTCTTCGAGACACGCACGCTTCCGACCGAGTGGTCCGCCGGCATCGAGCATCTCTACGATCTCTATGAGGGCGTGGCGCCGAGCGTCGCGCTGCACTTCGGCGTGTCCTCGAGGGCGCGCGGTTTCGAGGTCGAAGCGCGCGGGCGCAATCGGCTCGCGTATCTGCCCGATGCCGCCGGTGTCTTTCCGAGCGCGCCCGTGCTGCGGGCAAATGGTCAGGAATTCCTCGCGAGCACGGTGCCTGTCAGTGCGATCGTGAATAGGCTGCGCCAGCGAGGCATTCCCGCCTTCATCTCGCGCGATGCCGGTACCTATCTCTGCAATGCGGCGCTCTACTCGGCGCTCGACCTGGCGCGGCGCGCGACGCGTGATCACCGCGTCGGTTTCATTCACTTGCCCTCGACGCTGCTCGTGGACGAGCGCCGGCGTGCGTCCGCCACGCATCCGCGCTGCCCTTTGACATGGCGCGAGGCGATCGACGGCGGCCTCGAGATCATCGGCGCGGTGCTCGGGCGACCGGCCTCGCGGCGTTAAGTCCCGCGCGTCAGGCGCTGCCATCCCCAGGCGACGAGGCGGCCGACGACATAGCCGATCGTGCAGGCGATGACATTCGCCAGCGCCAGCTTCAGAACGAGATCCATGAAGATCGGATTGTCGAAGGGGCGCCAGACATTCGGATCCCATCCGGCGCCGACGCCGATGTAGCCGACGAGCGTCGCGACCGCGAGCACGACAACGGTCCACACCGGCCACCGCAGCAGCCCCAGAATCAAAGCAGCGGCGAGTGTGTAGATGATCATATCGCGCGACTTCTATTTCATCTCCGTCCGCTTCGGCGGCGCGGTGACGATCGACTTCAGCGCTGGCGTCGGCTTCATGAGCTTATCGAGGTCGGGCAGCGGTCGCTTAAGTTCGTCGCTTGCATTGAAGGCCTGCTCCATCGCGTTCGCCGCCGAAAGCACGAAGGCGTCCGCGCGCGCGCGGCCGATGGCCTGGAGGCCGAACGGGAAGCCCGCGTGATCGACGCCGCAGGGAATCGAGATCGCCGGGTTGGTCGCGAGCGTGACGACGTAGGTGAGCGAAAGCCAGTGATAGTAGTTGCGCAGCGGCTTGCCGTTCATTTCGGCGAGGTAGAGCTGCGTCCACGGGAAGGGCGACACCGGCACGGTCGGCGCGAGGATCAGATCGTACTCGCTGAAGAGCTCCTGGAATTTGCGGTAGATGCGCGTCTGTTCGAGATTCGCCCAGGCGACATCGGCGATGCCCATCTTCGCGCCGATTTCGTAGTTGGCGCGGATATTCGGGCCGAGCGCCGACGGGTCCTTCTCATAGGCGTCGCGGTAGCGTCCGACGAACGCGATCGCGCGGACAACGTCGAAGCACTCGTCGGCCTTGCCGAGATCGGGCTCGATGTGGTCGCAGCGCAGGAACAAGTGGCGCATGGCCTTCACGCGGTCGCGGAAGACCTTGCGGATCGGCTTGTCGACCGGGCTCGTGCCGAAGTCCTCCGTCCATGCAACTCTGAGACGGCCGAGATCGACGGGCTTCGGCGCTGCAAGGGCGTCACGATCGATGTCGTAGCTCAGGGGATCGATGGCGTGCTGGCCGGCCTGCACGGCCATGAGCTGGCACGCGTCGGCGACCGTGCGTCCCATCGGCCCGAGCACCGAGATCGCCGACCAGCCCATGGGGCGCATGGTGTGTGGCACAAGCCCGGGCGACGGCCGAAAGCCGACGACGCCGTTGACCGCGCCCGGAATGCGCAGCGAACCACCCGTGTCCGAGCCCGTGCACACGGGCAGCATGTCCGTCGCGAGCGCCACGGCCGAGCCGCCGGAAGAGCCGCCCGCGTTCTTCGTCGGATCGAAGGGATTGCCCGTCGCGCCCCAAACGGGATTGCGGCTGTTCGCGCCGGCGCCGAACTCCGGCACGTTCGTCTTCGCGACGACGATGCCGCCGGCCGCGCGGATGCGCGCGACCATGACAGTGTCGTTCTCCGGGATGTTGTCCTTATAGAGCGGCGAGCCGTAGGTCGTGAGCAGCCCGCCCGTATTCTCTAGATCCTTCACGCCGACCGGAAGCCCATGCAGCGCGCCGAGCGGCTCGCCATCACGCACGGCCTTCTCGGCAGCCTTGGCTTCTTTTCGCGCCCGCGCGTAGCAGGTCGCCGTGACGGCATTCACTGCCGGATTGATCTCGGCGATGCGGTCGATGCACGCCTCCAAAAGCTCGACGGGCGAGATTTCCTTCGAGCCGATGCGGCGGCGCATTTCGACGGCGGAGAGCGAGAGAAGGTCGGAGTGCTTGGGCATGGGGAACGTCCGGCTATGGGCGAAAGGTGGCAGCGCAGCGAACCTAGCAGGTCCCTTCTCCCCGTGTTTACAGGGAGAGAGGGAGGGAAGACTAAAAGACCACCACGCTGCGGATGCTTTCGCCGGCGTGCATGAGGTCGAAGCCCTTGTTGATGTCGGCGAGCGGGAGCGTGTGCGTGATCATCGGGTCGATCTGGATCTTGCCGTCCATGTACCAGTCGACGATGCGCGGCACGTCCGTGCGCCCGCGCGCGCCGCCGAAGGCCGTGCCCTTCCATTGGCGCCCGGTCACGAGCTGGAAGGGACGCGTTTTGATCTCCTGGCCGGCCCCGGCGACGCCGATGATGATCGACTGGCCCCAGCCGCGATGCGAGCATTCGAGGGCCGTGCGCATGACCTCGACATTGCCCGTGCAATCGAAGGTGTAGTCGGCGCCGCCGATCTGGTCGGCGCCGCGCTTGGTCATGTTGACGAGATGCGCGATGAGGTCGCCGCCCACTTCCTTCGGATTGACGAAGTGCGTCATCCCGAACTTCTCGCCCCAAGCCTTCTTGGTGTTGTTGAGATCGACGCCGATGATCATGTCGGCGCCGGCGAGCCTCAGGCCTTGGATGACATTGAGCCCGATGCCGCCGAGGCCGAAGACGACAGCCGTCGCGCCGGGTTCGACTTTCGCCGTGTTGATGACGGCGCCGACGCCGGTCGTCACGCCGCAGCCGATGTAGCAGATCTTGTCGAAGGGCGCGTCCTTGCGCACTTTCGCGACCGCGATCTCGGGAAGGACGGTGAAGTTCGAGAACGTCGAGCAGCCCATGTAGTGGTAGAGCGGCTTACCGTCGAGCGAGAAGCGGCTCGTGCCGTCGGGCATCAAGCCCTGGCCCTGGGTCGCGCGGATGGCCGTGCAGAGGTTCGTCTTGCGCGAGAGGCACGAAGGGCAGGAGCGGCACTCGGGTGTATAGAGCGGAATGACGTGGTCGCCCTTGGCGACGCTCGTGACGCCGGGGCCGACGTCCACGACGATGCCGGCGCCCTCATGCCCGAGAATGGCCGGGAAGATGCCTTCCGGATCGGCGCCGGACAGGGTGAACTCGTCGGTGTGGCAGATGCCCGTGGCCTTGACCTCGACCAGCACCTCTCCGGCTTTCGGCCCTTCGAGGTCCACCTCGACGATCTCGAGCGGCTTTCCCTTCTCGAAAGCGACGGCGGCGCGTGTCTTCATTTTCCGTGGTCCTTCTGAGGTCGATTGGCAGCGGCGAGCGGAGTATTGCAGCCTTCGCCGGGGATCGAAAGGCCCCGGCGGCCGACGGGGTGCGGCCCCATGCCAGGGCGGGGCGTCGCACTTCGGCCGGATTTGCCGCCCAGAGCAGCGGCGCATGAAGCGAGGGGACGACACGTGAAGGAATGGCATGGCGTGAGCCGCAGGCTCGTTGCCGCACTGCTCATCCTGCTGACGGGCACGATCGGGGCTGGGGCGCAACTCGGACCGGGCCAGGAGGGCACAGTCAAGGCGCAGCACGGCGACTGGCAGATCGTGTGCCGTCCGCCGCCGCCCGGCGCCAAGAACGAGACCTGCGCGCTCGTCCAGAGCGTCGCCGCCGAGGATCGGAACAACGTCGGCCTCACGGTCTACTTCCAGCGCTTCTCGAATGGCCAGCAGGTGCTGCGCGTATTCTCGCCGCTCGGCGTGCTGCTGCCGCCGGGGCTCGGGCTCAAGATCGACGACAAGGACGTGGGCAGCGCCCCGTTCCTGCGGTGTCACAACTTCGCCTGCTACGCGCAGGTCGTGGCTGACGCGACGCTGATCGAGCGCCTGTCCAAGGGCAAGTCCGCGGTCTTCATCATCTATCAGACCGAGGAGGCCGGGATCGGCATCCCGGTCTCCCTGAAGGGTTTTGCCGAAGGATTGAAGGGGCTCGGGCAGTAGGGTCTTGTTTTGCCGCGGGCTGCCGGGAAGACCCAATAATCCCCTCTCCTCGTTCGTACGGGGAGAAGGGGAAGTGGCGGCACCCGCCGCGTCAACCGCCAACATTGCGATGTGACCACCGCGGGCATAGCACCGCAGCGGAATGCGTCAGCACCCCTTCCCAGCAGCCCGCGGCAAACAAAAATCAGGCTGCCAGCCAAGGCTTGTCGGCGCTGATCTTCTTCTCGTACTCGTTGATCTGCTTCTCGTGCTGAAGCGTCAGGCCGATATCATCGAGGCCGTTCAGCAGGCAGTGCTTGCGGAAGGGATCGATGTCGAAGGTGATCACGCCGCCGTCGGGCCTGCGGATTTCCTGCTTCTCGAGATCGACTGTCAGCGTCGCATTCGATCCGTTCTCGGCGTCGGACATCAGTTTGTCGACGTCCTCCTGCGGCAGCTTGATGGGCAGGATGCCGTTCTTGAAGCAGTTGTTGAAGAAGATGTCGGCAAACGACGTCGAGATCACGCAGCGAATGCCGAAGTCGAGCAGCGCCCACGGCGCGTGCTCGCGGCTCGAGCCGCAGCCGAAGTTGTCGCCGGCGACGATGATCTGCGACTTGCGATACGCGGGCTTGTTGAGGACGAAGTCGGGGTTCTCCTTGCCGCTCTCGTCGTAGCGCACCTCGGCGAACGCCGCCTTACCAAGGCCGGTCCGCTTGATGGTCTTGAGGTAGTTCTTCGGGATGATGCGGTCCGTATCAATATTGATCTCGGGCATCGGTGCGGCGACCCCGGTCAACTGCGTGAACTTGTCCATGGACGGCCTGCTGCTCCCGGAAATGCGGCTTGTTCTGGCGGGATCGTCGATACCGTGCTTGTAGGGCCCCGTCAACGCGCACTCTCGGCTTCGGTGGTGCGCGGCGAAGCACCGCCTAGTACTCCAAATGACTGAAATTCCGTCTTGTTCAGCCGCCGCGTGTCGTCGAGACTGCGTGCCAGTCGGCTTGGAAAGCACGTGGGCCTTGGCTATAGTGGTCGGCAAAACTGGACTACCTACGGGGGTTCCTTTGTCGGAAGGGCCGGGGTCGCGCGGCATTCGCAGGCGTGGCGTCTCGAATCCGCGCGAAGGGCTGCGCTCAGCGCGCGTCGGCTCCCGCGGGTGAACGCCGGCATTGGGGAGCTGTTGACGTCGAGGGGCGGTAAGCCGGTCCGAGGCGACTTTGGGCTCGGAGTGGGGACGGCATGAAGTGCAATCCGTTGCGTTGGCTGATCGGGCTCATCCCGATCCTGCTGCTTACGGGTGTCGCCGTGTTCAGCGAGCACGAGCGCATCGAGAAGGACCTTGCCGCGCGCACGCAGAAGACGCTCGAGGAGGCGGGCCTCGGTTGGGCTAGCGCGACGTTCGACGGGCGCGACGCCGCGCTGTCCGGTCTCGCAGCCGACGATGCTGAGCCGAACCGCGCCGCGGCGACGGTCGCCCAGACCTACGGCGTGCGGATCGTCCGCAATGATTCCCGCCTGATCGATCGCGCCGAGCGCTATGACTGGGCGGCCACGAAGCGCGAAGGCCGCGTGCGCCTCAGCGGCCTCGCGCCGAGCGAGAAGACGCGCCGCGAGATCATCGGCCTCGCCCGCGGGACCTTTCCGAGCAGCGAGATCGTCGACCGGCTGACGCTCGCGCGCGGCGCGCCGGCGCTCGACATCTGGCTCGGTGGCGTCGGTTTTGCCCTGAAGCAGCTCACGCTCCTCAAGACGGGAACCATAAGGCTCGAAGGCACCGAGCTCACGATCAGCGGCGAGGTGAATGACGCGGCGAGCTATCGGACGCTGAAGGCATCTCTTGCCGGCAACCTGCCGCCCGGCATCAGTCTCAAGGCGGACCGCGTCGAGCCGCCGGTCGTTGCGCCCTACGTTTGGACGGCTCGCCTCGCCGAGGGGCAGCTCGAAATGCGCGGATCGGCACCGAGCGAGCAAGCGCGCGAATCTCTGATCGCAACGGCAAAGCGCGAGCTGCCGCAGGTGCGGGTCGTCGACGGCATGGCACCGGCGCGCGGCGAGCCTGACGGCTGGCTCCAGGTCGCGCCGTTCGTTCTGCGCGAGCTTCTTCACCTCGAGGAAGGCACGCTCGAGTTGCGCGACCAGACGGTCACGCTGAACGGTGTGGCTCAGCGCGAGGCGACGGCCGAGGACGTGCGCGCGAAGCTCAAGGACAGCATTCTCGGCCCCTACCGCGTCATGGAGCGGATCACCTTTCGCGAGCCGACTGTCAAACCGATTGCCGCCTACCGGACCGCGCTCTCGCTCGAGAATGGCGTCGTCGGCATGGTCGGTTTCGTTCCGAGCGAGCAGGCGCGGGCGGCACTTACGAGCCTCGTCCAGGCGCGTGTCCCCGGCGCCCGTATCGTCGACCAGCTCGAGCTCGGTGCCGGCGCGCCGCCGGGCTGGCAGCGGTGCCTCGATATCGGCATTGCGGCGCTCGCGAAACTCGGCGGTGGTCGCCTCGACCTGACGATCCGTCGCCTCCTGATCGAGGGCGCGACCGACAGCGAGGCCCTCGCGAAGACACTTCCAGGCGACGTGCAGGCCGAGGCCGGGCGCGATTGCGACACGAATGTGCATCTCACGGTCAAGGCGCTACCGGAGCCGAACCTGCGCTGGTCGGCGCAGGCAGACGCCCAGGGCGAGATCGTCCTCGAGGGGCAGGTACCGGGCGCAGCCGTGCGCGATCAGCTGATGTCGGTGGCGGCGCGGCTCTTCGACGGCCGCAGCGTCGTCGATCGCATGGAGATCGTCGACGAGGCTTCCGACAAATGGGCCCGCACGGCGGTGGTCGGGCTCACACAGCTCGCGCGGCTGCGGCTCGGGCGGGCGGAGATCGTCAATCAGGCATTGCGCATCGAAGGCGAGGCGCGCGATGTGGCGGCGCAGGCCGACGTGCGTGCGGCGCTGGGCCGTGACGTGCCCGATGGCTATTCAGCGCGCGAGGCCATTGCCGTTCGCTCGGATGCCGTCATCGCCTCCGAGGAGCTGGCCCGGCGCACGGCAGAGGAGACCGCGAAGAAGCGAGCTGCTGCCGAGGCCGAAGCGCAGCGACGCGCGGACGAGGCGGCGCGCCGGCAGGCCGAGGAAGAGGCGAAACGGGCAGCGGAGGCTGCCGAAGCGCGCACACGCGCGGAGCTCGAGGCTAGACAGCGCGCCGAGGAGGAACGTCGCCAGCGTGCGGCGGAGGAGGCCCGCCGCGCCGCCGAGGCGGCGGCCCGCGAGCGCGCCGAAGCGGAGGCCCGGCAGCGTGCCGAAAGCGAGAAGCGGCGCCAGGAGGAAGAGGCCGCGCGCAAAGCCCGTCAGGCTCAGGTGCAAAAGGAGATGGAGGAGCAGGCGCGCAAGGATGCCGAGGCAGATGCCTGTCAGAAGGTGCTTCGCAATGTTTCGAGCGAGGGCGTGATCCTGTTTTCGCGCGCGAGCGCCGAGCTCGACCGGCGCAGCCTGCCCACACTGCGGCGGCTCGCGCAGGCGGCCGAGGCCTGTCCCGATGTGACGATCGAGGTCGAGGGCCACACCGATGCCGAGGGCACCGACGAACGCAATCAGCCGCTGTCCGAGCGCCGTGCCCAGGCCGTGGTCGACTATCTGGCCGAGCGTGGCGTGCCGGTCGAGCGCATGAAGGCCGTCGGCTACGGCGCCTCGCGGCCGGTCGTGCCGAACGACTCGCGGGAGAATATGGCCCGCAACCGCCGCATCGAGTTCACCGTCAAAGCGAAGTGACTTCGC
>Ga0182740_1002837_pt1 | contig 10227 bp, 10 predicted proteins | sample eDN5th37CKraftBY_FD_128872 | JGI IMG/M metagenome (GOLD analysis project Ga0182740, IMG submission 128872) | Enriched backyard soil microbial communities from Emeryville, California, USA - eDNA 5th pass 37_C Kraft BY (version 2) (version 2) | ecosystem: Environmental > Terrestrial > Soil >...
AATGGTCGGAGCGAGAGGATTTGAACCTCCGACCCCTAGTCCCCCAGACTAGTGCGCTAACCGGGCTGCGCTACGCTCCGACTGCCGAAAGGCTTGGTTCCTCTAACTTTTAACGGGCGCTCGCGCAACCCCTGAAATCACGTGTGACGTCAAAAGTCATGATCGCCGCGCATGGGCTCGCCAGCAGGCGCAGCTATGGGCGCGTTCCCGTCCAGGCGTCGATGGCCTGTTTCAGGCCTTCTGGCAGATCGGAGGCTGTTTCGCTGCTGGAGGAAGCGCCGGTGGAAGCCAGTTCGGATAGGAGCGACCGGTACCTCTCGGTTTTCTCCTGGGCCGCGTCGATGCCTTCCGCGGAGGCATCGTCCGGCGATCCTGAGAAGAGGCAAAGCAGTGCGAGAATGACGCGCATGTTCCGTCCTGTGGGCTTGACGCAAGGGAAGTATGGTCAAGGTGGCATTTTCGCGGTGCCGAGGGTGTGCGCCAAGACACGTCATTCGAAGCTCCAAAAGCCGAGCGAGACGAAAGCTTAACCATTCTCGTGAAGAAGTGTAGGTTATAACACCGGGAAAGGGTATGAATTCCCTTGAGAGCGTCCCACGGCGCCCCCAGTGCCACGGCGCTCTCGGCAACCGGTTTACGGCGGTTGCTTCACTCCTGCGTTGTTTCGCAAGACCCCGCCTCAGTGCGGGGCTTTTTGTTGGCAGGCTTAAAACGGCCCGCGTTTCGCGAGAGCCTCGAACCCGCCTCTCAGCTGCCGCAGGCGTTCCTCATAAGCTTTGCCGAGGCAGGCGCGGTCGTCCCCGCAGGTCTCGCGCTGCTTGAGCCAGGCAACCTGCGCATCTTCCATGTCGCCGCGGGCGCCCATGCCGAGCAGGGGTTTGAGTTGCGTATAGAGGACGGACATCTCGACATCCTGGTCGTTCAGGGTCCGATCCGCGCAAATCGCCTTCTCGTCCGGCTTTTCCGCCTTGGCACAATCGAAGCTCGCAGCCCGGGCAGGCTGCCATCCTGCGAGCAGGGCGAACGAGAGGATGGCGAGGCAGAGAGATTTTCCCGTCATGGAAGCTATCCTCGAAAGAACCAATGTCGGTGAGAGAACGGCTCCCGCCCAAGGAGGCTCCATGAATGTCGAGATGATTCCCGGGTGCTTTCGGAACAGGCTTAACGAAAGATAAAGAGCAAGCCGCTCAACGGCGCAGCGCCGAGGCGTCGCCGGAGAGGGCGAGCCGCAGGCCAAGGCCCACCATGATGAGGCCGGCGCACCTCTCCTGCCAGGCGATCAGGCCCGGGCGCCGGGCGAGCCACTCGCCGATCGTTCCGGTTCCCACGGCGACGGCACCGAGAATGAAAAAGCCCGAAACCTTCTGGACGCCTCCCAGGAACAGCAACTGGGCCGTCACGGGCCATCCGTTGCCGGGATCGACGAATTGCGGAAGGAAGGCGAGCATGAAGACCATGGCCTTCGGGTTGGTCAGGTTGTTGATCATGCCCTGTCGCAGGGCCGCGAGGTCGGACACGGGCTGCGGAGCTTTGCGGACGAGGCTATGGGGACCGAACGAGCCGACGAGAAGTTTGGCGCCGAGCCACACGAGATAGGCGGCACCGGCCCAGCGAAGCAGTTCGAAGGCCATGGGAGAGGCCTTGATCAGGGAGGTGACGCCCAGGGCCAGGAGAGGCAGCTGGATAAGGCCGGCCAGCAAGGTCATGCCGATGGCGGTCAGGACCGCCGTCCGCCGGCCCTGACCCACGCCGCGGCTGAGCAGGAGGATCATGTCGGGGCCGGGGGCGAGCTGCAGGGCCAGCACAGCGGCATAGAACGTGAGAAAGGTCGATAGATCGGGCATGGCGGTTCTCCATGCGAGCCTTAGGCCTGCCCAGGGGGCGAGGCAAGCTCTCCGAGAGCCGCGGAGGCGTCAGTCTAGATCGATGGCCGGCGCCAGCCGTCGAGGTCGTCCAGGGACAGATTGGATCCGCAGAGCACAAGACCGATGACGCTGTCTTCCGGCAGGGACGGGGCGACTGTCTCGGCGGCGGTCAGGACGCAGGCGGCGGCAGGCTCGCAGAGGAGCTTTTCCGTCTGGAGCAGCCAACTCACATCGGCAATGACCGGCTCGTCGTCCACAAGCAGCACCTCCTTGAGGAAGAGCTTGGCGGCCGCGACGGTCCGATGGGTGGCGAATGGCGCCGCCAGAGTCCGGGCGATGGAGGTCGGGCGAATCGTCACCGGCTCATCGGCCTTGAGAGCCTCCGTCATGGTCTGCGCGCCGGTCGGCTCCACGCCGTAGACCGTCAACGAAGGCCGCTTCGCCTTCAGCGCCGCCGCCACGCCGGACATGAAGCCGCCGCCGCCGATGGAGACGAACACGTGGGTGAGGTCGGGAATATCCTCGAGGAATTCGAGGCCTAACGTTCCGTGCCCCGCGATGATGGCGGGATCGTCATAGGGGTGGACGAAGAGTCGTCCTTGCCGCTGGTAATCCTCCGCCTTCGCGAAGGCCTCCGCCGCATCGTCGCAGAGCTCCACGCGGGCGCCGAACTTCGTGGTCAGGTCGATGTTGAACCGGGCTGCCGTCTTCGGCATCAGTACGAGGGCGTCGAGCCCGAGCGTTCCCGCCACCCGGGCGACCGCAATGGCATGATTGCCGCCCGAGACAGTGACGAGGCCACGGCTGCGCTCCTCGTCGCTCAAGGTCAGGACCTTGTTGAAGACGCCCCGGACCTTGAAGGAACCCGCAAGCTGAAGAGCCTCCATCTTCACCGCCGTGCGACGGCCGAGGCGAGCGGAAACGTCGGCGCTTTCGTAAGCCGGGGTGCGTCTGACCCGTCCCGCGATTCGGCCGCGGGCTGCTTCGATGTCGGAAAGCGTTACGTCAAATGCGGTCATGAGTGCGTCCGTGGGAGCGGCGTTCGAGATGCGAACGGATGAGCGGGCAGGGCAGGCGACGGGATCATGCGAGCGACGTCGTTGCTTCGTCAACGGGCAGTGATCGAAATAAACGCCGATAAAACCGGCTTGACCGCGGGCGCGATAGGATTGGATGCTGACCTCCCACCCAAGGAGAAGTGTGTTGATGTCCCTGTCACCTCGCGAAATGCTCGCGCGTCTTGTTGCCTTCCCGAGCGTTTCGACCAGCAGCAATCTCGACATCATTCATTTTTGTCGGGACTGGCTGAACAGCCATGGCGTCGAAAGCCGTCTCGTCATGAGCCCGGAAGGGGACAAAGCCAATCTCTACGCGACGATCGGACCGCAGGTCGAAGGCGGCATCGTTCTGTCCGGCCATACGGACGTGGTGCCGGTGGAAGGGCAGAACTGGTCCACCGATCCCTGGACGCTCACGGAGAAAAACGGTCGCCTTTACGGACGTGGCGCGACCGACATGAAAGGCTTCGATGCTCTCGTCCTGGCGCTCGTTCCCGAGATGATGCGCGCACCTCTCAAGCGGCCCATTCACATCGCCCTGTCCTACGACGAGGAGATCGCCTGCCGCGGCGCACCATCGATGGTGAAAGCCATGGCGGAGACCATCCCGGCGCCCTCCGCCGTGATCGTCGGCGAGCCGACACGCCACGCGGTGGTCACGGGACACAAGGCCTCGGTGCAGCTGCGCACGCAGGTGACCGGATATGCCGTGCATTCCAGCCGAATCGACCAGGGCGTGAGCGCCGTCATGAACGCGGCACGCCTGATCGCGTGGCACGAGGACGTGATGGAGGAGAACCGGCGAAACGCGGATCCGCAGAATCCGTTCGAGCCGCCTTACACGACGCTGCATTGCGGCATGATGGCGGGCGGCAACGCTGCCAACGTGGTCTCGTCCTCCGCGTGGTTCTTCAGCGACATCCGGGCGATACCGACGGAAAGCCCCATGGATTATCTCGCCCGATACGAGGCCTATATCCGCGATGTCGTCGAACCCCGGATGAAGGCGATCGCACCCGAGACGGGCGTTGCCGTCGAGCTTATCGCTGAGGTCCCGGGGCTCAGGCCGGAAACGGACGGTGCGGCCGAGCGCCTGATGCGGCGGCTCACCGGAGACAACGGGACCCATGTCGTGTCCTACGGCACCGAGGCCGGCCTGTTTCAGCGTGTCGGCTGGTCGACGGTGGTCTGCGGCCCCGGCGACATCGCGCAGGCCCATCAGCCTGACGAGTACATCGAGGTCAGCGAATTCCAGGCCGGAGAGGCGATCCTGCGCCGCCTGATCGGGGATCTCTGTGCCTAAATGCTGAGCAAGACGGTCCAAGTCGGGGCTAGACCGTCGGCCACTTTCCTGCCTAACTTCATGCCCGACGGAAGAAACAACGGGAAATCCGCGCTTCCGACAAAAAGAACATCGCGCAAAGACGCGGGACTTTCAGAGGAGAAAGATACAATATGACGATCCGTTCGAAGTTTCTCGTCGCAGCTGTTGCGACGCTTATGGCCGGCGTTGCCGTGCCGGCGATGGCCGTGACGCTCCGCTATGCCAACCAGGGCGATCTGAAATCGCTCGACCCCTATACGGTGAACGAGACGACCACCAACGCCCACCTCGGCCATGTCTACGAGGGTCTGACGCGGCGCGGCAAGGACCTGTCCATTCAGCCGAGCCTCGCCGAACGCTGGGAGATCAGTGAGGATGGCCTGACCTGGCGCTTTTTCCTGCGCAAGGGCGTCAAGTTTCACAATGGCAACCCTTTTACCGCCGACGACGTGATCTTCTCGGCGAATCGGGTGCGCGCGCAGGGCTCCAATTTCCAGACCCGCGTGCCGACCGCGTCGGAGTGGGTGAAGGTTGACGATTATACCGTCGACGTGAAGCTCAAGTCTCCCAACCCGATCCTGAACTCCCAGTGGGATACCTGGTACATCCTGGACAAGGAATGGGCCGAGGCGAACAATGCGACCACGCCGACACCTGCTGCCGCCACGACCCCCAGCTATGCGTCGCTCAATGCCAATGGCACGGGTCCGTTCAAGATCGAAAGCCATCAGCCGGGCGTCAAGACGGTCTTCAAAACCAACAAGGAATGGTGGGACAAGGCCGAGCACAATCTCGACGAGATCGTCTTCACGCCCATCGGCTCCGACGCCACGCGCGTCGCCGCGCTGCTCTCCGGCGAAGTGGACGTGATCGAGCCCGTTCCGCTGCAGGACATCCAGCGCGTGAACAGCAGCGCCAACGCGAAAGTGCTGTCCGGGCCCGAACTGCGTACGATCTTCCTCGGCATGGACCAGACGCGCGACGAGCTGTTGTTCTCGAACGTCAAGGGCAAGAACCCGTTCAAGGACAAGCGCGTCCGCGAGGCCTTCTACAAGGCCATCGACATCGAAACCATCAAATCCCGCGTCATGCGCGGCATGGCGACGCCTTCCTCACTCATGATCGCCCCGGATCTCTTCACCTATTCGAAGGACTTCGTGCGCCCGAAGTATGATCTCGAAGGTGCCAAGAAGCTGCTGGCCGACGCCGGCTATCCGAATGGTTTCGAAGTCGGCATGGACTGCCCGAACGACCGCTATGTCAACGACGAAGCGATCTGTCAGGCCGTTGTCAGCATGCTGGCTCGCGCGGGCGTCAAGGTGAACCTGATGGCCCAGCCGAAGGCTCAGTACTTCGGAAAGGTGCTGAAATCCGGCAACTACAACACATCCTTCTATCTGCTTGGATGGACACCGGGCACGTTCGACAGCCACAACGTGCTGCATGACATCGAAGGCTGCCGCGACAATCCGCAATCGTCCCGTGGCGAATCGAACCTCGGCAACTTCTGCAACAAGAAGCACGACGAACTGACGGACAAGATCCTGGTCGAAAGCAACAAGGACAAGCGCGACCAGATGATCAAGGAAGCCTTCCAGATCACCTTCGACGAATACGGCTACATCCCCCTGCATCAGCAGGCACTGGCTTGGGGCGTCTCCAACAAGGTGAAGCTCAGCCAGCGCGCGGACAACTCGGTGCTGCTGTACTGGGCGACGAAAGAGTAGTGCGCGTCTGATCGCTCGTCCCGGGCGGAATCCTGCCCGGGACATTTCATTGAGAGTCCTCAGGTGAATTCTTCACCGGAGCCGGTGCGGTCAAGAGATTGTAAATGTTCGCTTTCATTATCCGACGTGCCCTTCAGGCCATCGGTGTACTATTCGCCGTCGGGATCATTTCGTTTGCGATGTTCCGCTTTGCGGGGGATCCGGTAAACCAGATCGTATCGCTCGATACGCCAGCTGCGGAGCGGGAGCAGGTCCGTCGCTCCCTCGGCCTCGACGATCCCGTGCCCCTGCAGTTTGTCCGCTATCTCTCCAAAGCCGCTCAGGGGGATTTCGGCGTTTCCTATCAGTTCCGGCAGCCCGTGGCTGATCTGTTGGCCGAACGCATGCCGGCAACCCTCGAACTCGCCTTGTGCGCGACCGTGTTCGCCACGGGATTCGGCGTGCTCATGGGGGTCTATTCCGGACTGAAACGGGACAGCTTCCTGGCGAAGGTGTTCCAGACCGTTTCCCTTGTGGGCATTTCGCTTCCGACCTTCCTGATCGGCATTCTGCTGATCTATCTCTTTTCCGTCACGCTCGGATGGCTGCCGTCCTACGGTCGCGGCGACACCGTGCAGATCGGCTGGTGGTCGACCGGGCTTCTGACGCTATCGGGGCTCAAGGCCCTCATCATGCCGTCGATCACGCTGGGCCTGTTCCAGATGACGTTGATCATGCGCATCGTCCGGGCCGAGATGCTGGAGGTGCTGCGCACCGACTACATCAAGTTCGCGCGGGCGAGGGGGCTCACGACCCGGGCCATCCATTTCGGACATGCGCTCAAGAACACATTGGTTCCGGTCATCACCATCGTGGGCCTGCAGTTCGGCTCCGTGATCGCCTTCGCGATCATCACGGAGACCGTGTTCCAGTGGCCGGGAATGGGATTGCTGTTCGTTCAGGCCGTGCAGAACGTCGATATCCCGATCATGGCCGCCTATCTCATGCTCGTGGCGCTGATCTTCGTGGCGATCAATCTCGCGGTCGATATCCTCTACACCATCGTCGATCCTCGTCTGAGGACGTCGATCCGACAGCCGGCTTGAGGAGGCACAGATGGCGGAAGCAATTCAAGCGGCACCTGTGCCTCAGTCACAGCCGACCACATGGGCCGGACGCTTTCTCGACAGCGATATCTGGGCGAGCTTCAAGCGGTCCAAGCTGACGATGGCGGCAGCCTTCCTGACATTTCTGTTCATGGCGGCCGCCGTTCTCGCGGGTCTCGCGCCGCAGGATCCCTTCGATCCGGCGCAGCTCGACCTGCTGAACAGCCGGTTGCCCCCGCTCTGGGACGCGGAAGGGCAGGCTCCCTTCCTGCTCGGCACGGATGAGCAGGGACGCGACATCTTCTCGGCCATTCTCTACGGCCTGCGGATCTCGCTCGCCGTCGGCTTCCTCGGGGTCGCCTTCTCGGCGACGCTGGGCATCGCGCTCGGCCTGATCGCCGGCTACGTGGGCGGCACCGCCGATGCGATCATCATGCGCGTCGCCGATGTGCAGCTGACCTTCCCGGCCATCCTGATCGCGCTTCTCGTCGACGGCGTCGTGAAGTCCGTGCTCGGGGGGCAGCTCGACGGCGTGACGACCCTGTCCGTGCTGGTCTTCTCCATCGGCCTGAGCTTCTGGGTGCAATATGCCCGCACCGTGCGCGGCTCGGTGATGGTGGAGAAGAACAAGGACTACATCGCCGCGGCAAAGCTCATCGGCCTGCCGGCGCCCGTGATCATGTTCCGGCACGTGCTGCCCAACGTGCTCGGCCCGGTGCTGGTCATCGCCACCATCAACCTCGCGCTCGCGATCATCACGGAGGCCACCCTGTCCTTCCTCGGCACCGGCATGCCGGAAACCATGCCGTCGCTGGGCACGCTCATCCGCATCGGCAACAACTACCTGTTCTCCGGCGAGTGGTGGATCATCGCCTTCCCGGGCGTCGCCCTGGCGCTGCTGGTGCTCGCCATCAATCTCCTGGGCGATTGGCTGCGCGATGCGCTCAATCCGAAGCTGCGATGAGAGGATCGCTCATGACTCAACCTGTCCTCTCCGTCCGCGACCTGCGTGTCGAGTTCGTCACCCGGCGCGGCATCCTGAAAGCCATCGACGGCATCTCCTTCGACATCGCCAAGGGCGAGGTGCTCGGCGTCGTCGGTGAATCCGGGGCCGGCAAGTCGGTGACGGGCTCCGCCGTCATCGGTCTCATCGATCCGCCCGGGCGGATCGCCGGAGGCGAGGTCCTGCTGTCGGGACTTCGCATCGACAACCTGCCGCCGGAGGAAATGCGCAGGGTGCGCGGCAAGCGCATCGGCATGATCTTCCAGGACCCGCTCACCAGCCTGAATCCGCTCTACCGCGTCAGCGAGCAGCTGATCGAGACCATCCGCACGCACACGAATCTCTCGGCCTCCGCCGCGAGGAAGCGCGCCATCGATCTGCTCGCCGAAGTCGGGATTCCGGCGCCTGACAAGCGGATCGACAGCTACCCGCACGAGTTCTCCGGCGGCATGCGCCAGCGCGTCGTCATCGCGTTGGCTCTCTGCGCCGAGCCGGAACTGATCATCGCCGACGAGCCGACGACGGCCCTCGACGTCTCGGTCCAGGCGCAGATCATCGCGTTGCTGAAACGGCTCGGACGCGAGCACGGCACGGCCATCATGCTGGTCACGCACGACATGGGCGTGATCGCCGAAACGGCCGATCGGGTCGCGGTCATGTATGCGGGCCGGATCGCGGAGATCGGGCCCGTGCGCGATGTGGTGCAGAACCCGCTTCATCCTTACGCCAAGGGCCTGATGGGGGCGATTCCATCCCTTGAGAGCGATACGGATCGTCTCGTGCAGATCCCCGGCTCCATGCCGCGCCTGTCGGCGATTCCGCCCGGCTGCGCCTTCAATCCGCGTTGTCCCTATGTGTTCGACCGCTGTCGGGTCGAGCGGCCCGAGCCCGTCCAGCACAGCGAGCACCGCGTCGCCTGCCATCTCTACGATCAATCTTCCGTCCGGTCGGAGGCCGTCGCGTGACCGAGAACTCCTATGTCGAAGTCAAAGACCTGCGCCGCGTGTTCGACGTTTCCAAGCCCTGGCTCAACCGGGTCCTGGAGGGCGGCGAGAAGCAATACCTGAAGGCGGTCGACGGGGTCTCCTTCGGGATCGCCAGGGGCGAGACCTTCGCCCTTGTGGGCGAGTCCGGCTCGGGCAAGTCGACGGTGGCCCGGATGGTCGTCGGCCTTCTGCCGCCCACGAGCGGGGAGGTGCTGATCGACGGCGTCTCCATGTCGAGCAAGGCCGCATCCGCCGAGCGCCAGCGCCTGCGGCGGCGCATCCAGATGATCTTTCAGGATCCCTATGCCAGCCTCAATCCCCGCTGGCAGGTCGACCGCATCGTCGCCGAGCCGATCAGGGCCTTCCGACTGATCGACAGTGAGAAGGACATTGCCGACCGGGTGGGCGAACTCCTGTCGCTGGTCGGACTTCATCCGGCGGACGGCCGGAAATACCCGCATGAATTCTCCGGCGGCCAGCGCCAGCGCATTGCGATCGCCCGCGCGCTCGCCTCCAATGCGGAGTTCATCGTCTGCGACGAGCCGACCTCCGCGCTCGACGTCTCCGTCCAGGCGCAGATCCTGAACCTCATGCGCGACCTGCAGGACCGCCTGGGCCTGACCTACCTGTTCATCAGCCACAACCTCGCCGTGGTGCGCCACATGGCGAGTCGCATCGGCGTGATGTATCTCGGGCGCATCGTCGAGATTTCCAACGGTCGCGAGCTCTTCGCCCATCCGAAGCATCCCTATACCCGCATGCTGCTGGATGCGGTGCCGGATGTGGGCATGACGGGGCGCCAGCGCATTCCCGTCAGCGGCGAGATCCCGAACCCGATCAGCCCGCCGACCGGCTGCACGTTCAACCCGCGTTGCCCCTTCGCCAATGATCGCTGCCGCGTTGAGATTCCGCCGCTGATCGGGGGCGTGGCCTGCCACGCCATCCATGAGGGGCGTCTTGCGGTGGATGCGGCCGCTTAGGTGACGATCGAAGTCCGCTCATAGGTGGGCTTCCTCTCGCTTGCTCTCTCACCGAGGACGACACCCCTACGTCATGGCCGGCCTTGTGCCGGCCATGGCAAAGTCAGTGCTTCTGTAGCTGCTCTTTCGGGACATTTAAGATAGTTGACTCAGTCAACTATCTGCGCGACTCTTCTCGGCGGGGAGGCGATCATGTCCC
>Ga0182740_1002838_pt1 | contig 10226 bp, 8 predicted proteins | sample eDN5th37CKraftBY_FD_128872 | JGI IMG/M metagenome (GOLD analysis project Ga0182740, IMG submission 128872) | Enriched backyard soil microbial communities from Emeryville, California, USA - eDNA 5th pass 37_C Kraft BY (version 2) (version 2) | ecosystem: Environmental > Terrestrial > Soil >...
ACAAGGGCCAGTTGATGACCTTCATCGAGGCCTGCCGCGCTTACATCAAAGCCGAAGGCAAATTGCCGCTTTCGGTCAGTGTCATGCTGGAAGGCGAAGAGGAGACGGGCAGCCCGTCGCTCAAGCCGCTTCTCGACAAGCACAAGAAGGAGCTCAAAGCCGATGTCGCGCTCGTCTGCGACACGGATATGTGGGACATGACGACGCCCGCCATCACGACGATGCTGCGCGGCCTCGTGCTCGAGGAAGTCACCGTCACCGGCCCCAACCGCGATCTCCATTCGGGCCTGTTCGGCGGCCCCGCGCTCAACCCGATCCATGCGCTCGGCCGCGTGCTCGGCCTCCTGCACAACGAGCAGGGCCGCATCGTCATTCCGGCCTTTTATGACGGGGTGAACGATCTTGCGCCCGAATTGCAGTCGCAGTGGAACCGGCTCGATTTCGACGCGCGCAAATATCTCGCGGAGATCGGCCAGACGCGCGCGGCGGGCGAAGCCAACCACAATATCCTCGAGCAGATGTGGGCGCGGCCGACCTGCGATGTGAACGGCATCTGGGGCGGCTATACCGGCCCGGGCTCGAAGACGGTGATCCCGTCGAAGGCGCATGCGAAGGTCTCGTTCCGCCTGGTCAACCGCCAGAGCCCCGAGAAGGTGCAGGCGGGTTTTCGCGAGTTCGTCCGCAAGCGCCTGCCGGCGGACTTCAAGGCCGAATTCCATTCGCACGGCGCAAGCCCGGCGCTGCAACTGCCGCTGTCGTCGCCCTATCTGCAAAAGGCGCGCGTCGCGCTGAAAGCGGAATGGGGCAAGGAAGCGGTGCTCAAGGGCTCCGGCGGCTCGATCCCGATCGTCGGCTCGTTCAAGCGCGATCTCGGCATGGATTCCCTGCTGATCGGCTTCGGCCTTGACGACGACCGCATCCATTCGCCGAACGAGAAATACAACCTGCTCTCGTTCCACAAGGGCGCGCGCAGCTGGGTGCGGGTGCTGGCGGAATTGGCGCGCTAGCGCACGCCTCGCCTGAGAGTCTGATCAAAATGAGATCGCGCTGCCAAGGCGCGGATGCCCGGCACAAAGCCGGGCATGACGGCGGAGACGATCAGATCCCCGCGCCCTCGACCTCGCTCAAACTTTTCACCACTTTCACCGGCTGGAAGTCCGGATACTCGTCCGGGTTGCCGGCGCGGTTCACCCAGATCGGCTTGAAGCCGAAATTGGCCGAGCCCGCGACATCCCAGCGGTTCGAGGAAACGAAAGCGATGTCGGCGGCGGCAACGCCCAGCCTGTCCACCGCGATCTGATAGACCGCACGGCCCGGCTTGAAGCTTTTGATCTCATCGACGGAAAGCACGAAGTCGAGCACATCGGTGAACTTCGCGGCCTCGACCGCGCTTTGCAGCATTTCGGTCGAGCCGTTCGACAGGATCGCCGTCTTGATGCCGCGCTTGCGCAGCGCCTCGAGGCAAGGCCGCGCATCGGCATAGGCGCCAAGCTCCTTGTAGGCCGCGAGCAGCACAGGCTTGAGCGCGCGATCGACGCCCGGAAACTTGGCAAGGCAAAAATCGAGCGCGCGTTCGGTCAAGGTCCAGAACGGCACATAGTGCCCGAGCAGCGAATGCGTCCAGCTGTATTCGATCTGCTTGGTTCGCCACAGCTCGGAGAAGGCGGCCGCATCCGCGCCGACCTTGTCGCGGTGCTTGCCGATCGCCGCGTGGACATCGAGCAAGGTACCGTAGGCGTCGAAGACATAGGCGCGGGCGGGCATGGGCGCTCCTCGATTTGTGTTCCGCTGTTCATGCGAATGTGACAGAGGCGGGCAGGCGAGCCAACTGCGTGGCGTGCATGGCCGCATGCGCTCCGCGCCGGGCTTTTGGCGCCGGGCTTTTGGGCCGGGCTTTTGGCGCTGCGCGTGAAGCGGTTTGTCGCGTCACGCCCGGCAAGCGCGGGCACGGGTGCTGGCGTGGCGAGCGGAAACACCGCTTGACATTTTCCATAATAGGATTATATTCATTAGTGCTTCGCCCAAGAGGGGCATGTCTGCAGACGTGCTTGCATGCGGGCGGAGCCGGCGCTCGCTGGCAGGGCTCGTAACCTTGCCACCGGGACGCCCCAGGTAACCGTCCGCGGGTAATAGAGGCCCGCTGCCTTCGCGGCTGGACGTGGTACCGGTTTGGGCGGGGAGATCCCGTCCGCGGCACGGTTGAAGTGCCTTTGCGCCGGCGGCGACGCCGCGCGCGAAGCCTTCCCCGAGGTCGCCAGGCAATTTGCCAAAGTAACCGGCACCCGGAAGTGCGGTCCCCGGGCGAAAAATCGCCGAAAGAATGGGTTTGCGCGATCTGCGTAAACTTGTTCGCGCCGGAGCGCCGCAAAGCGCCCGCTTCCTCCGCAAGGAGGAAGTCACGAAGGCCCGTTTGCGCCAGGCGGCGCTCCGGTCCCTCACCAATGCTCCGGACGGGGTAACACCCGGGCGCGGAGTTCAAGGCGTTGGTTCGCTCTTATTCGTGCCAGAACGTGCTGGCCTTGTGGCCGGCGCTCGCGATGTCGGTGGTGATCGGCGGTTCGGGCACCCAGGTCGAGGTGTAATGGCGGCCGCGCAGATCGTAGGCGCGCGCGAACACGACGCCCTCGCGCTCGGCCTGGGCGAGCACCGGCGCATCGAGTTGCGCGCAATAGAACGTGCCGAGCGAGATCGCGAAATCGGCGCCGGCGGCATCGAGGCTCGTCACGAAATGCGGCCCAAGCTCGATCGTTGCGCTCGCCGGCGGGCCGCAGACGGCGACGCGCCATTTGCGATCTTCCGGCCAGCGCTCCCGCTGCAGGCGTTCGATCATCGCGTTCGCCGTTTCCTTGAAGCCGAGGCCCCAATAGTCGGTCATGTAGCGCTGCGCGGCGCGCTGCATGCCGCCCGCGGCATGATTGAAAAGCGCATATTGATAGGGATGGATGCGCACGAGGTCGGCCGTCGTCCAGCCGATCAGCGCGGCGAAAACCGCCGCGGCGCTCACAGCAAATCCGAAACGGTATTGCTTCAGCAGCCGGTAGATATAGGCCGCCGCAAGCCCGCCGAGCACCGCGAAAGCGGGCGAGACGAACAGGAAGTGCCGCATGCCGTTATAGAGCACCGGCTTGGTGACGACCGCGAGCAGGATCGGCAGGATCGCCGCCGCGACGACGAGCATCAGTTGCGCGCGGCGTTTGGGCGCCATCGCGCCGCGCACCGAAGCGACGATTGCGCCGGCGGCGCCCGCAAGCGCGAGCCCGATGAAGATTTCGGGGAATTTCAGGAAGCAAAGCTTCGGTAGATAAGTGCGCGGCATGTCGAGGATCGGCGTCGGCACGCCGTCATACATTTCGCGCCACGGCTTCTCCCAGAAGTGCGAGAAATATTCGAGCGCGTGAATCGGGTTGAGCGGCGCGCGCACCGACCACGGCCAGATCAGGCCCATCACGGCATAAGCGAGCGGCAAAGCGAGCGCGAGCCAGCCGCAAAAATGCAGCGCGCGCGAGAGCGCCGGGCGCAAGCCTTGCTCGCGCCATTCGCCTGCGGCCAGAAAGAGAAGGCCGATGCCGGCGAAGGCTGCGGCAATCAGGCCGATGATGCGGGTGCCGACGGTGAGGCCAAGCGCAAGCGCGAAGATCACGATCGTCGAAACGCGCGGCTTCGGATATTCGTCGAAGGCGCGCACCAGCGCGTAGATCAGGAAGATCATCGCCACCGCGAAAGGCGTGTCCTTGGCGTTTACGAACATGTGGCCGTAATAGGGGGCGGCGGTCGCGATCAGCAAAAGCGCGACCAGCCCGGCGAGCGGCCCGGATTCCGGGCCGCCAAATACTGCGCCGCCAAGCCGGCGCGCCGTTCGCCACACCACCACCATGCCGAGAATGCCGACGATTGCGCCGAGCAGCCGCCGGGTGTCGAACATGCTGAGCGGCAGAATTTTGCCGAGCACCGTCGCGACGATGTCGAAGCCGCCGCCGTAATATTGCAGGTTGACGAAATGGAAGGCCCGAAGATCGGTGAAGCCGGAGGAATAATACGAGTAAAGCATCTCGCCATATTGCGAGTGCGCGTAATCGTCCCAGCCGAGGCCGTAGTCGCGGAAGGTCGAAAGGGCGATCGCCGAGACAACACAAAGGACCGCGCAGGCCGCAAGATCGAGCGGCGCGGCGTCAAGGCGCGCAAAGCGGCGAAACGTAAGCATGTAGCTAGTCGATAACCCCGAACCGCGGCTTATCTCAGATGCCTATCGGCCGCCGCTGCCGATGGCGCTTTCTTAGGCACAATTTGGGGCTGGATTTGTGCCTGCCGCAAGGGGGAACCCATGCAGCGCAATATATTTATTGCGCTGCATGATCAGTGGTTTAGAGCCGCCGGGGAAGGCCGATTACGATATTTCCGGCCTTTCGGCGGCTGCATGGTGCGATTTTGAGTTTCGCGATTACGCCTTGGCGGCGAGTTCGGCGACGTATTCCCAGTTCACCAGGTTCTCGACGAACGCCTTGAGGTAGTCGGGGCGGCGGTTGCGATAATCGATGTAATAGGAGTGTTCCCAGACATCGACGCCGAGGATCGGCGTTGCGCCGTGCACGAGCGGGCTTTCGCCGTTCGCGGTTTTGCTGACGATGATCTTGCCGTCCTTGATCGCAAGCCACGCCCAGCCGGAGCCGAACTGCGTGGTGCCGGCCTGGATGAATTCTTCCTTCATCTTATCGACCGAGCCGAGATCCGAGACGATGCGCTTTTCGAGCTCGCCCGGAATCTTGCCGCCACCTTTGGGTTTCATCCACTTCCAGAAATGCAAATGGTTGTAATGCTGGCCGGCATTGTTGAAGAGGCCGGGGTTTTTTCCAAAAGAACCTTTGACGATTTCTTCCAAAGACTTGCCTTCGAGGCCGCTGCCCTTCAGAAGATTGTTGCCGTTATTGACGTAGGCGAGGTGATGCTTGTCGTGATGATACTCGAGGGTCTCCTTCGACATATACGGCGCTAATGCGTCGTGCGAGTAGGGCAAATCGGGCAACGTGAAAGACATGGTAGCAAGCTCCTCTTTAACGCCAGTTTTGGCTGTGGCCCCCGCGTACGGCGTTTCGCTCGACGGATGGCCGGAAAGGCATAGCGGGAAATTACGCTTCTCATCCTTCGCGCACAACCCGAACCCTTGATTCTCTTAGGTTTGGCTGGTTTGCAAAGGAACGAAGTGTGGGTGAAGATCGTTACCTTGGGTTTGTCGATCGTTTTTCGTTTTTGCGAGAGCGTATGCCACAGGCACTCATCGTTTTAGGTTTTATCCTGGCGCTGGCGGGAATTGGCTCGATCGCGGCCGGCGCGCCATCCTGGATTCTCGGCCTTGGTCTTGGCACCGCACTGATCCAGAGCGGGGCGGTCGGGCTGGTCGGCGGCTTTTTGCTGGTGGGTATCGGCTTTGTCCTGCGTGCGCTGCGCGAACTTTCCGACCGCATCGACATGCTGGCGGTGTCCGGTGAAGCGGTTGCAGAAGCCGCTCCGCAACCCGCGCGCACAGCGCCGGCTCCGGCGCCCGCAGCTGCGCCGCCCGTCTCCCGCAATTCGTCGCCAACGGCCCGGCGTGAGGCCGCACCGCCGTCTCCGTCTTCATCCCGCCGCGAGCCGCCGCCGCTCGGCCGCGAATTGTCAGGCCGCGAATTGCCGAACCGCGACGAGAAGAAGGAGCCTGCGCCGCTCGAACGCGCCGGCCAGGAAGCCTTCGAGGTTGAGCCGCGCCGTCCGCGCGCGCGGTTTGGCGAGACCGAAGCGCCGCGCAGCGAAGCGCGTGTGCCCCCGCGTCCGGCGACGCCGGCGGAACGCGCCCGCGAGCGCTTGCGCTCCACCGTCGAGCGCCAACCCGCTTATGAAGACGATTACGCCGACACACCGCCGCCGCCCCCGCCGCCCGCGCGCGGCAACAACAGCAGCGCGGGCCAATCCAGCACCGTCGTCCGCTCCGGCATCATCGGCGGCATGGCCTATACGCTCTATACCGACGGCTCGATCGAAGCCGAATTGCCGATCGGTACCGTGCGCTTCGCCTCGATCGAGGAGTTGCAGGAGCACGTCAACCAGACGGCCGACGACGCCGACGTCGATTTCGGCGCGCCGCGGCCTTCGCGTTAAGGCTTAGGCGACGCCGGTTATTTTGAGCGCGAAAGCGTAAGTCAGCGCGACTTCCTCAAGCCTGTCGAAGCGCCCCGCCGCACCGCCGTGGCCGGCATCCATATTGGTGCGCAGGTAAAGCGGGTTGCTGTCCGTTTTCTTCGCCCGCAGCTTCGCCACCCATTTCGCGGGCTCCCAATAGGTGACGCGCGGATCGGTGAGTCCGGCGAGCACGAGCATCGCGGGATAATCCTGCGCCGTCACGTTATCGTAGGGCGAATAGCTCTGGATGCGCCGGAACGCTTCGATGTCGGTGATCGGGTTGCCCCATTCGAACCATTCGGGCGGCGTGAGCGGCAGCGTGTCGTCGAGGATCGTGTTGAGGACATCGACGAAGGGCACTTCGGCGATCACGCCCTTGAACAGATCCGGCCGCAGATTGGCGACCGCGCCCATCAACAGGCCGCCGGCCGAGCCGCCTTGCGCGACGAGGCGGTCGCGCGAGGTGAACCGCATCTTGCAAAGATGTTCGGCCGCCGCGATGAAATCGGTGAAGGAATTTTTCTTGTTCGCGAGCTTGCCCTCGCGATACCAGCGCCAGCCTTTTTCGGTGCCGCCGCGGATATGCGCGATCGCATAGACGAAGCCGCGATCGACGAGCGAAAGCCGGTTGCTGCTGAAGGAAGCCGGCATCGAAATGCCATAGGCGCCGTATCCGTAAAGCAGGCAGGGCGCCATGCCGTTGCGCGGCAATTTACGCAGGTGCAGGAGCGAAATCGGAATCGTCTCGCCGTCCGGCGCCTGCGCGAAGATACGGCGCGTGACGTAGCGCTTCGGATCGTGACCCGACGGCACTTCCTGGCGCTTGCGCAATTCGCGCGTGCGCTTGCGCATGTCGTAATCCCACACCTCGCTCGGCGTCGTCATTGACGAATAGGAGAAGCGCAAATTGTCGGTCGCGAATTCGTAGCCGCCGCTCATGCCGAGCGAATAGGCTTCTTCCGGAAACGCGATCTCGTGCTCATCATTCGTCGTCAGGTTGCGGATCACGATGCGCGGCAGGCCCTCGCTGCGTTCGAGACGCACCAGCCAGTCCTGGAGCACATTCATGTCGAGGATCATGACGCCGGGGCGGTGCGGGACGAGATCCTGCCAGTTCGCGCGGCCGGGTGCCTGCAGCGGCGTGAGCATCAGCTTGAAGTCTTCGCTGTCGTCGGCATTGGTTAGAATAAAGAGCTTCGCTTCGCCCGCGAGCGAAGGATGGTGCTCGACGCTGTAGCGGATACCGACCTTGCGCGGCTCGACAAGCACGGGCTTCGCCAGCGGTTTATCGAGGTCGAGCAACCGGCTCTCGGATGTCTCGCTGTCGCCGCAGGAGATCACGCCATAACGGCCGGCCTGCAGCTTGCCGACATTGACGAAGAAGCCCTTGTCGGCTTCGCGATAAATCAGCTTGTCGGCACTCTGCGGCGTGCCGATCGCATGAAAGAAAACCTTTTCGGGGCGATGATCGTTATTGAGCCAGACGTAAAAGAAACCGCGGCTGTCATTGGCCCAGACAACGCCGCCGGTTGTATCTCGAATCTCGTCGGCAAGATCCTTGCCGGTTGCAAGATCGCGCAGGCGAACCTTGTTGAACTCGGACCCGGCATCGTCCACCGACCAGGCAAGCAGCTTGTGATCGGGCGAGTGATCCGTCTCGCCGAGATGAAAATAGGCGTGCCCTTTCGCGAGCTTGTCAGTGTCGAGCAGGATTTCCTCGCGGCCGCCGCCGCTCGGCATCCGGCAGATCAGCGGATGCTGGCCGCCCTTCCGGTAGCGCGCAAAATAAGCGTAGGCGCCGTCGCGCGCGGGCACGGAAGCGTCGTTTTCCTTGATGCGGCCGCGCATTTCCTTTTGCAGAAGCTTTCGCAGCTTCGCCGATGGCTTGAACGCCGCATCGGCATAGCGGTTTTCCGCCTCGAGATAGGCGCGGATCTTGCGATCGAGCTTCGAAGGATCGCGAACGACATCGCGCCAGTTCGCGTCGCGCAGCCAGGCGTAATCGTCGGCGAGCGTTACGCCGTGAACGATGCGCGAGAGCGGGGAAGCCGCCGCACGAGGCGGCTGTTTTGGCCCCGTGCGGCGCTTTGGTGTGCTCTTTGCTTTGCTCTTTGCTTTGCGTGGCTTCGCTTGCGAGCCGCGCTTTTTCGGCTTCGGCGCCATCCTAGCCCTCGCTGGGCTTCAGCTTGAGGGCGGTGCCGTTCATGCAGTAGCGCAGCCCGGTGATCTTCGGGCCGTCATCGAAGACATGCCCGAGATGCGCTTCGCATGCGGCGCAACGCACTTCGGTCCGGCGCATGCCGTGCGAAGAATCGGTATGCTCTTCGACCGCTTGCTTTGTCAGCGGCGCGTAGAAGCTCGGCCAGCCCGAGCGCGAATCGTATTTGGTCTCGGAGTCGAACAGCGGGTTGCCGCAGCTGATGCAGACATAGATGCCCCTGCGCTTTTCGTTGAGATAGGGGCCGGTGAACGGCGGCTCGGTGCCGTGTTGACGGGTGATGTAATACTCCTGCGGCGTGAGCAGCGAACGCCATTCGGCGTCGCTCTTTATCACCTTGGCGGGCGGCGTATCGGCGGGCGGATTGCTGGCAGGGCGGTTATTGTTCATTGTTTTTCTCCTGAACGATCGGCTCGCCGAAAATATGAATTCGCACGCTCGCCAGCAAGACGAGGTCGCGCACGAGATTGTGAGAAGTGCGCGACTCCGAGGTTACGGGATTGCCAGCCGCTCTACAATGCAGTTGGCGCGCCGCTTTTCGGCGCGCTGCGCCTGAGCCGCCGGTCAAGCCGTGCAAGCACGAGATGCCGCATCGGATCGTAGCCGGAGCCTTTTCCTTGTGCGGCGCGCCGCTCGGCGCGGAGCGCGCGGGCAATGCGCAACGCGAAAGCCGGAGTGCTACTGGCGTCGAGCGTGCGGGCGAACAGGCCGAAGGCCGCCAGCCTTTTTTCGCATTCCTCGCGGTTGTCGGCAAAACGAATTGCGCGAATGCCGCGCGTGCGGCCCCAATCGCGGGCGGTGGGGTTGTTCTTGGCGTCGATAAACGGCATGAAAATACTCCTATGTGGAGCGCGAATATCGCCGCACGGCGGAGGCTGGGGATAAGTCCCGCGAGGTTTTTTGCCGCAGGTTCGGCGGTCAAAATGCGTGCTAAGAATATAAACCTTTGATCCCGTGCGGAAATCGCCGGCGATAAAAAATCCTCCGTTTCTTATCCCCAGCGGCTTCATTTCTGCCAAAATGACGTAAGTAAAAATTCCTACAAGCAGAGGAAGCGCAATGCAATTTTTCGAGTTGAGGCCAGTACCCGTATCGTCCCCCTATCAACAGCAGCCCTGTCAGCAGCAAAATCACCCCGAATCGTTCTTCGCAGTTCCGGATGCCGGCGAACGCGACAACGCCGAAGCCTGTTCGCTCGCCGCAATGCTCGCGGCCGATGCGCTCGATGTGCCGCTCGCGAATGTGCTGGCCAAAACGCGCGGTTCGCCCAAGGCCGCACATGCCCGGCAGGTCGCGATGTATCTTGCGCATGTTGCGCTTGGCATTCCGCTGGCCACGATCGGCCGCTGTTTCGGCCGCGATCATTCGACGGTCGCGCATGGTTGCGGGCGTATCGAAGATCTGCGCGACGAGCGCAGCTTCGACGAGATGATCGCGGAGCTTGCGCTGGCGGCCCGTATCGCCCGCCGCCTCGACCGTGAGGTGTTGGCATGAGCGCAAAGCAGTTACGAGGCCGGGAACAGGACGAAGCGCTGCGCATTTTACGCTTTTTGCAGGGCGGCGAGGCGCGATGCCGCATCACCGGCAAGCGCCGGCTTTCATGCGAGAATCGCCGGGGCGTGATTTCGGTTCCGCCCGCGCGGCTGGCCGAGCTTGCAAACGCAAATCTGATCCTGCGAATAGAAGACCGGATCGTGCTCACCGAGGAAGGTCATGCGCATCTCGCCCGGCGTTCGGCCGCGAGCGAACCTTTCCTCAGGCAGCACGGCGGCATCGTTCCCCGCGAGCGCATTCGCAATGATCCGATCGATGCAATTCTGGTCGATGAAGCGGAGAGCCCGCTCGCCTGGCTCGCGCG
>Ga0182740_1002840_pt1 | contig 10219 bp, 3 predicted proteins | sample eDN5th37CKraftBY_FD_128872 | JGI IMG/M metagenome (GOLD analysis project Ga0182740, IMG submission 128872) | Enriched backyard soil microbial communities from Emeryville, California, USA - eDNA 5th pass 37_C Kraft BY (version 2) (version 2) | ecosystem: Environmental > Terrestrial > Soil >...
CCGGTGTAGCCCCAGTTGTAGACGACGTTGTTGATATACTGGATCGTGCCTTTCGCCTTCGGATTCCGGCTCTCGTTGCTCATCCACAGATTGTAGCTGAGCGTCACGTTTTCGACCGAGTCGACCAGCGCGCCGAAGCTCTGCGGATGGATCGCCTCCGCCATGAAGCAGTGCTGAATCGTGATGTCGCGGCTCTGGACCGTGATGCCGAGATCGTCCCAACGGCCCCACTGGATCGAGCAGTGATCGACGATGACGTTGCGCGCACGGTCCATCCCAAGGGCCTTCTTGCCGCGATCGCCGGCCATACCTTGGCGGAAGCGAAGATAGCGAATGATGATGTTGCTCCGACCGCCGAGCGAAACGCTGCGTCCATATAAACATATCCCCTCGCCCGGCGCGGTCTCACCCGCGATCGTGAGATTGTCGCTCACGGTGACGTTGTCCTCGAGACGGATCACGCCGCCGACGGCGAACACGACCGTGCGGTTCGGCTGGCTGACGGCGTCGCGGAACGAGCCTGGCCCGTGATCGGCGAGCGTGGTGACGCGATAGACTTCTCCGCCGCGCCCGCCGGTCGCGAGCGCGCCGAAACCTTCGGCGCCGGGAAACGCGGGCAGCGGAGCCGCGGCCCACGCGAGAGCGGCCGAAACGAGGAGAACGACGAGCGGAAATATGCGAATGAGAAGCGCCATCGGGCGAGGAGTCTGCGGAATTGGTCGAAGGGCGGAAAAAGAAGAAGGCGGGCGCAAAGCCCGCCTTCGTTAAGCTGTCCGCTACGCTTTCAACTCAGAGACTGAAGCGCACGGTGAAGATGAACTGGCGCGGATCGATGATGCGGTAGACGTAGGCGCTGCCGTCCGGATTCACGGCGGCGGCCTGGAGGCGCCCGTCCTCGAAGATGTTCCGCACATTGAGCTGGAAGCGGACCGTCGAGCGATTGCGGAGCTTCAGGTTGTAGCCCGCCATGAAGTCGAAGTAGGAGCGCGCCTTGTCGTAGAACGGTTTGTTCGCGTCGTATTCGCGGATGATGCCGTCCGGATCGGGCGCGGCACCGGCGTAGCCGATGATCGCGCGATCCTCCCAGCGAACGCCGCCGCCGATGTCGACGTTCTTCAGCCAGCGGTTATCCGTGATGCCGCGCAGCTGGTAGTTCGTGACGACGTTGAATTTCCACTCTCGGTTCTGCATCACCGGCTTTCCCTGGGTGGCAACGGCGAGTTTCATCGGCGCGAGGAGGTTGCGCACATACCAGTTCTCCGGCGTGAGGTTGGCCACCATGTAGGTGCCGTTCCAATACGGCGAACCGTCGAAGGGGCTTTTCGCCGCCATCCACTCGGGCAGACGGTCCGCCACGTATTGCTGCAGCGCGGGCGACATCGTCGAGTTGAAGGCCTTCGACTGCGTGATCGTGCTGCGCAGCGTCCAGTATTCCGTCGGGTTGGCGGTGATCTCGATCTCCTTGCCGCGCGAGAACGCGTCGCTGTTGTCGTTGTGCGTCTTGTTGCGGTGGCTGTCGATGAACTCGGGATCGACGCCCATCAGCTTGTGGACCTCCTCGTCAATCTGGCCGATGGACCAGTCGGGATGCAGCTTCGTAAGTTCCTGCTGATAGAAGCCCTCGAGGTCGGGATCGCCGCCGGTCATGTTGCCGTCCGCATCGAGGCGGATCGCGCGTTGCACGATGGTGTTGACGGAGCTGGAGCCGCGGCCGAAGTCGGTCGTCTCATACTGGCGCGCGCGGATCGACAGCCGCGGGAGGCCGGAGGCGTCGGGGAAGAAGCTCAGGTCGAAGCCGTAGTCCTTCGTGTCGGCGCGCGGGTCGGGCAGCGGCTGACCGTAGATGTCGTAGGCGAGCGAGCTCGGGTTGAAGCTGTCGGACTGGCTGTAGCTGAGGCGCAGCCAGTCGAAGACGCGCACGACGACACCGGCGGTGGTGGTGTTGCCCTCGCGTTCCACCCAATCGTATTGGCCAAACGAATTCATCGGGCTCGTGTCGTAGTAGCCGTTCGTCGCGGCGCTCGGATTGATCGCCGAGTTGCCTTCGCGCGAGCGGTTGAAGTCGTGCCGCGCCCCGAAGAGCGGGATGATGCGGCCGTCCCAGAAGCTGCCCTGCCAGATGCCGCCGTAGGTGCTGAGCAGGCGGCGGTTCAGGCGGTTGGCGTAGTAGTATTCGGAGAACTCGACCGGTTCGTTGATCCATTGGCCGGTGACGCCGTTGTAGTAGCGCAGCGTGTAGGTGCCGTTGGGGCTGCCGTAGCCGACGGGCGCGTAATCGACGTTGGAGCCGTTGGCATCGCCGACGTAGATGCGCGGATACATGCGATAGGAGGCGCCGTTGCGGCTGAACGCGGGCGCACTCGGGTCCATCCACGCCTCGTTCGAGCTCATGGTGTCCTTGAAGCCCAGCGAGCCGCCGAGGACCTCGCGATATTCCCCGTAGGCGAGGAAATTCTGCCGGCCGAGGAAGCGCAGCCAGCCGCGCTCCTGCGAGAGATCGAGCTGGTAGGCCAGCATCCCGCGGTAGTTGTCGGAGTTGTTGCGCTTCTTGCTGTAGGCGGGTTCGGAACCGCCGACGTAGGGCCGGAGGAAATACGGGTTGGGCGTGCCATCGAGCAGCTTCTCGTTCACGTCGACGTAGACCTGCATGATGGCCGTGTTGCTGCGGCCGAGGAAGGCGCGCGAATTGGTGTTGATGCGCTCGCGCAGCCAGCCGGCCTGCAGGGCAAGGGTCTGGCGCGGCGTGTTCAGAAAGATCTGCTCGAGCTCGACGTTGCTGGTCTCGGCCCGCGTGGCGTCGTGGTTGGGCGCCATGAGATTGATCGAGGTCCAGTCGTAGAGCGAACGGTCCCGGACGCCCGGCGTGGTGAAGAGCGGGTAGTTGCCGCTGTTGCGCAGATAATCGGTCGTGTTTTGCAGCAGCCGCCCGTTGCCAGAGAGATTCTGCGGGCCGTTGCCGGACGCGTTAGGCATCCGGTTGATCATATACAGCTCGACGTTGCCGTTATCGATATACCAGCTGGGACGGCCGGTGAAACCGGTCTGGGCGACGTCGAGACCGCGCGGGAAGAGCGTGGCCTCCTGGTTCGGTGCGACCGGTCCGATGCTGGTGCCATTGGCGAGATGCACGGTCTGCGTGATCGGATCCCAAGTCGGCTTCCCGCCGGCGATCCAGTCGCTCCACATGTCGCGCGGCGTGGTGGAGTTCGGCCGGTTGGCGGAGTTGCGGTAGGATTCGAAGCTGCCGCGGATCGTGGTGTTTTGAAACGGCTTCGCCGCGAGCACCACCTGCAGACGACGCGTGAGATCCTGCGCCGGCTTCTGCTCATAACGCTTGTCATCGTAGAGACCGAGGACGCGCAGGCCGAGCTTGTCGCGGAGCAGCGGTTGGTTGATGTCGAAGTTCGAGCGGAAGCTGCCGCGATCGTCGGTGCGGCTCGAAAAGCCGAAGCTGCGCTTGTCGAGATTCGCCCGCGCCGAGATGACGTTGATACCGCCGCCGGAGCTGCCGAGGCCGAAGAGCGAGGAGTTCGGACCGCGGGAGATCTCGATCGCGTCGATGTTGTAGGTGTCGAGCGGCAGCGAGGTGCGATAAAGGCCCGTCGACACGTTCGGCGAGGAGAGGCCGCGCATGCGGGTGGCCGTGTGCGGATCGCTCTGGACGTCGTCGCTCACGTTGCCGCGATCGATGTTGAAGCTCGTCCACTGGTAAATGCCCTCGGTGTTCGCTTCGTAGAGGAACACGTCGTTGATGTCGGTCGCGGCGGTGTCGAGCAGCTGCTGCTTCGTGACGACCGAGAGCGACGCGGCGAGGTCCTCCAGCTTCGTGTTCATGCGCGAGCCAGAGAGCGTGTTGAAGGCCTGGTAGCCGCGATCGTTGGCGGCGTTGACCTCGAAGGGCGAAAGCACGATCGGCTGATCGGTGGAGCTGTTCTGAGCGTCGGGCGACGTCTGGGCCTGGACCGTGGAGACAGCAGGAAGAGCCAGGCTGAACAAGAGCGCGGAGAGCGAATGGCTCCGGCTCGAGGAACGGTGCAGTTTCATGCGAGGGCTTGGATTTGGGTTGGCGGTCAAGCTGCCGGCCCGGCTTCGCCGCGGGACGGGTGGGCCAAGGGAATCCGGCTTGAGTTGGGGATTTGGTGACGGCCTTCCGCGAAGACGGCGGGACGTCATGGCCGTCAACGTGGAAGCGTCCGAGGCGCGGTCGAATCACCCCGATTCGTTCCGTCTGAATCGAAAGAGTTCGGCATGCGGACCGTCCGATGTTTGGGTCCGCCTCCGTGAACAGTGATTCCCGCCCCACGATGCGGAGCATGGCCATCGCGCTCGGGCTTTCCCGCACGACCGTTTCCGATTCCCTCCGCAACCACCCACGCGTGAACCGCGCCACCCGCGAGCGCGTGCAGGCTCATGCGCGCGAGATCGGCTACCGGTTCAATCCCCTCGCAAGTTCAATTTTAAGTGAAGTCCGGCGCACGCGACTCGGTTCCTTCCAGGGCGTGCTGGCCGCCGTCAGCCTCGAGGAGCCGGCGCGGCCGCAGTTCACCGGCCCGTTCTGGCGCGACCTGCTGCGCGGCGCCGCCGATCGCGCCAACGAACTCGGGTTCAAACTGGAGCGTTTCCTCGTCGGCGAAAAGGGCGTGTCCGTGCACCGGCTCGACACGATCCTGCAATCGCGGGGCATCCGGGGCGTGTTGATCATGCCGGCCTGGCGTGGGCCCGACTTCACGCATCTGAACTGGGAGCGCTACACCGGCGTTTACGCGGATTATCTGATCGACAGCCCCGCGCTGCACTCCGTCTGCCCCGACCATCCACGCGCGATGGTCACCGCGCTCGAGCAGCTGCGCAAACTGGGCTACAAGCGCCCCGGACTCGTATTGCAACGACACGAGAGCGTGCGGCTGCAGCATCGCTGGGCGGGCGCGTTTCTCTCCTCGGTGCAACTCAACGCCGACTTCATTTCCGTGCCGCCGCTCGTCGTGCCGGAGCTCGACCAGGAATCGTTCTCGCCGTGGTTCAAGAAGCACCGGCCCGACGTCGTCCTCGGCCATCGCGTAGAAATCGTGAGCTGGATGAAAGCCTGCGGCGCGCGCGTCCCCAAGACGCACGGCTTCTGCTGCCTCAACATCAGCATCAACGCCGTGCCCTGCGCCGGCATCGACCAGCAGCCGTATCAGATCGGCGTGCGCGGAATCGAAACCGTCATCAGCCAGCTCCACCGCAATGAATACGGCATCCCCACCCTGCCGTGTAACACCGCCGTCCCGTCCACCTGGGTGGACGGTCCGACTCTGCCCGTCTGAGCGGCAACACGCGCCCCGCGTTCACGCAGAGACGACACTTCATCACCGCGGCGGCGTTCCGCGCCGCTCAGGTTCAACGCTCCACGCGTTCCCGCTCCTTTTCCTGACCCCGCGCCGCACTTTCCCGCGCGGCGCAAACTCAGGCAGCGCAAAAAACCCAGACCGGACCCAAACCAGAGTGTCATCTATTATATGACACTCTGGTTTTCCGTCACGGCATGCGATTGAAGCCTTCGGCGCGCACGGTCCAGTTGCCGTCCTGCGGGAAACCGGGCGCGTCGGTCGACGGCGCTCCATCCCAACCGCCGGCCATCAGGCCGACGGCCAGCAACAGCGACGCGTTCACCGGCAGATACGCAGGGCAGCCGTCCGGCTCCTTCGGCCGGCGCACGTGGCCGGCATTCATGAAGCGCGCCGCCGGCGCCTGGTTCGTCAGAATCGTCACGGCCGTTTCCGGCTCGTTCAGCCGCGCGGCCGTCAACGCGCCCTGCCCCAGCGCCCAGCTCACCCAGCGCTCGATGCCGTTGCGCTGCGTGACTTCGTGAAACGTCCGCCGCACGGTTTCCGTGTCGACGATGTCCACCTTCGGCATGAAGCCGAGAATCATCAGCATCGAGGTGGGCACCGATCCCTGCTTCTTGAACAGATCCGGCTCCGTCTCGATCTCGACGTAGAGCCCGTCCCGTTCCGGCAGTTTCGAAAGTCGTTTCAACACATCCGCCCAATGCGGCTCCGGCGGCAGGCCGAGTCGCGCGCGCCACTCCTGCGCGACCTGCAATCCGTAATACCAATACGCGAGTTCGAACGTCGGATTCTGCGTGTGATTCTCGCCGGCTTTCTCGCTCACGTTCTTGATCGGCGGGCCGAGCACGTAGCGGTTGGTTTTCGGATCGAGCTGCGCAAACGACGCCAGCCACTTCGCCGACTCGAACACGATGTCGCGATATTTCTCCAGCGTCGCGCGCTCGGGTCGCGCGCGGTAAACGAGTTCACACAGCGCGATCGGGTTCGGCTGGTTCCAGATGATGAAAGGATTGATCGAGCCCGGCGAGGGACGGCCGTCGATCCCGGCCATCTTCGGCCAGCGCGCGCCGTCGAAGCCCTGCTCCGCAGCGTCGGCTTTCGCGAGCGGCAGAATCTGCTGATACCACGCGAGTCCTTTCTCGATCAGCTCCGGATGCCCCCACGCGTAGAACTGCGCCGCGTGCCAGAAATACATCTCGGTGTTGTGCTTTCCGAACCAGGTGATGTTCGTCAGCCCGTCCTCGGACGGCGGGAAACTCCCGGCGTAGTTCACGCGCACGAGATACTGCGAGAGCACCACGCGGCGCTCGAGTTCCGCCGCGCGCGGATCCTTGCTGCCCGCGAGATCGAGCGCCGCGCCTTTCGTCCAATAATCCTTCCAACCGCGCGCGCTGGCGTCGCGCGTCTCGGCAAACGTCGGCCACTCCGTGCGCTCCGCCTCCGCCGCAAAGCCCACCGTGAGCGCCAGTTCGTTGGCGCCCGCGGTCGTCGCGAGCCGGAAATCATGCGGCGCCGCTTCGCGCAGCGTCGTGTCCGCCGCGGTGCGCACGTTCGCGAAATAGCGGCTCTCGTCGAGCGAGCGTTCGAGCTGGCGGTAACGCGGCGTGTCGCGCCGCACCGTCGTGCGATGCCGCTCCGGGCTCCACACGAGCGGCGGCTTGTTGCGCGTGCCCGACTCATGCGAATACGGAAAACGTAGCCGCACCTGCAGCGCTCCGTTCGCGAGCAGCGGCGACGCGATCCGCACCGACGCCACGCTCAACGTATCGTGCGCCGCGGTCTCGACGCTCACCGGCTGGCCCGCGAGCGTGAAGCGGCTGTGCACGACGCCAGTCCACAAATCCAGCGTCTGGTCGATGCCGCCGAGATCCTCCGGCGCGAGCGGACGCCCCTCGTAGACGAAACTGATCTGGCCGAGCGGAATCGGGTGCGGATTTTCGCGAAAATATTTTCCCGCCGGCGAGTGTTGCAGGCCCGCGTAGTGAATCGTGCGCCCGTGAAAATTGTAGGGCTTCATCGCGTCCTCGATCTTCACGTTTTCCGTGTTGGGAAATTTGTGCCACGCCCACGTGCTCAGCGTCTCGAGCGGAATGCCGTGCTCGTGATACCGTTCTCCGAACGACTGCAGCCCGGTCACGTCGACCGTGAACGCGAAATCGCCGTTGCCCACGCTCAGCGGGCTCTCGGGATTGATCCGGTCAACGTGCACGTTGTGACGCTTCACGAGTGCCTCGCGATCGATCGCAGCCGCCGCGGACGACGCGACGAGCCACGACGCCAGCACACCCACGCTCAACACACGCCAAAAACGAAAAATCGGAAGCATCGTCATAATAGGGCAAGGGGTCCGCGGGGAATCGAGCCGCCCGCATCGGCGTCGTGACAGCTACGCGCGCCCTCCAGTGCCGCGAGGCCCCGATGTTCGGACGGTCTGAGCCGGAAGGGTTCTGACGCGCGCAACGAACTCGCTGCATCCTCGTCAGGTCGGATCGCCACCGTCCGACTCTCCCCTTTCATCTGTCAGACCTGTCCCGCGTTCCGACGCGATTTGCCCCAGTCTTTCGTCTCATCATGCCTGCTGTCGCCCGCCGCTCCTTCGCTCTTCCGCTGCTCGCTGCCGTGGTGTTCCTGCCGACAACGCACGCCGCGACCGAGGCGTTCGGCGCCGGCCACCTCGCGCCGAATCTCACCGACCACCTCGAACGGCCGCTGCGTTATCATCCTGACGGCGGCGATTTCGTGATCGAAAACGGCGACGGCGTGTTCAACCGCCCGCTTTATGGCGGCAACACCGCGTTTCGCGTCGACGCCGGCGATCGTCCCGAATTCGTCCTCTATCTGCCGGGCCGTGGCGGCAATCTCCGGCTCGGCGTGCGCGCCGGCGCGACGACGAAATGGCTGCATGACGCCGCCCGCATCGTCGCGCGTTACCGGCCCGGTCAGATGCTCTACGAGATTCAGGATCCGCTGCTCGGCGACGGTGCCACGCTGCAACTCGCGGCGATCGCGTATGCCGAAACGGAAGGCTTGATCGTCCGCGCCGGACTCGCGGGGCAGAACGCGCATCGCGCCATCGAGCTCGTCTGGGCTTACGGCGGCGTGAATGGCCAGCGCGGCAAGCGCGACGGCGACATCGGCACGGAAAGCGTGCCGATCAGCGAGTGGTTTCAGCTTCGGCCCGAGTTTTGCGCGGGCAACGCGATCGCGATCGGCGGCGAGGGTTTCACGCTGAGCGCCAAACCGGCGACGATCGCCGGTGTTGTTCCGCGCGAGGTGAAACTTTCGGTCGCCGATGCGGCGGCCTGGAACGATCCCGCGACGCTGTTCGCCCCGGCGTCCGGCGGCGCCGCAGCGCCGAAGCATCCCGTTCTCGTCGGCCGCGCGGCTCTGTCGGTTGGCGAAGAGGTTTATCTTTCGTTGCAGCGCCTCGCGGCCTCCGCCGATCGCACGACCGAGGATCTCGCCACCTATCGTGAAGTCACCGCCTCGCGCACCGAAGCTGGCAGCCCCTCGGCGCCCGGTGCTCCCCAGCTTGCGCCGGTCTTTGCGCGGAGCGAATTGCCGGCGCGGTTTCGCGCGGCGGAGCGGCATTTCCGCGAACTACGGCAGCGGGTGAGCGTCGAGACGCCGGATCCGTTTTTCGATGCGGCCGTGGGCGCGCTGAACGTCGCCGCCGATGCCGCGTGGGACGCCCCGCAGCAGGCGATCATGCACGGCGCGATCGCGTGGCGCACAAAACTCCTCGGCTGGCGCGGACCGTATTCGCTCGACGCCCTCGGCTGGCACGAACGCGCGCGCAGCCATTTCCGTTATTGGGCCGGTCGGCAAAACACCTCGCCGATTCCGGCGAAACTTCCGCCCGCCGACGAAAACGCGAATCTCGCGCGCAACGAAACCGGCCTGCACAGCAACGGCGACCTGTCGAATTCGCACTACGACATGAACCTCGTCTACATCGACGCGCTGTTCCGCCATTTACAGTGGACCGGCGATCTCGCCTTCGCGCGCGAGATGTGGCCGACGATCGAGCGTCACCTCGCGTGGGAACGGCGGCTGTTCCGGCGCGAGTTCGGTCCCGAGAAACTCCCACTTTACGAAGCCTACGCCGCGATCTGGGCGAGCGACGAACTGCAATATCACGGCGGCGGCGCGGCGCACGCGACGGCGTATAATTATTTCCATCACGCGCAGGCCGCGCGCCTGGCGCGGCTGATCGGCGAGGATCCGACGCCCTTCGAACGCGAAGCGGAACTCATCGCGCGCGGGATGCGCGCACTGCTCTGGCGGCCCGGACGCGGCGGCCTCGCGGAATTCAAGGATCTGCTCGGCGCGCAACGCACGCATCCGCACGCGGGATTGTGGACGTTTTACCACGCGATGGACGCGCAACTGCCGACGACGCGCGAAGCGTGGCAGCTGACGCAGCAGGTCGAAACCGAGCTGCCGCACCTGCCCGTGCGCGGCCCCGGCGTGCCCGCCGGCCTCAGCGTCCCCGGAACGACGACGTGGATGCCTTACCGCTGGTCGATCAACAACGTCGTGATGTCCGAGATTGCGCACACCGCGCTCGGCTTTTGGCAGGCGGGACGCCCGCGCGAGGCGTGGACGATGACGAAAGGCGCGCTGCTCGCCGCGATGTATATGGGCATCTCGCCCGGCAACGTCGGCTCGATGTCATATCTCGACGTTTACCGCCGCGAGTCGCAGCGCGATTTCGCGGACGGCTCCGGCGTGTTGTCGCGGACCGTGGTCGAAGGTTTGTTCGGCATCGAGCCCGACCTGCTCGCAGGCGAGTTGCGCGTGACGCCCGGATTTCCCGCGGAGTGGACGCACGCGAGCCTGCGGCATCCGAACGTCTCGCTGCGGTTCACGCGCGATGGCGACACCGA
>Ga0182740_1002841_pt1 | contig 10217 bp, 9 predicted proteins | sample eDN5th37CKraftBY_FD_128872 | JGI IMG/M metagenome (GOLD analysis project Ga0182740, IMG submission 128872) | Enriched backyard soil microbial communities from Emeryville, California, USA - eDNA 5th pass 37_C Kraft BY (version 2) (version 2) | ecosystem: Environmental > Terrestrial > Soil >...
GTCCGATGGCAAGCTCAAGGCGATCGGAACCATTGCTCCGGACGTGACGACTTCGCGTCGGGTTGGATGCTCAACACGAGTCGTCATCTGTGATGATTTGCGTGACATCGATGACTCCAAGCAATTGGTGATGTTCGGCGAGGCGGGGACGCAATGAATGTCCCCGAAAGCCGCAGCTTTGCGGTGCACAAAACAGAAGAACTGTCGGGCTAGATTAGTTTCAAAGAAAAAATGCGAAATGCTTTTATTCGTGCAAACGTTCCTGCGTTGCGCGAAATGTCTTCGTATTGCGGCAAAAGCGCTATTTTGTTTGCAAAAATAGTAGGCAAAAGAGATCGGCAGGCGCGATGCCCTCACGCTTCAGCGTGTTGGTTCGGGAACCTCGTTGAGCGCATAAAATGCAACCGACCCTGTGCGGCCTTTCACGGTCGCCTGATGCAGATCGTGGCCTTGCAGCCTGAGACCCGCCGCCTGCGCCGCCGCCTGCGACAATATCAGCGAGCAGCGATAGTCCTTGGTCAGGCCTTCGAGACGCGCGGTGGTGTTCACCGTGTCGCCGATCGCGGTGATGATCTGCGAGCGAGGCGGCCCCATGGCGCCGACGATTGCCTCGCCATAGTGGATGCCGACGCCGATCCGCAGCGGTTCCTTCAGGTCGGCCTTGAGCCGCGCGTTCACGTTGTCGAGCCGGATCAGCACTTCGCTTGCGCCGCGCAATGCTTGCCGCGCGCCGGCCCTCGGGTCTGCGGCATCAAGCCCGTAGATCGCCATCAGGCCGTCGCCGGTGAAGTTCGAATAATGCCCGCCGGTCGCCTCCAGCGCCTTGCTCATCTCGTCGAAGAACTGGTTGAGGATGAACAGCACGTCGTATGGCATCCGCGCTTCACCAAGCGTGGTCGAGCCGCGCAGGTCGATGAACATGACAGTGACCAGGCGTTCGCTGCCTTCGCTGCCGGCGCGGATCAGGCCGTAGGTTGCGCTCGCATCTGCGGTCAGAAGCGGGAGCACGGAAATGTCGCTTGTCGGCCGCAACTGGCACGCCAGCCGGACGCCTTCGTTTGCGCCGATCCGCGCCAGCGCCGTGGCTTCAAGCCCGGCCGGTTCCGGCAGCGCTGAAAGTCCATCCGTCACCCGGATGCGGCAGGTGGTGCAGCGCGCGCGGCCGCCGCAAACGGCGGCGTGGGAAATTCCGTTCGCTCGCAATGTTTCGAGGACAGTCGCACCGGGCAAGACAGCCATGGAGCGCCCGATCGCATGCGTCAGTCGCGGAGGGCGATGGATCGTGTGGACAAGACGGCGGATCGCTCGCGCGATGAACGGCAACAGCACGAGCCCGAGATAGATCGCGAACCCGATATGGATGTTGTGCCAGACCCCCTCGATGGTCTCCGGCGTAACGCGGGCTTCCTGGATGAGCTCCTTGATGAAATCCGGATCCTGCGCGTCGCGCATGATCTGGTTTCCGCCGGAAATGTAGCCGGCGAGCGCAAGTGCGGGGATCAGGATCGCCGCGATCTCGAGCGCCGGTCGCCACGATGCGTACCAGCGCTTGGTCCGCAGCCAGAAATGCAGCCCGATGCAGCCATGGATCCACACGGTCAGAATTGCTGCGATATGCAGATAGACGAAAGACGAGGCGCCCCACAGCAGGGGTGGCCCGAGCCAGTGCGACGCCAGTACCGATGCGTAGCTGCTGTTGGTGCCGTAGATGTCGTCGGCGAGCTTTGTTCCGATGACGTGGATCATGATGAGCGGCGGGATCGCGAGCCCAAGTACGATCTGCGCGATCTCCCAGGCGGGCATCCGCAGATAACGGCGGACGTAGATCGACCAGAGTGCATTCAGGACATGCACAACGAACGCAGTCCCGAGCAACAGGGTGCCGGGAACGGTCAGCCAGAACCACATCAGGACGCCAAAAACGCGCTCGGCCGCCGGCACGGAGCCGATCAGGGCGATGTGGCTTCCGAAATGGCAGAGCACGAAGGCGAACAGGATCAGCCCGCTGCTCAGCCGCGCATAGGATCGGGTGAGCCGTGCGGCCGCCACGGCGCGTGCGGAGTGCGCGGGCTTTGCCGGCGTGGTCAGGGTCGCGGGAGACAAGGCGGACATGGCTCGGGACCGGATCGGCCGCTGAAGGGGAATCCTTATACCACACGCGTTGTGGACAGGAGGAAGCGCCGTCGGCGGCGGCCCGAAGCGCGTCAGTTAAACAGCCGGTCGATCTCGTCCTGCGTCGAATGGCCGTTGTCGCCCGCAAGCTTGGGCCCGTTCAGCAGCCCGTCGAGTTCGGATGCGGCCGTTTGTGCGGCATCGACATTGAAGCGCTCGATCACGCTCCAGATTTCCATCATCCGCGCGAGATGCTCTTCGACCATCTTCAGCATGGCGGCGACCTTGCTGATGCGCTGTCCCGTCAGGTCGTGGAAATTGCAGGCTTCAAAAATTTCCGTAACCCGCTCCTGAATGTCATGAGCCAGTCCCAGCTCATGGTCACCCTTCAACATCCCGGCGAGAGCATGAGCGGAGCGGTCGATATCCTCGGCTGCCTTGAGGATACGATCCGTCGAACGGGACGTATCTTCGAATACAGCGTCGAGTTCCTTCGTCACGCGGGAGACACGCCCTGAATCGAAGCCCTGATCCTGCAGCGACACGATCTCGGTGCGCGTCTGCTTGATGGCGTTTCCGATCACGTCGAGTTCGATCTTGAGTTTGCGCACTTCCTGCGCCGGCGCGTCGGCTTTCGCGCGTGTTTCGCCGGCGTCCGGCATGCGCCTTTCCATGAGAGCGCGGAGCGCGCGCAGTTCGTCAATCACATTTGACGGGAAACCTGGTGATGGGAAATCTGGCGCGTCGGGTGCCAGCAAATCCTGCGGCTGCGGCTCGTCGCGCATCATTTCTTCGACGCGGAAAATCTTGCGTTGTACGGGCATGCTTGTCTCCGGCAGCGACGGTAACCGACGCCGCTTAATGCCCGGTTCATGCACGATGAAGCGAAGCATTAACCACGATGTTTCACCCAAAATAAACGCTAACTGCAGGTAAAGGCGCCGCGATCGTGGTTAGCTTTGCGTTGCCGCGCGATCGTTTACCATTCGCATCAATTTTTCCCATGTACTCGCTCGCATGAGTGGCGCGTGCCTTTGCAGCGCCTTTGTTCAGCAAGTGCGAGTAGCGTCGATGAAGCGTTCTGGTCTTGTATTTGCCGCAGCGTTGTCCGGTCTCGCCGGCGCTGCGTTGTCGCCGGTGCCTGCGAAGGCGCAGAATATGGGCGGCGGGTTCATCGAGTTTCTGTTCGGCGGTGGGCAGTCGGGTGCGCAGCCGCGTTATCGCGAACAGCCGGCTTATCCGGGCGCACCCGCGCAACCCGAATATGGCCGTGCACCGGGCTATTATCAGCCGGGCATGTATCAGGATCAGAGCGCCACGCCGCCGATGGCCTATCGCGGGCCGGATCAGCGCAGCTTCGATCCGCGCTTCAACAAGCAGGTGGTCCCGTATTCCGGCAAGGAAAAGCCGGGCACGATCATCGTCGATACGCCGCAGCGGTTCCTCTATCTGGTGCAGAATGACGGCACCGCATTGCGCTACGGCATCGGTGTCGGGCGTCCGGGCTTCACCTGGGCGGGCGTGAAGACAGTCACGCGCAAGGCCGAATGGCCCGATTGGGTGCCGCCGAAGGAAATGCTCGCGCGCCGTCCGGACCTGCCGCATTACATGGCCGGCGGTCCGGATAATCCGCTCGGCGCGCGCGCGCTCTACCTCGGTTCGTCGCTGTATCGCATCCACGGATCGAATGAGCCCTGGACCATCGGTCAGGCCGTGTCGTCGGGCTGCATCCGCATGCGCAACGAGGATGTCACCGACCTGTATGAGCGCGTGAAGGTCGGCACGAGGGTTATCGTCATCTGATCGCAAAAGCGGCGATCAGCGGGCCGCGCCTTCGTGTCATGGAAGGACCCCAGCCTTCCGGCGAGCGTTGGCCGGCCCGACCTAAAACAAAAACGGCCCGCTCGATGAGCGGGCCGTTCGTGTCTTGGCGCTGATGCAATGCCGGCTCAGAGGAAGTCGTTGTCGAAACCGATATCGAAGTCATCCTCCATATCGCCCTCGTCCATCTCGTGCGCGGGCTCGTAGGCGGCGTGACGATCGCCTTCACCGCTCGGCTTGCCGATGCTGTCGATCCCGGCCTGTCGCGAAAGGTCTCCGCCGCCTGACCCGGCGTCGCCCCAAGGGTTCGCTCCGGATGGATTGGTTTCGGCCTGCTGCGAGCCGAGATTGCCGAGCCCGTGGGCATGCGCCTGGTCCCCGCCGAACATGCCTTTCAGCGAATTCATCAGGAGTGTGCCGCCAATGACGCCGGCTGCTGCTGCAGCAGCTGTGCCAAGGAACGAGCCGCCCGCTCCGCCAGCACGCGCAGGCTCGGCCTGCTGCTGGTAGGGCGCGCCGCCCTGAGCTTGGGACTGATCACCCGCGCGCGGGAAACCTCCCGGCACGCCCATCGGCCGGCCGCCGACAGACGGGACAGAGCCGCGCGGAGCGCTGTTGCCGCCGAATACAGCATCGCGCATCGAATCGAGGAAACCACCGCCGCCTTGCTGCTGGGGCGGCTCTGCGGCTTCCAGTTCGCGGATGTGCTCATTGGCCTGACGCAGCGCTTCTTCCTGAAGCAACACGGTCTGCACCAGTGCGTAAGTCGCGTTCGGCGCCTTGCGAAGGCCGTCGCGGATTGCTTCCTCGGCGTCAGCCTCGCGCGGATTGCGCTCGAGCGTCGCAAGCCGTTCGAACAGATCGTCGACCAGTTTGCGTTCCTGCGGTGTCATTGGTCCTCCTTCACGCCCGCGGAGGCGGGCACCGCAAATGTAGGGAGCCCGACCTCGCGCGGGGAGATGTCACGACAACGTGACGCGGTGTTTGCGCAGAAGTTCCGGGAAGGCATCCGAGCCCAAGAAAGCGAATTCACGCTCTCGCAGATCAGTCAGCGGATCCAGCGTCCTGAGTTCATCGTCGACGAAGCCCGGATGGCACATGACGACGCTGCCGGCCGGGAGAGCGTCCAAAAACTTCGGAAACAGTGCAGCAAAATCCGGATCGGAGCCGAAATCGTAGGAGCCGGCGAAGGCGGGATTGTACGCAACGCCCATGGCCGCCGCGCGGCTGCGAAAGCCCCTGCTCAACGTGTCGAGCAGCAATCCCTTCCGATCTGCGATACGCGCAGCCAACGGCGTGGCGCGGCCGCATTGCCGTACCCATGCGCCGGGCATCGCATCTCGCATCACGGCGAGGATCGCATCGCGGATCTGCGGAAAAATCTGTACGTGCTGATGGCCGTCCACATAATCGGGAAGAAAGCCGAACCTCTCGGAGAAGGCAGCAAGTTGTGAACGCAGTTCCTGCGCGATGCGTTCACGATCGAGCCGCGCGATCAGCGCACTGCCGAGCGTGGTGGTGAGGGGCAGGAAGGAGTCCTGCTTCAGGGGTGAGAAGCCTTCGCTGACTGGCCGGAACGGAGCCGTCAGCGTGAAATGCAACCCGATCTGCAGGTGCGGCAAATCCCGCTTCAGGCGGGTGAGCGACGCCGCCTCTGATGCCGTGAGTGACGGCGCGACAACCATTGCCGAGGTCGCGTTCAGGCGGCCGCGCGCGATCAGGTCCCGGATCGCCTCACTGACACCGGGCGAGATTCCGTAATCGTCCGCGCACAGTACGATGCGCCGCGTTCCTGCTGGCGTCATTGGCTCAGGCGGCCGCGCCCGGCTGGCGGTCTTCGCTCGCTTCTTCGCGGGCTTCGCTGCGGGTCTGGTGCTCGGCCACGAAATAGACCGGCCGCGCCTTCTGCTCGGAGAGGATCTTGCCGATATATTCGCCGAGGACGCCGATCATGATGAGTTGCACGCCACCAAGAACCATCAGGCCGACAACCACCGAGGGATAGCCTGGCACCGATTTTCCGTAGATCAGCGTTTCGTACAGGATCGCCATGCCGAATATCAGTGCGCCTGTGGCGAGCAATACGCCGAGCAGGCTCGCGACGCGGAGCGGCGCAACCGAGAACGATGTCAGTCCCTCGATCGAGAGCCCGATCAGCGAACCGAGATTCCAGCTGGTGCGGCCATGGGCGCGCTCGGCCGGCTCGTAGTCGACCCGTAACTGCCGAAACCCGATCCAGCTGGCGAGACCTTTGAAAAAGCGATTGCGCTCGGGGAGCTGCCTCAGCGCGTTGGCCGCGCGTGGAGAAAGCAGGCGGAAATCGCCGGCGTCCTCCGGAATCTTGTGACGGGAGCGGAAGTTCATCAGCGCGTAGAACGTCTTCACGCCGGCTCGGCGCAGGAGCGGTTCCTGATCCCGGTGCGCCTTCGCGGTGTAGACCACATCGTAGCCGTCATCGATCCAATGCCCGACCAGCCGTTCGATCAGCGCCGGCGGATGCTGGCCGTCGCCGTCCATGAACAGGATTGCGCCATAGCGGGCGTGGTGGAGACCGGCCATCAGCGCGGCTTCCTTGCCGAAGTTGCGCGACAGCGACACGGTTTGCACGTCAAGGCCGATGGCGGGCAGGGCGCTTGCGACGGCGTATGTGCTGTCACGAGAACCGTCGTCAATATAGACGACTTCGATCTTCAGGCCGCGGGTCTCGCGCAGCATCTGCGCAGTTTCGCAAAGCCGGGCATGGACCGCCGGCAGATTATCGGCTTCATTGAAGCACGGCACCACGATCGACAGCGTGCGCTCGGCACGCTTGCGCGCGGCTGCCGCTGATGTATTCCCGTCCTGACCCGCTTTCGTCGGCATATCGCGCTCGTTCCGGCCCTGCGAGGCCATCGCCAAAAATATAGCTCATGCTGCGAATGTTGCATGAGCTTTTGTTCAGAAAACGCCGATCTTTCAAAAAGTTAACCTTCCCGATGCAGCATTCACCCAGTCCCGAAAGCTTGCTGCAGCGCATCGTGGCGACTTTGCGGCGCCAGGCCATCATGCTGAAGGCGATGAGTTTCGCCTCGATCGGGGTGGTGAATTCGCTGGTCGATCTCGGGCTGTTCCTCCTCGCGCTGAAATACCTGACCGGTTCGCTGGTGGTCGCAAACGTGCTGGCCTGGACCGTCGCGGTGACCGGATCCTACGTGATGAATTCCTTCATAACCTTCGCCGCGGAGTCCGGGCGCCGGCTTACCGTGAAGGCTTATCTGGCCTTCGTCGTCTCGCAGGTGTTCGGACTGATTGCTGCAACCACCACGCTGGTGCTTTGCGCGCTTGTCATGCCGGTCTTGTATGCAAAGCTCTTCGCCATCGGCGTCAGCTTCCTCGTCAATTTCTCGATGTCGCATTTCGTGGTGTTCCGGAAGCCGCGCGCCTGAGGCCGCTGCGTCATCCATGCAATCTGAATGCCGGGAACTTCGCTGCGCTGGCGTCCGTTAGCGAGTGAAACACACGCGAGGACCCGATGGCAGACGCAGCAACCAAGGACCGCTTCGCGCGCGCCGCAGAGCAAACCGCCGCCGCCGAGCGCGCGATTCAGGACGACATCGATCGCAAGGAAAAATCCAAGGAAAAATCAAAGCCCAAGCAGGACAACGAACCGCGCGCGATGCAAGCCGGCGCACGCCGTTATCCAGAGCCGCCGCTGCCTGCGCAGCATCTCAGGAAGCCGGGCAACGAATCCGACCTTGACCTCGCGCCGATGTACGATGCTCCGCACTACAAGGGGTCGGACAAGCTGAAAGGCAAGGTCGCGCTGATCACCGGCGGAGATTCCGGCATCGGCCGTGCCGTTGCGGTTCTCTATGCGCGCGAAGGCGCCGATGTCGCGATCTCCTATCTCTCCGAACACAAGGATGCAGAGGAAACCAAGCGCGCCGTCGAAAAAGAAGGGTGCCGCTGCATTGTCATTTCCGGTGACGTCGCCGATCCGGAATTCTGCAAGGAAGCGGTAAAGCGAACCCTGGATGCATTCGGCCGGCTCGACGTGCTGGTGAACAATGCCGCGTTCCAGGAGCATGTGAAGGATTTCCTCGATCTGGCGCCAGAGCATTTCGATCGCACGTTGAAGACCAACCTTTATGGATATTTCTACATGGCGCAGGCCGCGGTGCCGCACATGAAAGAGGGCGCGTCGATCGTGATGACCGGCTCGGTGACAGGTCTTTTGGGCAACGACAAGCTGCTCGACTATTCGATGACCAAGGGCGGCATCCATGCCTTCGTGCGTTCGCTTGCGACGCATCTCGTAGACAAGGGCATTCGCGTGAACGCCGTCGCGCCCGGACCGGTCTGGACGCCGCTCAATCCGGCCGACCGTGATGCAAAGGGAGTGTCAAAATTCGGTGCCGACACACCGATGAAGCGCCCGGCGCAACCGGAAGAGATCGCGCCGGCTTTCGTTTTCCTCGCCGCGCCGAGTTGCTCAAGTTACATCACCGGCGAGATCCTGCCGATCATCGGCGGGTATTCGGGCGGATAGCTAAAGCGTCACCTCGATCACCAGATTGAACTGCGGGCCGAGATTGTCGCCGAGGCTGACCATCACGCCGCCATCCGTGCGTGCGAACCGTGTAGATCCGCCGGGCTAAATCCCCGCCGTCAGCTTTTCGTACAGCGGATTCTCCTGCGTGAACACGTAATCGATCTCGGACACCGAGATCGCCTGTGCGCCCTTGTCGCGCAGAAAATCCGCAAGCGCGAAAACCTGATCCGGCGGACAATGCAGCGTCAGCATGCCGGACGAGGTCGGCCCTCCGAACGGCGTCACGATGCCGAAGCGATCGCGCGCCTGCGCGAGCAGCGCATCGTCGCAGCCCGCAAAGCGCGTGCGCATCTCGCGGAAGGCATGCGCACGTGCCTGGCTTGCCAGCCGGTCCATGATCCGGCGCGCGGTGTCGAGCGCGTTCGCATTCCAGTCAGCGCCGCGCGAGGCAACGAGATTGGCCTGCGAGCGCAGCATCACGCCGTCGTCGATCACCTTCAATGCGTTGGCGGTGAGTGTGTTGCCGGTGGTGGTGATATCGACGATCATCTCGGCGGTGCCGGCTGCGGGCGCACCTTCGGTCGCACCGAGGCTCTCCACGATCCGGTAGTCGGCAATGCCGTGCTGCGCGAAAAATCCGCGGGTGAGGTTCACGTATTTGGTCGCGACCCGCATCTTGCGGTTATGCTTGAGGCGGAAAGCGGTTGCGACATCGTCGAGATCGGCCATGCTGCGCACATCGATCCAGGCCTGCGGCACCGCGACCACGACATTGGCGTAGCCGAAGCCGAGCCCTTCCAGCAGGATCACGCGCGAATCCGAGTCCGGAATCATCTCGCGCACAAGATCCTCGCCGGTCACGCCGAGATGGGCTGCGCCTTGGGCCAGTTGCGCGGTGATTTCTGACGCCGACAGATAGGCGATCTCGACGCCATCCATCCCGGCGATGGTGCCACGATAGTCGCGGGCGCCGCGCGGCTTGACGAGTTTCAGGCCTGCGCGCGCGAAAAACGCTTCGGCATTTTCCTGCAGCCGGCCCTTGGCCGGCACGGCAATGATGAGGGGCGCAGTCATGACGCGCCTCCGGCAAGCCGTTCAATCCAGACCGAGAACCCGACCGCGGGGATTTGCGTGTTCGATCCGAGCCGGGTCAGGAGGTCGTCGTAGCGTCCGCCGGCGACCAATGGTTCGGTAGACTTTCCGTCGGTCAATTCGAACACGAAGCCGGTATAGTAATCCATGCCGCGACCGAAGGCGGACGAGAAGACGACGCGCTTCAGGTCGATCCCGTGCTGTGTCAGTTCGACATTTCGGGCATCGAACAGGTCCAGCATGGGGGTAAGGACAAATCCTCCGTCTTTGGCGATCTCGCGCATCTCCACCGAGGCATCCAGCGGGTTCCCCGTGACCGAGAGGAAGCGCTCGAGCAATGTACGTGTATAGGGCGGCAAGGCCGCCAACGCCCCGAGCGTAGACTGCTCCAGGAAACGGTCCGCGATCTCGCCCACCGAACGCCCGCCGACTGCCGAGATGCCGGCGATCGACAGAAGATCGGTCACGAGCGCATGCGCCGCTTTCGGGTCGGAGCCTGCAAGTGCGGCGAGCACGCCCTGATAGTCGGGCCTTCCATTGCCCTTGCCGAGCGTGAGCCGGTCGAGGTCGTGCGCGAGCGAAGCCTTGCGGTTGAAGTCCTTCACGAGCCGCCGCTTCCAGGCCGGCGCGAGATCGAGCGCTGACACCAGCGCTGCGAACA
>Ga0182740_1002843_pt1 | contig 10215 bp, 14 predicted proteins | sample eDN5th37CKraftBY_FD_128872 | JGI IMG/M metagenome (GOLD analysis project Ga0182740, IMG submission 128872) | Enriched backyard soil microbial communities from Emeryville, California, USA - eDNA 5th pass 37_C Kraft BY (version 2) (version 2) | ecosystem: Environmental > Terrestrial > Soil >...
CAAACTGTTCCTTGGCCTTGTTCTGCGCGTCGCGCGTGGACTCGACGCGATCGACGAGGATTTCGCGCTTCGCGAAGCCGAACTTCTCCATCGTGTTGTAGTAGGTCGAGGAGCACCCGGCGAAGCCGAGCCCCAGGACGAGGATGAGCGGCAGGAAAGCACGTGATGTCATGGCTCCTTCGACCGCGATCGCGCCTCCCAGTGCCGCGTCGCGCCTCGTCAGCCGGCAGAGGCGGATCGGGTCCAGAAATCCGATTGCACGAGCCCCCATTCGAACGCGCGCCGTGCTTGCAGCGCGAAACCATGGGCGCGCAGCAACGCGTCGGGCGGCGTCACGCGCTGGGCGCGCACGCGGGTGACGGGGCGGAAAAACGCATACATGAGCGCGTGAATCGCGCGGGCGCGCTGGCGTTTCCATCCGCGCGCCGGCACGGCAAAATCCGTGACCAGCCAACGCGCTTCAGGGCGCGCCGCGGCCGCGAGAAGACCGATCACCTCGCGGAGCTCGGCCGGCGGAAAGCAATCGAGGAAGAAATGCGTCACGACCGCGTCGAAACTTTCGGGCGGTGGCGTCCACGCCGGCAGCGTGGCGTGGATAAAGCGGACGTTCGCGGCCGCGGAGCCGAGACGCTGGCGCGCGGCGGCGAGCATACGGGCAGAGGCGTCGACACAGACGAGTTCCGATTTCGGAAAGCGGCGGGCACATGCCGGCACGAACGGGCCGTGTCCAACGCCGGCGACGAGGATGCGCTGCGCGCCGGCGAGACGGTCGAGCCAGGCGAGCCGCGCGCGTTGCAGCCGGCGGCCGGCGAGCACCGCTTCCATCCACGTGTAGTGCGGCGCCAGCCGGTCGAAGCTCATGGCAGCGGGACGAGTTGCCACCAACAGCCGGCGGCGATGGCGCCCGCGGCGTAGGCGATCACGTCGCGCCAGTCGCCCGTCGCGTGCGCACTGAGGTGGGGCATGACCGCTTCGGCGATGATGGCCCACGCGCAGAGATGCAGCGCGATCTCGCGCCAGCGCGGGCGGGCATCGTCGCCGCGAACGCCGAGTTTGCGCTGGAGCCAGAGCACCAGCGGCAGCGCGGCGGGAATCAGCAGGAGATCGTTGAAATAACCGTGGAGAAACGTGCCGCCCACCTGGCCGCGCCACCAGAAGCGGTTGAGCGCATACAGCGCGCAGGCCGCCAGGCACAACGGATCCAAGGCATAGGCGAAACGCTTCACAGAAGCGCGGCGATCAAAACCCCGCTGCCGAGCGCAATCAGCAGGCGGAGAGCAAACGGGGGGAGGTAAGGCGGAAGGGAATTCATCGGGAATGACAAGAAACCCTCCTGCGCGCCACAGGCAAGCGGCGGAAATCCGGCAGTGCTCGGTCGAATCCGTCGGATTAGCGCGAACGATGTAAGTCTAGCCGCGGGATGGGGAGTAGGGCGGGGTCTTTAACCCGCCCTACTAAAGGGCGCTGAAGGACAAATCGGGAGCGAGAACGTCTACTGTTGCGTCCGCCGGCTCAGCACCGATTTCAGCTTTTCCAGGTCGGTGCGGACCATGGCGATATCGCGCTCAAACGCCTCGTCGTTCATGCCGTCCTGGCGATAAACGGTGAACAAAACCTCGGCACCGTCGTCGTTTTTCACGACGCGCATCGGCACGTGAACGGTGAGGCTCTCGTTGACCGTCACATCATGGTCGAGCACGCCAAAGACGTTGCGCGGCGAGAAACGGATATGCACGTTGCCTTGCGACGTGGTGGCGCGCCAGCCGTCGCCCTCGGGCCGGACTGCGGTGATGAATTCACTCCACTCCGGGAGGTGCTGCGGATCCGCGAGATAAGCGTAGACGGCGGCGGGCGGGTGTGGAATGGAAACGCTGACGGTGTGGGCGGGCTTCATGGTAATGCGGTGAATAGTGGAAGAAGCGGGCGTATCCGAAGTCTGGATAAACGGCTCGGTCAAGCAGGCCGCGGCAGGGTGACGATCGTGCTGTCGTATTTTTCCATCACCGCCGCGTGTTGCGCGATCGGCGTTTGGTGCAGCTCCTGGATCATCCGGCCGAGTTTCGGCGTGAGGATCAGAAGATAGCGCGAGTTGCCGAGTGGGTCGAACTAGGTGTGAGCGACACCGGCCGGAACGACGACCGTCGTGCCGGGAAGCGCCTCGCGTTCCCCATCGGCGAAACGAAACACGAGCTTCCCCTCGAGCACGTGCCACGCCTCGTCGTCGGCGTGGTGAACGTGGACGTAAGCGGGACCGCTGCCGGTTCCTTCGTGGATCTCGAACGCGGAGCCCCGCGCCGCGCGGGCGGGGTTGTCCTGAAGAAAAATCGGCGAGCTCATGGCCTGGGTTGGTGGGACGTGGAGAGAGCGGCCGTGTGAGCCGAAAGTTTCGCGGCGACGGACGTTTCGATCTGCGTCATCGTCGCAAGGAACTCCTTTTGCAGATCGATTCCGTAGAGTTGCGCCAGCACGAGGACGCTCCACAGGCAGTCGGAAAGCTCGTGCGCCAGTTTGCGGTCGACCTCCTCGATCGAGCGCAAGCCGCTCCTGGCCATGACGAGCTTCATCAGGTCACCGACGTCGCCGACGAAACCCTGCATCACCTCTTCCTTCGTCCACGGGCGTCCGGCGCGCGCCCGCTCGAGATCGCCCAGACGCTCTCGCACCGCCATCGCTCGTTTCGTCAACGCCTCGAGATCCATGCTGGGGTTCATGAACGGAGGTTGATGCGCCGGAGCGCGGCGCCGAGCCGAAACGGGGTGGCGCGATGCGTTCAGCGTCGGGTTTTGAGGACGCGGTATTTCAAGTGCGCCACGCCCGCGCCTTCGATGACGCGCAGCGGTTCGAGTTGCACGTCGCGCGCCGTTGCGAAGCCGAGGAGGCGTTCGCCCGCGCCGAGCAATTGCGGCACCACGTGAAGTTCGATCTCGTCGAGCAGCCCGGCGGCGAGGAATTGCTGCACGACGCTCGCGCCGCCGCCGATCATGACGTTGCGTCCCTTTGCGGCTTCGCGCGCCTGCGCGAATGCAGCAGCGATCCCGTCGGTGACAAAATGAAACGTGGTGCCGCCGGTCAGCGCGAGGGGCGGACGCGCGTGATGCGTGAGCACGAAGACCGGATGATGAAACGGCGGTTCGTCGCCCCACCAGCCCTGCCACGGCCGCGCGCTCCATGGACCGCGTTCGGGGCCGAACATGTTGCGACCCATGATGGTCGCGCCGACGTTTTCGAACGCTTCGCGCAGGACGTCGTCATTGACGCCGGTTTCGCCGGCATCGCCGTCGCCATGCATCGTGCGGAATGTTTTCGTGGGAAACGCCCAATCGTGGAGGTGGACTGCGCCTTCGCCGAGTGGGTTTTCGAGGCTTTGATTTGGCCCGGCGACATAGCCGTCGAGTGACACGGTGATCTGGCAGATGACTTTGCTCATGGGGGGTGTTCGATGGAGGTGTTTCACCTCCTGGCCGAACGGGCGGGCGGTTTTTCGACAGCGAAGGACGTAAATCTTGAAATCGAACCGAGGAAATGCGGTGCGAGCTGGAAGATCACCTCGAGCGGATTTTCGGCACCTCGTAGGTGAGTTCCGCAAACGCGCCGAACTGCTGAACCGACACCAGCTTCAAAGCCGGTGAGATGATCGAGCGCGGCAGCAGCGGTTTGCCGGTGCGAAGCGTCACGGGGGCGATCTGCACGATCAGCTCGTCGAGCAGATCGTGGTCGCAGAATTGTCCGACCAGTTCGCCGCCGCCGACGATCCAGAGATTCTTGTCGCCGGCGTGTTCGCGCATGGCAGCGTGCACCGGTCGGACATCGCCGCTGACGAAGCGGAGGTCGGCGCTGGAGACCCTAGGCAATTCGCGGTGAGTGAAGACCCACGTCGGTTGTGCGTAGGGCCAGGGCTGGGGTTGCGGCGAGCCGGGCTGCACGTGGTGGGCGATGAGCCATTCGTAGGTCGCGGCTCCCATCGCGATCGCGCCGATTTGGGCGATGAAGGGGGCGTAGCTCGGCGGGACGTCGCCGAACTGAAGCAACCAGTCGATGTTGTCGTCAGCGGTGGAGAGAAAGCCGTCGAGACTGGTGGCGCCGTAAAACTGGGTTTTGGGAGCGGTCATTTGTTTGGTGTGGAGTTGGCGGCGAGCGAAAGAGCAGAGGAGCGAGTCATCCTTTCGCTCCGGGAAACGCGGTCAGCCCTGCGGCGGCGATTCCCGCGAGGGCGCAGGCTTCGTCGTTGTCGCCGAGATCGCCTGAAACGCCGACTGCTCCGATCACGTTGCCGTCGCGGTCGGCGATCAGCACGCCACCGGGAGAAGGAATCACCCGGCCCTGACTTGCGGCGGTGAACGAGGCGTAAAGCGAGGGGAGCTTTGCCGCCCGGTCCGCCAGTTCGCGGCTGCCGAAGCCCAAGCCAAGCGCGCCCCAGGCTTTTCCGTAAGCGATATCGAAGCGGAAGAAACCCGCTCCGTCCTCGCGTTTGAACGCGATCAGATGTCCGCCGGCGTCGAGCACGGCGATCGCTAGCGCCGAAAGCCTCAAGCTCCGCCCTTGGGCGATGGCCGCGTTAATAATCTGGTCGGCGAGGGAAAGGGTGAGCGGGGCCATGGTGGTGGGTTGAGCGGAGAACGTTGAAGAATCGGCGCGTTCCTTCAACCGAAGCTGCGCGCCGGGCGCTTTCATTCACAGCGATGTGCGGCACGACGCCTTGGCTGTCAGGGCGCCAGTAGTACGGGCTTCCAACGAATCAGCGGCTGGCCAGCCGCGACGTAGAGCGGATGCCGCGGATGGCCGTCCTGTGTCATGCCGAGACACCACAACTCCCGGCCGGCAAACAGACGCACGACCGCATCGGCGCGCGCCTGAAACTCCCCGCTCACGCCCCAGGCGGCGACGATCTGTTCGCAACGCTCGGCAGCCTCGAGCAGCGCCGCGTCGTTGCCCGGGCCGACCGGATCGGGCGCGGCCATCATCTCTTTCGGATACGGCGTGCGCAGGCCAAAGAGATTCGCCATCCAGAAGCCGTCATAGCCTTCACGCTGCGAGAAGCTGCGGATGCGCGTGAGCGTGGGATCGAGCTGCGCCTCGTCGGCCGTCGAAGGGTTGAGCCCGATCCACAGGATCAGCCGGTCGCCGAAGAGTGGATTCCAACGGTGCACGAGGGAATAACGGTGCTTCCGATCCGGCGAAAACGAGCAGACGTTGTCCATGCCCGACGAGCGAAGCCGCAACCGCGAACGCCCGCGAGCGAAACTCCGTGGCCCGAGGGAAATCGAAACCGGGAAAATGAACCGCGAAGAGCCGCGAAGAAACACGAAGCGGAAAAAACGCGCTCGGCGATGCGATGGATGCTGGCGCGCGCACGATTCGATTCGCGCGGCACGAGCCGCCTCGCGCCGCGGCGTGCGACTTGTCAGGGCTTCAGCTCGCTGAAGACATGCTCGCGAGCCTTGGCCCGGGTGTGGCATTCGAAACACATCGTCGCGGCGCGCGCGCCGACGTTGCGGACTGTGCGGCTGTCGCGGTCGAAATCTTCGAAGCCCCAGCCGCCCGTCGCCGCGTGGCGCGCATCACGCACCATGACGTTGAGCGATTTCCGCGGTCCTTGAACCAGCTGGGGACCTTCCTGTTCGAGCACGAACCAGTCCGCGACGAGCACCGCGCCTTCGGGAAAGTGGCCGGTGCGATAGCCGTCAACCGCCGCCGGGTTTGCGTAAACATGATGAATCAAACCCTGCGGCGCGGCCGGCGTCTCGCTGCCTGTCGGCGGGGTGTTGGAAGGACTTTGTTTCAGCGGCAAAATCGCGCTGCAGATGTGCTGCCAGCTACGGTAGCCTTCCGGATAGGGCACCTCGGGTGCGGGACTTTCCTCACGGGCGACGAGCGACACGATCAGAAAGGCGACGGGGATAAAACACAGCAGAAGTCGCAAGTTCATCGGTGAGAACCAACGCTCGCGCGCGGGCGCGCTCGATGGAAATGCGACCGGAGCCGCATCCGAGGGATCGAAAGGCGATTCAGCGGCGGCGAAACCTGCGTGCGTGTTCCATTCCAGGTGGCTCGGACGCGGTTTGGAGCGGCGGCTGGCTTGACACCCCGCTTACACTGCGAGCCCGTGAACCCGTTCACCCGCTGGCCGCGCGTATCGCTGGCTCTCGCTTACGTCGCGCTGCCTACGATCTTCTCGCTGGTCGGAGGCGTGGAGTCGCTGTTGAACAATCCGACTCTCGACTGGAGCACGGCGCTCGGCCGGGAAACGGTTTACTGGCTCTCGTGGGTCGTCCTGCTCCCGCCGATCTTCCGCTTGTGCCGCTGGCTGCATGATGGTCCGCCCCGCTGGCCGCGTTACTTGGTGGGGCTGTCCATCGGCACTGCGCTGACTGTCGTGCTGCTGCCGTTGATCTACGTGATCTTCCGACTTGGCGCCTGGAATCTTGCGTGGACGTGGGCTTGGGTGGAAACGGCGCCGCCGGCGTTCTGGCCGGAATACCGCGGGCTGTTCATGCACCTGATCACGGCGTCGGTCGTGATCTTCGCGTGCACGGTCGTGGCCTGGAATGCGGTGACGAACTACCGCGAGGCGAAGGAGAGTCGGCTCAAGTCCGCGGAGTTGGGCGCGATGCTGCAGCAGGCGCAACTGGACGCGCTGCGCAGTCAGCTGAATCCGCATTTCCTGTTCAACACGCTGCACTCGATCGCGGAACTCATTCATGAAAACCCGCGCCACGCCGAACAGATGGTCCTGCAGCTCGGCGAACTGCTCCGCAAGTCGCTCAAGACTCAGGCGGTCGAAGTCCCGCTCGCCGAGGAGCTGGACTTCATCCGGAGTTATCTCGCGATCGAGCAGACGCGGCTCGGCGAGCGCTTGGAGCTGATTTGGAAAATCGATCCGGCGGTGCTCGGCGCGCGCGTGCCGAGCCTGATCCTTCAACCGCTCGTCGAAAACGCGGTGCGCCACGGCATCGCCGTCTCGTCGCGCGGCGGCCGCCTGGAAATCGCCGCGTCGCGGGTCGACGCCCAACTCCGGCTCGAGGTGCGCGACAACGGTCCCGGATTCAAGCCGAACGACGACGACACGCGTAGTGGTATCGGCATCAGTAATACGCGAGCGCGGCTGGCGCGGCTTTACGGCGACCGCGCCCGTTTCCAGTTGACCCATGAAGGCGGCGTGGTCGCTTCGCTGGCGTTACCGTGGCAGGCTTGAACCCATCGACGACGACGAACGGCATGATCAAATTGCGGACGATCACAGTGGACGACGAGCCGGTGGCGTTGCGGCGTCTCTCGCGCCTGCTGGCTCGCGCCGACGATGTGGAGATCGTCGCCGAATGCCGGGACGGCGCGACCGCGGTGGCGGCGGTGCGCCGGCACGAGCCGGACGTGTTGTTTCTGGATGTGCAGATGCCCGGGATGGACGGCTTCGAGGTGCTGCAGGCCCTCCGCGGCGGCCGGATGCCGGTGGTGATTTTCGTGACCGCGTTCGACGAATTCGCATTGCGAGCCTTCGATGCGCAGGCGCTCGACTACGTGTTGAAACCGTTCGGCGAAGCCCGCGTGGAACAGGCGCTGGAGCGCGCGCGCCTGTGCATTCGCGGTGATGCCGCACGTCACGAGCACCTGGCGCGGCTGGCGGAACTCCTGGGCGGTGCGCCGCGGCCGGCGGACGTCGGGAGCCTCTTCGTGCGGCGCGACGATCGCGTGCTCGTGCTGCAGCCCGCAGACATCGAGTGGGTGGAGGCGGATGGCGACTACGTACGCATCCACACCGCGAACGAGAGTCACTTCACGCGGATGAAGTTGACGGAGATCGAGCGACGCCTGGCGTCCGCCGGCTTCGCCCGCATTCATCGCTCGCGCCTCGTCAACCTGGCGCGCGTGAAGGAATTCCGGCCGCTGTCCCGCGGGACGTCGGTGGTCGTGATGAGAAATGGGACGCGCCTCGACGCGAGCTACAGTTGCCTGCGGGAGATTCAGGAACGCGCGACGGGCGGAACGGTTGGGCGCGCCGGTTCGGGCTTCGGCAACGCGTAATCAGGTTTCGTCGCAGAACGCTTTCGAGGCGATGCGGTCGGGCGCGAGAGTGCGCGGATGAAATCTTTCGGGACGATAGGCGAGACGGAGACAAAGGCGGCGGCGCGGGGGCGGGGCGACACGGCCAAACCGTCGGGTCGAAACGCGAGAACCGAGGTCGACGTGGAAGGCTGCCAGTTTTATTGCGCGGCGATGCGGGGGTTCTTCTCCACGTTCGCGGCGGCGCCGGCCGCGAACCCACGGCTTTTCCTCCGCGAAGAAAACGATGGCGATGGAGCCGCACGTTGATGTTTCGGTCGGGCGCGGTCGGCGCGTTGGTCGTGAAATTTCACCTTTCGCCGACGAGCAATCAGCATTGGCCGCAGGAAACTTTTGTCCATGCGGCGCCACGGCAGAGTGCGCGCCGATGACCACCGCGAATACTACCCGCTCCTCGTCGACGCCCTTGTTACCGGCCTTGGTGACAGGCGGCCTTCTTGCCGGCGCGCTCGATGGCGCCTCCGCGTTTCACGCCTTCGGTTGGGAAATGTGCTATGGCATCGCGAGCGGCCTGCTGGGTTCGAAAGCCTTTCCTCAAGCGGGTGGTGGCGGGGCGGCGATCTGGATTCTGGGGCTGGCGCTGCATTTCCTCATCGCGCTGGCCGCGGCCGCGATTTACGGGCTGGCGAGCCGGCGGCTGCAAGGTTTGGAAGATCGCTTTCTCCTCGGCGGCGCGATCTGCGGCGTCGCCGTCTATCTGGTGATGAATTTGATCGTGCTGCCGCTGTCGGCGGTGCCGTTCCCGATCGGCCCATTTACGGTGGAGGGGCTGCGGAGTGGGCTGCTGTTTCACATCCTGCTCGTGGGGCTGCCGATTTCGGTGAGCTTTTGGTTTTTCTCGTGGCGCGCCAGACGGGCGATCGCGTCGGCGCACGCGTCATCGAGATCCGATGCCGGGCGAGTGAAGGCGGCCGTCCAATAGTGCGTTGGGGACAACGCACTCCACCTTCAAACTGCGGGAAAAACGCCGCGCGCTAGTGCGTCGCGAGCTCGAGCCGGGCGGGGGATAGGTTGGGGCTCGTCGCCTCAAGCGCGATCGTGCCGGGTTCGCCGGTGGATTGGACGATGACCTGCGCGAGACCGTTGAAGGTCGTGCGCTGCCACGCGGGCGCGGGCGTGTCGATCCGCAGGATCGCGGGCCAGACTTGTTTCAAGCTGTCGCGTTTGCCCCAGTCTTCGTAACGCGTCGCCTCGATGCGCAGGACGTTGCCCGTTTTCCGCAGCGTGGAGACATCAATCGTGAGCGTGCTGCGGGCTTTTTCGGGCGTGGCGTTCTGGTGCAACGGCTGGCCGTTGAGCGTCGCGGTTTGATTCGTGCCGAGCGCGTTGAGGAGGAGCGTTGCGGTTTCTCCGGCGGCGAGCGCGGGGGCGTCGAAGGTCGCCTCGAATACATTTTGTCCGGTCTTCACGGAACCGTCGGGCGCTTCCCACGTGCCGAGGTTCACGGTGCGAACACTGGGCCGATAAACATCCGGCTCGTGCGACGACGGATCGCCGTTGCCCACGCCGATGATCCGGCCGGGGCCGCGGACCGTGAACGTCACCGGCACGGCGCCAGTCGGCACGAGACGGCCTTGCGCATCGCGGGCTTCGACCGCGATCACGGCGACCTCGCGGCCATCGGCGGCGAGTTTCGTGCGGTCGGGCGCGAGCGTTACCGCCGTCGGCGCGCCGGTGGTTTCGACGCGAGTCGTGGCGATTTCTTTTCCGCCGCGGTAGCCGCGGGCGAGCAGCGTGCCGGGCTTGTATTCGACATTCCAGGACAGGTGGCCGTTGAGTTCCATCTTCTTCCGGCCGAGCGACACGCCGTTGAGGAACAGCTCGACCTCCTCGCAATTGCTGTGCGCGCGCACTTCGAGCGTCTGACCTTCGCGGCCGGGCCAGTTCCAATGCGGCAGGAGGTGGAGCACGGTTTCATTCGTCCACCAGGATTTCAGATAATAGAAGCTGTCCTTGGGGAAACCGCACTGGTCGAGGATGCCGAACTGCGAGCCGATCGCGGGCCAGCCGAACGGCGTGGGTTCGCCGCGATAATCGAAACCGGTCCAGTAGATCACGCCGGCGGCCCAGGGGCGGGCGAGGTAGTAGTTCCAGCCGAACTCGCAGTTACCGCGCGACGAGCCGTCCTCCTGCGGAGCGAGGTGGGCGTTTTTCGCG
>Ga0182740_1002846_pt1 | contig 10204 bp, 5 predicted proteins | sample eDN5th37CKraftBY_FD_128872 | JGI IMG/M metagenome (GOLD analysis project Ga0182740, IMG submission 128872) | Enriched backyard soil microbial communities from Emeryville, California, USA - eDNA 5th pass 37_C Kraft BY (version 2) (version 2) | ecosystem: Environmental > Terrestrial > Soil >...
AGAAATGGCTGCGATGCGCCTCCCACACCTTCTCACGCCGCGCGAGGCGGCGCAGCAGGGTGATGGTGGCATCCATCAGGTAATAGAGCGGCAGCAGGAGCGCCGCCGCGAGCGCCCCGGTTCCGGCGAGCTGCAGCAGCATCCAGCCGACGAGAAGCCCGATGGGCAGCGAGCCGACATCGCCGAGGAAAAGGCGGGCAACGGGTTTGTTGAAGGGCGCGAAGCCGAGGAGGGCGCCGCAGAGACAGGCGGCTACAAAGGCAATCGGCAATGGTGTTGTGGTTAATGCGCAGAGGGTTGCAAAGACAATGAAGGCTGTAATCGGGACCATTTCGGCGACGGTGATCCAGTCGAGCCCATCCATGAAATTGACGAGGTTCACGAACCAGACGCCGCCGATAATGAGCAGAGTTTGTTCCAAAGCCAGCGGCATCCATTCGGGAAAGACCCGTACGCCGCTGACGAGAACAACCGTCGCTACAGCAACGACTTGCAAGCCAAGACGCGGACCTGCTGGCAAAGGCCGAATATCGTCGATCGCTCCAACGAGAGCCAACACGACCACGCTGGCTGCCAAGATAAAGAAGGTCAGAAGCAAGTCGCGAGGTAATTCGAGCGCCGCAAACATCCCAAATGTGACGAGGAATACCGCGCTGACAATCGCGATGCCACCACCCTGGGGCGTTGGCACCTTATGGCTCGAGCGTGCATTTGGGCGAGCAAGTGCATAACGCACGAGCAGAGGCTTCAATACAACGACCAGAACAGCTGAAAGCAGGCCGGTCCCAAGCAAAACGCCAGCGAGAATCATTATAGGAAGAGCAGCGAAGGGATTCACCGCAATAGAGAGAAGAAAACCTGCCGTGAGCAGGACAAGCCAAAGAACAAACATGTTATCACGCCCCGTGATAGTCGCGATACCAGGCCACGAAACGCCCGATGCCTTCTTCCAGCGACGTTGACGGCGCGAAGCCCACGTCCCGGCGCAGGTCCGTCACGTCGGCGCGGGTCTCCAGCACGTCGCCGGGGGGCAGCGGCACGTCTACGCGGATGGCCTTCCGGCCCAGGGCGTCCTCGATGATCGCGATCAGGCGGTTCACCTCTTCGGGGGAGTCGTTGCCGATGTTGTAGACCCGGTGCGGGGCCGGACCGGTGGCCGGATCGGGATCCTCGGCGTTCCAGGCCGGATCGGGCGCGGGCACCCGGTCGACCAGCCGCACGATGCCCTCCACGATATCGTCCACATAGGTGAAGTCGCGCCAGACCCGTCCTGCATTGGCGACCTGGATCTCGCGGCCCTCGGCGATGGCGCGGGTGAACTTGTAGACCGCCATGTCGGGCCGGCCCCAGGGGCCGTAGACGGTGAAGAAGCGCAAGGCCGTGCAGGGCAGGCCGAAGAGGTAGGCGTAGGAATGCGCCATCATCTCGTTGGCCTTCTTGGTGGCGGCATAGAGGCTGATCGGATGATCGGCGTTGTCGTGCTCGGAGAAGGGCAGCGTGCGGTTGGCGCCGTAGACCGAGCTCGACGAGGCGTAGACGAGGTGCCGGATGCCGCCATGGCGGCAGGCTTCCAGCATGTTCATGAAGCCGACGAGGTTCGAGGCCGCATAGGGCTGCGGGTCGACGAAGCGCACGCCCGGCTGGGCCGCGAGATGGATCACCTTCTCGAAGCGGTGATGCTCGAACAGGTCACGGGTCGCCTGCGCGTCGGCAAGATCCAGGCGCTCGCCCACGAAGGTGTTGTGCGGGGTCAGCTTTCCGAAACGGGCTTCCTTCAGGCTCAGGTCGTAATAGGCCGTGAAGCTGTCGACCCCGACCACCTGATGGCCGTCGGCGAGAAGCCGCTGCGCCACGTGGAAGCCGATGAAACCGGCCGCGCCGGTGACAAGGATGGGAGCTGACATGAAGAGGCCTGCCTGATGAAGTGGCCGGCACCTTAGAGCATTTTTCGTTAAAGGGGAGACCCGTTCGGGGAAACCGTGTCAGGCCCGCGATTTACGTTGCGAAATCCTTCACGGGGACAGGATTTCCCTTTTCTCCCGCCGAAGGTTCCGGGCAGTTGCTGTCGAGGTCGTCTTCCAGCGGCTCGAAGGCGAAGGACTGGCGCTCGCGGGCCATGAAGGCCGTGGGCATGACGAGCTGCATCTCGGCCTCGGCGGCTTTCAGGAAGGCGTCGTCGTGGCCGGGATAGAGGTGGAAGATCGCCAGCGCCTTCACGCCGGCGCTCTGCGCCAGCTCAACTCCCTTCTGCCAAGTGGAATGGCCCCAGCCGCGGCAATAGGAATATTCGGCGTCCGAGAACATGCCGTCGAACACCATCAGGTCGGTGCCGCGCACGAAATCCGCGAGGCTGGGGTCGGGCCAGGGATCGCTGTGCTCCACGTCGCTGATGTAGCAGATGCTGCGGCCCCGGTGGCCGATGCGGAAGCCCGTGGCGCCGCCGGGATGGTTCAGAAGGTGGGTCTCGATCCGCGTTCCGTCGTCGAGGATGAGCGGGTCGCCCGCCTTGAAGCCGTGGTGCTCGAACCGGGCGGGAAGCTGGCCGAGGCGCACGGGAAAGAGCGGCGGGGCGAAGATGCGGTTCAGGGGCTCCATGGCGCTTTCCCCTTCCAGATGGCCGCAATAGGTGCGGATCACCCGCTCCTTGGACAGAAGGGCGGGCTTGAAGAAGGGGAGGCCGCTGATGTGGTCGAGATGAAGATGGCTCAGGAGAATGTCGATCTTCTCGGGCGAGGCGGCGCCGAGTTCGCTGCCGAGGGCAGCGAGGCCGGTCCCCGCATCGAGGATGAAGAGGCGCTCTCCGCATCGGACTTCGACGCATGGCGTGTGCGAGCCGAACTCGACGAATTGGGGACCGGATGCGCAGGTGGAGCCGCGTATGCCCCAGAACCGGACCCGCAACGCGTCAGAAGATGCAACACGCCTTATCATTTCAGGATCATGGCCAATCGAAAACCCTGCTTATGTGCGCCAGCGCACATCGATAAGCTGCTCCCGAGCGGGACGGCAGGTCAAGGTAAATATGTCACGCACTCAGCGCCTCGAGAGGTCTGGTGCGGCGATCCACCACCGGCTCGCCCCGCTCGAAATGGATAACAGCGTCGAAGGGCGGTTGATCCATGGCCGGCGAGATCGACGGTGTCACGAGGATCAGTCCGCGCCCGACGAAGGCACGGCGCAGGTTGGCGACGAGCCTGTCGGCGGCGGGGCCCGGCAGGCCGTCGAGGGCCCGCTGCACCACGAGAATGCTCGGCCGGCGCACGAGGCCGCGCACCAGATCGACGGCCGCAACCTCGCTCAAGGTAAGGTCGTCGCCCTGCGGATCGACCCGCGTATCGAGCCCGATGCGCGAGACCTCGCCGTCGAGGCCCCGCTGCGTCAGGATGCGGCGCGTCACCTCCTGCACCGCCTCGAGAGCACCGGCCTGATCGGCCACGATGCGTCCGAAGAGCAGGTTGTCCTGGATGCTGGCCGCGGCGCAGAAGCGCGCCTCGTCGTAGAACTCGATCGCGGATTGCAGGCTCACCGGCAGCATGCGGGCGAAATCCGCGCGGGCGACGAGGATCTGCTCTTCCATGGCGGGTTCGAGCAATCCTAAGCGATGCCGGCTCTCGTTGTAGCGCAGGGCGAGGCCGATCAGGCGCTCCCGGTCGTGCGAGGTCTGGTCGCTGCGCCGCTGCTCGTTCCGGCGGTCGACGAGGTCCTGGAAATAGGGACGGTCCGCGGCCGAGAAGAACGAGAAGCGCTCGAAGAGCGGGGAGCCGTCCGGGATGTCGGAGAAGATCTCGATCATGCTCGTGGCGATCGACAATCCCATCCGGGCGAGCGGCTTGGTCAGCTCGTTGGCCTCCAGGATCGCCCGGACGAAGGGGTGGCTCGACAGCCGGTCCTCCTGGAAGGAATCCCCGATGGGCTTCCCGAACAGCAGGTTCTCGCCGACGGTCGCATAGCGGTTGTAGCGGGTGGCGCTGAAGGGATCGACGAAGCGGTCCATCTCGTCGGCGGCGAGCGCCGCCTGCACGGCGCGGCGGGCCTCCACGATGGCGGCGGCGAGCTTCGGCTCCCGCTCCGGATCGAGGGTTCCCGACAGGCCGCGGGCATGGGTCAGGCGGTCGAGGCCCGCGACCGCGATGGCCTCGGAGAGGCGGTGCTGGAGCTCGGCCTCCGGGGCCGAGGCGCCGTAGAGCAGGTTGTCCCTCAGGCTGCCCTCGATCAGCACCGTGTTGCCCGTGAAGGCGATGCGCCGGCTGCGCTCCCCCGGATCGGCGGCCGAGAGATCGACGCCGCCATAGGTCAGGCGGCCGAAGGACGGGGAGATCTGCCCGCTCATGAGGGCCGCGAGAAGCCGCGGGCCCGCATCCCCGTCGCCGACGAGGGCCACATGGGACGGGAAGGCGAGGTTCAGGTTGACCGAGGTCACCCGCGCGCCGCTGGCGGGATCGTAGGCCGAGACGCCCTGGGCCACGAGTGCGCCGCTGTCGGGCAGGCTGGCCTTGCCCTTCAGGGCCGCGCGCAGCTTCAGCGGCCCCAGTCCCTTGCCGAGGTCGATGAGCAGCGCCCGCGCCCTCAGGGCGAGCCGGTGCCACTGGACCACCTCCCGGGTGCCGTAGGCGGCGAGCGCCGCCGCGAGGACGCAGGCCGCCACCGTTCCGGCCGAGATGGGGCGCTCCTGCGCGAACCACGCGCCGAGGGCCAGGATCGACAGGGGGGCGACCATGAGCATGGCCGCTGAGGCCGCCTCGGCGAAGGCCAGGCGGTATTCCCACCGCATCACCGGCCGATGGCTCCGCACCAGCGCCTCGCGCACCCGGTTCCGCTCGTAGGGGGCGGTGCCGTGGGCGCGCAGGGCCGGGATGCGGTGCTCCAGATCCGCGAACACGGTCTCGGCCTCGTCGCCTTCCCGGTGCCGGGCGGCGGTGGCATCGAACCGCAGCAGGGAGCGGCGGGCGCACAGGGCGGCGCCCAGCGTCAGGACCAGCACCAGGGTGACGCCGAGGTGCCAATCCATGACGAACACATAGGCGCAGGCGAGCCCGATCATGCCGCCGAGCTTCACCGGCATGAGAAGGCTCGATCCCAGCACGCCGCTTTCCCGCGCCAGTCCACGGCCCGCCAGGGCCGTCACCATGGCGATCTCGTCATGGGAGGCGGACGGCACCTTGAGGATGACGTCGAGGGCCGCCGACTGGGTCTTCATGAGCATCCGCAGGCCAATGCCGACCACCAGCCACTCGAAGGCGACCAGGATCAGGCCGAGGAGGAGCGGAACGAGCAGGATGCCGACGACCGACACCACCGCGAAAGCCTCGGAGCCCAGCAGGATGCCCGGAAACAGGACCAGGGGCTCGGAATGGAGATCGGCCGGCGGCGTGATGGCGATCCGCAGGAAGGACGCCGGCGCATCCCAGCCGCCCGCTCCCCCGGTCGCGCGGTCGACGATGTCGTGGACGAGGTCGAAGCCCACGAGAATCAGAAGCCCGGCCACGGCCAGAAGACCAAATCCGACGAGGTGGCGAAAAGGAGATGTTTTCCACGCCAGGCGCAGCGGATCGCGCTCCACGACAACTCCCAAGGACGACTCCAACGATCAGGTTCGAATGACGGAGATGGAACCTAAAGCATTTTTCGGCGAATGGGACGACCTCGGCCGTTAAAAAGTGCGTTTCGGCACAGGACGGCACGCATGGGGCTGCTCCGGAAGGGCCGGCAAGAGAAGGCAGGAGCCGTCACGGCCCTTCCTTTCTCGCTTGCAGGGACAGGCAGGGCCGCCGGCCGGATGAGACCTTGCACTATCTCAGCCGGCCTGTTTCTTAGAGCACGAACCAGCCCTTGCTGAGTTCGAGCGAGCCTTTCAGCTTGATCACCGCTTCGGCCGCCTTGTCGTTGTCGGTGTTGAGGTAGACGTAAGTCTCCTTCTTCGTCTTCTCGAAACGCACCTGACCCGCCTTGCTGAAGTCCTTCTGGCCGATGAAGGCAAACTTCTGGTCGCCCTTCTTCTTGGTGTTGGCGTCGATGGCCTTCAGGTCGATCCGGTCGCCACCCTTGCCCGAGAAGTCGAGGATATAATCCGCCTTCTTCTTGGACGAGCCGGTCTCCTTGTTGGCGAACACGAATACGTCCCGGCCCGCGCCGCCGGTGAGCCTGTCCTGGCCGAGGCCGCCGCTGAGCCGGTCGTTGCCAGCGCCGCCCGAGAGATTGTTGGCGCCGGCATTGCCGGTGAGGATATTGGCCAGGTTGTTGCCGGTGAGCATCAGAGCCGCGCTGCCATCGGCTGCCGTGAGGTTCTCCACCTGGGCGAGAGCGGCCAGCGAGAAACTGAGGCTGGCAATCACGGTGTCGATCCCGCCGCCTGCAGTCTCGACGATCGTGTCTGCTCCATCAGTGACATAGATATCATCGCCGGAGCCGCCATCCATGGTATCGGCACCTGCGCCGCCATCCAGCCTGTCGTTACCCCCGGCTCCGTTGAGAACGTTGTGAAAGGCATCGCCGGTAAGACTGTCGGCGCCCGAGCCGCCCGAGAGCGTGTCGGCGAGCGCGGTATTACGCACCATGGCGCCAGCGCTGACATCGATGCTATAGGCCACAGCCCAGGTGAGTGCGCCTTCTGACAGGGTGACGATGGTATCCTTGGTGCCGGTGCTGGCATAGGCGTGTTGCAGAGCCACCTTCCCGGCAACCGGAGCTTCAGTCGAACTTGAGCCGTCGCCCCAGGCAATGCTGACTCTGGAAGCATTGCCGACGTTGAGCGTTGCTTCGATGAAGCGGCCATCGGTGATGGCCGCCGCATTGAGCTTATATGGCAGGTTGATCCGGAAGATGTCGCTTACATCGTTTGTATCGCCGGCAACCAGGTTGGTGGCGTTGCTCTCGAATACGATATAGCGCCCGTCAAGGCTGAACCGGGCATTGGTGCTGTGGTTGTTCGCCTCTGCCCCGTCCGCGGTGGTGGGCAGGCGGGTGACGGCGCCGGTCACCAGATCCTTGAGGAAGATGTCGGTGCAATTGTTCGTATCGCCGGCGACCAGGTTGGTGGCGTCGCTCTCGAACACGATATAGCGCCCGTCAGGACTGAACCGGACGTCATAGCTGTGGTTGTTCGCCTCTGCCCCGTCCGCGGTGGTGGACAAGCGGGTGATGGCGCCGGTCGCCAGATCCTTGAGGAAGATGTCGACGCGGTTGTTGGTATCGCCGGCGACCAGGTTGGTGGCGTCGCTCTCGAACACGATGTAGCGCCCGTCAGGGCTGAACCGGGCATTGTAGCTGTAGTTGTTCGCCTCTGCCCCGTTCGCGGTGGTGGACAGACGGGTGACGGCGCCGGTCACCAGATCCTTGAGGAAGATGTCGGTGCAATTGTTCGTATCGCCGGCGACCAGGTTGGTGGCGTTGCTCTCGAACACGATGTAGCGCCCGTCAGGGCTGAACCGGGCATTGGTGCTGTAGTCGTCCGCCTCTGCCCCGCCTGCGGCGGTCGAGATCCGCGTTTGGATGTCAGCACTCGATGGACGGAGCACAGATTGGACAGACAGGAGCATGACAGGCCTCATGACGTGCAGCCATACGCAGCCGCTTGAAATGACAGACTTAAACAGGCTTGCCTTCTGACAGACTACTCTACGAACAGGGAGGTATGAGCAGACACAGGGTAGAAGGCCCGGAGCATCAGAATTGCCCTCGTCCTATCCGGCAGCGACGCCCCTTTCATGGAACGGCGCCGTCCTTGCGCCGTTAAGCGCTAAGCTTGACCACGCTGAGGAGATCATCATGCGCCGCGCCGTTCTTTCCGTTGCCGCTCTCGCTTGCCTCACTGCTTTCGGTGCCACCGAGGCCCAGGCTCAGAACCGGGGGCGTGTTGGTGTCCTGTCCTGCAGCGTCTCGGGCGGGATCGGCCTCATCGTCACGTCGCAGAAGACCACGCTCTGCACCTTCAATCCCCGGCGCGGGCGGCCCGAGCGCTATGTCGGTGCGATCCGTCGGTTCGGGCTCGATATCGGGGCGACCCGGCGGGGCATCCTGACCTGGGCCGTGTTCTCCCGCGGCAGCGTGGCACCCGGCTCCCTCGCCGGCAGCTATGTGGGCGGAACCGCCGAGGCGACGGCCGGTGCCGGCGTCGGCGCCAACGTGCTGGTCGGCGGCTCGAACCGGAGCATCTCCCTCCAGCCCCTGTCCGTCAGCGGCCAGACCGGGTTCAACCTCGCCCTCGGGGTCGCCGATTTCGAACTGCGCCGGGCGCGGTAAGGGGCTGCGCGTCACACCCGGTCTTCCGAGCCGTCCCGGCGGACGCCAACGGGAATGACGCGCGCTACGTCATGGCCGGGCTTGTCCCGGCCATCCCGCTACTTCAAGGCGCCGCGCTTCAATCCATCGGGATCACCGGCACAAGGCCGGCGATGGCGTGGGAGGGCGCGTCCTGCCGGTTCTACAAAGTGCAGCGTTCCGCCTTCACGATCTCATCTTCCCAGCCCTTTCCGCCTCCTCCCCGCCGCACAAACCCTCTTGCCATTCCGCGACGAGAGGCAGAGCATCCATGGTAACGCGCCTGTGAAGAGCGCGCCCACAGGGGGCAGGGAGGATCACGTCCTATGGCACCCAACGGCAGACTAGGTTCGGGCCCGCGATGCATCGCAATCGTCGGCCCGTTTCAGAGCGGCAAGACCACGCTTCTCGAGGCCATCGTGGAGCGGACCGGAGCGATCTCGCGCGCAGGCCGCGTGTCCAACGGAGACAGTGTCGGCGATGCGAGCGCGGAGGCCCGCGCTCATGCCATGAGCATCGAGCCCAATGTGGCGACGGTCGAGTTCCTCGGTGAAAGCATGACCTTCGTGGACTGCCCCGGCTCGACGGAATTCATGCACGAGATGCGCAACGTCACGCCGGTCTGCGACGCGGCGATCGTCGTCTGCGAGGCGGACGAGCGCAAGATCCCGGCCCTTGAAATCATCCTGCGGGAGCTGGAAGAGGCGGACATTCCACGCTTCCTCTTCATCAACAAGATCGACACCGCGACCCAGCGTGTCCGTGAGACGCTCGCGCTGCTGCAGCAGGCCTCGCGCACGCCCCTGCTCCTGCGCCAGATTCCACTCTGGAAGGACGGCATCGCGGTCGGATTCATCGATCTCGCCCTGGAGCGCGCCTTCATCTATCGCGAGCATGCGCCGAGCGAGATCGTAGACCTGCCCGAGGGCGAGCTGCCCCGGGAGAAGGAAGCGCGCTTCGCCATGCTCGAACGCCTGGCCGACTACGACGACGAGCTCATGGAGGAGCTGATCTCGGAGATCGAGCCGCCGCGCGACCAGATCTTCGACGACCTTTCGAAGGAACTGCGGGAACGGCACGTGGTGCCGGCCCTGATCGGCTCGGCCGAGCGCGGCAACGGCATCACGCGGCTTCTGAAGGCGCTGCGCCATGAGGCGCCGACCCTGGCGGAAACCCGGGCGCGCCTGGGAATTCCCGAAGAGGGCGCGCCCTTGGCCCAGGCCATGAAGACCCTCCATATGGGCCAGGGCGGCAAGCTCACGGTCGCCCGCGTCCTGCGCGGTACCTTCCATGAGGGCGACACGGTCGTCGGCTCACGCGGGGCCGAGGCGCGGATCGGCAGCCTCGTTACGCTCCTCGGCAGCACCCTCAACCGCAAGGCGGAGGCGGTGGCCGGCGACACCGTCGGCTTCGGCCGGCTGGAGGGGATCGCGACCGGGGACGCCTTCGCGGCCGGCAAGGCGAGGCCCGAGGCCATCGTGTCCTCCGCGCCGCCCGATTCCGTCTATGTGCTGGCCCTCAAGGTGAAGGACAGGAAGGACGACGTGCGCCTGTCGAGCGCGCTCGCCAAGATCACCGAGGAGGACCCGTCCCTGGTGGTCGAGACCCGGCCCGAGATGGGGGAGATCCGCCTTCACGGGCAGGGCGAGATGCATCTGCGCGTCGCCGTGGAGAAGCTGGCGTCCCGGTTCCAGGTCGGCGTCGAGACGGCCAAGCCCCGGGTGGCCTATTGCGAGACGATCAAGCTGCCCGCCGCCGCCCGCGGACGGCATCGCAAGCAGACCGGCGGCCACGGCCAGTTCGGAGACGTGATGATCGAGATCAAGCCGCTGCCGCGCGGGGAGGGGTTCGCGTTCCAGGACCAGATCACCGGCGGGGTGGTGCCGCGCCAGTACATCCCGTCGGTCGAGACGGGGGTGCGGGACGCGCTCAAATGCGGCCCGCTCGG